>ERZ1739169.199-NODE-199-length-14293-cov-15.259447_pt1 | contig 14293 bp, 14 predicted proteins | sample MGYA00581756_ERZ1739169 | MGnify/ENA primary metagenome ERZ1739169 (study PRJEB40789, sample SAMEA7425667) | Salamandra salamandra | biome: salamander skin | place: Germany | collected 2020-03 | study: cvxcv | reverse complement strand
GCATGCACGCAGCAGTAGTCGAACTCGATGCCCTGGCCGATGCGGTTCGGGCCACCGCCCAGCACCACGATCTTCTTGCGGTCGGTGGGCGCGGCTTCGCACTCTTCCTCGTAGGTCGAGTACATGTAGGCCGTGCGGGTGGCGAATTCGGCGGCGCAGGTGTCGACGCGCTTGTAGACCGGGCGCACGTTCAGCTGGTGACGCAGCTTGCGCACTTCCGATTCCACGGTGTCCAGCAGGAAGGCCAGGCGGCGGTCGGAGAAACCGCGGCGCTTCAGTTCCCACAGGGTGGCGTAGTCCAGGTCGGACAGCGTCTTCTGTTCGAGCGCCAGCTCGATGTCGACGATTTCCTTGATCTGCGACAGGAACCACGGGTCGATGTGCGTGATGTTGTGCACTTCGTCCAGCGTGAAGCCTTGCGCGAAGGCGTCGCCCACGTACCAGATGCGTTCCGGACCGGGTTCGCCCAGCTCGACCTGCAGCTTTTCGCGGTCGGTGGTCTTCTGGTTCAGGCCGTCGACGCCGACTTCCAGGCCGCGCAGCGCCTTCTGGAACGATTCCTGGAAGGTGCGGCCGATGGCCATGACTTCACCCACGGACTTCATCTGGGTGGTCAGGCGCGCGTCGGCGGTGGGGAATTTCTCGAAGGCGAAACGCGGCACCTTGGTGACCACGTAGTCGATCGACGGTTCGAACGAGGCGGGCGTGGCGCCGCCGGTGATTTCGTTCTTGAGCTCGTCCAGCGTGTAGCCCACGGCCAGGCGCGCGGCGACCTTGGCGATGGGAAAGCCGGTGGCCTTGGACGCCAGCGCCGACGAACGCGACACGCGCGGATTCATCTCGATGACGATCATGCGGCCGTTCTCGGGGTTGACCGCGAACTGCACGTTCGAGCCGCCCGTGTCCACGCCGATCTCGCGCAACACCGCGATCGATGCGTTACGCATGATCTGGTATTCCTTGTCGGTCAGCGTCTGGGCCGGCGCCACGGTGATCGAGTCACCGGTGTGCACGCCCATGGGGTCCAGGTTCTCGATGGAGCAGACGATGATGCAGTTGTCCGCCTTGTCGCGGACCACTTCCATCTCGAATTCCTTCCAGCCCAGCAGCGACTCTTCGATCAGCAGCTCGCTGGTGGGCGAGGCTTCCAGGCCGCGGCGGCAGATGGTTTCGAACTCTTCGGCGTTGTAGGCGATGCCGCCGCCCGAGCCGCCCATGGTGAAGCTGGGGCGGATCACGGCGGGGAAGCCCGAGGTGCCGACTTCCGCGGCGATGCGGCGCTGCACTTCCCAGGCTTCGTCCATGCTGTGGGCGACGCCCGACTTGGCCGATTCCAGGCCGATGTCGGTCATGGCCTGCTTGAACTTCTGGCGGTCCTCGGCCTTTTCGATGGCGTGCTCGTTGGCGCCGATCAGTTCGACGTTGTGCTTCTTCAGCACGCCGTGGTGGGCCAGGTCGAGCGCGCAGTTCAGCGCGGTCTGGCCGCCCATGGTGGGCAGCAGCGCATCGGGCTTTTCACGCTCGATGATCTTTTCGACGGCTTGCCAGGTGATGGGCTCGATGTAGGTGACGTCGGCCGTTTCCGGGTCCGTCATGATCGTGGCGGGGTTGCTGTTCACCAGGATGGTGCGGTAACCCTCGGCCTTGAGCGCCTTGCACGCTTGCGCGCCGGAATAGTCGAATTCGCACGCCTGCCCGATGATGATGGGGCCGGCGCCGATGATGAGAATGCTTTTTAGGTCTGTACGCTTGGGCATGATGCAATCTTTACTTTTGGCCGGACATCAGGCTGATGAACTTGTCGAACAGCTCCAGGATGTCGTGCGGACCGGGGCTGGCTTCGGGGTGGCCCTGGAAGCAGAAGGCCGGACGGTCGGTGAGCTCGAAACCCTGCAGCGTGCCGTCGAACAGCGAGACGTGCGTGACGCGCGCATTGGCCGGCAGGCTGGCCGCGTCGACCGCGAACCCGTGGTTCTGGCTGGTGATGAACACGCGCTTGGACGCCAGGTCCTGCACCGGGTGGTTGGCGCCGTGGTGGCCGGTCTTCATCTTGAGCGTCTTGCCGCCCACCGCCAGGCCCATGATCTGGTGGCCCAGGCAGATGCCGAACACCGGCAGCTTCTTGTCCAGGAACACGCGGGTGGCGTCGATGGCGTAGTCGCAGGGCTCGGGGTCGCCGGGGCCGTTGGACAGGAACACGCCGTCGGGATTGAGCTTGAGGACTTCCTCGGCGCTGGTCTGGGCCGGCACCAGCGTCAGGCGGCAGCCGCGATCGGCCAGCAGGCGCAGGATGTTGGACTTGATGCCGAAGTCGTAGGCGACGACATGGAACCTGGACTGGTCGGGCTGGGTGTAGCCTTCGCCCAGTTGCCAGGTGCCTTCGGTCCAGGTGGTGCTGTCCTTGATGGACACGACCTTGGCCAGGTCCTGGCCGGCCATGCCGGCAAAGCCGCGGGCCAGTTCGACGGCGCGGTCGGCATCCGAACCAACGAAGATGCAGGCGCCCTGGGCGCCCTTTTCACGCAGGATGCGGGTCAGCTTGCGGGTGTCGATGCCGGAAATGGCAACGATGCCCTGCTCGGACAGGTACTCGGGCAGCGATTGCGTGGAACGGAAGTTCGACACGCGGGCGGGACAGTCGCGCACCACCAGGCCGGCGGCGTAGACACGATTGGCTTCGACGTCCTCGGCGTTGACGCCGGTGTTGCCGATATGCGGATAGGTCAGCGTGACGATCTGGCCGCTATAGCTCGGATCGGTGAGAATTTCCTGGTACCCGGTCATCGCGGTGTTGAACACCACTTCGGCAACGGTATGCCCAGGCGCACCGATCGACACGCCTCGAAAAATGGTACCGTCCGCCAGAGCCAGAATTGCAGGAGGGAAGCGGTTGATCCCCTCGGGAAAGAGTTGCGGCAGCACAGTAAACCCCGGTTTTAGAATCGATAATCAAACCTTGGAATTATACCTTGAGTAGGCGTTTTCCCTGGAAAGCCGCGCCAAATAAGGCTGGCATCGAAGATTTCAACGGGTCGGTGATACGCTAAAGCACCTTCAACCCTGATGTTGCGAGCCGTATTGCCCATGTCCAGCCAACTTGACGCCCTGCGCAATCACACCACCGTTGTCGCCGACACGGGCGATTTCGAAGCGATGAAGGCGCTGCGTCCCACCGACGCCACCACCAACCCGTCCCTTATTCTCAAGGCCGTCCAGCAGGACGCCTACCGCCCCCTGCTCGAAAAGACCGCCCGCGACCACCGCGGCGCCCCCACCGCCGAACTGATGGACCGGCTGCTGGTGGCCTTCGGCCGCGCCATCCTGGACATCGTGCCGGGCCGGGTCTCGACCGAAGTCGACGCGCGCCTGTCATTCGACACCCGCGCCACCATCGAGCGCGCCCGCGCCCTGATCGCCCTGTATGAGGCCGCCGGCGTGCCGCGCGAGCGCGTGCTGATCAAGATCGCCTCGACCTGGGAAGGCATCCAGGCCGCCCGCGCGCTGCAGGCCGAGGGCGTGCGCTGCAACCTGACGCTGCTGTTCTCGCTGCCGCAGGCGGTGGCCTGCGCCGACGCCCGCGTGCAATTGATCTCGCCCTTCGTCGGCCGCATCTACGACTGGCACAAGAAGGCCGCCGGCGCCAATTGGGTCGACGCCGACAACGCCGGCGCGCGCGATCCCGGCGTGCAGTCGGTGACCCGCATCTACCAGTATTACAAGCGTTTCGGCATCGCCACCGAGATCATGGGCGCGAGCTTTCGCAACGTCGGCCAGATCCTGGCGCTGTCGGGCTGCGACCTGCTGACCATCAGCCCCGAACTGCTGACCCAGCTGTCGCAGACCGAAGGCGACGCGCCGGCGCAGTTGCGCGCCGACGCCGTCGGCGGCGACATCGCCCGCATCGCCTCGGACGAAGTGGCGTTCCGCACCCAGCTCAACGACGACGCCATGGCCAGCGACAAGCTGGCCGAAGGCATCCGCGCGTTCGTGGCCGACGCCATCAAGCTGGACGCGCTGATCGAGGCGCAACGCGCCTGATCGCGCCGCCGCCCGGCCTTCGCGGCCGGGCGCCGCCCTCAGCGGTGGTCGTGCGAGTGCACCTGTAGCGCTTCCAGGAAGCGCGACACCATGTTGTAGGCGGCGACGGTGGCGGTCAGCTCGACGATCAGCTTGTCCGAACCCATGGCGGCGCGCGCCGCCTGGAACACCGCTTCCGGCACCTGCACCTGGCGCGTCATGGCGTCGGTGTAGGCCAGCACCGCGCGCTCGCGCTCGCTGAACAGGGTCGACGCTTGCCACTCGGACAAGGCGTCCAGCTGGGCCTGTGACAGCCCCTCTTTCAGCGCGATCGGCGCGTGCTGGTCGGCCTCGTAGGGCGCGCCGTTGACCGCCGCCACCCGCATGATCACAAGTTCGCGAATATCGCCCGGCAAGGTGGACAGCTGGCGGATCGACGTCAGGTAGTTGAGCCAGCCGCCCGCCACCGCCGGGCTGTGCAGCAGCATCTGGTAGAGGTGCAGCACGCTGCCGCGCTCGGCGACGATACGGTCGACCAGGGGCCGCGCTTCGGGATGAGACAGATCGGCGTAGGGAAGACGCGCCATGAAAACTCCGTAGAGGGATTAGGGCCGGTTGGCGCCATCGATCCTAGGGCTTCCCAGCATCGAAAGGCCGAGGCGCAGCAAATGCACACATTCGCAAGAACTTTGACATAATGACAACACATTGCGCACCTCCAGGACAAGCCTAGAATGAATGCGCCGACCCAGTCCCACCCGCCCGTCACCCTCGCCAACTGCGATAGCGAACCGATCCACGTACCGGGCGCGATCCAGCCGCTGGGCGCGCTGCTCGCGTTCGACGCCGCGGGGGTGCTGCGCTACGCCAGCGAAAACGCGCCGCAGGTGCTGGGCATGCCGCTGGCACTGGGCTACCCCTGCGCACCGGCGGCGCTGCCGCCAGGCCTGGCGCACATCCTGCCGACCTGGCTCGCCGGCGCCGACCCCGTCTTCGACCCGCTCGCCATCGCCCTGGGCGAGCACACCTACGACGTCATCGCCCACCGCAACGCCGACGGCCTGACGCTGATCGAACTCGAGCGCCGCGGCGACGATCCCGGCATCGCCGACCCCGCGCGCATCTACCGCGGCATCGAGCGCATCCGCTCGCAGCGCGACATCGCCGGCCTGCTCGACCGCACGGTCCAGGAAGTGCAGCGCGCCACCGGCTTCGACCGCGTGATGGCCTACCGCTTCCACCCCGACGACAGCGGCGAGATCGTGGCCGAGCGGCGCGGCGACCCGGCGCTGCAGGACTGGATCGGACGGCGCTATCCGGCCGGCGACATCCCGGCGCAGGCGCGCCGCCTGTACACCGTGAACACGCTGCGCCAGATCGCCGACGGCCAGTACCGGCCGGTGCGCGTGCTGGGCCAGGATGGCCACGACGGCGCGCCGCTGGACATGAGCTTTTCGGTGCTGCGCAGCGTATCGCCGATCCATCTCGAATACATGGCCAACATGGGGGTGCGCGCCTCGATGAGCCTGTCGCTGGTGATCGGCGGCCGGCTGTGGGGGATGATCGCCTGCCATCACCATTCCCCGCGCCTGATCCCCTATTCCGCCCGCCTGGCCTGCGAAGCGCTGGCGCAGGTGCTGTCGGCGGCGCTGGCCAACATCGAGGGCGGCGAACGCGCCGAGCAGGCGCGCCGCAGCGCCGCGCTGGTGAGCCGGCTGGCCGAGCGCGTATCCGCGTCCGAGAACGTGCACCAGGCCCTGTCGGGCGGCCCCGACACCCCCGCCTCGCTGCTTCCCAGCGACGCCGCGCTGTGCCTGTGGGGCAACAGCGTGACGGTGTTCGGCGGCATCGCGCCGCGCGGCGAGCTGGCGGGCATCCTGTGCGCGCTCGACCAGAGCGGCCAGCGGCTGGTCCACAGCGACAACATCGCGCGCGACTATCCCGGCCTGCAGACCGACCTGGTGCCCTACGCCGGGCTGCTGGCCTGCAAGTTCGACCCGATGAACAACGGCTGGCTGATCTGGCTGCGGCGCGAGCAGATCGAGACCGTGGTCTGGGGCGGCAAGCCGGAAAAGCACTATGCCGTGGGCACCCTCGGCCCGCGCCTGACGCCGCGCGGCTCGTTCGAGGCCTGGCGCGAAGTCACGCGCGACACCAGCGCGCCGTGGCTGCCGGCCGAGCTGGACGCGGCCGACAACCTGCGCGACGAGCTCTCGCACATCGCCACCAGCCGCGCGGCAGACGTGGACCGCGCCCGCACCGCGCTGCTGGCCATGCTCGGCCACGACCTGCGCGATCCGCTGCAGTCCATCTCGATGGCCGCCACGCTGCTGTCCAAGACCGATTCCGGCGCCCGCATGGGCGAACGCATCCGCTATTCCAGCGGCCGCATGCAGCGCCTGATCTCGCAGGTGCTGGACCTGTCGCGGCTGCAGGGCGGCATGGGCCTGGGCATCGAAAAGCGCGAATGCCAGCTGTCGGAACTGCTGAACGGCCTGATCGAGGAAAAGCGCCAGGCCTACCCCGGCCTGCGCATCGAACCCGAAGTGGCCCCCGGGCTGACGCTGATGGCCGACACCGACCGCATCGCCCAGGTGGTCACCAACCTGATGAGCAACGCCCGCCAGCATGGCGCGCCGCGCATGCCGATCCGCGTCGTCGCCTCGCGCGCGGGCGACACGATCGAACTGACGGTGGCGAACCACGGCGCGCCGATTCCCGACGACGTCATGGCGCACCTGTTCTCGCCCTTCAAGCCGGAATCGCTGGGCCACTCGCGCAACCGCACCGGCCTGGGACTGGGCCTGTATATTGCCAACCAGGTGGTGCGCGACCATGATGGCGACATCGCCGTCGCCTGCCACGATGGCCTGGTGATCTTCACCGTTACCCTGCCGCGCGGCCTGCCCGCGCCGCAAACACCCTGAATCCTGGAGACATCTTTGAACGATGCGCGCGCGTTACGCGTCCTGCTGGTCGACGACAACGAAATGGGCTCGGAACTGCTGGCCGAATTCCTGGCCATGTCCGGGCTGGAAACGCGCTGCGCCGGCACCGGCGAGGACGCGCTGGCGCAGGCCGCCAGCTTCGACCCGCAGGCAGTGCTGGTGGACATCCTGCTGCCCGACATGGACGGCTACGAACTGGCGCGGCAACTGCGCCGGCGCAACGCCGCATCGCGCATCTACGCCCTGAGCGGGCTGGCGCGCCACGAACGGCATGAAGACGCCGCCAGCCTGTTCGACGGCTGGATCGAAAAACCCGCCGACCCCGACGCACTGCTGACCGTGCTGCGGCAGGCGGGCTGAGGCGGTCGCGATGCACGCCGCCGATCCCTCCCCGCACGCCCAGGTGCTGGCCGCGCAAGGCGTGCGCTTCCAGGTCCTGGCGCAGATCTTTCCGGTGCTGCGCCACGAGGCCCTGGCGCCGCTGTCCAACGCCACGCTGGCCACGGCCATGCTGCGCCAGGCGCCCGAAGGCGCCGAGGCCGACGCCCTGCGGCAGCGCACCCAGCGCCTGGCCAGCGACCTGCAACACATGCTCGAAGACAGCGTCGACGTCCTGCGCGGGCTCGATCAATGGCTTGTCGACAATGGCGCCTCGCTGCCGGCGGCGACCCTGCTGAAGGAATGCCGCAAGCTGCTGTTCTCGCAACTGATGTGGTCCAAGCGGCGCGTCCACTGGCCCGACGAACCGGCGCCGGTCGACCTGCCGGCCTTTGCCGCGCGCTACCTGGTGATGGCCTGGGTCCTGTGCCTGCTGCCGTGGCTGCCCGAGGACACCGAACTGACGCTGGACGCCTCCGATCCCGCCGTGTGGCACGCGCGCCTGCCCGCCCCGGCCGACGCCCCGGCCGCGCCGGCGCTGTTCGACCCTCGGGACATCGAAAACCTGGCGCTGGCCTCGGGCTGGCGCCTGGAACGACAACCCCAATGCTGGTCGCTGCACCTGCCTGCCGCGCCCGCCAAGGATCCCGCATGATTTCCCCTGTGCACCAGGTGCTGCGCGACGGCACCCGCGAACGCCACGAAACCCTCGACCAGGGACTGGCGCTGGCCGATGGCGACGTCAGCCCGGCCCGCTACCTGGCCTATCTGCGCGCCCTGCTGGGCTGGCTGGAGCCGGTCGAACGGCGGCTGTGGCAATTGGACTGGCCGGCCGGCCTGCAGGCCGCGGCCCGCGCCGGCAAGAGCGCCCTGATCCGCGCCGACCTGCTCGCCGCGGGCGATGCCGCCCCCGTGCCGGAATGCCCCGCCGCGCCCGCTCCCCAGGCCGCCGACGCCTACGCCCTGGGCGTGGCCTACGTGGTCGAGGGATCGCAGCTGGGCGGGCGTTTCCTGGCCAAGCGGCTGGAAGACGCCAAGCCGCCGTTGCCGCTCGCGTATCTGCGAGGGTATGGCGAGGATACCGGCGCGCTGTGGAAGGGTTTCCTGCTGCACCTGGACAGCGCCGCCAGCGGCCACGAAGCGCAGGCGCTGCAAGGCGCGCGCGATGCGTTCGACAGTCTCACCGTCTGGCTGCGGGCGCACGGCGCCATGATCCCCCCGGCCGCCCGCGTTGCCTAGATCTTTTCGGTCTCGCCCGACTTGGGCTGCCACTTCATCAGGCGCTTCTCGCCGATCCCGACGATGTAGTCCAGCACCAGCGCGAATGCGGTCAGCACCACGATGCCCGCGAACACGGTATTGACGTCAAAGGTGCCCTCGGCCTGCAGGATCAGGTAGCCGACGCCGCTGGCCGAGCCCAGGTATTCACCCACCACCGCGCCGACGAAGGCCAGGCCCACCGAGGTGTGCAGGCTGGAGAACACCCAGCTGGTGGCCGACGGCAGATAGACATGGCGCAGCAGCTGGCGGCGGCGCGCGCCCAGCATGCGGGCGTTGTCGAGCAGCGTCGGGCTGACCTCGCGCACGCCCTGGTAGACGTTGAAGAAGACGATGAAGAACACCAGCGTCACCGCCAGCGCCACCTTGGACCAGATGCCCAACCCGAACCACATGCCGAAGATCGGCGCCAGGATCACGCGCGGCATCGAGTTGGCCGCCTTGATGTAGGGATCGAGGATCGCGCTGGCGCGCGGCGACAAGCCCAGCCACAGGCCGAACCCCAGCCCGGCGATGGTGCCGATGAAGAAGGCCAGCACGGTTTCGGTCAGCGTGACCCACAGGTGGGTGTAGATGTCGGCGTTGGTGACGAACCAGGCCCAGATGCGGCCCCACACCTTGAGGGGCTCGCCGAAGAAGAACGCCACCTTGGAATCGCGCGAGGCGAAGTGCCACACGCCCAGGATGACGACGAGCAGCAGCAACTGCCAGAAGCGCAGGCTGGCGGAACCCGGTTTGAACGACTTGGACATGGTCAGGGCCTGTTCGTGGGGAAGCGGGCGCGGCCTGGATCAGGCATGGGCCTCAGGCCCGCTTCTGTTGTTGGGCATAGCCCTTGAGCACTTCCTCGCGCAACACCGCCCAGATGGCCGCGTGCAATTCGACGAAACGCAGGTTGTTGCGCACTTCGGCCACGTCGCGCGGACGCGGCAGGTCGATGACGAATTCGCCGATGGGATGCGTGCCCGGCCCGGCCGACAGCACCACCACGCGGTCGCTCATGGCGATGGCTTCGTCCAGGTCATGGGTGATGAACAGCACCGCCTTGCGCTTGGCCATCCACAGGTCCAGCACCTCGTTTTCCATCAGCTGGCGCGTCTGGATGTCGAGCGCCGAGAACGGCTCGTCCATCAGGATGATGTCGGGGTCGCGGATCAGCGTCTGCGCCAGCATGGCGCGCTTGCGCATGCCGCCCGACATCTGGTGCGGATAGCGGCTTTCGAAGCCGCCCAGGCCGACGCGGCGCATCCAGTCGCGGCCGCGCTCGAGCGCCTCGGCGCGCGGCACGCCGGCGAAATCCAGCCCGGCCACCACGTTGTCGAGGGCGCTGCGCCAGGGCAGGAGCGCCTCGCCCTGGAACATGTAGCCGGCGCGCGAATTGATGCCCGACAGCGGCTGGCCGAAGACCTTTACCTGGCCCGACGACGGCGCCAGCAGGCCGGCGCTGACGTTGAGCAGGGTGGACTTGCCGCAGCCCGTGGGGCCCACCACCGACACGAACTCGCCCGGCGCGATGGCCAGGCTGGTGTCGCTGACGGCGGTGTAGCGCTGCGAGCGGTCGTCGCGGGAGACAAAAGTGCAGCTGATGTTTTCCAGCGATAGCGCGGCGTCAGCCATTGGGGTACTTCTCGTTGGCGCGGCGGGCGAAATCGTTGGTCCAGACCTTGGACGGGTCGATCTTGGCGCCGTCGAAATCCGCTTGATACGCGGCCAGGGCCTTGAGCGCGGTGGCGGCGCCGTCCTCGGGGATCATGCCGTCGGGCGACAGGCCTTCGAGGCTCTTGCCGATGGCGGCCTTGTACACCGCCGGGTCGCCCAGCAGGTAGGTCTCCGGCACGACCTTGGCGATCTCGTCGGGGCCGGCCTTCTGGATCCACTTGTCGGCGCGCACCATGGCGTTGGTCAGCGCCTGCACGGTGTTGGGGTTGGCGTCGACGAACGCCTGCGGCGCATACAGGCAGCCGGCCGGCATGTTGCCGCCGAAGATGTCCTGGGTGTCCTTGAGCGTGCGGGTGTCGACGATGATCTGGATGTCGCCCGGCATTTCCAGCATCGACACCACGGGGTCAGTGTTGGAGATGGCGTCGATCTGGCCGCTGCGCAGCGCGGTCACCGCGCCGGCGCCGGCGCCCACGCCGATGATGGAGACGTCGGAAGCCTTCAGGCCGTGCTTGGCCAGGAAGAAGCTGACCACCATGTTGGTGGATGAGCCCGGCGCGGTCACGCCGATCTTCTTGCCCTTGAGGTCGGCCGGGCCCTTGTAGTTGGGCAGGTTCTTCTTGGAGACGCCCACGCCGATCATCGGCGCGCGGCCCTGCAGCACGAAGGCGCGGTAGGCCTGCCCCTTCGACTGCATGGCCAGCGTGTGTTCGAACGCGCCCGAGACCACGTCGGCGCTGCCGCCCACTACGGCCTGCAGGGCCTTGGAGCCGCCGGCGAAGTCGGCGATGGAGACATCCAGGCCCTCGTCCTTGAAATAACCGCGGGCCTCGGCGATGGACAGCGGCAGGTAATAGATCAGGGGCTTGCCGCCCACGGCGATCTGGACCTTGGTCTTCTCCAGCTTCTGGGCGCGCACGATGGCGGGGGCCATGCCCATGACGCCGGCGGCGCCGGCCATCTTGAGCAGATCACGACGAGTGACTGACATGTGTTGTCTCCTTGGGTGCGGGGATACCGATAGCGCCGGTCTGCGCCAGCTTGTCGATAGCCGCTGAATCATACCCCAGCGATTTCAGGACTTCCTCGGTATGTTCCCCTAATGACGGACCGATCCAGCGGGTCCCGCCCGGGGTTTCCGAGAGCTTGGGCACCACCGCCGGCAGCTTGACCGGCTGGCCGTTGGCGAAGTGATGCTGCTCGATCATGCGGCGCGCCAGGAACTGCGGGTCGGTGAACATGTCGGCCACGCTGTAGATCTTGCCGACCGGCACGTCGGCCGCCTTGAGGGTGTTGAGCGCCTCGTCGATGCCGCGGCCGTCGCACCATTGCTGGATGGCGCCGTCGATTTCCTCGACGCGGCGGGCGCGGCCGTCGTTGCGCACCAGGTCGGGGTCGGAAGCCAGGTCGTCGCGGCCGATGGCCAGCATCAGGCGGTGGAAGATCGCGTCGCCATTGCCGGCGATGACGATGTTCTGGCCGTCGCGCGTCGTATAGGTGTTGGACGGCACGATGCCGGGCAGCGCGCCGCCGGTGCGCTCGCGCACCACGCCGGCCACGTCGTACTCGGGCACCAGGCTTTCCATCATGTTGAACACGGCCTCGTACAGGGCGACGTCGACCATCTGGCCCTGTCCCGCGCGGCAGGCCTCGCCGGTCTGGCCATTCCAGCGGCCGCCGGTGGCGTCGCGGTGGCGCAGCGCCATCATGGCGCCGATCACGCCATGAAGCGCGGCGATCGAATCGCCGATCGAGATGCCGACCCGCAGCGGCGGCCGGTCGGGATGGCCCGACACGTAGCGCAGGCCGCCCATGGATTCGCCGATGGCGCCAAAGCCGGGCTGATCCTTCATCGGGCCGGTCTGGCCGTAGCCGGACAGGCGCACCATGATCAGGGCAGGGTTGATGGCGCGCAGCTGCTCGAAGCCCAGGCCCCACTTCTCCAGCACGCCGGGTCGGTAGTTCTCGACCACCACGTCGGCGTCCAGCGCCAGCTTGCGGGCGATCTCGCGGGCTTCGGGATGCTTCAGGTTGAGGGCGATGGATTGCTTGTTGCGGGCCTGCACGGTCCACCACAGCGAATTGCCTTCGTGCAGGTGGCGCCAGCTGCGGATGGGGTCGCCGCCGCCGGTCCCGTCGGGGCCGTGCGGGGTTTCGACCTTGATGACGTCGGCGCCGAATTCACCAAAGATGCGGGCGGCGAACGGGCCGGCGATGAGCGTGCCGAGTTCCAGGACCTTCAGGCCGGTCAGGGCTGACATGGCGGTTGTCTTCCTCTTGTGGATGCCGCGCCGCGCGGGCGGGCAGTTCTTCCAATGCCCGCCGGTACATTGCCGGCGGACTGTTGTGGAGGCGTATCAGGTGGTCTTGCGCTCCATCAGCGCCCAGGCGATGGTGCCGGCGTCGACGTATTCCAGCTCGCTGCCGGCCGGCACGCCGCGCGCCAGGCGCGTGACCCGCAGGCCGCGCTCGCCCAGGGCCTCGCCCAGGAAGTGCGCGGTGGTCTCGCCTTCGGCGGTGAAGTTGGTGGCCAGGATGACCTCCTGCACCACGCCATCGGTGGCGCGGCGGATGACGCGGTCGAAATCCAGCTCGCGCGGGCCGATGCCCTCGAGCGGCGCCACCCGCCCCATCAACACGTAGTACAGGCCGCGGTAGCCGTGGCTGGACTCGATCATGTTCTGGTCGGCCGGCGTCTCGACGATGCACAGCAGGGAAGGATCACGCTTGGGATTGGCGCAGGTGGCGCACACATCCTCTTCGGCGAAGCTGTTGCAACGCGAGCAGTGGCGCAGGTCGCGCACCGCCCCCGCCAACGCGCGTCCGAGCATGTCGGCGCCCTGGGGGTCGTGCTGCAACAGGTGATAGGCCATGCGCCGCGCGGAACGCACACCCACGCCGGGCAGGCGCCGCAGCGCCTCGATCAGCGAGACCAGCGGTTCGGGTTCGGGCAGTAAAGGATCCATGACACGACGGCAACTTGCGGACGGCAAAGGCCGCGCCGCCCGGGGCGGCGGCGGCCGGAACGTTCGATCAGAACGGCAGCTTCATGCCCGGGGGCAGCGGCATGCCGGCGGTGACGGACGCCATTTTTTCCTGCGAGGTGGCTTCGGCCTTGCGCAGCGCGTCGTTGAAGGCGGCGGCGACCAGGTCTTCCAGCATGTCCTTGTCGTCGGCCAGCAGCGACGGATCGATCTCGACGCGCTTGACGTCGTGGCGGCAGCTCATGGTGACCTTGACCAGACCGCCGCCGGAGGCGCCTTCGACCTGGATCTCGGCCAGCGCGTCCTGCGCCTTCTTCATGTTTTCCTGCATCTGCTGCGCCTGGCGCATCAGACCGGCCAATTGTCCTTTCATCATGATGGAGCTTCCTTGAACGAGGGAATGTGGGGATTGCCGGCGCGTTACGCGGCGGCGGAAGGAGGATCGACGTGGCGGATCGAACCCGCCACGACATGGGCGCCGAAGTCGGAGACCAGCGCCTGCACAAAGGGATCGACGGCGACCGCGTCCTCGGCGGCCTGCTGGCGCGCCGCGCGCTCGGCCTGGGCCACGGCGTGGGCCGTGGCTTCACCGACCGCGCCGACGTCCACGTCCAGCCGGATGCCCTGGCCGAAGTGTTCGCACAGCACCGTCTGCAGGCGCACGCGGCTTTCACTTTCGGCCAGCGTCTTGACCGCCACGCGCAGGATGATGGCATCGCCCTGCACGCCGGCCCATTCGCTCTGGCGCGCCAGCTCGGCGGCCAGGCCGGTGACCGGCAGGCGCGCGGCCAGCTCGGGCCAGGCGGCGGAGGAGATCGGGAGAGCGTCGTGGAGGGTAAGAGCGTAGGCCGTAGTGTAAATCTCGATGGTCGTCGAGTCTTTTAAAACAGAATTCAAGAAAAGCAGGAGATCGAGAGCGGCGTGTAGGGAAAACGTCTAGGCCACAGTAATGATATCGTCGTAGGCGAGACTATCAAAAACAACAATAAATAGTACATACACAATTACACATACAACCACCCATACACC
>ERZ1739169.198-NODE-198-length-14376-cov-16.947909_pt1 | contig 14376 bp, 11 predicted proteins | sample MGYA00581756_ERZ1739169 | MGnify/ENA primary metagenome ERZ1739169 (study PRJEB40789, sample SAMEA7425667) | Salamandra salamandra | biome: salamander skin | place: Germany | collected 2020-03 | study: cvxcv | reverse complement strand
CCTTCATAACGAGAACGCCATGAGACATTTCCTGCCCGCCCTGGGCGCAGCCCTGGTCCTTTCGCTCGGCGCCCACGCCGCCTCGGCGCAGCAGGCGCCCGCCGCCAGCGCCACCGCCAAGCCGTTGCGCGATCCCTTTTTCTGGCTCGGGGAGATCAACAAGGCGACGGCGGTGATCAACACCGACGAAGGGCTGCTGGACAAGTCCATGGCGCCCCGGCTGGCCGCGGGCGTGGCGAAGGTGATCAACGACGGCAATCAGCCCGGCGCCAAGCGCCCGGCCAGCGTCATCACCTTCGAGCCGCTGCTGATCAAGGCCGCGGGCGAGGACGTGACGCTGCTGCACGCCGGCCGTTCCAGCCAGGACATGCATGCCACCTACCGCAGCGCCATCCTGCGCGACAAGCTGCTGGAGCTGGCGGACCAGTTGAACGCCACCTCCCGCACGCTGGTGGAGCTGGCGGCCAAGCACGCCGGCACCATCGTGCCCAACTACACCAACGGCGTCGCGGCCCAGCCCAACAGCTATGGCCACTATCTGCTGGGCCAAGCGGCCGGGCTGGAGCGCGATGCCCAGCGCATCCGCGAAGCCTACGCGCGCATCGACCGCTCGCCGATGGGCACGACGGTGTTGAACGGCACCAGCTGGCCGCTGGACCGCAAGCGCATGGCGCAGTACCTGGGCTTCACGGCGCTGGTGGACAACGCCTATGACGCTTCGCAGATCTCGTCGATGGACCAGCCGGTGGAGGTGGCGTCGATCGTCACCAGCATCGCGCTGCGCACCGGCAACTTCGTCGAGGACGTGATGACGCAGTACGCGCAATCGCGGCCGTGGATCCTGCTGGAGGAGGGCGGCGGCAATACCTACGTGTCCAGCGCCATGCCGCAAAAGCGCAACCCCGGCCTGCTCAACGATACGCGCAGCGACGCCTCGACGGCGGTGACGCTGGCCATGGGGCCGGTGATCCAGACGCACAACATCACGCCGGGCATGAGCGATCCGAAGGACGTCAAGCAGAACTCGGCCATGGTCGATGCCGGCATCTCCGCGCTCAAGCGCTGGGACCGCGTGCTCAAGGCCATGGTGATCAGCCCGGACCGCGCGCTGGAGGAACTGAACAGCGACTGGACCGCCTCGCAGGAACTGGCCGACGTGCTGATGCGCAAGTACAAGCTGCCGTTCCGCGATGGCCATCATTTCGCCTCCGAGGTCGTGAGCTACGCCAAGACCAACAACATCAAGCCGCTGGATTTCCCGTATGACCAGGCGCGCCGCATCTACGCCGAAGCCATGAAGGGCTCGAAGTATCCGAACGAGCTGCCGATGAGCGAGGCCGAGTTCCGCTCGACGCTGGACCCCGTGGCCATCGTCAAGAACCGCGCCACCAGCGGCGGTCCGCAGCCGGCCGAGATGGACCGCATGATCAAGGAAGCGCGCGAGCAGCTGGCCGCGCAGGACAAGTGGATCGCGGCCCGCCGCGCCCACATCGCCGATTCGCTGGCCAGTCTGGACAAGGCGTTCGACGCGCTGGTGGCCAGCGCGCCGAAGGACAAGGGCCAGTAAGCGGGGCGCCCGGCATCCCGCGATGCCGGGCGGCGGGGCCGGCGCGCCGCGCCGGCCCGTGTCAGCGGCACGCCATCGAGTAGCTGCAGCGGATCTGGTCGGGCAGATCGCGGCCCTGGGCCGGATCGACCGCGTCGGCCGGCGCGTCCCAGGCAATCAACTGCGCCACGTCGTTGTTGCCCACCGGCCGGGCGTAGATCCACAGCCGGTCTCCCTTCCATGAGAACGCCAGCGCGCTGACGCTGTAGTCCTTGGGCGCGCGCAGGTTGGCCAGCAGCCTGCCCTGCGCCATGTCGATCACCACCACCGTGTTGTCGGCGCCGCTGACGGCGAGCAGGCGGCCGCGGGCGCTGCGCGCGGCGGCCGAGGTGTAGTAGACGGCAGGCGTCTCGAGGTCGAAGCGGACTTGTCCCGTGCCCAGGTCGACGGCGCGCAGGCGCCGGCCGTCAGGCGTTTCCGCCACGGCCAGGGCCCAGTTGCCCGGCCGGCTGCCGAACAGCAGCTTGGGCGTGGCGGTGCGGACGCTGGCGACCACGCGCGCGGTGGCCGGATCGATGCCATAGCCGCCGCGGTCGCCGCCCCAGAACAGGCCGTCGCCGAACTGGATCGCATCGCTGGGGACCCAGGGCAGGGCATTTTCGAGCGTGTCGCTGGCCTCGCGGCGCAGCGAGGCGTCCCAGTGCCGCTGGCGCCAGCGGCCTTGGGGCGTCATGGTGTAGAGGTCGTCGCCCACGCGCAGCGCCACGCCGCCGGCGGCGGGCAGAGTCCAGTCGTCAATGCGCCATTGCGGCAGCTGCGGGTCCAGCGCGTGGACGGCGGCGCGGCGCTGGCCGGGGCGCCACGCCAGCAGCGTGCGGCCGCCATCGTCCTCGCGCAGGCCCAGCGCCCAGACCTGGCCGTCGGCGGCGATCTTGAGCGCGCGCGCCAGGCCGAAGCCGGCGGTGTCTTCACGCGTGATGGCCGCATCCGCGCCCTGGCGCGGCCCATTGGCCGCGGGCGTGGCGCCCGCGCGCGGCACGAAGCGCTGGGTGGCGCCGCCGGAGGCCAGCAGGCTGCCGTCGGGCAGCGCCAGCAGGCGCCATTCGTCGTTGTCGTAGCGCCGCAGGTCGGCCTCGTCGGCCGGCAGGCGGATGCCGGACACCGGCGTCTCGGGCAGCGTGGCCTGCGCGGGGGCGGGGCCAACCGGCTGCGTGGCCGTGGCGCGGCCGCGCGCGTAGGCGTCGAAATAGGCCTGCATCAAGCGGTCGGCGTCGGCCTCCGGCAGGGCCTGCAAGCGCCGGGCCAGGCCGTCCAGGTAGCTGTCGAGCGCCGGGTCGGCGTGGTCGACGCTCTGGCTGTTGTATTCGAAATGCGGATCGGGAAAGCAGGTCACGCCGACCATGCAGCGGGTCAGGCGGAAATGGCGCGTGATGGTGGTGTCGGTGCCGCCGTGCCAGACCAGCGTCAGCGCCTCGCGGCCGGTCAGGCCCGACAGATCCATGACCGTGCCGTAGTCGGATTGGGTGCGGCGGGACTTGCCGCGTTCGCGCTGGAACGACCAGCGCGCCACCGGTTGCGAGAAGAACGGCAGTGACTTGATCTGTTCGGGGGCGTAGTCGGGCTGGCGGGCGATGGCCGCGCGGAAGGCGTCGTGCTCGTCGCGGTTGATGGCGCCGGCCGCCAGCGCCTTGGCCAGGACCGGGTCGGCGGCCTGGTTGGCCTGCTGGTCCAGCGCCTGTTTCAGCGCGGGCTGATGGCGGGCGCCGATCTCGGCCCAGTAGAACTCCATGGATGACAGCGGTCCGCTGTCGTCGCGGCCGCGGAACCCGCCCAGGTCCTTGCCGGCCAGGCCTTGTTCCAGGTCGGCCTTGACCGTCGCGTACGGTTGGGGAATCAGGTAGTAGCGGCCCTGCGCGTAGGTGGCGCCGGGCAGCGGCTGCATCAGGATCGGGGCGGCTGCCGCGCTGGCGGACAGCAGCAGGGCCGCGAGGGCCAGGACGCGCTGGAATCGGCGTGGGGCGCCGGGGTGTGCCATGGACGGTTCCGTCGATAAGGGAAGGGGCTGCGGCAGAGAATACCGCAGCCCGCGCCCGTCGGCGGCCGCCGCCTCAGAACCCGGTGGGCGGCACGTGCACGCGGCCTTCCATCAGCACGCGCGCGCTGCGGCTCATGATGGCCTTGGTGACGGTCCATTCGCCGTCGATCCGCTGCGCCTCGGCGCCGACGCGCAGCGTGCCCGAGGGATGGCCGAAGTTGACCTGGTCGCGCTGGCCGCCGCCGGCCGCCAGATTGACCAGCGTGCCGGGCACGGCCGCGGCGGTGGCGATGGCGACCGAGGCGGTGCCCATCATGGCGTGGTGCAGCTTGCCCATGGACAGGGCGCGCACCAGCACGTCGATGTCGCCGGCGCCGATCTGCTTGCCGCTGGAGGCGGTGTAGGCCCTGGGGCGGGCCACGAAGGCCACCTTGGGCGTGTGCTGGCGCGCGGCCGCCTCTTCCAGTTTCTGGATCAGGCCCATGCGCAGCGCGCCGTGGGCGCGGATGGTCTCGAAGCGCGCCAGCGCGGCGGCGTCGCCGTTGATGTCGTCCTGCAGCTCGGCGCCGGTGTAGCCCAGGGCCTCGGCGTCCAGGAAGATGGTGGGGATGCCGGAGTTGATCATGGTGGCCTTGAAGGTGCCCACGCCGGGCACTTCCAGGTCGTCCACCAGGTTGCCGGTGGGGAACATCGAGCCGCCGTCGCCTTCCTCGGCCGGGTTCATGAATTCCAGCTGCAGTTCGGCGGCCGGGAAGGTCACGCCGTCCAGTTCGAAGTCGCCGGTTTCCTGCACCGCGCCGTCGGTGATCGGCACGTGGGCGATGATGGTCTTCTGGATGTTGGCCTGCCAGATGCGCACCACGGCGATGCCGTTGCGCGGCACGCGGGCCGGGTCGATCAGGCCATTGGTGATGGCGAAGGGGCCGACGGCGGCCGACAGGTTGCCGCAGTTGCCGCTCCAGTCGACGAAGGCCTGGTCGATCGAGACCTGGCCGAACAGGTAGTCGACGTCATGTTCCGCGCGGCTGCTCTTGCCGACGATGACGGTCTTGCTGGTGCTGGAGGTGGCCGCGCCCATGCCGTCGATCTGCTTGCCGTAGGGGTCGGGGCTGCCGATGACGCGCATCAGCAGGGCGTCGCGCGCCGGGCCCGGCACGCGGGCGGATTCGGGCAGGTCGTCGAGCTTGAAGAACACGCCTTTGCTGGTGCCGCCGCGCATGTAGGTGGCGGGAATCTTGATCTGGGGGGCATGGGCCATGGGGCAGTCCTGAGGTCTTGGATGGGGAAGGCGGGCGCCGCGGCGCCCGCCATGCGGTGGGATGTCAGCCGGCCTTCTTGGCCGAACCAGCGGCCGATTCGGCTTCCAGGAAGTCCTGCGCGAAGCGTTGCAGCACGCCGCCGGCTTCGTAGATCGACACTTCCTCGGCGGTGTCGAGGCGACAGGTCATCGGCACTTCCAGCGTCTCGCCGTTGCGGCGGTGGACCACCAGCGTCAGGTCGGCGCGCGGCTTGCGCTCGCCCACGACGTCGTAGCTCTCGGTGCCGTCCAGGCCCAGCGTCTTGCGGTTCACGCCCGGCTTGAATTCCAGCGGCAGCACGCCCATGCCGATCAGGTTGGTGCGGTGGATGCGCTCGAAGCCTTCGGCGGCGATGGCCTCGACGCCAGCCAGGCGCACGCCCTTGGCGGCCCAGTCGCGCGACGAGCCCTGGCCGTAGTCGGCGCCGGCCACGATGATCAGCGGCTGCTTGCGGTCCATGTAGGTCTCGATCGCTTCCCACATGCGCATCTCTTTGCCTTCCGGTTCCACGCGGGCCAGCGAGCCCTGCTTGACCGTGCCGTCGGCGTTCCTGACCATCTCGTTGAACAGCTTGGGATTGGCGAAGGTGGCGCGCTGCGCGGTCAGGTGGTCGCCGCGGTGGGTGGCGTAGGAGTTGAAGTCCTCTTCCGGCAGGCCCATCTTGTGCAGGTATTCGCCGGCGGCGCTGTCCATCAGGATGGCGTTGGACGGCGACAGGTGGTCGGTGGTGATGTTGTCGCCCAGCACGGCCAGCGGCAGCATGCCGCGCAGCGTGCGCTCGCCGGCCAGCGCGCCTTCCCAGTACGGCGGGCGGCGGATGTAGGTGCTCTGCGGGCGCCACGCGTACAGCGGATCGACCGTGGCGTCGCGCTCGTTGCGCAGGCCGAACATGGGCGCGTAGACCTTGCGGAACTGTTCCGGCTTGACGGCCGCCTTGACCATGGCGTCGATCTCTTCGTCGCTCGGCCAGATGTCCTTCAGGCGGATCTCGCGGCCATCGGCGCCGGTGCCCAGCACGTCGCGTTCGATGTCGAAGCGGATGGTGCCGGCGATGGCGTAGGCCACCACCAGCGGCGGCGAGGCCAGGAAGGCCTGCTTGGCGTAGGGATGGATGCGGCCGTCGAAGTTGCGGTTGCCGGACAGCACGGCGGTGGCGTACAGATCGCGGTCGATGATCTCCTGCTGGATCACGGGATCGAGCGCGCCCGACATGCCGTTGCACGTGGTACAGGCAAACGCCACGACGCCGAAGCCAAGCTTCTCCAGGTCTTCGGTCAGGCCGGCTTCGTCCAGGTACAGGGCCACGGCCTTGGAGCCGGGCGCCAGCGAACTCTTGACCCACGGCTTGCGCGTCAGGCCGGCGCGGTTGGCGTTGCGCGCCAGCAGGCCGGCGGCGATGACGTTGCGCGGATTGCTGGTGTTGGTGCAGCTGGTGATGGCGGCGATGATGACGGCGCCGTCGGGCATCAGGCCCGGCTGGTTCTCGACGGTGCCGGCGATGCCGCGTTCGGCCAGGTCGGCCACCGGCAGGCGGCGGTGCGGGTTGGACGGGCCGGCCAGGGTGCGCACCACGGTCGACAGGTCGAAGCGCAGCACGCGTTCGTATTCGGCGGTCTTGAGGCTGTCGGCCCACAGGCCGGCGGTCCTGGCGTAGTTTTCCACCAGCGCGATCTGTTCGTCCTCGCGGCCGGTCAGGCGCAGGTAGTCGATGGTCTGCGGGTCGATGGCGAACATCGCGGCGGTGGCGCCGTACTCGGGCGCCATGTTCGAGATGGTGGCGCGGTCGCCCAGCGTCAGGCTGGCCGCGCCTTCGCCGTAGAACTCCAGATAGGCGCCGACCACCTTTTCCTTGCGCAGGAATTCGGTCAGCGTCAGCACCACGTCGGTGGCGGTGATGCCGGGGCCGGCGCGGCCGGTCAGTTCGACGCCGACGATGTCGGGCAGGCGCATCCACGAGGCGCGGCCCAGCATCACGTTCTCGGCCTCCAGGCCGCCCACGCCGATGGCGATCACGCCCAGCGCGTCCACGTGCGGGGTGTGGCTGTCGGTGCCGACCAGCGTGTCGGGGAAGGCCACGCCGTCCTGCGTGTAGATCACCGGCGACATCCGCTCCAGGTTGATCTGGTGCATGATGCCGTTGCCCGGGGGCACCACTTCGATGTTGCGGAAGGCCTGCTTGGTCCAGTCGATGAAGTGGAAGCGGTCTTCGTTGCGGCGGTCTTCCACCGCGCGGTTCTTGGCGAAGGCGTCGGGGTCGTTGCCGCCGTATTCCACGGCCAGCGAGTGGTCGACGATCAGCTGCACCGGCACCACCGGGTTGACCTTGGCGGGGTCGCCGCCCTTGTCGGCGATGGCGTCGCGCAGGCCGGCCAGGTCGACCAGCGCGGTCTGGCCGAGGATGTCATGACAGACCACGCGGGCCGGATACCACGGGAAGTCCAGGTCGCGGCGGCGTTCGATCAGCTGCTTGAGCGCGTCGGTCAGCAGCGCCGGATCGCAGCGGCGCACCAGGTTCTCGGCGTGCACGCGCGAGGTGTAGGGCAGGCGGTCGTAGGCGCCGGGGGCGATGGCGTCCACGGCGGCGCGCGCGTCGAAATAGTCCAGGCGGGTGCCTTGCAGGGGCTTGCGATAGGATTTGTTCATGCCTCGGTGCGCTTCAGGTTGCCCTGAGCGATCTGTTTTTCAATGTTGAGACGGGATGCGCGGATGTGGCGGCGCATCAGGAGTTCAGCCAGCTCGCCATCGCGGTCGGCGATGGCGTCGAGAATGCGGTGATGCTCGGCATACGACTGCCGCGGGCGGTTGGGAGTGGTCGAGTACTGGATACGGTACATCCGCGCCAGCTGGTAGAGCTCGTCGCACAGCATGCGGAACAGCATCTGGTTGCCGCTGCCCTTGACGATGCGGTAGTGGAAATCGTAGTCGCCCTCCTGCTGGTAATAGCCGGTGCCGGCCTGGAAGGCCTCATCCTTTTCGTGGGCGTGCAGCACCTGGCGCACCTGCTCGACTTCGGCCGGCGCCATGCGCTCGGCCGCCAGGCGGCAAGCCATGCCTTCGAGCGATTCGCGGATTTCGTAGAGTTCGGCCAGTTCCTGCGGGCTGAGCGAGACCACGCGGGCGCCGGCGTGCGGCACGCGCACCAGCAGCTTCTGGCCTTCGAGCCGGTGCAGGGCCTCGCGCAGCGGGCCGCGGCTGACGCCGTGGATGCGCGCCAGTTCGGGTTCGGAAATCTTGCTGCCCGGGGCGATCTCGCCTTTGACGATGGCGGACTGGATCTTGCGGAAGATGTGTTCCGCCAGGGTCTCGCTATCGCCCGATGCGGCGCCGGGTAGCGTCAGCACTTTGCTCATTGTGTCAACAATCCAGGGATTTTCAGGGTGAAAACCCGTTCTAAATCGCCATGGGGCGATTAATTGTCAACAATTTACCTTCCGTCTGATCTTGGTGCAAGCACTGTTGGCGGGCTTTGCGTGACAAACGTAATGTTATTACATATCATTTACGTCGGCCCGCGCCGCGCGGGTCGGTTTTTCTTTCGATCCTTGCCGGAGTGCCGCATGAAAGTCCTTTCCTCCCTTAAAGACGCCAAGACCCGCCACCGGGACTGCCAGGTGGTCAAGCGCCGCGGGCGCATCTATGTGATCTGCAAATCCAATCCGCGCTTCAAGGCGCGCCAGGGCGGGGCCAAGAACAAATAGGCGCGCGCCGTGGAACCGAAAGTGCTTGAAGTCGCCGTGGTCGGCGCCGGGCCGGCCGGCATCGGCATGGCCGTGGCGCTGCGCCGCCATGGCGTGAACCGGCTGGCGGTGATCGACCGGCATCAGGTGGGGGCCTCGTTCCTGTCCTGGCCGCAGGAGACGCGTTTCATCACGCCGTCGTTCTACAGCAATCCGTTCGGCCTGGCCGACCTGAACGCCGTGACCGAGACCAGCTCGCCGGCGCTGACGGCCGGCATGGAGCATCTGGACGGCCCGCGTTACGCGCAATACCTGGCGCGGGTGGCGCAGGCGCATGACCTGCCGCTGGCGCTGGACTGCGAGGTCTCGGCGCTGACGCGCGGCGCGCGCGGCGAATTCCAGCTGCAGACCTCCAGGGGCGCCGCGCTGGCGCGGGCGGTGATCTGGGCCACGGGCGAATACCAGTACCCCGATCTGCGGCCGTTCGCCGGCGCGGCCGACTGCCTGCATTACGCGCAGGTCGATAGCTGGTCGGCCTTCGAGGCCGGTGAATACCTGGTGATCGGCGGCTATGAAAGCGGCGTGGATGCGGCGGTGAACCTGGTGGCGCGCGGCGCGCGGGTGCAACTGCTGGCGCGCAAATCGACCTGGGACCCCGCCAGTGCGCACGACCCCAGTCTGTCGCTGTCGCCCTACAGCCGTCAGCGGCTCTACCAGGCGCTGGACAGCGGCCGGCTGGAGATCGCCTTCGGCGCCAATGTGCTGGAAGTGCGCCGGCTGGCGGCGGGGTTCAGCGTGCACGCAGAAGACGGCCGGGTCTTCGCCACCGCGAACGCGCCGATCCTGGGCACCGGCTTCCTGCGCGGCGGCGGCGCGCAATTGATCCGCCCGTGCTTCGACTGGACGCCCGACGGCCGGCCGGTGCTGAGCGCGCACGATGAATCGACCCTGATGCCGGGCCTGTTCCTGGCCGGGCCGCAGGTGCGCCAGGACCGGCGCATCTATTGCTTCATCTACAAATTCCGCCAACGCTTCGACAGCGTGGCGCGCATGGTCGCGCAGCACCTGGGCCTGCCGCCGCTGGAGGCCGAGCGGGCCGCCGGCGCCTGGGGCCCATTCGGCAACGCCGATTGCTGCGACGAGGCCTGCGAATGCTGACGGCGGCGGGTGGACGCGATGCGGCCCGACGCCATTGAATCGACCGAGGCCGTGGTGGTGCTGGCCGGCCTGGAGAACGCCGGCAAGTCGGCGCTGTTCCGCGGCCTGACGGGCCAGGCGGTCGGCGACGAGAGCAACGTGGCCGGGTCCACCGTGGCCTGCCGCGAAGCCGCGCTCGATGGCGCCGCGATGCGCGTGGTGGATACGCCCGGCGTGCGACTGCGCGGCGACAGCGCCGCCACGCGGCTGGCCCTGGCGCGGATGGCGCCGGCCGCCGTGGTGGCGGTGGTGATGCGCGCCACCGATGCGCCCGACCTGATGCGCGAGGTGCTGGCCGCGTTGCATGGCGCGCACCGGATCTGCGTGGTGTTGACGTTCGCGGACAAGTGCGATGACGCGCCGGCGCTGGCGGCGCGCTGCGGCGCGGCGCTGGGCGTGCCGGTGGCCATCATCAATGCGCGCGCGCCGGCGCCGCGGGAATTGGCGGCGGTGCGCCATGCCCTGGCCGGCGCGGTGGCCTTGCCCGCGCTGCCGGCCAGGCCGGTGCTGTGGCACGCGTCGCTCGCGCGCCGGCCGCAGCGCACGCCGTTCGAGCACGCTGGATTGGGCCCCTGGTGGGCGCTGCTGGCGTTGCTGTCGAGTTTCGCGCTGCCGGTGTACCTGGCCTACGGCCTGTCGGGCTGGTTGCAGCCGCTGGCGGACGCGGCGCTCGTCGAACCCTTGACGCGCGCCCTGACCGGCGCGCCGCCCGCATTGCAGACCCTGCTGGTGGGCGGCTACGGCGTCGTCAGCCTGGGGCTGTATTCGTTCATCTGGGCCTTTCCGGTGGTGGCGCTGATCGGCCTGGCGATGGCGCTGACCGAGGAAAGCGGCCTGAAGGACCGCATGACCGCGGCGCTCGATCCCGCGCTCAGGCATATCGGCCTGAGCGGGCGCGACCTGGTGCCGGTGCTGTCGGGCTTCGGCTGCAATGTGGTGGCGACGTTCCAGAGCCGGGCCTGCTCGGCCTGCACGCGGCGCGCCTGCGTCAGTCTGATCGCGTTCGGCTCGGCCTGCAGCTACCAGATCGGCGCGACGTTATCGGTGTTCGGCGCGGCGGGACGGATGGGGTTGTTCGTGCCCTATCTGTTGCTGCTGTTCCTGGTGGGGGCGGCGCACACGCGGTTGTGGCATGGCGCCTTGCCGGCCGAGGCCGCCGCGCCGCTACCGGGCAAGGCGTATCTGCAATGGCCCTCGTGGCGCGGCGTGACATGGCGCCTGCGCGCGGTGGTGGCGCAGTTCCTGAAACAGGCAATGCCGGTGTTCCTGCTGATCTGCGTGGCGGCCTCGCTGCTGGACGGACTGGGCGCGTTGCAGGCGCTGGCGTCGCTGCTGCGCACGCCGATGGCCGCGCTGGGCCTGCCGGCGGACGCGGCGACAGGCGTGGTGTTCTCGATCCTGCGCAAGGATGGCCTGCTGGCGTTGAACCAGGGCCAGGGCGCGCTGCTGGCTCGGCTGGATGCGGCGCAGATGTTCGTGCTGGTGTGGTTGGCGTCGACCTGTTCGGCCTGCCTGGTGACGCTATGGACGGTTGGGCGCGAATTGGGCGCGCGCCACGCCTGGGGCCTGGCCGGGCGCCAGGCCGTGACCTCGCTGGTCTCGGCCTGGCTGCTGGCGCAGGCATTGACCTGATTGCCCGGAGAAACGGAAATGATCCCTGAAACGTACGCGCAGTGGCATCGCTGCATCACGGTCGACTGCGGCCTGGCATTGACCTCGGCCTTCATTGCCCAGCGCTTGGCGGCGATGGCGGACGCGCAGTCCGAGGAGAACCTGCGTTTTCGCCGGCTCTACGGCGACGCGCATTGGCAGCGCGTGCAACGCTGGTTCAAGCTGGCGAACGATCCGGCGGCCGCGTCGGGCGCGGCCGCCGGGCAGGGCGCTCAGGGGCCGGTGTCCGGATAGTTCGGGCCGGCGTCGTGGAAGCCGCCGCTGCTGTAGGGGTTGACCGCGCCCGGATGTGGCGGGCCGCCGGGACCCAGGGAGGAACAGCCGCCCAGTATCAGCAGGGCGGCCAGCAGGGCGAGTGTGCGTGTGGCGGTGGCTTGCATGGCGATCTCCGGCGGCTGCCCCTCGGCGGCCGCATACAGCATATGGGTGTGGATCCAGTTTACGCCTGGCGCGGCCCGCCGGCATCGTCCGCCGGGCGGGTCGGCGTCAGCGTCGCGGCACGATGCCGTGGGCGGCCATCAGGGTCAGGTTGCCGCCCAGGCGGGGATCGTCGAAGGGGCCGGCGGCATGCAGGGCGCTGAAGGCCGGCGTGTTGGGCGCGTGCAGGCGGTAGAACTCGATCCAGCCGCTGAAGCCATGCGGCTTGCCGTCCTGCTGCGCCACGCCGGCGTGGCGGGCGAACCAGGCGCTGTCGAGGTAGCCCTTGGCCACGCGCCGCGCCAGCCGGCCCAGGGCGCCTTCGCGGTAGGCATACCAGTCCTGGCCGCTTTCATCGGCGAGCTGCGCCATCATCACCAGCGGCGCGGCGGCGTAGTCGTGATAGTGCAGCGCGCGGGCGCCGCGCGCCATTTCCATGGGCAGGCTGCCGTCGGCCTGGATGTCGTCGACGCCTTTCCGGTAGATCGCCTGCGCGCCGCGGCGCAGGCCGGCGTCGTCGTTGGCGATGGCGGTGGCCAGGATGCCGACGCCGGTCCAGTAGTAATGGTTGTTGCGCTGGTGCCGGGGGTCTTCCCAGTAGGCCAGGTTGGCGCGCGACAGCTGTTCGAGCCAGGGCCCGATGATGCCGCGTTGCGCCGGCGTGGCCAGCGGCAGCGTCTTCAGATAGGCCAGGGCGGCGGCGCCATGGGTCCATTGGCGCAGGTAGTCGGCCTGGTCGTTGTTGCCGTGGATCATGCGGCCGAGCATGGCGCCGTCCTTGGCCCAGGATGCCAGCCACGTCAGCGCGCATTGGCCGGCGGCGGCGTCGCCGTGGGCCAGGTAGGCGTCGGAAAGGTCGGCGACGCGGCGGGCGTAGTCGTTCAGCGGCCGGGTCTGGGCCTGGTTGCGGGCCTGCAGCGCGGGGTCGATCCGCGAGTGGGCGGCGTCGGTGTAGTAGCCGGTGCCTTCCAGGTCGCGCGGGCCGGGCGGCGGCGCTTCGCACGGCTGCGGCGCGGCCAGCGCCTGGGCGCCCAGCAGGATCAGCGGCAGGCATGCGGCGTAGCGCCAGCGCGCGGCGGCGGGCCGGGCGCCGCCACGGAAGGGGGAGGAAAGAGAACGCATCGCGGGTGCCTTTGCCCGGTCGGGCCGATTGCCGTTCACCCGCCTGCCGGGGGGCGGTGGCGACCGCCGGCCTGCCGAAGGGCGTGGTGTGGTGTGGTGAATCGACCGCGCGCCGGGCGGAAAGTTGCACGGCGCGCCGCGTGTCGGTCGGGCTTCAGGCGGACGTCAGGCGGGACGGCGCACGCGCGCCTGCTCGACGCACCACGCCAGCCGGGGATCGCCGGCGGCCATGATGTCGGCTTCCACGTCCAGGCGCAGGCGCGGCAGCAGCCGGCCCAGCAGTTGTTCACAGTCGCGCCGCAGATAGCTGGGCTCGCCGGTGAGGCGGCCGATGACGCGCAGCAGGGCGGCGTCGCGCGCCAGCACCAGCAGCCGATAGCGGCCGCCGGCGGCGGGGCGCAGCAGCCAGGCGCCGGTGGCGATGCGCAGCAGCGGATCGAGCGTGTCGGCCAGCTTGCCGAGCTCGGCGGGCGACAGGTCGTGCGGATCGTAGCCGTCCGCCGCGTTCGCGCGCGCGGGCGATCGTTGCAGGGCGTCGGCCTGGCGGCGGTAATCCTCGGCCCGTGCGCGGTCGCCCTCGCGCAGGGCCGCCAGGCTGAGCTGGCGCAGGCTGGGCAGCTGTTTCGGGCCGGGCGGGTCCGCGGCGCGGCGCCAGAGGTCCGCGGCTTCCTGCGGGCGTCCCTCGCGCAGGCGGCAGCGCGCCAGCTGGGCCAGCAGGGCGGGATGGCCGGGCGCATGCCGCAGGCCGTCCTCGGCCAGCGCGGCGGCGCCCGCGATGTCGTCGTCCAGGGTGTCCCGCAGCCAGGCGCAGCGCGCGGTTTCATCGGCCGACAAGGCGCGGATGCGGCGTTTGCGCAGCAAGTCATGGTACTGGGCGGTGAGCGCTTCGCGCTCCTGGCGCGCCTGCGCGGCCTCGTCGGCCGATTGCGCTGCGCAGCGCTCGTCCAGCCGGGCGGCCAGGGCCGCACGTTGCGCGGGCAACCAGGCCTGGGCCGCGTTGGGGGCGGCGCGGCGCCACGGCAACGGCCGGTCCGGATCGGCCGCCAGCGCGGCCAGGCGATCCGCCAGCGACGGGTGGGTATCGCCGTCGCCGGTCGTGGCGCAGAGGGCGGCGTGCAGCCAGACGCGGGCCTCGGCTTCGTCGGCGGGCGCCGCCAGCGCGTCCCGCGCCGCCAGCGCCGCGTAGGGCCGCGGCGGAGCGCTGGCGGCGAGCAGGTCGGAAGGGCGTCGTGGAGGGCAAGAGTGTAGGCGTGAGTGTATATCTATGTGGGCGCCGGGTGTTGACTACAAAAAAAATCGGAAGCGCGCAGGACAGGGAGAGAGTGTAGGTCTAGGCGAAGGGGAAGCAGGACAGTGCAACGATAGACAAACGACAAAGCACCACTCACTAGCACAGGAGTGTGAGAGAGCGCC
>ERZ1739169.197-NODE-197-length-14519-cov-15.166828_pt1 | contig 14519 bp, 12 predicted proteins | sample MGYA00581756_ERZ1739169 | MGnify/ENA primary metagenome ERZ1739169 (study PRJEB40789, sample SAMEA7425667) | Salamandra salamandra | biome: salamander skin | place: Germany | collected 2020-03 | study: cvxcv | reverse complement strand
AGATCTACACTATAGCCTACACTCTTTCCCTACACACGCTCTTCCGATCTCGTTGTGCGTACCATCGCCCTGGGTTCGTCCGACGGTCTGCGTCGCGGCCTGATGGTGTCCAACACCGGCAACCCCATCACCGTGCCCGTGGGCAAGGCGACGCTGGGTCGCATCATGGACGTGCTGGGCAACCCCATCGACGAACGTGGTCCCGTGGATCAGGCGCTGACGGCTCCCATCCACCGCAAGGCACCGGCTTATGACGAGCTGTCGCCTTCGCAGGAACTGCTGGAAACCGGCATCAAGGTGATCGACCTGATCTCGCCCTTCGCCAAGGGCGGCAAGGTGGGTCTGTTCGGTGGCGCCGGTGTGGGCAAGACCGTGAACATGATGGAACTCATCAACAACATCGCCAAGGGCCACGGTGGTCTGTCGGTGTTCGCCGGTGTGGGTGAACGTACCCGCGAAGGCAATGACTTCTATCACGAAATGTCGGACGCCGGCGTGGTCAACCAGGAGTCGCTGAACGACTCCAAGGTGGCCATGGTCTACGGCCAGATGAACGAACCCCCGGGCAACCGTCTGCGCGTGGCGCTGACCGGCCTGACGATGGCCGAGAAGTTCCGCGACGAAGGCCGCGACATCCTGTTCTTCGTGGACAACATCTACCGCTACACCCTGGCCGGTACCGAAGTGTCGGCACTGCTGGGCCGTATGCCGTCGGCGGTGGGCTACCAGCCCACGCTGGCCGAAGAAATGGGCAAGCTGCAAGAGCGCATCACGTCCACCAAGACTGGCTCGATCACCTCGATCCAGGCCGTGTACGTGCCGGCGGATGACTTGACCGACCCGTCGCCCGCCACCACCTTCCAGCACTTGGACTCGACCGTCGTGCTGTCGCGTGACATCGCCGCCCTGGGTATCTACCCGGCCGTGGACCCGCTGGATTCGTCCAGCCGCCAGCTCGACCCGCAAGTCGTCGGCGAAGAGCACTACGCCGTGGCCCGTGGCGTGCAGCAGACGCTGCAGCGCTACAAGGAACTGCGCGACATCATCGCGATTCTGGGCATGGACGAACTGTCGCCGGAAGACAAGCAGGCCGTGGCCCGCGCCCGTAAGATCCAGCGTTTCTTGTCGCAGCCGTTCCACGTGGCCGAAGTGTTCACCGGTTCGCCCGGCAAGTACGTGCCGCTGGCCGAAACCATCCGTGGTTTCAAGATGATCGTGAACGGCGAGTGCGATGCGCTGCCGGAACAGGCCTTCTACATGGTCGGCTCGATCGACGAGGCCTTCGAGAAGGCCAAGAAACTGCAATAAGGAACCGATATGGCTACCCTGCATGTGGATGTCGTCAGCGCAGAGGAAGCGATCTTCTCCGGTGAGGCGAAGTTCGTGGTGCTGCCTGGCGAAGCGGGTGAGCTGGGCATTCTGCCCGGCCACACCCCGCTGATTTCGCGCATACGCCCCGGGACGGTCAAGATCGTTCGTGCCGACCAAGGCGAGGAAAACATCTTCGTCGCCGGGGGCATTCTGGAAGTGCAGCCGGGCAGCGTGACGGTCCTGGCCGACACCGCCATCCGTGCCGCCGACCTGGACGAAGCCCGTGCCCTGGAAGCGCGCAAGCGCGCCGAAGAGGCCCTGGCCAACGCCAAGGACAAGGCCGACATCGCGGTTGTCGAAGCCGAGCTGGCGATGCTGGCGGCGCAAGCCGTCGCCGCGCGCAAGCTGCGTCAAGGCGGTCGTTCGCACTAAGCGGCGATACGACCCGCCGGGGTTCGCCCCGGACTCGAAAAAAGCGGCCCTGGGCCGCTTTTTTCATGCCCGCCGTTCGCGCTCGTTCGGCGGCGCCTTCCCTCGGTCGACCGCAGTCCCGCTTGCGCTCACTACGAATGGCCGGGTGTGTTCTGCAACGGTAGCCTGCAATCTTTGGAACGCAAGCCGGGAGGAACTGCATGCGAGACACCATGGATTGCGGGGTGCTGCTCACCCCTGGCCACGAAATCGCCATGGGCCATTGGGTCGCCCGCGACCAGCCCAGGCTGGCGCGGGTGCGCCTGCACCTGGTGCCGCTGCGAACGCCGGGCACAGGCCCCGACGTCCATGCGCTCGCCGGGCTGGCCGTCGCCCTGCGGCGCTACGATCACTGCATCCTGCCGGTCGCGCCGGCCTCGCTGGCCTGGACCCGCCTGTCGCTGCAGCAGGCCGCAGGCGAGCTCGCGACGCCCATCCTGCTGTTGGTGCACGACATGACCGCGCCCGCCATCGAGGATCTGCTGCGGCTGGGCGCCTCGGACTTCCTGGCCGCGCCGTATTGCCTCGAAAGCCTGCGCGTGCGGTTGGGGCGGCTGGCGCGGCGCGCGCCCCTGCTGGCCGAAGGGTTGCGGGAACCCGAGACGGCCTATGCGGCGGGCGGCGCGCGGCCGGCTGGCCAGCCATGCACCCGGCCGCAGGTGCCGCGGCAGGTGTTGCAGCAGGGGTTGGCCGGGTTGCGCTACCAGCCCGGCCGGGACACGCAGGAGGCCTTCCGGCAGGCCAAGGCGCGGGTGGTCGATGGATTCGAGTCCGACTACATCCGGCTGGCGCTGTCGCGCCATCATGGCAACGTGGCGCGCGCCGCGCGCGCCTCCAGCAAGCATCGGCGGGCGTTCTGGGCGCTGATGCGCAAGCACGGCATCGACGCCGCGCCGTACCGGCGCCAGGCCGCGATGCAGGCCGAAAGCGGGGTCGACGCCGGCTGAAGCCCCGTGGTTTGCGCGCCGGCAAACGCCGGGCGCGCCGCCGCCATGCCCTGTCAGCTTGGGGCAGTAAAATCACGGCTTCCGATCATCGAGGATAGTCGTGTCTGCTTCCGTCTTGAAGAACGATGTGTTCTTGCGCGCACTGCTGCGCGAGCCCGTGCCCTACACCCCGATCTGGCTGATGCGCCAGGCGGGCCGCTACCTGCCCGAGTACCGCCAGACGCGGGCGCGGGCCGGTTCCTTCATGGGCCTGGCTCAGAACCCGGACTACGCCTCGGAAGTCACGCTGCAGCCGCTGGAGCGTTTCGACCTGGACGCGGCCATCCTGTTCTCGGACATCCTGACCGTGCCGCACGCCATGGGCCTGGGCCTGGACTTCGCCGAAGGCGAGGGCCCGCGCTTCGCCCGTCCGGTGCGCACCGAGGAAGACGTGGCGCGCCTGGCCGTGCCCGACATGGACAAGCTGCGCTACGTATTCGACGCCGTCAGCACCATCCGCCGCGACCTGGACGGCAAGGTGCCGCTGATCGGCTTTGCCGGCAGCCCCTGGACCATCGCCTGCTACATGGTCGAAGGGCAGGGCAGCGACGACTACCGCCTGATCAAGACCATGCTGTATGCGCGGCCAGACCTGCTGCATCGCATCCTGGAAATCAACGCCGAGGCGACGCTGCAGTACCTGAACGCGCAGATCGCCGCGGGCGCGCAGGCCGTGATGCTGTTCGACAGCTGGGGCGGCGTGCTGGCCGACGGCCTGTTCCAGCAATTCTCGCTGGCCTATACCCGCAAGGTGGTGGCCGGCCTGACCCGCGAACACGAAGGCCGCCGCGTGCCGGCCATCGTCTTCACCAAGGGCGGCGGCCAGTGGCTCGAAGACATCGCCGCCTGCGGCTGCGATGCCGTCGGCCTGGACTGGACGGTCGACCTGGCCGCGGCGCGGCGCCGCACCGGCGACTCGGTCGCGTTCCAGGGCAACCTCGATCCCATGGCGCTGTTCGGCGGCGCCGACGCCATCCGCGCCGAGGCGCGTCGCGTGCTCGACGCGTTCGGCCCGGTGGGCAAGGGCGGCCATGTCTTCAACCTGGGGCATGGCATTTCGCGCTTCACGCCGCCCGAAGCGGTAGCCGAATTGGTCGACGAAGTCCACCGTCACAGCCGTTCGCTCAGAGGGTAAGTGAGTGAACGCTTCGGCCCGCAGGGCCGGGCATTGAGGGCCCCCAAGCGCAGTTGTGCACAGCAAGATTGCGCTCGGGGAAAACCCTTTAGAAGCTAGTTTACAATCTTGAAAGTTTGCTTAAGTCGATGTTTTTAATGGAATAAAATAGGTTTTCAACAGGGTTGCAAGAGTTGATGCAATCTTGCCTTATTCCAATTTCTAACGTTGCTCTCGCCTTTTCCCCAAAGTTATCCACAGGTAGGGGCTGGAGTCCCGGCAGGGATTGCGGCGACAATCCTTCCTCGCCCGGGCGCCGGCCCGGTCCACGCCTCCAGGCACCGTCATCGCGCCCGTTTCGGGCCCGTTCCGTTCATGTTCCGTTCCGTTCTCCATGTCTGAAGACTTCGCGCTGGTCGAATCCACGCCGGCCGCGCCGGCGGCGGTCTGCTGGGTGCGCGTCGCGCTCGACGTGCCGCTGCCCGGCCCGTTCGACTACCGTCACCACGAGCCCGTCGAGGCGGGCCTGCGGGTGATCGTGCCGTTCGGGCGCCGCAAGCTGATCGGCGTGGTGGTGGACAATCCGGCCGAGCCGTCCTACGAACCGAAGCAGATCAAGCCGATCGAGGAAGTGCTGCGCGACCTGCCGCCCTTCGACGAGGCCTGGCTGCGCCTGGCGCGTTTCGCCGCCGAGTATTACCAGCGGCCGCTGGGCGAGGTGATGCTGCCGACGCTGCCGCCGCCGCTGCGCAAGCCGACCGCCTATCAGGGCAAGCGCTCGGCCGGCGGCCCGGTGGCGCGGCTGGACGGACGCAAGCGCAAGGCGGTCCGCAACCCGGCCGAGGCCGACCAGCCGCCTGAACTGAACGATGCGCAGCGCGAGGCGGTGGAGACCATCGCCGGGCTCGCCAAATTCAAGCCGGTGCTACTGTACGGCGTGACCGGCAGCGGCAAGACCGAGGTCTACCTGCGCGCCGCCGAGAAAGTGCTGGCGGCCGGCCGCCAGGTGCTGCTGCTGGTGCCGGAAATCAACCTGACGCCGCAGCTGGAGGGCGCGCTGCGCGCCCGGCTGGAAGGCCTGGTGGGGCCCGACGGCCTGGCGGTGCTGCACAGCGGCCTGTCCGATGGCGAGCGCCTGCAGGCCTGGGCGCGCGCGCAGCGCGGCCAGGCGCGCATGCTGCTGGGCACGCGCATGGCGATCTTCGCGCCCATGGGCGAGCTGGGCCTGATCGTGGTGGACGAAGAACACGACGCCTCGTACAAGCAGCAGGACGGCCTGCGCTATTCCGCGCGTGATCTGGCGGTATGGCGCGCGCATGACCTGGACATCCCGGTGGTGCTGGGCTCGGCCACGCCGTCGCTGGAAACCTGGCAGCACGCCGAGCGCGGCCGCTACCTGCGGCTGGCGCTGCCGGCGCGCGCCCGCTCCAGCTCGCTGCCGGCCATGAAGCTGGTGGACACGCGCCGCCTGCCGATGAAGCACGGCATGTCGCCGCAGTTGCTGGAGGCGCTCGGCGAACGGCTGGCGCGCAAGGAGCAATCGCTGATCTTCCTGAACCGGCGCGGTTTCGCGCCGGTGCTGCACTGCCAGTCTTGCGGCTGGGTCAGCAATTGCCCGCGCTGCACCGCCTTCACGGTGCTGCACCGCACGGCCGGCCGCGGCCATCGCCTGCAATGCCACCACTGCGGCTACCAGGCGCCGGTGCCGCACGCCTGCCCCGAATGCGGCGACCAGGACCTGGCGCCGATGGGGCGCGGCACGCAGCGGGTCGAAGAACACCTGGCCGAGCTGTTTCCCGAGGCGCGCATCCTGCGCATCGACGCCGACAGCACCCGCAAGAAGGGCAGCGCCGAGGCGCTGTTCGCGTCCGTTCACGCGGGCGAGGTCGACATCCTGGTCGGCACGCAGATGGTGTCCAAGGGCCACGACTTCGCGCGGCTCGGCCTAGTGGGCGTGCTCAATCCCGATTCGGCGCTGTTCGCGCACGATTTCCGCGCGCCCGAACGGCTGTTCGCCCAATTGATGCAGGTGGCCGGCCGCGCCGGCCGCCACCAGGGCAACGGCCAGGTCATCATCCAGACCGGCTATCCCGAACAGCCCGTGTACCAGGCGCTGCTGCGCCATGACTACGCGGGCTTCGCGCGCCACGCGCTGCAGGAACGCGAAAGCACCGGCCTGCCGCCGTTCGCCTACCAGGCCCTGCTGACCGCCGAGGCGCGCGAGCTGGCGGTGGCGCAGGCCTTCCTGCAGCAGGCGCGCGCCCTGCCCGAAGGCGAATGGGCCGCCGACTTTCCGGGGCTGGACGCGGTCATGCTGTATGACCCGGTGCCGCTGCGGGTGGTGCGCGTGGCCAACGTCGAGCGCGCCCAGCTGCTGGTGGAAAGCACCAGCCGTCCGGCGTTGCAGGCCTTCCTGGCGTCGTGGTCGCACCATCTGCCGTACCTGGCCAACGAGGCCCGGGTGCGCTGGCAGCTGGAGGTCGACCCGCTGGAAATCTGACACGCACCGCGCGTCCGTCCGATTACTCTATGTCGTTCCCCTTTCCCCGAATCCCATGTCCGCACACGAACCCATCGGCCACGGCCTGAACCCCGCGCAGAAAGAGGCGGTGCTGTACCTGGACGGCCCCTGCCTGGTGCTGGCCGGCGCCGGCAGCGGCAAGACGCGCGTCATCACGCAGAAGATCGCGTACCTGCTGCGCGAGTGCGGCTACATGGGCCGCAACGTGGTGGCGCTGACCTTCACCAACAAGGCCGCGCGCGAGATGGACGAGCGCGTCAAGACGCTGGTGGACCGCAAGCTGGGCAAGGGCCTGACCATCAGCACCTTCCACTCGCTGGGCGTGAAGCTTTTGCGCGAAGAGGCCCGCAACGCCGGCCTCAAGCCGACGTTCTCGATCCTCGACGCCGATGACGCCATGGCGATCATCCAGGAACTGCTGGCCACCACCGACAAGGGCCGCCTGCGCCACGTGCAGGGCATCATCTCGCTGTGGAAGAACGCGCTGATGGAACCCGACGACGCCGCGCGCGAGGCCATCACGCCGGGCGACGTCGAGGCCGCCAACGTCTACCGCAGCTACGCCGCCACGCTGGCCGCCTACCAGGCGGTGGACTTCGACGACCTGATCCGCATCCCGGCGCTGCTGCTGGCCAACAACGAAGAGGTGCGCACCCGCTGGCAGAACCGCGTGCGCTACCTGCTGGTCGACGAATACCAGGACACCAACGTCTGCCAGTACCGCCTGGTGCAGCTGCTGACCGGCCCGCGCGCCATGTTCACGGCGGTGGGCGACGACGACCAGGCCATCTACGCCTGGCGCGGCGCGACCATCGAGAACCTGGCCAAGCTCACCACCGACTATCCCAACCTCAAGCTCATCAAGCTGGAGCAGAACTACCGCTCGGTGCAGCGCATCCTGGCCGCGGCCAACCAGGTGATCGAGAAGAACCCCAAGCTGTTCGACAAGAAGCTGTGGTCGGACCTGGGCGTGGGCGAGCCGATCCTGGTGTCGCCGATGGACGGCGAGGAGCACGAGGCCGAGTCCATCGCCATGAAGGTCTCGGCCGCGCGCTTCGAGCGCCAGGCGCAGTGGAAGGACTTCGCCATCCTGTATCGCGGCAATCACCAGGCGCGCATCCTGGAGCAGGCGCTGCGCAATCTGAAGATCCCGTACACGATCTCGGGCGGCCAGAGCTTTTTCGACAAGGCCGAGGTGCGCGACATCCTGGCCTACCTGCGGCTGCTGGCCAACGACGAGGACGACCCCGCGTTCATCCGCGCCGCCACCACGCCCAAGCGCGGCATCGGCCAGGCTACCTTGCAGACGCTGGGCCAGTACGCGGCCAGCCGCGAGCTGTCGCTGCTGGCCGCGGTCGACGAGACCGGGCTGGAGAGCCTGCTGGCGCCGCGGCAGCTGGAACCGCTGCGCACCTTTACCGAATTCATCCGCCGCATGCAGTGGCGCGCCGGCCGCGGCGCCGCGTCGGCCAAGGACGCCGCGCCGGCCGAGCCCGCCGGCGTGATCCTGGACGACCTGGTGCAGGCGATCCAGTACGAACGCCACCTGTTCGAGCTGTTCGAGGAACGCCCGGCGCAGACCCGCTGGCAGAACGTGCTGGAACTGACCGGCTGGCTCAAGCGCAAGGCCGAAGAGGACAACATGACCCTGTTCGAGCTGGTGCAGCACGTGGCGCTGGTGACCATGCTCGAGCGCGGCGAGGAAGAGGAACTGGACGCGGTCAAGATGTCGACGCTGCACGCCTCCAAGGGCCTGGAGTATCCGCACGTGTACCTGGCCGGGGTCGAGGAAGGCCTGTTGCCGCACCTGGGCAAGGACGACGAGGATGGCGATCCGGCGCGCGCCGCCGAGAACCTGGCCACCCGCATCCAGGAAGAGCGGCGCCTGATGTACGTCGGCATCACCCGCGCGCAGCGCACCTTGAACCTGAGCTGGTGCAAGCGCCGCCGCCGGGCGCGCGAGGACCTGGTGCGCGAGCCGTCGCGCTTCATCGAGGAAATGGGGCTGGACGATCCGACCATCAAGGAAGACGAGACCACCGCCGCCATGAATCCCAAGGAACGCATGGCCATGCTCAAGGCCTTGCTGAAGAAGTGACGCCGCAATAAATTACAAGACCGGGAGGCGCGTCCAGGCTATACCTGCCGCTTTGCACCATGGCGTTACCGATGAAGGATGACGTGCGTTATCAACCGGTGCCCGGGACGCCGGGCCTGGTGCTGGGCGTGGCGCGGCTGGTCGAGTTCCAGTTCGACCGGCACTACCACGTCGATTACCACATCGGCCTGGTGACCCAGGGCGTGCAGCGCCAGACCTTCCGCGGCCGCAGCACCCTGCTGGGGCCCGGGGGCATCGCCCTGATGCCGCCCGGCGAGGTCCATGACGGCGCCGGCGTGGCCGATTATGGCGAGTCCTACACCCTGAAGACCTTCCGCCTGTCGCCGGACCTGATGCGCGATTTCATCGCCGAGGTCTCGGGCGGCGCGCCGGACGAACGCTTCCTGGGCACGCTGATCGAGGAACCCGCGCTGGCGGCCCGCTTCATGGCGCTGCACGCGTCCTGGATGGCGGACGCGGCCGCCGGGCCGCTGGCGCACGAGGCCGCCTCGCTCGCCCTGATGGGGGCGCTGTTCGCGCGCACCGGCGCGGTGACGCCGCAGGCGGTGCGCGGCGGCCTGGCGCTGGCGCACCAGCGGGCCGTGCTGGACTACTGCCAGGCCCATCTGGGCGACAAGATCGGTCTTGAAGACCTGGCGCGGCTGTGCGGCCTGAGCCGCTACCAGTTCCTGCGCCGCTTCGCGCTGTCGGTGGGGCTGACGCCGCACGCCTGGCTGACGCGGCTGCGCCTGGAACGGGCCTGCGGCGCGCTGGCGCGGGCGCGGGCTCCGATCGCGCAGGTCGCGGCCGACGTCGGCTTCTATGACCAGAGCCATTTCAACCGCGCTTTCCGCACCGCCTATGGCGTGCCGCCTTCGGCGTATCGGCGCGCGGCCTGAGCTCCGCGTCGCCTGAGCATTGCTATCGCGCCAGCGCCCGCAACGCCGCCAGGAAGTGGTCGACATCCTGCTCGCGCGTGGTGAACGACGTCACCAGCCGCGCCACGCCCGGGCCCCAGCGGTCGTGGTAGAAGCGGAAGCCCTGCGCCAGCAGGCCGTCGATGGCCGCCATGGGCAGCTGGCAGAACAGGATGTTGGCCTCGACCGGCCCCTGCAGGGTCACGCCGGGCAGGCCCGCCATGCCGGCCGCCAGCCGCGCCGCCATGGCGTTGGCCTGGCGCGCGTTGGCCAGCCACAGGTCGTCCGCCAGATAGGCTTCCATCTGCGCCGACAGCGGCCGCATCTTCGAGAACAGGTGGCCGCCGCGCTTGCGCCGGTAGGCCAGTTCGGTGGCGCGTCCGGGCTCGAACAGCACGATGGCCTCGGCGCCCAGCACGCCATTCTTGGTGGCGCCGAACGACAGCGCCGCGACGCCGGCCTTCCAGGTCATTTCCGCGGGCGTGCAGCCCAGGCTGACCAGGGCATTGGCAAAGCGCGCGCCATCCATGTGCAGGGGCAGCCCGGCATCGCGGCAGACGGCGCCGAGGGCCTGGATCTCGTCCAGCGTGTACACGCTGCCGGTCTCGGTCGCCTGGGTGATGCTGACGCAGGCCGGCGGCATCGAGTGCACGTCGCCGGCCTTGCGGCGCGCTTCCACCGCCAGCCGGGCGGGATCGAGCTTGGAGGCGGCGCCATCGAGCAGCGCCAGGCGCGCGCCGCCGCTGTAGAACTGGGGGGCGCCGCATTCGTCGTTGGCGATGTGGCTGTGCGCGTGGCACAGCACGCTGCCCCACGGCGGCGTCAGCGCCGCCAGCGCCAGCGAATTGGCGGCGGTGCCGGTGGGCACCAGCAGCACGTCCACGTCGCGCTCGAAGATCTCGGCCAGGCGTCGTTCGACGCGCAGGGTGATGTCGTCGGCGCCATAGGCGGCAGCCTGTCCCTCATTGGCCCGCAGCAGCGCGGCCAGGATCTGCGGGCTGGCGCCGGCGGTGTTGTCGCTGGCGAAACCCAGCTGGGGCGAAAGGGAGGCGGGGGTGTCCAAAGGGCAGGCTCCGGGAAAGGCAGACAAGGTCCCACTATGCCCGCCGGCGCCGCCCCGGGCTTGTAGAAAATTGCGCCCCGCTCCTACACTGGGACGGACCCGGCGGCCCCGCGCCGGGTCGGTTTCCAAGGAGCGCATCATGTGCCGCTGGCTGGCTTACACCGGGAGTCCCCTGCAAATGGAGAGCGTGCTGTTCAAGGCCACGCACTCGCTGATCGACCAGAGCCTGCATGCGCGCATGGGCGCCACCACCACCAACGGCGACGGCTTCGGCCTGGGCTGGTACGGCCGGCCGCCCGAGCCGCCGTTCCGCTACCGCAGCGTGCATCCGGCCTGGAACGACCGCAACCTGCGCGAGGCCGCGCGCGCCATCCATTCGCCGCTGTTCGTCGCGCACATCCGCGCCGCCACCGACACGCCGGCCCAGGAAACCAACTGCCATCCGTTCCGCCACGGCAACTGGCTGTTCGTGCACAACGGCGTCATCCGCGACTATCCGCTGCTGCGGCGCGACCTGATGCTGATGATCGCGCCCGCCTACTTCGGCTCATTGGAGGGCTCGACCGATTCCGAGGTGATGTTCCTGCTGGCGCTGACCTTCGGCCTGGAGGAAGACGCGCTGCCGGCGCTGGCGCGCATGGTCGGCGCGGTCGAGGAGACCGGCCGGCGCCATGGCGTGGCCCGGCCGATCAACATGACGGTCTGCGCCCTGGACGGCGAGCGCCTGATCGCGGTGCGTTATTCCAGCGAGCGCGATTCGCGCACGCTGTTCCACAACACCTGCGTGCGTCACCTGCGCGAACTCTATCCCGACGACCCGAAGGTCGCGGCGCTGGATGACGACGCCTTCCTGCTGCTGTCCGAACCGCTGACCGAGATGCCGGGGGCCTGGGAGGAAGTGCCCGAGTCCACCGCCATCATCGCCGCCCGCGGGCAGGTCGAGCACTATCCGTTCGTGCCGGTGCCGCCGGGCGCCTGAAGCCCGTAGCGCGCCGCGGGTATGTTGCGCGACAGTTCCGGGCCGAGGGCCTGGCGCGCCGCTTCCAGGCGTTCCAGCAAGGCCGGATCGGTCAGCGACGGGATGGTGACGAACTCGCCCTGGTCCAGGCCCGCCAGGGCGCTGCGCACCATGTCGTCCGCGCTCATCACCATGGCGGACGGCAACTCGCTGGCCGGCTTGCCGGCCAGGTCCCAGAACTCGGTGCCGGTGGCGCCGGGCAGCACCGCCTGGACGCGCAGGCCCTGGTCCGCCAGTTCGTGGCGCAGCGATTGCGAGTAGGCCAGCACATAGGCCTTGCTGGCGCCGTAGACGCCGTTGAGCAGCTCGGGGTGCAAGCCGACGATCGAGGCGATGTTGATGAGGGTGCCGCCGCCGCGCGCCACGAAGGCGGGCGCAGCGGCCATGGCCAGGTGGGTGAGGGCGCTGATGTTCAGGTCGATCATGGCCTGCATCTGGCCGGGATCGGATTGCAGCAGCGGCGCCACCGAGCCGATGCCGGCGTTGTTCACCAGCAGGGTCAGCGAGTCGTCCTCGCGCAGCGTTTGCGCCACGCGTTGCACGCCGTCGGCTCGCGACAGATCGGCCGGCAGCACGCGCACGTCGCGGCCGGTTTCGGCGCGCAGCCGCGCGGCCAGGGTTTCCAGGCGCTCGACGTTGCGCGCCACCAGCGTCAGGTCATGGCCGCGATGGGCCAGGTGATGGGCGTAGCGCGCGCCGATGCCGGACGAGGCGCCGGTGATCAGGGCGCGGCCCAGGGATTTGCCAGACGGGGTGTTGCTCATGATGGACTCCGAAAAGAGGGACGGCGGATCGTGCCGGTACGCTTGCAGAGTAGAGTCGGGATGGAATATCCTCAATGACATAGAAACGTCTTTTCAGGACATCCGGCGAAAACGGACGGCACGGCCATGAAAACCATCGCGATCCTGTTGCATCCCGGCTTCCAGCTCATGAGCCTGGCGGCCAGCGCCGTCTTCGAGATGGCCAACCGCCAGAGCGGCGAGCCGGCCTATCGCGTCGTCCTGGTGTCCGAGCATGGCGGGCCAGTGGCCAGTTCGCTGGGGTTCGCGCAGGACACCATCAAGCTGGGCCGGCGCGCATTCGACACGTTGATCGTCGCGGGGGACAACAGCGGCGAGGGCGCGTCGGAGAGCCTGTTGCGCGCGTTGCGGGGCGCCAGCGGGCGGGTGCGCCGCTGCGCCTCGATGTGCACCGGCGCGTTCGTGCTGGCGCAGGCCGGCCTGCTCGACGGCCGCCGCGCCACCACCCACTGGTTCTACGCGCGCCGCCTGCAGCGCGAGTACCCGCAGGTCAAGGTGGACGAGGACCGCATCTTCGTGGCCGACGGCCCGATCTGGACCTCGGCGGGCATGAGCGCCGGCATCGACCTGGCGCTGGCCATGGTGGAAGCCGACCTGGGGGCGGACATGGCCCGCACGGTGGCGCGCAAGCTGGTGCTGACGCAGCGCCGCGCCGGCGGGCAGTCGCAGTATTCGGCGTTGCTGGAGCTGGATGCGAAGTCCGACCGGGTGCAGACGGCGCTGGCCTATGCCAAGGCCAACCTGAAGGCCGAACTGTCGGTGGACGAACTGGCGCGCGCCGCGCACCTGAGCCCGCGCCAGTTCAGCCGCGTGTTCCGTCAGGAGACCGGGCAGTCGCCGGCCAAGGCGGTGGAGCATCTGCGCCTGGAGGCGGCGCAGGACATGATGCAGTCCGGCCGCCATGCGGCCGAGGTGGTGGCGCGCGAAACCGGCTTTGGCGACCGCGACCGCATGCGCAAGGCCTTCCTGCGCGCCTTCGGCCAGTCGCCGCAGGCGATGCGGCGGCTGCTGCACGCCTGACGCCGGCGCCGCGCCGGCGGTCCGTGGCGGGCTCCGGCCTGGATCCGGTCAGTGCCCGGTGTGCAGCGCCGGATTCAAGGTGCCCCAGGCTGCCGTGCGCACCAGCGTCTCGACCGCGCCGCTCTGCGAGTTGCGGCGGAACAGCAGTCCGTGCTGGCCGGCCAGCTCCACCGCCTTGACCACCGCGCCTTCCGGCGTCAGCACGCGGGTGCCGGCGGTGACGTAGCAGCCCGCTTCGACCACGCAGTCGTCGCCCAGCGAGATGCCGATGCCGGAGTTGGCGCCGAGCAGGCAGCGCTTGCCGATGGCCACGACCTGTTTGCCGCCGCCGGACATGGTGCCCATGATGGACGCGCCGCCGCCGATGTCGGTGCCGTCATCGACGATGACGCCGGCGCTGATGCGGCCTTCGACCATGGAGGCGCCGAGGGTGCCGGCGTTGAAGTTGCAGAAGCCTTCGTGCAGCACGGTGGTGCCGGCCGCCAGGTGCGCGCCGAGCCGCACGCGGGCGGTGTCGGCGATGCGCACGCCGGCGGGCACGACGTAGTCGGTCATGCGCGGGATCTTGTCGACGCCGCGGATTTCAAGGATCTGGCCGGTGGCGCGCAATTGCCAGCGCAGCGCTTCGACCTGGTCGACGGCGCAGGGGCCGGCGGAGGTCCATGCCACATTGGCGAGCACGTTGAACAGCCCGTCGAGGTTGGCGCCGTGCGGCCGGATGAGCCGATGGCTGAGCAGGTGCAGGCGCAGGTAGGCGTCGTGCGCGTCGGCGGGCGGCGCGTCGAGCGAGGCGATGGCGGTGCGCACGGCGACGATGTCGACTTTGCGCCGGGTGTCGCGCCCAAGCGAGGTGGGCACGTGCTCGCCGAGCGCGGCACGCGCTTCTTCAGGCGTCAGGTGCCGGGTGCCGCCCGCGGGCGTCTTGTCGGTCAGGGACGGGCGCGGATACCAGGTATCAAGGACGGTGCCGTCGGCGGCGATCGTGGCCAGGCCGTAGGCGATGGCGCTGTTTTGGGGGTGTTCTTGCATGGGCTGTTTTTTTTGGGGGCTTCTCTTGGGAATATTCTAGGCGATGGGGGCGGGTCTTTCTATTCGGGAGCGGGGGGCGCTTCGTAGGTCGCCCCTCTGGCAGGCGGACCGAGCGGCGGGCGCCCACGATTGCGGTCCGGAGCGTTCGCTCCGGACTGCTCCGTCGTC
>ERZ1739169.196-NODE-196-length-14535-cov-14.812500_pt1 | contig 14535 bp, 12 predicted proteins | sample MGYA00581756_ERZ1739169 | MGnify/ENA primary metagenome ERZ1739169 (study PRJEB40789, sample SAMEA7425667) | Salamandra salamandra | biome: salamander skin | place: Germany | collected 2020-03 | study: cvxcv | reverse complement strand
CGCGCCAGCGCCACGCACTCGGCCAGCGCCAGCAGGGCCAGCGCGCCGTAGCTGCCCCAGACGAAGGCGCCGCTGCCGCCCATGTGCCAGAACGCGGCCCAGGATTCCCATTGCATCAGGCCGCTCCTTGCTTGAGGGCGCGCGCGTCCTTGCTGTCCGGGATGCCGCGCGGCTCGATCAGGTCCCGGACCCAGCCGGCGTGGCAGTCCCGCTCCAGGATCAAGGTGCGCGCGCGCATCAGCGCGATGGCCGCCGTGTAGGCCCAGGCGGCGAGCGTCATGAGCAGCATGGCGACCAGCATGGTGGTCGCCATCGAGGGCGCCCGGGTCAGGCTGACCGAAGCGCCCTGGTGCAGCGTGTTCCACCACGTCACCGAGAAGTAGATGACGGGAACGTTGATGGCGCCGACCAGGGCGAGCAGGGCCCCGGCGCGGTCGCCGCGGCGCGGATCGGCATGCAGGGCGGTGAGCGCCAGGTAGCCCAGGTACAGGAAGAACAGCAGCAGTTGCGAGGTCAGGCGGGCATCCCAGACCCAGTAGGCGCCCCAGGCCGGCCGTCCCCACAACGCGCCGCTCCAGAGCGCGACGAAGCAGAACATCGCGCCGGTGGGCGCCAGGGCGCGGGCCATGATGAAGGACAGGCGGGTCTGCAGGATCAGGCCGAGCGCCGACCAGAAGGCCATCAACAGATAGACGAACATGGACATCCAGGCGGCGGCCACATGGATGAAGATGATGCGGTAGACCTCGCCCTGGGTCGCATCGGTGGGCGCGACGAAAAAGCCGGTCCAGCACGCCGCCAGGCCGAACAGGGCGGCCAGGGCCGCGCACCAGGGGATGAGCCTGCCCGCCAGCGGATAGAAGACCTGCGGCGCGGCGAATCGCAGCAGGCGCGCGGGTCGGCGCGGCGGGGCGGGAAGGTCGGGGGACGGTCTGTGCATCTTCATCATTCGACGGCGAACCGCAGTGCCAGCGCACAAGCGGGAGGAACCAGGGCCAGCGCCGCCAGCAGCGCGGCGCCGAGCAGCAGGAACGGCGTTGCGGGGACCTGGCCCGCCGCGCACGCCGTGACCGATCCGGCGCCGAAGATCAGCACCGGCGCGAACAGGGGCAGCAGCAGCAGGGCCTGCAGCACGCCGCCGCCGCGCAGTCCCAATGTCAGCGCGGCGCCGAGGGCGCCCAGCAGCGCCAGTACCGGCGTTCCCAGCGCGAACGATATCGACAGGGTCCAGCGGGAACACTGACTCAGGTCAAACAGCAGGCCCATGGCCGGCGCCATCAGCACCAAAGGCAGACCGGTTCCGATCCAGTGCGCGAGGATCTTGGCCAGCACCCATAGCGCGGCGGGCTCGGGCGACAGCAGCCATTGTTCGAGCGCGCCGTCGGCGTGGTCCTGCGCGAACAGCCGGTGTTGCGACAACAAGGCCGACAGCAGGGCGGCGACCCACAGTATCCCGGGCGCCATCGCCCGCAGGCGCGCGGCGTCGGCGCCCACGGCCAGGGGAAACAGGCAGGCGACCAGCACGAAAAAAAGCAGGGAGACGACGAGGTCGGCCCGCGCCCGGCAGGCGAGCAGCAGGTCTCGCCGCAGAACGGCGAAGAAGGGGGTGGACCACAGCGATGCGGCGGACCGGGACGCGGCGGTTGCGGGCGCGGCCTGGGAGGCGGGCTGGGCGGACGGCTTCATGCCGTGCCTCCGGCCAGGTCGAGCACGCGCGGCGCGCGCTCGAGCGGCACGTCCTGGTGGGTGGTCAGGACGACCCGTCCGCCGTCATCGCAATGACGCGTCAGGAGGCGCGCAAGGTGCGCCACGGTGGCGGCGTCGAGCGCGGTGAAGGGTTCATCCAGCAACCACAGTGCACGCGCCGGATGCAGCAGCAGCCGCGCCAGCACGGCGCGCCGCCGCTGGCCTTGCGACAGGACGCCCACGGGCAGGTCGAGCCCGGCTTCCAGGCCCATCCGGCAGAGCGCGTCCCGACAGGCCGCCGCCGTCGCGGGCTGGGCCTGGGCCTGGCAGAGCAGGCGCAGGTTTTCCAGCGGCGTCAGCAGGTCGTTGAGCGCATCGGCATGGCCGAGGTAGAGCAGATGCTGGCGGAAGCCGGCGCCCAGGCGCTGGATGTCCGTGCCGCGCCACCACACCGCGCCGCTATCCGCGCGGGCCAGGCCGCACAGGGTGCGCAGCAGGCTGGTCTTGCCATGGCCGTTGGGCGCGACCACGCGCAGCATCTGCCCGGCCGGCAATTGGAACGACAGGGGCGGGAACAGCAGGCGGTCCCCTTTCGAACAGGTGAGATCGCGTGCTTCAAGCATGGCCGGCGCCCATCCAGATATTCATGTAAACAACCCCCGCTTGGCCAAGGTGGCGCGACGCCGACAACGGAGTGGGATATTAAATAATCCGCGCCGCCGGTTTGCCCCGTTCAGGCCGTTTTTCGACTTTGTCGGACTGATTTACCTGTAGGCAAAAATGCCCGCGGTTCGCGCGAATTCAAATGCTGGCGGGTGGCCGATTCGGATCGGTCCGAGTTGTTCCGCTGAGGCCGTGTTGCGGGGTCGACGATTGACCGAGATCAACATGAATGTCGCACCGTCGCGTCAAATAAAAAAAGGCGACGGTCTGGCCACAGGCCGCGCTGGTTGTAGCGGTCCCGCGTCGTGCAAGCGCACGGCGCGCGGCCGGTCGTAGATGAAATTTGCAAAGTCGTATCCAGTGAAAAACAAATCAAAGCATCAAACCGGCATGGCCGCGGAGTGGGCGAAATTCCTGTCGCTGGCCTTCGTCGCATGTCCCGTCGTGGCCTTCCTGATGATCTGCGTGTTTGGATTCATCGTGTGGTTCGGACAGATTCTGTTTTGGGGCCCGCCGGCCTGAAAACGAAATCCGAGAAACCAGCCGGTTGGGCCTACACATGAAAAATCGCTTCAAGGCAGTCAAGACTGCAATTCACTGGGTGCTCGCGTTGTTGCTGCGCCCCTCCACCAGAATCGGACTGGGCGTCCTGGTCATCGGTGGATTCATCGGCGGCGTGACGTTCCTCGCGCTGTTCAATACCGGCATGAACGCCACCAATTCCGAGGCCTTCTGTATCTCGTGCCACTCGATGAGCGACACGGTGCTGCCCGAGCTGAAGCAGACGGTGCACTGGAAGAACCGCTCGGGGGTGCGCGCCCATTGTCCCGATTGCCACGTGCCGCACGACTTCACGTCCAAGGTGGCGCGCAAGATGCAGGCCTCGCGCGAGGTGCTGGGGCATCTGATGGGAACCATCGGCACGCCCGAGAAATTCAAGGAGCACCGCATCGTGCTCGCCACGCGCGAGTGGGCCCGCTTCAAGGCCAACAACTCCAAGGAATGCCGCAACTGCCATGACTACGCCAGCATGGACTTCGACAAGATGCGCGTGACGTCGCAGACCATCATGCATGGCGCGGCGGAACGCAACGCCAGCTGCGTCGACTGCCACAAGGGCATCGCGCACCACCTGCCCGAGGTCAAGTCGCAGGGCAATCCGGCGCTGGCGGCGCTCACATCCGAGGCCCGCGGCGCGGCCATCGAGACCGGCAAGCGCTATTACAGCGTCATGCCCCAGCCGCTCTACGCGGACCCGGAACTGACGCGGGAGATCGGCGCCATCGAGATCGCCACCGACGCCAAGGTGCTGCAGAAAAAGAACGACGCGGTGCAGGTCGAGCTGCAGCTCTGGCGGAAGAACAAGGGGTATGCGCGCGTGTTGTACGGCCGCTTCGGCCTGAACATCACCAGCGCCGTGCTGGCCAAGGAGGTCTCGCGGGACGATGACCTGATCCACGTGCTCGAGACCCAGGTCGACAAGGTCACCGGCCTGGAGTGGCAGAAGATTTCCGCCACGGTCTGGCTGCGCGGCGGCGGGCTGGTCGACAACGTCGAGCCGATCTGGGGCGTGGCCCGGCAGAGCTATTCGCAAAGCTGCAGCGTGTGCCATCGCCAGCCGAACGAGGCTTCGCACGACGCCAACCAATGGCCCGGGCTGTTTGGCGGCATGGTCGGATTCACCAACATGGACGACCCGACCGCGAAGCTGGTCCTGAAGTATCTGCAATTGCATTCCTCTGATTTCGTTGTAAAGGACGGTGTGGCCTCGGCCCACTGAGATAGTCATGAAGATTTCCCGTCGCCGGTTCATGGGCGGTATCGCCGCTTCGCTGGGTTCTTTCGCCATCCCGCCGCTGTTGCGCAATGGCAATGTGGTGCGCGCCGCGCAGGGGGGCTCGGGCGATGCCGGCCCCGGGCGCTGGCGATTTTCCGGCGCCCACTGGGGCGCCTTCCGGGCGCGCGTCGTGGCCGGCCGCGTGGTCGAAATCAAGCCGTTCGAGTTCGACAAGCACCCGACGCCGATCCTCGATGGCACGCTCGACGTGCTGTACAGCGCCTCGCGGGTGCGCTATCCCATGGTGCGGCTGGACTGGTACCGCAAGCGCGGCCAGTCCGGCGGCCTGCGCGGCGACAACCGCTTCATCCGGGTGGGGTGGGACGAGGCGCTGGACCTGGTCTATAGCGAGGTCGAGCGGGTCCAGAAGGACTACGGACCGTGGGCGCTGCACGTGGGCAACGTGGGCTGGCGTTCGGTGGGGCTGATGCACAGCTGCGGCAACCATATGCTGCGGGCCATGGGGATGCACAGCTACAGCGTGGGGACGGCGGGCGATTACTCGACCGGCGCCGGGCAGACCATATTGCCTTACGTGCTGGGGTCGACCGAGGTGTATTCGCAGGGCACGTCCTGGGACATCATCCTCAAGGAAACCCAGGTACTGGTTTTCTGGGCGAGCGATCCGATCAAGAACCTGCAGGTGGGTTGGAACACCGAGACGCACGAGGCCTACGCGTACTTCGAGCAGTTGAAGCAGAAGGTGGCCAACAACGAGATCCAGGTGATCTGCGTCGATCCGGTGAAAAGCAAGACGCGCAATTACCTGGAGTGCGAGCAGCAGTACGTCAACCCGCTGACGGACGTGGCCTTCATGCTGGGTATCGCCCATACGCTGTGGAAGGAAGGTCTGCACGACAAGAAGTTCCTCGAGACCTATGCGGTGGGCTTCGACGAATTCACCGCCTACCTGGATGGCAAGACCGAGGACAAGATCGAAAGAACGCCGGAATGGGCCGAGTCCATCTGCGGCGTGCCGGCGGCGCGGATACGCGAACTGGCGCGCCTGATGGCGGCCCATCGCACCCAGCTGATGTTCGGCTGGGCGATCCAGCGCCAGCAGCATGGCGAGCAACCCTACTGGATGGGCGCCATCCTGGCGGCGATGCTGGGCCAGATCGGCCTGCCCGGCGGCGGCATCAGCTTTTCGCATCACTACAGTTCGGTGGGCGTGTCGTCCTCCGGCGCGTCGATGCCTGGCGCCTTTCCCCTGAATCTGGATACCGGGCGCACGCCCCGCCACGAGAACAGCGACTACCAGGGATACAGCGCCGTCGTGCCGGTGTCCCGCGTCATCGACGCACTGCTGGAGCCGGGCAAGGAAATCAACTTCAACGGGCACAAGGTGAAACTGCCGCCGTACAAGGTGGCCCTGTTCTCGGGGTGCAACCAGTGGCACCGGCAGCAGGACCGCAACCGGATGAAGGCGGCCTACCAGAAGCTCGAGACGGTGGTGGCCATCGACTACAGCTGGACCGCCACCTGCCGTTTCGCCGATATCGTGCTGCCGGCCTGCACGCCGTACGAGCGCAATGACATCGACGCGTATGGCTCATATTCGAACCGCGGCGTGATCGCCATGCACAAGCTGGTCGATCCGCTGTATCACTCGCGCTCGGATTTCGACATCTGGACGGACTTCTGCAAGCGCATGCAGCGCGACGTCGAATACACCCGCAACATGAGCGAGATGCAGTGGGTCGAATCGCTGTACGAAGACTGCCGCAAGGAAAACGCCGGCAAGGGGTATGCGATGCCGCCGTTCGCCGAATTCTGGGAGACAGGCTATGTGCTGTTCCCCGAAGGCCAGCCCTGGGTGCGGCACGCCGATTTCCGCGAGGACCCGGAGGTCAACGCGCTGGGCACGCCGTCCGGGTTCATCGAGATCTACAGCCGCAAGATCGCGGGGTTCGGTTACCGCGACTGCAAGGGGCATCCGGTCTGGATGGAAAAGGCCGAGCGTTCCCACAACGGGCCGCATTCGGACAAGTATCCGCTCTGGCTGCAATCGGCGCACCCGGATACCCGCCTGCATTCGCAGACCTGCGAATCGCCGACGCGACGCGCGACCTACACGATCCAGGGGCGCGAGCCGGTCTACCTCAGCCCCGAGGATGCCAAGCGGCGCGGCATCAGGCACGGAGACCTGGTGCGCGTCTTCAACGGCCGGGGCCAGTTGCTGGCGGGGGCGTCCATTTCCGCCAACTTCCCGCCGGGCGTCGTCCGCATCCAGGAAGGGGCCTGGTACGGGCCCACCGGCCCCGAGATCGGCGCGCTGGATACCTACGGGGATCCCAACACGCTGACGCTGGACATCGGCACCTCCGAGCTGGCGCAGGCGCCGAGCGCCAATACCTGCCTGGTGGAAATCGAGCTGTTCCAGGGAGCCGCGCCCGCGGTGACTGCGTTCGGCGGCCCCATCGAGGTGGACATCGGCGGCAAGGTCCTGGCGGGGCATTGACGCAATCGCCGGGCCGCCATCCGCGCGCGTGCCCGGCCGGCACCCGGTTTTCCTGGAGCATCAATTGGATAACGCTCGTATCGATCTGGATTGGGCCGCGATCTCCCATGCGCGGTCGCAAATCTATGGCTGGTTTTCGACGGTCTTCGCCAAGGAGCTGGGCCGTGAAGCCATGGCGCTTTACCTGGCGGGCGGCGTCGAGCCGCTGCTGTCCGTCTTTTCGAACCTGGGGCTGGCGCGGGAGGCCGAGGCGGTGGACGGCGTCCTGCGGGAGTGGGCGCAACACGGTGACGCCTTGCTGGAGAACGCCGCCGACTTTGCCGCGCTGTTCCTGCTGGAAGGGCGGCATTGCCCGATCCCCTATGCCTCGTACTACCTGGGCGACGGGGGGCTGCTCTATGGCAAGCCGGCGCAGTTGATGCGGTCGTTCCTGGCGTCCAGTCAGTTGCGCCTCGATGAACAGTTCAAGGAACCGGAAGACCACCTGTCCGTCATCCTGGCGTTGCTGTCGTGGTGGACCAAGGCGTGCGACCGCGCCGCGGACATCACGGCGCAGGCGCGCGATCAGGCGGCATTCATCGAATCCGCCCTGACGTCCTGGCTGGCGGCCTGGCAGGCCCGGATGGACGCGGTCGATGGCCTGGCCTTCCGTTTCTACCCGGCCGTGGGCGCCTTGCTGGCCGCCTTCGTGCGCGTGGACCTGGAATGCCTGAACACCTTCCGCTGAGCCTGACGCGGCGCATGCTGCGCGCGGCGCGGCCGTCGCGCCGCGTGGCCATCGTGCTCGTGGCCGGCGCGTTGGTCTGCTATGGCGCGGTGCAGTTCTGGTCATCCCGCGACCCGGCCGTCGCCTTCCGTGAAAGCGGCGACGTCGCCCAGCTCATCGCCGCGGTCACCCGCCTGGAGCAACGCACCGCCCAGGCGCCGCAGGACTACGCCGCCCAGCGGCTGCTCGCGCACGGCTATCGCGCCATGGGCCGCCATGCCGACGCCGTCCACGCCTTCGGCAAGGCGTGGCCCCTGGTGCAGGACGACCCCGACGAACTGGCCCTGTTCGCCGCCACCCTCGCCATTTACCGAGGCGGCTTTTCCGGCAAGCCCGATGAGCTCCTGCAGCGCGCCCTGGCGGCCGACCCGTCCCACGCCAACGCCCTGATGCTCAAGGGCGCCTCGGCCTACGAGCGAGGCGACTTCGGACTTGCCCGGCGCACCTGGGAGCGCGTCCTGACCCAGGGCGGCCTGGACGACGAGGACCTTGAATGGGTCCGCGCGCAGATCGCCCGCCTCCCGGACCCGATGGTCACGACCGCGCAGGCTAAGACAATTCCTAAATAAACCCGTCCCCCATTGACCCGTATCAACTCTCTATATAACCAAAAGCGATAAGTTAATGACACAACAACACAATTCGCGGAGAAGTCTGTGTCTCACCCCCCACCCGAAGTCCCCCTCCCGGGCAAACGCGGTTTCCTGAAGAACCTGCTCGGCCTGAGCGCCGCCGCCACCATCATCCCCATCCGTGCCGAAGCCGGCACCGGCATCAACCAGCAACCCCCTCGTCGTCCCGGCATCCCCGGCAAGCGCTACGGCATGCTCGTCGACCTGCGCAAATGCATCGGCTGCCAGTCCTGTACGGTCAGCTGTTCGCTCGAGAACCTGCCGCCGGTCGGCCAGTTCCGCACCACCGTTCTGCAATACGAAGTCCAGCCCGACAGCGGCAGCCCCTGCGCCATGGTGATGCTGCCGCGCCTGTGCAACCACTGCGACAACCCGCCCTGTGTGCCGGTCTGTCCGGTGCAGGCCACGTTCCAGCGCGAGGACGGCATCGTGCTGGTCGACAACCAGCGCTGCGTCGGCTGCGGCTATTGCGTGCAGGCCTGTCCGTATGACGCCCGCTTCATCAATCACGACACCCAGACCGCCGACAAGTGCACCTTCTGCGAGCACCGGCTCGAAGCCGGCCTGCTGCCGGCCTGTGTCGAAAGCTGCGTGGGCGGCGCCCGCGTCATCGGCGACCTGAACGACCCCGACAGCGCCATCTCGCAACGGCTGGCCGAGCACCGCGCCGACATCAAGGTGCTCAAGCCCGAGATGAAGACCGATCCGCACGTCTATTACATCGGCCTGCCCGATGCCTTCGTGCACCAGATCGACGGCCAGGCCGGCGTGCGGCTGGCCGGTGGCCATTGAGAAGGGGAGCGCCATGCAGATCACCGAATTGCTGACGCCGGTCTACGACGCCGCCTGGCTGCCGTGGGCCGTGCAGTACTTTTTCCTTATCGGCATCGCCGCGACCGCGGCGTTGACCGCCGCCGGCGCCGCCTTTGGCGAGGCCGGCTCGTCGGCGCGCCGCCTGCTGCCGGCCGCGGTCACCGTGTTGCTGGTGTGCGCCATCGCGGCGCCCGTGTCGCTGCTGGCCGACCTGCACCAGCCGGGCCGGTTCTGGCATTTCTATACCCGGCTGACGCCGTGGTCGTGGATGTGGCTGGGGGCGTTGCTGCTGCCGGTCTTCACCGGACTAGCGGTGCTGTTCTGCGCCGCCTGGTGGTGGGGGCGCATGGTCTGGGTGCGGCTGCTGGGCATCGCGCTGGCGCTGTCGGCGGTGTCGATCCTGGTCTACACCGGCGCCGAGGTGATGGTGCTGCGGGCGCGGCCGCTGTGGCACACGCCGTTCCTGCCGCTGAACTTCGCGCTGACCGCGTGGCTGGGGGCGCTGGGGGCGATGTTCCTGGTGGCGCGCTGGCTGCCGGGCGGCCTGAAGGCGCTGCCGGTCGAGCTGCTGCGCCGCCTGAGCGTGACGGCGGTGGTGATGATGCTGATCGGCGCGGGCGCCTGGGTGCTGCTGGGCCTGCTCGGCCAGGACCCCTCGTTCGATGCCGCGTTGCGCCTGTTCGGCGAATTCCCGGTATGGCGCGCCAGCCTGGCCGGCGCGGTGGCCACCGGGTTCTGCATGATCGCGCTGCTGCAACGCGCGCCGCGCGCGCTGGCGGCGCCGCTGCCGTCGGCGGCGCTGGCGCTGACCATGCTGGCCGCCGCCTGGATCTTCCGCTGGGTGGTGTTCATGAGCGTGCAGGGCGTGCCCAAGTATGGCGCCGGCCTGTACCTGTACGACATGCCCTGGGGCAGCGACGGCCTGCTCGGCATGATCGGCGTGTTGGGCCTGTGCGCCGCGCTGGTCGCCGCCGTGACCTACGCGCTGGAACTGTTCCCGGCCCGCACCCGCGGCCTGGCCGCCTGAGGGCGCCGGCCCGACACGAATTCGCATCGAGATGACCATGGACAAGCGACACCAAGACGACAAGCCCGACGCCCACGCGGACGGACCCGATCAACCCGACAACGCCGCGCGCCGCAAGCTGATCGCGCGCGGCGGCGTGGTCGCCGGCGGCATGGCCGCGTTCGCGGCCGGCTACGGCGAGACCGTCGCCAAGGCCGTTAAAGGCCTGGCCCAGGGCACGGCCGGCGTGCCCACCGCGCACGCCGTGCGCGGCAATTCGCTGACGCCGGAATTCCGCATCGATCCGGTCAGCGGGCTGCTGTCGGCTCAGCCGGGCCAGACCGTCAGCCCTTCCAGCTGCCTGGGCTGCTGGACGCAGTGCGGCGTGCGCCTGCGCGTCGATACCGCGGCCAACCGCATCCTGCGGGTGGCCGGCAACCCGTACCACCCGCTGGCCACCACGCGGCCGGCGGCGATGGAGACGCCGGTGCGCGAGACCTACGCGCAACTGGGCGGCGACAACGGCCTGGAAGGGCGCGCCACGTCCTGTGCGCGCGGCTCGGCCATGCTGGAGCAGATGCACAGTCCGTACCGCGTGCTGCAGCCGCTCAAGCGCGTCGGCGGCCGGGGCGAAGGCAAGTGGCAGACGATTTCGTTCGAGCAACTGGTGCAGGAGGTGTGCGAGGGCGGCGACCTGTTCGGCGAGGGCCACGTGGACGGCCTGCGCGCGATCTTCGACCGCGACACGCCGCTGGACCCGGCCAACCCGGAGTACGGCGCCAAGGTCAACCAGTTCCTGTTCACCGATGCGTCCAACGAAGGCCGCACGCCGCTGATCCAGCGCTTTGCCGGCCAGTCGTTCGGCACCGTCAACTTCAGCAACCATGGCTCGTACTGCGGCCAGAGCTTCCGCGTCGGCGCGGGCGCGGCGCTGGGCGATCTGAAGGGCATGCCGCACGGCAAGCCGGATTGGGACAACGCCCGCTTCGGCCTGTTCATCGGCGCGGCGCCGGCGCAGGCCGGCAACCCGTTCCAGCGCCAGGCGCGCCAGCTGGCCGAGGCCCGCACCCGGCCGGAGGAAACCGGCTTCACCTATGTAGTGGTGTCGCCGATGCTGCCGGCCTCGTCCAGTCTGTCGGCGGGCTCGGGCAATGAGTGGGTGCCGGTCAATCCGGCCAGCGACCTGGCGCTGGCGATGGGGCTGATCCGCTGGATCCTGGACAACGAGCGCTTCGATGCGCGGGCGCTGGCGCAGCCGGGTCCCGCGGCCATGAAGGCGGCGGGCGAGGCGGCGTGGACCAATGCCACGCACCTGGTGATCGCCGAACCCGGCCATCCGCGCCTGGGCAGCTTCCTGCGCGGCGCCGACCTGGGCTGGGCCAGGCCGGCCGATGCCGGCGAGAAATGGGAAGACGTGTACGTGGTGCGGCGGGAGGACGGCACGCTGGCGCCGCATACCGGCGCGCTGCCGGCCACGCTGTTCGTGGACGAGGCGGTCGCGGCGCCGGGCCTGGCGGGCGCGCCGGCCGCGCTGCGGGTATGCAGCGCGCTGGCGCTGCTGCGCGATGAAGCGCGGCGCAAGTCGCCGGCGGAATACGCCGCGCTGTGCGGCGTGCCGGCGGCCAAGATCGCCGAGCTGGCCGAACGTTTCACCAGCCACGGCAAGCGCGCCGTGGCGGATGCGCACGGCGGCACCATGAGCGGGGCGGGCTTCTACACCGCGTATGCCATCGCCATGCTCAACACGCTGGTGGGCAACCTCAACGTCGAGGGCGGCCTGGTGCTGGACGCCGGCCCGTTCCCGCCGTATGGCGCGGGGCCGCGCTACAACATCGCGGGCTTCGCCAACCGCGCCACGCCCAAGGGCGTGGGCCTGTCGCGCAACCGCTTCCCGTACGAGAAATCGAGCGAGTTCAAGCGCAAGCAGGCCGCCGGCCAGCCGGTCTATCCGGCCGCCGCGCCCTGGTATCCGGCCACCGGCGGCCTGAGCTCGGAAATGCTGGCGTCGGCGCTGGCGGGCTATCCGTACCGCGCCAAGGTCTGGTTCAACCACATGAGCAACCCGGTCTACGGCATCGCCGGGCTGAAGAATGTGTTGCTGGACAAGCTGAAGGATCCGAAACTCCTGCCGCTGTCGGTGTCGATCAATCCGTTCATCAACGAGACCAACGCGCTGGCCGACTACATCGTGCCCGACACCGTCACCTATGAAAGCTGGGGCGTGTCGGCGCCGTGGGCCGACGTGGTGGCCAAGGCGTCGACGGTGCGCTGGCCGGCGGTCGAGCCGCGCGTGGCGCGCAGCGCCGACGGCGCGCCGGTGTGCCTGGAGTCGTTCCTGATCGCCTGCGCCAAGCGCATCGGCATGCCGGGCTTCGGCGCCAACGCCATCGCCGACCAGGATGGCAACCGCTATCCGCTGGACACGGCCGAGGACTTCTTCCTGCGCGGCATCGCCAACATCGCCTTCGGCGCGGGGCGGCCGGTGCCCGAGGCCAGCGATGACGACCTGGAACTGACCGGCGTGGCGCGCTATCGCGATACGCTGCAAGGCAAGCTCAAGCCCGAGGAATGGCGGCGCGTGGCCATGGTGATGAGCCGGGGCGGACGCTTCGACCGCATGCCGGATGCCTGGAACGATGCCGGCCAGACGCGTCAGGCCTGGGCCAAGCCGCTGCAGGTCTGGAGCGAGGAACTGGCGGGCTTTCGCCACGCGATGACGGGCGAGCGCTATAGCGGCTGCCCGACCTGGTATCCGGCGCGGCTGGCCGACGGGCGCGATGTGCGCCAGCAGTATCCGCGGGCGGACTGGCCGTTCCTCTTGAGTTCGTTCAAGTCCAACCTGATGAGCTCGATGTCGATCGGGGTGGACCGGTTGCGCCAGGTGCATCCGCACAACCCGGTGTCGATCAACCGCCAGGACGGCGAACGGATGGGTTTGCGCAATGGCGACCGGGTGCGCATCGTCACGCCGGGCGGGGCGGTGACCGGTTTGGCGTTGCTGCGCGACGGCATCCAGCCGGGCGCGGTCGGCATCGAGCACGGTTACGGCCATACCGAGCTGGGCGCGCGCGCCCATCTGGTGGATGGCCAGCCGATGCCGCACGATCCGGCGCTGGCGGCGGGCGTGAACCTGAACGACCTGGGGTTCGGCGATGCGACGCGCGGCGAACATGCCAACGTCTGGATCGACTGGGTCTCGGGCGCGGCGGTGCGGCAGGGGTTGCCGGCGCGCATCGAGCGGGCCTGAGGCTGCGTCGCGGCGTCGGGTGGCGCCGGCGCCGCGATGGGCGACGGCGCTGGGGCGCTAGCGCAGCACGGTGTCGGCCACCAGTTCCAGCCCGCTGGCCGGCACGTCGGTTTCCACCGGCGTGCCGCCCACGTCGCCGGGCTGCGGCATCGCCGTGCCCGAGCGGCTGACGCGGATTTCGACGCGCACGCGGCCGGCGCTGGACAACAGCGCCTGCGGCGACATGGCGTTGCTGTCGTCGAGCGTGAAGGCGCGCGGCAGGTCGGCGGCGCGCAGCCGCAACACGGCCAGCGGCATGCGCGAACCCGAGGCGGGGCGCGCCAGGATGAAGACGGTGTCGGTCGGTTGCACCTGGGCCATCAGGGCGGGGGCGATCCGCGCCTGGCCGCTGAGGCGGCCCGGGGCGGCGGCCTGGCTCGCCGGTGGCGCGCCGCCAGCCGATGCGACCGCGCGGGCCTGGGCGATGTTGGATTCGATCTGGCGCGCGGCCTCGGAATCCGGCGGCAGCAAGCTTTGCAGGCGCTGCCAGTATTCCAGCGCCTGGGCGGCGTCGCCGCGCCGCAGGGCCATCATGCCGGCCAGCGCCAGGGCCTTGGGCTGGTCGGGGTTGACCGCCAGCGCCTGCGCCACCGCCGCGATCGAGGCCGCGTCCGGCGCGCCCTGGTTGGCGGACAGCAGCGCGTCGGCCAGGTCGGCCAGCACCTGCGGCTGCGCCGGCGCCAGCCGCAGCACTTCGCGGTAGGCGGCGGCCGCGTCGGTGTAGCGGCCCAGGGTTTCGTAGGAGCGCGCCAGCGTGTACCAGCCATCGGCGTCATCCGGCGCGGCGCGCAGGCGCTGGGCCAGCGCGTTGATGGCCAGCGCCATGGCGTCGCCGTCGTCGCCGGCATGCGGTTCGGCGGCGCCGGCCGTGGCCACGGTGGCGGCGGCGCGCGGGTTGCCCAGGTGCTGATAGAGCAGGGCCGCCGCCAGCGGCACCGCCAGGCTCAACAGGCAGGCGACGGCGATGCCGGCGCGCTGGCCCGCGGCCGACGGCGCCGCCGCGCCGCGCCGGGCCAGGTCCTGCAGCAGGTCGCGTTGCAGTTCCTCGTCGGCGCGCATGGCCGCGTCCGCGCTCAGGGCGCCATCGCGCTGGTCGCGCCGCAGCTGCTCGCGCTGCGCCAGGTAGAAGGCGCGCAGGCCGGCATCGGCCGCGTTGTCCTCGGCCGGCGGCGGACGGCGCAGCAGCGGCGGCACCAGGCACAGCAGGGTGGCCAGCAACAGCGCCAGTACGGATAGCCAGAGCGCGGTCATGGGCCGCTATCCAGGTAGCGCGCCGCGCGGGCGCGTTCGTCGGCGGTCAGCGGCGGCCGGCTGCGGGGCCGCCGCGCCACGGTAGATCGGAGAGCGTCGTGTAGGGAAAGAGTGTAGGCGATAGTGTAGATCTC
>ERZ1739169.195-NODE-195-length-14634-cov-14.675835_pt1 | contig 14634 bp, 11 predicted proteins | sample MGYA00581756_ERZ1739169 | MGnify/ENA primary metagenome ERZ1739169 (study PRJEB40789, sample SAMEA7425667) | Salamandra salamandra | biome: salamander skin | place: Germany | collected 2020-03 | study: cvxcv | reverse complement strand
GCTTTGGGCGGGCGCTGGGGCGGGTCGCCGAGGCCCGGCCGGCGCGCCGCGCCAGGGGCTGAAGCGACGGGGCGGCGCTTGGCGCGACGCACACCGCCGCACCCGCCTGTCGCCTACAGTTCCGCCAGCGTCTGGTCCGCCGCCGCCAGCAGCAGGTCGGCGTGTTCCCGCGCGAACGGCAGCTGCGGCCGTAGCTTGAGCACGTTGCCGTGCAGGCCGGTGGCGCTGAGCAGCACGCGGCGCTGGCGCATCAGGTTGACGAAGCGGTGCGTCTCTTCCTTGGCGGGCGTCTTCGCGGCGCGGTCGCGCACCAGTTCGACGCCGATGAAGAGACCGTCGCCGCGCACGTCGCCGATCAGCGCGTGGCGCTCGGCCAGCGCGCGGAAACCGTCGCGCAGGTATTGGCCGGTGCGGGCGGCGTTGGCCTGCAGGCCTTCGTCCTCGATCACCGAGAGCGTGGCCTGGGCCGCGGCGCAGGCCACCGGATTGCCGCCGAAGGTATTGAAGTAGCGCGCCTCGCGGCCGAAGCGTTCCAGGATGTCGGGGCGCGAGACCATCGCGGCGATGGGGTGGCCGTTGCCCATCGGCTTGCCCATGGTGACGATGTCCGGCACGAGATCGTGGCGCTGGAAGCCCCACATGCACGAGCCGGTGCGGGCGAAGCCGGCCTGCACTTCGTCGGCGATGAACAGGCCGCCGGCGTCGCGGATGGCCTGCACCGCCGGCGCCAGGAAGCCGGCCGGGTCGCTGTAGACGCCGTCGCTGGACAGGATCGTGTCCACCAGCAGCGCGGCCGGCTTGATGCCGTGGCGCCGCATGTCGTCGATGGCGGCCTGCACCTGCTGGCCGAACCATTGCCCGAGGGTGGCCGGGTCGTGGCGGTAGCTGTCGGGCGCGGCCACGGCGCGGGTGTCCACGCCCAGCGGCACGGCCTGGCCGAGCGACGGCGACACGGCGGCCACTGCGGCGGTGACGCCGTGGTACGCCAGCTGCGTGACGATGACGCCGGTGCCGCCAGTGTGGCTGCGCGCCACGCGCAGCGCGAGGTCGTTGGCCTCGCTGCCGGTGCAGGTGAAGATGACCTGCGACAGCGGCTGCGGGAACGTCGCCAGCAGGCGCTCGGCGTAGTCCAGCACGCCGTCGTGCAGGTAGCGGGTGTGGGTGTTCAGCACCGCCGCCTGCTCGGCGATGGCGCGCACCACGCGCGGATGGCTGTGGCCCACCGAGGCCACGTTGTTGTAGGCGTCCAGGTAGCGTTCGCCGTCGGCGCCGGTCAGCCACACGCCTTCGCCGCGCACGATGTGCAGCGGCTGGTCGTAGAACAGGCGGTAGGCCGGCCCCAGCACGCGCTGGCGGCGGGCGATCAGGTCGCGTTCGGCCTGCGGCAGCGCGTCGGCCGCGGCGGGGTCGAAGGCGTTGAGCATGGCTTGGTCTCGGCTCATACAAGAGTCTCCATGGGGGTCTGGCTAGCGGCCAGCAGGATGTCGCTGGCCTGCTGCCGGGGCAGGGCGTCCAGGCGCGCCAGGCCGGTCCAGGCCAGGCCGTTGTTGCGCAGGATGTACTGGCGGTTTTCGGGGTGCTGCTGCGCGCGCCAGCCGGTGATGGCCACCGTGATCAAGAGGCGCGTGGCGATCAGGTCGGGCAGCAGCGCGATTTCGGTCTCGGTCAATGGCAGCGTCTGGTGGTAGCTGGCCAGGCACTGGCGCAGGCCCGCCGACAGCGGGTCGGGCGCGTCGTCGAGCAGATAGGCGGCGGCCACGGCCAGGTCCTGCGCCAGCGGCGCGCGCACCATGTCGCCGAAGTCGAGCAGCGCCGCGATCTGTTCGGGATCGTCGCGCGCGACCATCACGTTGTAGGGGTTGAGATCGTTGTGGATGACCTGGCGCCGCAACCCGCCCAGGCGCGGCCGCAGGTCATTGGCGAAGCGCTCGAGCTGGCGCTCGGCCAGCCGGCGGCGGTCCGCCTCGGGAATCTTCGGCAGCAGGTCGGCGATGCGGTCGGCGTGCTGCAGGTCCCACAGCAATTCGTGGTCGGCCATGGCGTGGTCGAAGCCGGCCAGGGCCAGGTCGAACTGCGCCAGGGCCCGGCCCAGCGCGCGGTACTGCGCCGGACTGCGCGCCACCTGGTGCAGCGGCACGCCATGCACGAAGGTCATCAGCCGCAGCGCGCGGCGCGCGCCGTCACCGGCGTCGTGCCAATGCACGTACTCGCCCTGCAGGCCGGCGATCAGGCGCGGCACCGGCGGCTCGCCGTCGGCCCGCATCAGGCGCAGCTGCGCCTGGGTGTGGAAGTCGGTGACCGCCGGGTCCTCGGCGGGGTGGGTGGCCTTGAGCACGTAGGCGCCGCCGGCGGCGTCGCGCAGCAGGAAGTTCTGGTCGCGTTCGCTCGACAGCAGCGTGGCCTGTGCCGCCAGGCCGTAATGGCGCAGCGCCAGGGTCTCGGCCTCGGGCAGGGACAGCTTGGGCGGCTCGGCCGCGAACAGCGCCTGGCCGGCGCTGGGGAGGTTGCCGCCGCTCATGCCTGACGCTCTTCCAGGCCGCACCACTCGGCGATGAACAGGGCGATGGTCTGGGTGACCTTGCGCACCGATTCCAGGTTGACCGCCTCGTCGTAACCGTGCGGCATGCGGCATTCCGGGCCGTAGACGATGGCCGGGGTGTCGGCGTACAGGCCGTAGAAGCGGGCGTCGGTGGCGGCCGACGTGGCGTATTCGCGCAGCGGTTCGCCGAACACCTGTTCGTGCGCGGCGCGCAGCGCGGCCTCGGCCTCGTCGGCGTTCTGCAGTTCGTAGCCCTCGGCCATGAAGCCGTGGTAGATCACTTTGGGCGGATGCTTGGCCAGGAACGGATCGCGCGCCGCGGCCTGGGCCACGAAGGCCTCGATCTCGGCGCGCGCGGCCTCCAGGCTCTGGCCCGGATAGACCGCCACGCGCATGTCGAAGGTGCACCAGGCCGGCACGCTGGACGGCCAGTCGCCGCCGGCGATCTTGCCGAGGTTGAAGCGGATGGGGTGAGGGTGGTCGCAGAAGTGGCGGTGGTCGCACTTGTTGGCGTTCCAGCGCGTCTCCAGCTCGTCCAGCGCCTGGATCAGGAAGATCGCCTTCTGGATGGCATTGGCGCCCGCGCCGGTGAAGGCGGCCGAGGCGTGCTGGGGGTCGCCTTCGACCTGCACCTGGAACCACATCGGCCCGACCTGGGCGCGCATCAGCATGGGCAGCAGCGGCTCCGGAATGAAGGCGGCGTCGGCGCGATAGCCGCGCGCCAGGCAGGCCAGGGCGCCGTTGCCGGTGCATTCCTCTTCCACCACCGATTGCAGGAACACGTCGCCGGCCGGCGCCAGGCCGATCGCGGCCAGCGCGTCCATGGCCGACAGGCAGGCGACCAGGCCGGATTTCATGTCGCCGGCGCCGCGGCCGTGCATCCAGCCGTCGACGATGGCGGGGTCGTACGGGTCGCGGCTCCATTGCGCCAGCGGGCCGACCGGCACCACGTCGATGTGGCCATTCAGGATCAGCGAGCGGCCTTTCAGGCTGCGGGCGCGGTGCGCGCCGACCACGTTGTAGGCGTTGTCATAGGACACCGCCACCGGCGAAAAGCCCGGCAGGTGGCGGATGGCCTCGACGTCGATGCGCCAGCGGTCCACGGCGTAGCCGCGTTCGGCGTAGCGCGCCGCCATGAAATCCTGCGCGGTGGCTTCTTCGCCGCGCTGCGACGGCAGGCGCACCAGTTGCGCGGTCAATTCGGTCTGGGCCGCGAAGCCCGCGTCCACGGCTTGGAGGATGCGCTGGCGCAGCGCCGGGGTCAGTTCTGGCATGGATGTGCTCGAGGTTGACAGGGAACCCGGCCATGCTAGGGAAAATTGGATTGGTGAAAAATAGCCAATCCGGGTTATTTGATATAGCCACTTTGCGGTCCGCCGCGCGGGAGGCGGAAAACCCTAGCCCGCCAGCAGCGCCTGCAGCTTTTCCTTCAGCGAGGTGGCCCGTTCCGGCGCCCGCGCCAGCCCCGAGCGGACGAAGGACTGGGCGCGTTCCGTATCGCCCAGGTGCAGCGCGATGCGCGCCAGGTTGAGCGTCCTGGCGGGATGGATCTCGTCGGGATCGGTCTGCCGCAACAGCCGCTCGCAGCTGGCGGGGTAGGCGTCGTGGTCGGCGAAGAAGGCATGGCCCTGGCGCGCCCATTCGCTGACGATGAACGCGACGTTCTCCTCGGCGCTGGCCGCGTCGGGGCCATAGGCCCAGCCGAAGGCGGCGCCCGGCGGCGGCTCGATGCGCTCGCGGAACACGCAATGCGATTCCTCGATCTCGGCCGGCGGCACGAAGGCGCCGCCCTCGCAGGGCAGGAAGTCGTAATGCGCGCCCAGGTTCAGGTAGCAGGCCTTGCCGCCGCTGGCGCCCTGCACGTTGAAGACGTGCGCGATGGGGCCGCGGATGCGCCGCAGGGTCTGGCCCGAGCCCTCGAAGCCTTCGGCCTTGAGCACGGGGTACAGATGCTTGGTCAGGAGCTTGAGAAACGCGGTCCGGGTCATGGCGGCCATTGCGGGACGGGGTATCGGGGCCACCATTGAACCGTGGGCGGGCGCCGCGTGTGCGGCAAATCGTGACTTGTGAAACCGAAGGTGGCGCGCCCGGGCATGCGGATTGCTGCGCGCCCGGCGCGGCCGGCGGATTGGCGCGGACGCCCGTCGGCGCGACAATAGGCCCGAGGCGGCAAACCCATACAGCGAACGGGGCGGCGGTCGGGCCCCGAAGGAGAGCGGCATCATGGCGACGCGAACCATCTGGAAAGGGGCGATTTCGTTCGGGCTGGTGCACATCCCGGTGGGCCTGCACACGGCCACGATCGAGTCGGGCGTGGACTTCGACTGGCTCGACAAGCGCTCGATGGATCCGGTCGGCTACAAGCGCATCAACAAGCGCACCGGCAAGGAAATCGACAAGGACAACATCGTCAAGGGCGTGGAATACGAGGACGGCCAGTACGTCATCATCTCCCCCGACGAGATCAGCGGCGCCTATCCGCGCACCACGCAGACCATCGAGATCCAGCAGTTCGTCGACGCCGGCGAGGTGCCGTTCGTGTACCTGGAGCGGCCGTACTACCTGGCGCCGATCGACAAGGGGCAGAAGGTCTACGCGCTGTTGCGCGACACGCTGGCCAAGAGCGGCAAGATCGGCATCGCCAAGGTGGTGATCCAGACCAAGCAGCACCTGGCCGCGCTGATCCCGGCGGGCGACGCGCTGGTGCTGAACCTGATGCGCTGGGGCGACGAGGTCAAGGCCGCCGACGACCTGGACCTGCCCAAGTCCGGCGCCAAGGCCACGTCGCCCAGCGCCAGCGAACTGAAGATGGCGCGCATGCTGGTGGACGACATGTCCGGCCATTGGGACCCGGAACAATACAAGGATGAATTCAAGGCCGCCGTCATGGACCTGGTGGCGCGCAAGGTCAAGGCGGGCAAGACCGAGACGGTGATCGAGCCGCGGGAGGAATCGCCCGCCTATGCCGATAACGTCATCGACCTGACCGAATTGCTGCAGCGCAGCCTGAAGGGGCGCGCGCCGGGCAAGGCGTCGAACGGCGGCGGGTCTCGGACGGCGGCCAGGAAGACCGCGAGGAAGGCGGCAACCAAGGCGGCTACCAAAGCGACCCACAAGACGACCACGAAGGCAACCACGAAGGCAACCACTAAGGCAACCACGAAGGCCGCGAACGGCAAGGCCGGCACGTCGGCCAAAACCCGCAAGGCGGCCTGACCATGGCCGACACCCTGGCGAAATACCGCGCCAAGCGCGACTTCAAGGTGACGTCGGAACCGGCGGAAGGCGGCCAGGCCAATGATGCCGCGCGCGCCTTCGTGATTCAGAAGCACTGGGCCAGCCACCTGCATTACGACTTCCGGCTGGAACTGGACGGCGCGATGAAGAGCTGGGCCGTGCCCAAGGGGCCCAGTTTCGACCCGTCGGTCAAGCGCATGGCGGTGCAGGTCGAAGACCATCCCATCGCCTACAACCGCTTCGAGGGCGAGATACCGAAAGGCCAGTACGGCGCCGGCAAGGTCATCATCTGGGACCGGGGCACCTGGACGCCGGTGGGCGACCCGGCCGACGGCTACCGGCGCGGCCATCTCAAGTTCGACTTGCACGGGGTCAAGCTGCGCGGGCGCTGGGCGCTGATTCGCATGAAGGGGCGGGGATCCGAGAAGCAGCCGCCCTGGCTGCTGGTGAAGGACCGTGATGCCGCCGCCCGCGCCGAAAGCGAATTCAGCGTGGTCGATGAGCAGCCCGACAGCGTGGCGTCGACGCCGACTGCGCGGGCCCGCCGGGTGCCCGCGGCGGCGTCGGCGGCGTTGCCGGATCCGGCCGCCTCGCCGTCGCCCGAGGCGCGCGAACCGCGCTTGCCCGGCGTGGCGGCGGCCTTGCCCGACCGGCTCAAGCCGCAACTGGCCACGCTGGTCGAAGGCGTGCCGCGCCAGGCCGACCCGGATTGGCTCTACGAAATGAAGTTCGACGGCTACCGGCTGCTGGCGCGGCTGGACCACGGCGAGGTGCGCCTGTACACGCGCAACGGCCACGACTGGGCGCCGAAGCTGCCGCATCTGGTGGCGGCGCTGCGGCGCATGCCGTTGGAAACCGCGTGGCTGGATGGCGAGATCGTGATGCTGGCCGACAACGGCGCGCCCAGCTTCCAGGCCTTGCAGAACGCCTTCGACGGCGAACGCACCGGCGCCATCCTGTTCTATGCGTTCGACCTGCCTTATGTCACCGGCCGCGACCTGCGCGGCGAGCCGCTGCGCGTGCGCCGCGCGGTGCTGGCGCGGGTGATGGATGCCGCCGGCGGCGACCCGCTGCGTTTGAGCGACGCGTTCGACGCGGCGCCGGCCGACCTGGTGGCGTCGGCCTGCAGGATGGGGCTGGAGGGCATCATCGCCAAGCGCCTGTCCTCGCCGTATGTCTCGCGCCGCAGCGACAACTGGATCAAGCTCAAGTGCGCGCGGCGCCAGGAATTCGTCGTGGTCGGCTATACCGATCCGCAAGGCGCGCGGGTGGGGCTGGGGGCGTTGCTGCTGGCGTATCACGACGAGGCCGGCCGGCTGGTGTACGCCGGCAAGGTCGGCACCGGGTTCGATGACGCCGGCCTGGCCGCGCTGCGGGAACGGTTGCAAGCGCTGGAGACGCGCCAGGCCAGCGTCAAGGCCGGGGGCGGCGGGCGCGGCACGCATTGGGTGCGGCCCGAACTGGTGGCGGAAGTGTCGTTTGGCGAATGGACGGAATCGGGCCACGTGCGCCACTCCGTGTTCCGCGGGCTGCGCACCGACAAGCCGGCGCGGGCGATTACCAGGGAGGTGGCGATGACCGCTGGAAAGACCCCAGGCAAGACGACCGCCAAGGCCGCGGCAAAGCCCCCACGCCAGGCCGCGAAGACCGCTACCGCCGCCGGCAAGCTGACCCACCCCGAACGCGTCATCGACCCGTCCACCGGTCTGACCAAGCTGGACCTGGCCCGCTACTACGGCCTGGTGGCGCCGATGCTGCTGCGCCATCTGAAGGACCGCCCGGTGTCGTTCCTGCGCGCGCCGGCCGGCATCGAGGGCGAATTCTTCTTCCAGAAGCACCTGGAGGCGCCGATGCCGGGCGTGAAGCCGCTGCCGCAGGCCCTGGATCCGGACCATCCGCCCCTGATGGAAGTGCCGACGCCACAGGCAATCATGTCGGCCGCGCAGATGAACGTGGTGGAGTTCCACACCTGGAACGCGGTCAAGCGCGCCATCGGCAAGCCCGACCGCATGGTGTTCGACCTGGATCCGGGCGAGGGCGTGACCTGGGACGCGGTGCGGCGCAGCGCGCAGTTGCTGCGCGTGCTGCTGACCGAGATCGGCCTGGCGTGCTGGCTCAAGACCAGCGGCGGCAAGGGGCTGCACGTGGTGGTGCCGCTGCGCCGGCAACATGATTGGGATACGGTCAAGGCGTTCTCGCAGGCCATCGTGCAGCATCTGGCGCGCACCCTGCCGCAGGTGTTCGTGGCCAAGAGCGGGCCGAAGAACCGGGTCGGCCGGATCTTCGCCGATTACCTGCGCAACGGCTTCGGCGCCACCACGGTGGCGGCCTGGTCGGCGCGCGCGCGGCCGGGAATGGGGGTGTCGGTGCCGCTGGCGTGGGAGGAACTGGACGCGGTCCGGGCCAGCGACCAGTGGACCATCGCCAATATCCATGAACGCCTGGATGTGGGCGACACCCCGTGGGACGACTACGCGCCGCAGGCCATCGCCGGCGCCATGCGGGCGATGGACTTCAAACCCGGCGGATAGCCCGCGGACACGGCGGCGTCAGTCGTCGCCGGCCCCTGCCAGCGCGCCGGCTGCCCGCTCGCGCGTGCCGATGCGGAACACCTGCGCCACGATGCCCATGGCGACGATGACGCCGGCCAGGATCGAGGTGTAGACCACTTCGTTGCGGTAGGTGCCCTCGATCACCATGGTGACGAGCGCGGCGATGATGCAGACGATCACCGCGTACGTCAGCCACGGGAACAGCCACATCTTGAACTCCAGCCGCACGCCGCGGGCCTGCAGGCGCTGGCGCATGCGCAGTTGCGAGCAGGCGATCGCCAGATAGACGAACAGCGCGATGGTGCCGGTGGCCTGCATCAGCACGTCGTACACATCCATCTTCGAGGTCGCCATCATCCACACGGCGGCGAAGGCGAACACGCTGGAGATGATGACGCCGACATAGGGCGTGCCGGTCTTGCGTCCGGTGATCTGCATCACGCGGTGGGCGTCGCCGCGCCGGGCCAGCGAATAGAGCATGCGCGAGGCGGTGTAGAGCGCCGAGTTGAAGCAGCTGCACACCGAGGTCAGCACGATGAAGTTGACGATCAGCTGCGCGTGCGGAATGCCCAGCGCGTCCAGCGCGACGTTGTAGGTGCCCTGGGTCGGCTCGGTCAGGCCCGGGGCGTTGTACGGCACCAGGCAGACCACGATGAAGATCGAGCCGACGTAGAACAGGCAGATGCGCCACACCACCGAGCGCGTGGTCCGGATGATCTCGCGGCCCGGGTCGGCCGATTCCGCGGCGGCGACGGTGACGATCTCGGCGCCGATGAAGGCGAACATCACGCCCAGCAGGGCCACCACCACGGACTTGGGACCGTTGGGCATGAAGCCCTGGCTGGTCAGGTGGCTCCAGCCGTTGGCCTCGCCCCATGGCCACAGGTGCGCCAGCGCCAGGCTGCCCATCACCAGGAACAGCACGATGGCCACGACCTTGATGAGCGCGAACCAGAATTCGAATTCGCCGTAGTTGCGCACGTTGAGGAAGTTGACGATCAATAGCGATACCGTCACCAGCAGCGCGTAGCCCCAGGCCGGCGCCATCGGGAACCAGCCGTGCAGGATCTGCCCGGCGACGTAGGCCTCCCAGCCCATCAGCAGGGCCCAGAAGTACCAGTAGAGCCAGCCGATGGTGAAGCCGGCCCAGCGCCCGATGGCGCGGTCGGCGTAGGTCGAGAACGAGCCGGTGTCCGGCTGCGCGACGGCCATTTCGCCCAGCATGCGCATGGCCAGGATGACCAGCACGCCGCCGCCGATATAGGCCAGGATGACGGCCGGGCCGGCCAGGGCGATCTGCTTGCCGGAACCCACGAACAGCGCGGCGCCGATGACGCCGGCGATGGACATCATCGTGAGATGGCGGGACTTCAGGCCGCCCTTGAGTTCGGTATTGGGGGTGTTCTCCAACTGCTTCTCCTCTCCAGATGCGCGGGGGCCATGGCGTGTTCGCCATCGGAATGGAAAAGAGGCATGTCCCCTGCCGGTTTATCGCTTTTTGGTCTTGAGGCTACGAGGATACGCGCGCGGCGGCGATCGTTGGCGCCTGTGCCATGTCCTGTTGCAAGTGCCAGGTTTTGTTGCCGGGGCCGCGGCCATGGATGCAAAAAATCGGACGAGCGGCCTTGCGCGGGGCCGCGCGTCAAGGGCGCGTGGTCAGCGCGCCAAGCCCGACAGGGAGAGATCGAAATCGAACGGCAGCCGTTCCGTCTTGCCGGGACCCAGGACCTCCAACCGGGCGATCCGGCCTTGGAAGAAGGCCGCCAGTTGTGTCCCGCCGGCAGCGCCGGTCAGGCCGATGCGGCCGACCTCGCGCAGCAGTCCGCCCGTTGCGTCGGTGGCGTTCAGGATCGGGTCCTGGCCGGCATACGGCAGCCGCGCGGGATCCAGCAGCGCCAGGTTGTCGTTGACCGCGGCGCCCGGCGGCAGCGCGTCCAGCGGCAGCGCCTGGCGCTCGATCGTGGCCATGCGCAGCACCGACAGCCGGCCTTTCGCGCGCACGGGCATCACCGGAAAGCGGCGCGGATCGAAGGCAAAGCCGTCCTGCACGCGCTCATAGGCTTCGCCTTCGCGCACGTCGATCGGCTGGCCGCGGGCATCCAGGAAGGTGATGGTGGCGTCCGCCAGGCCGAAGCGCGCGGCGGCGGGAATGAAGCGATCGCTCAGCACGTCGGGATAGCCGAAGCGGATGACCGGCCTGTCGTCGCGCCGCACCAGGGCCACCGATACGCTGGCGGCCATGGCCCGCGGCTCGATGTCGGGCCGCAGCCTGGGCGTGTCGTGGTCGTAGACCGAGCCAGCCAGCGTGAGCGGGGTCAGGCCGACGCCCTCCAGGGTCTGTCCGAGCGGCAGCACCGAGGCCGACAGCCGCCGCGTCAGCGTGGGGCCGCCGGGCACCAGCAGCGTGACGCGCACGCTGGCGATCCTGCCCTTGAAGCCGAAGCGGGCCTCCAGCTGGCCGTTGGCGTCCTTGAAGCCCGCCTTGGCCAGCAGGGTGGCGGTGTCGGGCACGGTGAGCTGGCCCGCGGCCGCCTGCGCGCTCAGTTGGTCGAACTGGCGCAGGCCGCGCGCGAGCTGGTCGCGCGTGCCCCACAGGCGCAGGGGATTGAACAGCACCTGGCCCGCGGCGTCGCGCGCCTCGATGATGACGGCGTCGCTGCTGAAGCCGCGCGGCGCGCCGCCGTCGTGCTGCGTGACGCCGATCGTCACGCTGTGGTCGTCCATGGCCTGCAGCGTGAAGGCATAGTCGCCCAGCCGGCGCGTCTGGCCCCGCGCGGCGCGGGTGAAATCGGCATGCGGGGTGGCCTTGGGCAGCGCGATGCGCAGCTCGCCATCGAGCGATTCCGGCAGGCCGCGCCGGCCGTCGGGTTGCGAGAGCGTCAGCAACTGCCCCTGCTGCTGCACCGAGATGGCGACGCCGGCGCCGGCGGGCTGGCGGGTGGGGACCACGCTGCCATCCAGGAAGCGGATCGCCGACCAGTCGAAGGCGTGCGGATAGGGCAGGTCGAACGGCGCGACCACGCCGATGTCGCCGCGTTCGTTCAGGACCCCGATCACGCCCGTGGCGTAGACATCCGCCAGGCGGGCGGCGTCGGCATAGTCTCCAAGGACATCCAGCCGCGAGGTGGCGTGCACGGTCTGCGCCGGCGGTTCGCGCAGCATGTCTTCGCTGCGCCGCTGCTGGTGCAGGATGAACAGCATCTCGCTCAGGGCGCGGCGGGTGGGCGCGTCGGCGACGGCGGCGATGCGGGCCATGCGCGCGTCGTCGACCACCACCGTCGGCGCGGCGGGGGCGCTGTGGGCGGCGGGGGCCAGCCCCAGGCTGGCACTAACAAGCAAGGTGGCGACGGACGGATAGAGGCGGGTCACGATGGACGGACGTTGGTCGAAAATCTGGTCATCGTAGCGGCAAGCAGGGCCGATGCGAATACGGCATGTTTGGGGGCCGTGTCGCGGTTTATGGGCCGAAGACTCTCGTCTATGGACTCCTTAGACTGTACGAGCCTCCGTCGGCCTTGTCCCAATTCAACTTGGGTAGCGGGGGCTTTGTACTTTTTGTATCATTTGCCCGGCTTTCAATTTCAACCATAGGCTGATTCCGCAGTCCGGCTTGCGAGACGATCACGCTGCAAGCCGACGGGTCGGTAGAGGAACGTAGTCAATGTTCGCAACCAAGCAAATTATCGTGGTCTATCCGGCGAATTATGAGGATCTCGCCATTACCCTGCAACACGAGTTGACGAAAGTTGATGGCTTGGATAGCGCGGCCTGGACCGTCGAGCATTACCAGCAGTCGGCACCGGCGCTGTCGGGTCGCAGTTTTGTGATCTTCATCGGAAATTCGGAAGAGAACCGCTATTCCAAATTCTATTTGGAATCAATGCCAAAAATCGTCAACTTAAAAGGGGCCTGCTTTACCCGCGACGGAAGCAAGGCGATCGTTTTCGGGGAGGGTCAGATCGAGCAGCGTGCGGCTTTCGAAAAACTCAAAAGTGAATTGGGCTATGGCCCACGCGTGGGCGGAATAATTGGTGCTGCGGTCGGCAGCGGGTTTCTTACCGCGGCTCCTTTAGCCGTGGGCGGAGTATTCGGTGTTTTGGGCTTCTTGGGTTATCGAGCCGCCAAGTATTTCAAAGGGGAAAGTGACGCGAAGAAGCTCCGTCATGAGCAGACGAAACTAGCGATTTATAGTTTTCTGTTGACGGAACTGGACGACTGGCTTGGCGCGCCGGAGCAATAGGCATGAGTACTTTCGCTGACGCCTATCGCCGCGCCAGTAGAGATAGCGCTGGAGTTTCAGGCGCATTGGAATCGGCAGACTTCATCAATGAGGTAGAGATCGCTATCGGCATGGCCACAGACGCTTTGGCGAAAGAGGCCGGACGCCGTGCCAACGTTGGCGTCGACTACGTCAAAGGGAACCTTGCCGAAGTCTGGCACGCCGAAACGCTGAATGTTTCGGCGGTGGCGAAGCGAGCGGATGATGTGTTCGCCTGCGCCGTAGGCACCAATAAAACCGGCCAAGACGTACTCTACGGTAGCGCGTCAGGCACTTCCCAAGCAGAGTTGAAGTACTACAAGACGGCCGAGGAGACAGCTAGGCAACTAGGCAACCCCGCCTATTCCAGCGGCGATAAGATCGTGCCGTCGGACCAGCTTGATGGCGTTATTGCGGAATCGATGAAACAGGCGGAGCGCAATCGGGAAGGCCGTCCTGATGTGGCGGCAGCGTATCAGAACACTGCTGACAGCGTGAGCGACCGCCTCGAAGTGGGGGGGGCTTCATCCAAGCCGCTGAGCGAGGCTGACGCAAAAGGAATGGCCACCGACTTCAAGCGCGACGGAAAAATTGATCCTGAAGACTACGGTCTGAATACCGAGGGTTTTGTCGAGTGGTCCGATATCTTCAGAGAGTCTGGAAGCGCGGTGCTCAACGCGGCTGCGTTCTCTGCGGCGGTGACGGCCGCGCCGCATGTTCACGCGATTCTGGCCCATTACCTGAAATCTGGTGAGTTCGATCCCGCGCTCATGCGCGAGGGCGCCAGTCAGGTGTTTTCTAGTGCTGGAGCCGCCGCGGTGCGGGGCGGCCTGGCGGCCGTTATTACGGGTTCCTGCAAAGCGGGTTTGATGGGGCGGTCCCTTAAAAGCGTGTCACCTACTGCTGTCGGCATGGCAACGGCCATGGCGCTCAATTCCATCGAAAATACCTGGCGCTACGCGCAAGGTGAGATTTCCGGAAAAGAACTGGCTTTCCTCTCATCGAGGGATGCGGTAGCGCTTATCGCCGGCGGGGGCTTTGCGGTGCTGGGGCAGATGATCATCCCCATTCCGGTCTTCGGGGCCTTGTTGGGAAACCTCGTGGGCTCCACGCTGGGTTCGATGGGGGTCAACTATGCTAATAGCAAAGTACTCGGGATCTGCGTCGAATCGGGCTGGACATTCTTTGGACTGGTGGAGCAATCCTACTCTGTGCCGGAGGAGGTGCTAAAAAGCGCTGGCTTCGATATTTTCGCGCGCAAAGTCTTTGCGTCGTCAGCGTTCAATACCCCTCGTTTCAAGCTACAGCCCTTTGCGCCAGATTCCGTGGGTTTCACCCTGCTGAGACGCGGCGTCATCGGGTTCAACACGGTTGGCTACCTGTAGAGGTTTTGCCAAGGACGGGCTGGGCTGGACGCTGGGCGGCTACACCCAGAAGATCGTGGTGCGCGAGCGCTACGTGCTGCGCGTCAGCCATCCCGCCGGGCAACTGGCCGCGGTGGCGCCGCTGCTGTGCGCCGGCTCACCACCTATTCGCCGCTGTGCCACTGGAACGCCGGGCCCGGCAAGAGGGCGGGCGCGCCGGCCACGCCGCATCCCTTGCCGAACGTGTTCAACTTCATCATGAAGCGCCGCTCGCTGGCCGGCTCGATGATCGGCGGCATTCCCGAGACGCGGGAGATGCTGGACTTCTGTGCCCGGCACGGCATCGTCGCCGACATCGAAATGGTGCGCGCCGACGAAATCCTCGCCGCCTACGAGCGCATGCTCAAGGGCGACGTCAGGTACCGCTTGGTGATCGACAACGCCACGCTGGCGGGCTGATGCGGATACCGGCGCCGGGCAGGCGGCGCCCGCGCCCACAGGCATGGGTATGGCGCTTGCTGCAAGGCGCGGATCGAGCCGCATCGGCTTGCGCCGGGCGAGCCGGCGCGCACCAGGAGATATCCATGCCCAGCAAGAAACCCAGCAAGGCGAAGGCGCCGGCTCCCGTCGACACCGCGTTCCACAACACGGACAGCGGGCCCGCCGCCCCGCCAGCGGCCGGCG
>ERZ1739169.194-NODE-194-length-14788-cov-13.433313_pt1 | contig 14788 bp, 25 predicted proteins | sample MGYA00581756_ERZ1739169 | MGnify/ENA primary metagenome ERZ1739169 (study PRJEB40789, sample SAMEA7425667) | Salamandra salamandra | biome: salamander skin | place: Germany | collected 2020-03 | study: cvxcv | reverse complement strand
GGGACGCCGCCTGGGACGCCGCCTGGGACGCCGCCGGGGACGCCGCCTGGGACGCCGCCTGGGACGCCGCCAGGGACGCCGCCTGGGACGCCGCCAGGGACGCCGCCTGGGACGCCCAAAAAGAAATGTTCATCGCCATGTGCGAGGGCCGTGCGCCCTGGCAACGGGCTGCCTGACCTTCCCCATCCGCCCCGGGTGCCGGGGCAAGGAGACCACCATGGATACCACTCAAACGCCCATGTCGACCGACGGCGACGCCGCGGCGGCGATGGTCACGTACGGCGGCAGCTTCGTGCGCCTGATCGGCCTGGCCTGGCAGGCGGCCGACCCGATGAACCAGGCGCGCCTCAAGGAAGCGTTCCGTCCGGAGTTCGACCGTTACCGCGTGGATGCCGCGGCCCTGGCGCATTACCAGGGCCTGGCGCGCGAGGCTGAACTGGCCTCGAGGAACTGAACCATGGGTGCATATCACGCCGAACTGATGGACGACCTGCTGCGGGTCGCGCCGCCCTACTCCCTGCCGCACGAGCCGGACGAAGACGCGCCGACCGTGACGAAGGCGCAGGCCGTGGCCGCCGTGGTGGCGTGCCTGTCGAACGAAGCGCCGACCGCCTACGGGCTGACGGCGGCCGACTGGGCCGAACACCTGTGGAACGAACTCTCCGACAACCAGGCCGGCGTGCTGCTGAGCCTCTTGATCGGCGCCAGCATCCCGAGCGTCGGACTGTTCTTGGAGATGCACCTGGGCAACTGCATCGAGGGCGTGGCCAACCGTCGGCTGGCCGAGATGGACCCGGACGAAGCGGAGCAATACCTGTGACCGCCCTCCTTCAATTCATAGCCGGCGGCCTGGCCGCGGCGTACCTGATTGGCCTGGCTGGCGATGCCGCGATGGCCCTGCACCGGAGAAACGCATGAGCACGATCAACGACGGCGGCCCGGCCTTCCCCAACGTGCCCGATGGCGCTGGCTCCAGGTGGGCCAACTGGGACATGGGCATGACCCTGCGCGACTACTTCGCCGCCAAGGCCATGCAGGGAATGCTCGCCGTGCCCGACGACCAGCGCTACGGCGACCGGGCCGACAAGACCTTGAGCATCGAGGAATGGCAGCAGTGGTGCGTCACCGGCGTAGTCGAGCATGCCTACCGCATTGCCGACGCAATGATCCGCTTCCGAGGTGCCGAATGATCCGCCGCCTCCTGCGCGCCCACTGGGAAGGCATCGTCATGGCACTGCTGATGACCGTCGCCTTCTCCCTGGCTGGCCTGTTGGACGAGCCGGCCCCCTCCCCCACCTGCGAAGGCTGCGGCAAGACCGCTGTGGCCGCGCGCGAACAGCCATGAAAGCCGAAGACTTCTATGCCCCAGGCCTTCCCGATCAATTCCTGCGCGCCCATCGCGGCCGCGCTGTAGCACTCGCAGCAATCGACCAATCAGGAGCAATCAATGAGCACTGTCACCATGATCCTCGGGCAGTCTGGCACCGGCAAGTCCACCAGCCTGCGCAACCTCGACCCGTCGCAAACCCTGCTGATCCAGGCCATCAAGAAGCCGTTGCCGTTCAAGAGCGGTAGCTGGAAGCCTGTCACGAAGGACAACCCGGCCGGCAGCATCTTCGTCTGCGATTCGGCCGCCACGATCGTGGGCGCCATGAAGCGCACCAAGCGCCCGATCATAGTCATCGACGATTTCCAGTACGTCATGGCCAACGAGTTCATGCGCCGCAGCGCCGAGAAAGGCTTCGAGAAGTTCACCGAGATCGGCCGCAATGCTTGGGACATTCTGGCCGAGGCCGCGCGCCTGCCCGACGACGTGCGTGTCTACGTGCTGTCGCACGTCGAAACCACCGACGACGGGCGCACCAAGATCAAGACGATCGGAAAGATGCTGGACGAGAAGATCACCCTCGAAGGCATGGTTTCAATCGTCCTGAAAACCGTCGTGCAGGACGGCCAGTACTACTTCGCCACCCGCAACAACGGCAGCGACACCGTCAAAACGCCCATGGGCATGTTCGACGCCGACATGGTCGAGAACGATCTGGCCGCCGTCGACACCGCCATCTACCAGTATTACGGCCTCACAGAAGCCGCCTAACCAGGAGCAACCATGTACGCACTCGATCCCGCAGCCGCGAAGGCGGCCGAATCCACCGGTAGCCGTATCGCCGAGAAGGGAAAATTCAAGGGCAAGTTCACCCGCGCCCAGCACATCGTTTCCGAAAATACCGGGACGCTCGGCATTGACTTCGACTTCGTCGCCGATGGCGGCCAGAAGGCGCGCTTCTCCATCTACACCAAGCGAGAGGACGGCACACCGGTCTACGGTTTCAAACAACTGTCGGCCATCATGGCCTGCCTGGCTCTGCGCAACCTCGACAACCCGAAGGACACGCCCGCGAAGGTCTACGACTTCGACCAACAGCGCGAAGTGGAAGTCGTTGTGCCGCAGTTCACCGAGCTCCTGGGTAAGCCGATCGGCCTGCTGTTCACCATGGAAGAGTACAAGCCCGGCAAGTGGCGGCCGAACCTGGCCGGCGCCTTCATGGCCAGCACCGAGCTGGTCGCGTCCGAAATCCTGGACCGCAAAACCCAGCCGCTGCAACTGGCCAAGATGGTCCAGGCCCTGCGCGACAAGCCGCTGCGCGCCGGCGGCGGCTCCCTCGAAGACGGCAACCGCGCCGCGGCAGCCGCCAGCTCCGACCCTTCGGACGACATCCCCTTCTGACCGAGACAGCCATGAACATGCCCCTCTACACACTCGCCCAGGAATACCGCGCGCTCGCCGTGCGCCTGGCCGAAGGCGACTTCGACGAGAAAGCCATCGCCGACACCATGGAAGCCAGCGGCCTGCCCGAGCAGATCGGCGAGAAGGCCCAGGGCTGCGAGATGGTCGCGCGCACCTTCGAGGCCGACATCCCGGCGATCGACGCCGAGATCAAGCGCCTGCAGGAACTGAAGAAGGCGCGCCAGGCCCGCGCCGACGCGCTGCGTGACTACCTGCTGCGCAACATGATCGCCAGCGACATCCAGGTGATCGAGTGCCCGCTGTTCCGCCTCAGCGTGGCGAAGAACCCGCCGGCCGTCGAAGTGTTCGACGAGAAGCAGATCCCGCAGGACTACTTCACCAGCCCGCCGGCGCCGCCGCCCCAACTCGACAAGAAGCTGATCGGCCAGGCGCTGAAGGATGGCCACGACGTGCCGGGCGCGCGCCTGCGCCAGGGCCTGCGCCTGGCTGTTCGCTGACCCTTTCCCCAACGTAGCACCCTGGAGCCCTGCCCCATGTTCTCGATTACCGAGCAAACCGCAACCCTGGCGCACATCAACGTGCGCACCGAGCGCCACGGCGAAGAGCCGGCGGGTGCCGCTGACCTGAAGATCCAGTTCACCGCCGGCAACGGCGTGCTGTCCGAGTTCCACCCGCGCCTGCGCCATGCCCTCTACAAGGCCGAGGAAAACCCGGCGCAGGGCAGCGTCGACGGCGTCAGGCCCGAGCCCACTGTGCGCGTGTTCGGCGACCTCATCGAGAAGATCCGCCTCAAGCACGAGTTGGTCGGCGCCAAGGTGCTGATCGACTTCGGCCTGGGCGGCGATTCCGACATCGAGTTGGACACGGCCGACGTCGACGGATTCGCGGTGGAAATGATGGAAGGCGGCAGCGTGATCACCACCTTCCGCGTGAAATGCCACCCGAGCGGCGAGCAGGTCAAGAAGCTCTACGAGGTGCTGGGCAACGAGATCACCATCAGCATCACGCCGGCGGCCGAGAAGCAGGGCTCGCTGGGCCTGGGAGAGCAGGAATGAACCAGTACCCCCGCAAGGCCTGGGTGTTGCAGCCGTCCCTCCGTCCCAAGCAGGTCACGCTGGTCGAGGGAATCGCCACGTTCGAGGGCTACGCCGAGAGCAACACCGGCAAGTGGTATCGCCTCAACGAAACCTACGAGACGAAGGCCGAGGCCATCGCTGCCGGTTGGATGCGCATCGGCGAGCAGCAGGCCGCGCTGGACAAGAAGTCCGCGAATCTCGACAAGAAGCGCGCCGCGCTGGCCAAGGCCACCCACGACGATTGATCAATGGCCGGCCCGGCGGCGGGACTCCCTCCCCCTTCCGACCGCCACCGGTGCCAGGCCTCCATATGCCGAGAAGACCATGACCCACGCCCGCAAGCCCCGCCGCAAACAGTACCGGCCGCGCCCGGCAGTCATCCCGATGCTGGTGAAGTCGCAGTACGCCATCGGCCCGCTGGAAGACTGGTTGCGCCAGATCGAGATCCACGAAACCGTCGACTCGGTGCAGGGCGAAGCGATCCTGCGCAGCCACGGCGACGGCTTCGCCTATCCCGCCGCCGGCGCGGTGGACGGCGTCGCGGACTTCTTCGAAATGTGGGCGACGCGCCACAGCAAGACGCTGGATGTCTCCGCGTTGCGCCAGGTGGCCGTGCGCCTGGCCAACGGCGCGCCGATCGATCACCCCCTCATGGAGCGCGTGAAAGCGCTGCTGCCAACCCTGCGCCGCATCGGCGCCCTCATGAACCGCGACGACGCCGAGGATCTGATCCGCCAGACCCAGATCAAGGCCGAGCTCGAAGCCGGCGCCGCGCGCGCCCAAGGAGCCTGACATGCCCAACCCCCAATCGCGTCTGCTCGCTTTGGCGGCAGAGGCCAAGCAGCAATACCTAGCTGAATGCGCTGCCGGTGGAGAGCCGGCCTACCCCGCATGGATCGAAGACGCGCTGGCCGTGTGCGGCGGTGGTCAGTACGGCACGCTGGCGCGCACGGGTAACACCGCCCGAGACCAGGAAATGTACGACGCCGGGATCGAGGTGGGCGAAGCGAACACCAAGCACAATGCGGCAATCCGTGCGGGCGTGCCGGAAGGCTGGAAGCTGGTAACGAAGAAGACCTGCTACGCGCTGATGCATGACGGGGCCGTGATTGCCACGCTCGCCGGGCCGGAATCGCCGGCGAACGCCGCCATCATCGCGCGCATGCTCGCCGCCCCTTCGTGCCCGACCTGCAACGACCAGGGCGCCGTCGGCAACATCCTGACCGCTGAACCGTGCCACAACTGCGCCGCCCCTGGCGTATCCACGGTGGAGGATGAGCGCCAGGCGTTCGAGGCTTGGGCAGAAGACCAGGGTTTCGTGCTGGACTGCGACTTCTTCGAGGTCAGCGGCCAGTACTATGACCAGGACGATACGCAGCTTGCCTACGACATCTGGCGCGCCGCCCGCGCTTCCGTTGCCGCTCCCGCTGCTGGCGATGCGCTGGAAGTGGACCCGCTGCAAGGCGCGGCGAACTGGCTGGTGCAGGCGCATAGCCAGCCATGCCCGATCGTCCTGAGCGCATGCCTGATGATCGGCTACAACCGCGCCCAACGCCTCTACGACGCCGCCATTGCAGCCCAACGTAAGGGGGGTGCGTGATGGCCATGACCAAAAAAGAGCGCGAGACGTTCGCGGCGCTTGAACAGCGCTTGCGAGTCACGGCTGCGCTGCGCTGGACCGAGCCGGTGGGTCCCGACACCAAGCCGCCCGAGGCCGGCGCTTACGCCACCGGCTTTTTCATCAACGTCCACACCCGAGAGGTTGGCGCGGGGTGGACCTCCTCGGTTGTTCATGGCCGTGGCGAGCTGCCGGCGCCCGGAACGTACCGCTCTGGCTCCCAGGGCGGCCGCAGTCTCTACAGCTCGCGCTTGCTGGCGCTGCGCGCGCTCCGGCACCAGGTCGAGACGTCCGCCGCAACCTGGCTGGCCGATATCGACCGGAAGATCGAAGCAGAGATTGACGGCCAGCAGAGCGGCCAGGGCGCGGGGAGGTGAGCATGGGCAAGCACATCGTTTGCCACAGCGGCGGCCATTCGTCGGCGCTGGTGGCGGTCGAGGTCGTTCGGCGCTACGGGAAAGAAAACGTCGCGCTGGTCAATCATGACCTCCCCTTCTGGACCGAGCACGCCGACATCAAGAGGTTCAAGATGGAGGTGGCAGAAGCGCTCGGATTGCAGGTCACCTACGCCAATCGCGGGAACGTCAGCGAAGACCAGTTTGATGTGTGCGTGCAGGCCGGCGCCTTCAAGGTCAGGAACGGCCAGGAACTGTGCACGGCTCGGTTAAAGACGGAGCCGTTCCACCAGTGGTTGCGAAAGAACATGCCAGAGAAGGACGGCACCATTTACTACGGCTTCGACGCCAACGAGATGCACCGCGTGCAGCGACGCGCTGGAATTCTGGGCGCGCAGGGATACCGCTCCGACTATCCGCTGGCCTTCTGGGAACGCACCATCCAGTCAACCGAAGAAATCGGTGTTGCTCGGCCGCTGACATATGACGTTTTCAAGCACGGCAACTGCATCGGATGCATAAAGGCTGGCTGGCAGCACTGGTACATCGTTTTCTGCACGCGGCCTGATATCTGGCTCAAGGCCAAATGGGCCGAGGATGAAATCGGCCACGCCATCCATTACGACGATGGCATGCCGGTCTACCTGGAAGAGATGGAGGCGCGTTTCGAGGCCATGCGCGCCGCAGGCATCCCCGCCACTGAACACATCCCCCAGCAGCGCTTCTGGGCCTCAGCCAAGAAGATCATCAACATCAAGGCGGTTCAGCCCGAGCTGCCATGTGAGTGCGTCCTATGACCAACCACCCCAACCCGAACAGCGCCGCCCAGCACGTGTTGACGAACGACGAAATCTTGGCGGCGGTTCGCCCGCTATACGCCAACGCCGTAGCCGCACAGATGGGCGCTGGGGACGATCTTTCCACCGCCCGCGCCATCGAATCCGCCCTGCTGCCCAAGCTGCGCGCCCCTGTATCGGATATCCGCGAAGGCTTCGAACTGACCTACGCCGCAAACGCCGACGATCCGGCCTGCGCCAGCGACCTGAGCCACTTCACCAATGGCTGGCGCGCCTGCATCATGTCCCAGGTGGGCAAGCCCGTAGTGATGAAGCTCGAAGTAGACACCACGGCCACTATTGCCCGCATCAACGACGAAGTGGCGCGGCTGCGCGCCCCTGTAGCCGATGAGCGGGCGGCCGCCATCAATCCCGAAGAGTGCAACGCGGAGGTCTATAAGCATGGTACGTCGGTCGGCCTGTTCGCCATCCCCAAGGAAGACGCCAACGCCATTTGCGCTGGTATCGCGGCGGCCACGGGCGCGCGCGTTGATTGGCACTACATCGCCGGGCGCGTCCACATCAAAGCCCTTCCCGCCCTGGCAAGCGCCCCTGTAGCCGGACATCAGCCCTATCCCGCCATGCCGGAGCCTGACGTTAACCACCCCGGCGAGCAAGAGGATGGCTATTCGCGCGCAGCGGTTGAGACGGCCATGCGTGCCGCCCACGACCGAGGCTATAGCGTGGGCTGGGATCATGGCAAAGAGCATGCGAGCTCCCCTGTAGCCGGGGAGGCGCAACCTTTGGGCTACGTGTGCGCGAGCGGCTTGGGTCTACTTGCTCGGGGTGATTACGCCACGATCTTGGCGAAGTCGCGCCCTGGATACCAGTTTCCGGTCTATGCCGCGCCCCAGGCCAGCGCCGAGGACGTGCGCAATGCGGCGCTGGAGCAAGCGGCGCACTTGATGGAGCAGACGGGCAAGCGGATTGCCGCGTCCGATATCCGCGCCCTCAAGCAGCCCCAGGCGGACAAGGACGGCGGCCAGCAGCGCGCCGCGTTCGATCACCCGGTATTCGCCTTCCTGCTGGGCGAAGGCCCTCTGCACGACGTCCATTTTGGCGACCGTCACCCCAGCGAGCGCGGAGCATATTGGTGGCGCAAAGATCTGCGCGCCGCCCTTTCTGCCACCCAGACCGAACAAGGAGAGCGGGATGCGGGTTGATCTGACCATGGTCGAGCTGAAGGTGCTGGGCACCGTGCTGAACGACCACAAGTACATGCTCAGAGCCATCACGACGGACGCCAGCATTTCGCAGGCGGTGAAGGATGCCGAGGTGGCCAAGCACAAGCGCGCCGGCGAGATCCTGCGAAAGCTGCGCGCCGCGTACAGGTCGCAGCGGCCCGCGCGCTCCGTGGTGCTGCCGGCCACCCGGCCCACCGAGGGCGGAGGAAATGATGCGGGATGAGGCCTTCGACGCACTACGGGCGGCGGTCAACTATGCCCGCGAATCCGGAGCTCACACCAAGCTCGCCATGGTTCGAACACGGCTGCAGCTTCTGGGCTTCTCAGACGATGTGATCGTAGAGGCCTTGGAGCTGTGGGCGGATTACCAGCACCGCGTCGGCCTACCTCAGGCCGACACCGACAAGAAGGAGATGTGATGGCACACGCAGCCCAACACCAAGCAACGGCCGCGGCGCCGAAGTTGCTCTACCGTCTGCGCGAGGCCGAGGAAGCCCTGGGCCTGTCGCGCACCATGATCTACCGCCTGGTCAAGCGCGGCGACCTCGAGAAGGTCGTGATCGGCGATGCCACGCGCATCACGGTCGAAAGCGTGCAGGCGCTGATCGAGCGCAGCAAGCAGAAGAAGGCGGCATGACCGGGTATCATCTGGCCTTGTCCCTGGCGTCAGCCAACCACGCCCCGGATGAGTAGCCAGATGAGTAGCTAGACCGGGATTTTGGAAGGCAGCACCGCCGAAAGCCGCATGATTAAACGGTCTACGAGAATTATGAAATTAGCCACCTGGAACGTCAACTCCCTCAACGTGCGCCTGCCGCAGGTGCTGGACTGGCTGGCCGCCAATCCCGTCGACGTGCTGTGCATCCAGGAACTGAAGCTGACCGACGACAAGTTCCCCGAGGCCGCCTTCAAGGAAGCCGGCTACCACGCGGTCTGGGCCGGCCAGAAGACCTACAACGGCGTCGCCATCGTGTCGCGCGTGCCGGGCACGTCGATGGTCCGCAACATCCCCAATTACGAAGACCCGCAGCAGCGCGTGCTGGCCCTGACCTTCCCCAGCGCCGATGGCGACGTGCGCGTGGTCTGCGCCTATTGCCCCAATGGCCAGGCGGTCGGCTCCGACAAGTACGCCTACAAGCTCGAATGGTTCGAGGCCATGCGCGCCTGGCTGGCCGACGAGATCAAGCAATACCCGCGCCTGGCGGTGCTGGGCGACTACAACGTCGCCCCGGCCGACGAGGACGTGCACAACCCCGAGAAGTGGGAAGGCCAGGTGCTGGTGTCCGAACCCGAGCGCCACGCGCTACAGCACCTGGTGGACCTGGGCCTGGCCGACTCGTTCCGCCTGTTCGAGCAGCCCGAGAAGTCGTTTTCGTGGTGGGACTACCGCCAGTTCGCATTCCGCCGCAATGCCGGCCTGCGCATCGACCACATCCTGCTGTCGGCGCCGCTGGTCAAGCGCTGCACCGCCTGCGTGATCGACAAGGAACCGCGCCGCAACGAGCAGCCGTCCGACCATGCGCCGGTGGTGGCCACGCTGACGTTCGATTGAGCAAAAAATCTTGCGCGCCAGCTTGCGCGGCGCGCGGGAATTCCTGTATATTTGCGGTCTTGCTTGATTTGGGGCGGTAGCTCAGCTGGGAGAGCGTCGCGTTCGCAATGCGAAGGTCGGGAGTTCGATCCTCCTCCGCTCCACCAATTCAAGCTCCAGCGAAATCTGGAGTAGTCCAAGACAGCGCCTTAGGGCGCTGTTTTTGTTTGGCGCTGTTTTGTTTGGTTTTGCGGCGGATCGGCCCATGGATTCAAGGCCGCAGCAAGGAGATGCGCGGCTTGCCATACTCCTGCCGGTAACACACGCATAGCAGCACCCTGCCGACCCGCTCGCACCGCGCGACGAATCTCCAGCGGCCAAATACCAGGCCGATCTCTTGCGCCCCGCCCTGATCGAGCGGTCGCGCCCAGGTGATGGACAGGCGCGGCAGCGCATGCAGCAGCCCCAGCCCCACGCTTTTCGCGCAAGCCTCGCGGGCGACCCAGCCGGCCAGGAAATCCACGACGACGAGGTCCCGCCGCGCCAGCCAGGCCGCCAGACGGTGTTGGCGGGCGGCCAGATCGGGCCGGTCCAGATGCTCGATGTCAATGCCCACGTACTTGCGATTGGCGTATAGCCGCGCCTGCGTGCCGGAACTGTCGCTCACGCCGAAACCAGCAAGACCGGGAAGGTACGGCTTGCCCAGCCGTGTGCGCCTGGCCCGCCCGGACAGCGCGGGGTCCAGAGCGCCCAACATCACCGTGACGTCAAAGTTCGACGAGGGTACGGTCATGCGAGCCGGTCGCGATCAGGGTGTCGGCCTCGCCCGTCACGGCGCGCGCGCTGAACCGCAGGGAATTGCCGAACATGGCCTCTACCGTGATCGTCAGCCGCACCGCGCTACCCGGATGCGCGGGCGCCACGTGCCGCACACTGACCGCATGCCCGACCGACCCGCAACGCCCGTCGCCCGCCAGCCGGATGCACTCCGTCGCATAAGACTCGATCCAATAGACAATCACCGGGGTGGCCAGCACATCCAGATCTCCGCCATAGCTCAATGCGCTGGCGGCGGCATCGACCACCCAGGTTTTCTGGAACTGCTGGCCTGTCTGGAACAACGCCTGCGCCTGTACGGTCGGATGCCCCATCTAGGCGCGCTCCAGCGCGGCGAGCGCCTGCGCCGCATTGCCGAAACGATCCTTGAACATGGAGATCCAGCGCTCCAAGCCGAACGCGACACAACTGGTGTGCACGAAGTTGCCGGCCAGGCGGATATCGAACTTTTCACCAAAGTAGTTGCGGTGATAGTTCAGCGACGACACGGCGTGACCATCGAACACCAGTTCGCGCTTGGTGGGCGTCAGCGCCGACAGGCGCGCCACGGCGCTGCCTGAATCAAAGAAGGGATCGTTGGCTTCTTCACAACCCGCGCGGATTCCCAGTTGCGCGAACAGGGAGAACAGGCGGTCATAACCGGCTTCCAGGTGCGCCTGCGCGCCCTCCGCCGTGCCCAGGTACACGTATTCCTTCATGGTGAAGTTGAAGGCACGGTAACGATCCAGCGCCTTGTCCTCGTGCCGGAAGCAGCGCGCGATGCAGGATTCCACCCGCGCGCCTTCCAGATGCTGTCCTTGCAGCCCCAGGTAGACCTTGTAGCAGGTCGCCGGCAACAAGGCCACGTCGGCGGACAGCGCCTTGAAATCCTGGTCCAGCTTGCGCTGGCCGCGCGCGAACCCCAGCAGCTCCCCCTCTTCTATCGAGCACATGACGCAGGTCAGGTGCGGGAAATTGCGCACATAGCCCAGCGCATTGATCTCTTCATGGGCCAGCAAGCTGTCGAACTCCGTGGTAGCGTCGGGCGCAATCGAGAATATGTCGTCGAGTTTGCCCTGCAGCACGTTCTTTACCTGATGCCATTGCTTTTCGATGATCACGACAGAATCTCCTGAAAATCCCTGAAAGCACTTAGAAGAATGCGGACACGACCCCGCCTTACGCCGTCAAGTCAGCCAGCACCTGGCGCACGGTTCGGATGGAATGCGTGTCCTTGCAGGACGTTCCGCAATACAACGCCATGTCCTCGATCAGACCCTCGGTGTGGACGGTGGGTACCGCAACGCTGTAACGCAAAATGGGATAACGCTTTCCAAAGTAATTCGCGGAGCCGATGACGCTCGCCGGCAGCGATTCCTTGCAGCTGGCATTGCGGATGACCCGGTGGCGATGGGTATGCCACCCCACGCTGAAGCGGTCGGTGACCACGGTATCGCCGGGCGTGGCGTTCACGATTGCCTGCTTGTAGCGCTCGTGCGCGGCGGACTCCCGGGTTGCCGCGAATACCGTGCCGCACAGGACGCCGGAAAATCCGGCCTGCATCACCTGGCGCAACTCCACCGGGTTGCTGATGCCGCCGCTGAGGAACACCATGCGCTTGTCGACACCATGGCCGGCAGCCTGGTCCAGCGCCTGCGCGCGCGCGGTCGAACCCAGGTGATGGCCGCCCGCCTCCGTCGTCTGCAACACGCCAAAGCGCGCGCCGGCATCGAACGCCGCTTGCAGCTCGTCCCAGGTCCCCGCTTGCACGCCATACTCCATCCCGGCCGGCAAGGCCCGCAGCACGGGGGCGCCGGGCAGACCGAAGAAGGTCACGATCGGCTGCTCCGGACAGTCCGCCAAGAAGGCCAACCGCTCCAGCAACGCGTCCGCGTCCAGCACGAAGGGCACCAGGTTCACGCCAAAGCGCGCCCGGGTCAGCGCGGCGGTCTGCGCAAGCAACAGGCCGATCTCGTCCAGCGTGTGGCGATACAGGCCAATCATTCCGAACGCGCCCGCCTCGCACACGGCGGCCGCCAATTCCGGCTGCGCCACGCCGCCCATGCCGGCCTGCAGGATGGGCAAGCGCGCGCCGAAAAACGCTTTCACCCGGGAACTGCTGGCAATCTGCGCCATGGTGTGCCTCCGCCCTATAGCGCGGCCAGATTCAAGTCCGTCACCAGCCCCTGTTTGGTGAAGTAGGCGGCGCTACGCTTGAACCATTGCTCGTGGACGGCCTTGCGCGCCGGATGCGACCGCAGCGCGTTGCGCATGGCGTTGCCGTTGCGAAATCCCAGCGGCTCGTAGACTTTGGCATCGTCATAGACGGCCGGGTTGTACATCAGGCTGATGAAGTAGCGGAACATATTCGTCACCGTGCGCGCCACCTCCGCGCGCGTCGCGTCAGGATCGCCCCCGCGCTCCAGCGCCATCTGGTACAGGCGCGGCACCATTTCCCGGCCGAAGGACACGTGGCGAGACTCGTCCACATGATGCTGGTAGTTGATCTGCTTGAGGATCTCGGTAATGCCGTCCGTGGTGCCGACCTTATGGTTGTAGTAGTCGACGAACTCTTCAAAGATCAGCGTGCTGGCGAACATGTACAGGTCGTCCAACTCTGGCGTGGGCGCCTGCGCATCGCCCTGCAACTGAATCGACGGGTATATCTTTCCCGCATAATCGAGACAGGCCTTGGCGAAATACCACATATGGAAGTTCTCTTCGCCCATGAAGACATGCAGGTATTCGGATACATCGGCATAGCGCTCTTCATAGATGCAGCGGCTGACAAAGCTCAGCACCCCTTTGATGCCGTGCACGTTGAGGCTGAAAAAATTGACCGCCTCCCATTTGCTGAGCCGTATCCGCTGCGCGGCGTCCAACTGCTCCTGCAAAGGCGTTCCGTAGGTGGTGAGCAAGTCATTGCTGCACCAGGGCTGGTCATCCGGAATATGGGCGGGCCACTCAAAACGCTCGTAGGGATCGTGCGAACGCCCTTTGGATAGCGTCATCAGGCGGCCGATTCTTGAGTAGTCGAATGTCATGATGCCTTCCTTCTCGGGCTAGCGCTGTACCTGGACGAAATTGACGATGGCATCCACCGTGCGCAGGTCGTCGACGGTGATGGCGGTCGAGACATCGCGCCCCACCAGTTCGCCCAGGAACATGATGAAGTCCAGGAACTGCATGCTGTCCAGGATGCGCTCTTCGATCAGGTTCTTCTCTTTGATGCCTTCGACCTGCGCATCGCGGTTTTCCTTCAGCCAGGCGATCACTTCGGCTTCGGTATCGGTGACGGTCTGTGTGGACATATAGGCTCCGGTTCAATAGGTGGATAACGGGTCAGACCTTGACGGCCGACAGCAGGCAGAACCCGCTGCTTTCCTGGCGCAGCACGGCTTGGCGCTCAAACCCGGCCGCCGCGATCTGCGCCTGCATGTCGCCCACCGTCCAACTGCGCCCGCCGTCCCACAGCGCCAGCGCGGACAGGTTGTGCAAGGTGGTGAACAGCGGCGCGCGCCGGTCCTCGGCAAGGAAGTAGCCCTGCACCAGCAATGTCCCGCCCGGACGCAATGCCTGCCTGGCGCGGTCCAGCATCGATCGGCACACCGGCGCGCTCTCCTGATGCAGCACGTTGGAAAAGAGCAGTGCGTCGGCGCCCTCGCCGAAACCGTCTTGCCGATAATCGGCCACCTTGGCGCTCACGCGGTCCGCCAGGCCGGCCGCGCACACGGTTTCGCGCGTGATCTCGACAACCGGCGCCAGATCCAGAACCAGTGCGGTCACCTCGGGCCGCGCCGCGCACAAGGCAATGGAATACGTGCCTGCGCCCCCGCCGACATCCACCAGATGGCGAATGGGCGCCGCTTTCAATGCCTCGGCAAATGCAGCTCCCGAACGGGACGCGAACTGATGCATGCCCAGGATGAAGTCACGCATGAACTGGGGGTCTTCGCCCAGCCATTTGGACTGGTTGTCCACCGCCTCGCCGCGCCGCACCGCCTCGGCCAGTTGCGCCCAAGGCTGCTTCCAGCGCGCCATGACGCGGAGCCAGCACAACAGGGATTCGGGACTGTCCTCGGTGAGAAAGCGCGCACTGAGATCGGTATTGGCGTAGCGCCCGCCGTCGCCCGTCAGGAGTTTTTGCGCGACCGCGCAGTCCAGCAGGCGTTCCAGCGGCTCGGATTCGCAACCGAGTTCCAGCGCCAGCTCGGCGCATGTGCGGGGTTCGGACAAACGCTGGGCAATCCCCAGGTCGGCCAAGGCATACAAGGGCTGCCCCTCCCAATGCCCGAACGCCAACCGGGAAAACGCCATGAAGCTCACATCCATCGATATTCCCTCCTGATTCAGCGGTGATGGCCCGACGGGCCAGACAGGTGAACACGCAACAACCCCGGGACGGGGTTGGAAACCAGCGATCAGGATGGGGCACGCAAAACCGAGGGAGATCCGGCCGCATGCGCCATCCTGGGAGTTGACAGCGATCTTGCGGGGCGGCTAAAAGGCGTCGCCGGAGTTTTTTTGAAGTCCATATAATGGACCATTATTTATTCTTTTATTTTCGAGCATTCTATACCCAC
>ERZ1739169.193-NODE-193-length-14854-cov-15.000811_pt1 | contig 14854 bp, 16 predicted proteins | sample MGYA00581756_ERZ1739169 | MGnify/ENA primary metagenome ERZ1739169 (study PRJEB40789, sample SAMEA7425667) | Salamandra salamandra | biome: salamander skin | place: Germany | collected 2020-03 | study: cvxcv | reverse complement strand
CGACGCCTGCGATAACGCGGTGTTATGAAGCCTGCCTAAAGATTGATAGACAGCGGATCGATAGGCGGCGGGATCGGGACGCCCGGGCGGCGGATGGGGCGGCGACGCCCGCATATCCATAGTTGGAATCCTTCGTTGGCGCCGAATGGCGCGCCTCTTAGCCTGTTTGCTGTGTAAAGCGGGCGTTCGACACCGAAGGGGTGGCCGAGGCCGGCGCCGCGCGGCGCCGGACGCCCGCGGGCTTTGTGGAGCGTGCGGTGTGAAGTTCTCTCGTTTCTGGACCCGGGTGCAAGGCCTGGCGGTGGCATTCCTGTTGGGCGCGATGGTTCCGGCCAGCGCCGCCTATCCCGACAAACCCGTGCGCCTGGTGCTGCCGCTGGCCCCCGGCGGCGCCATGGACGTGCTCGGGCGTGGCCTGGCCGAGCGGCTCGGGGCGCTGTGGAAGGTGCCGGTCATCGTCGAGAACCGCGCCGGCGCCGGCGGCAACATCGCCGCCGACCAGGTGGCGCGCGCCGCGCCCGACGGCTATACCCTGCTGCTGACCGGCGACATGCTGGTGGCCAACCAGACCCTGTTCCAGGGCACCATCAACTATGACCCGGTCAAGAGCTTCGCGCCCATCAGCATCGTGGCGGCCACGCCGCCGGTGATCGTGGTGCGCGCCGATTCGCCGGTCCGCGACATCGCCGGCCTGCGCGACGCGGCCAGCCGGCATGTCGTCAATATCGGCACCCCGGGCTACGGCAACAGCAACCATCGCGCGCTCACCCGCCTGCAGCAGCAAGTGCAGGGCACCGTGCAGCACGTGCCGTACAAGGGGGCGGGGCCGGCGGTGGTGGCGCTGCTGGGCGGCGAGATCGACGCCGCCATCGTGGCGCTGCCCGCCGTCTCCAGCCTGATCGCCAACGGCCAGGTGCGCGCGCTCGCCGTGCTGCAGGACAACCGCAGCGACACCGTGCCGCAGGTGCCGACGGCGGCGCAGGTCGGGCTGAAGATGGAGGGCGACACCGGCTGGTTCGGCCTGCTGGCGCCGGCCGGCACCGCGCCGGAAGTCGTCGACGACGTCTGGCGCGCGGTGCGCCAGGCCGTCACCGAACCGGACTTCCGCGCGCGCCTGCTGGCCATCGGTTTCGAGCCGATCGCCGACCAGCCGCGGGCCTTCGCCGACCGCATCGTCAGCGACGCCCTCAAATTCCCGGCGCTGCTGCGTGACAGCGGCGTGGCGCTGCAATAACGCTTCACCGACGCCCAAGAGGCCGCCATGCCCATCCTGAACATCGGCAACGCCGAACTGCATTTCGACATCCAGGGCCAGGGCGACGCCGTGCTGGCGCTGGCCCCCGGCGGCATGCTGTCGCACCGCGAACTGTGGCGCGTGACGCGCGACGGCCGGCCGCGCGAGTATCCGGATCCGGTGGCCGCGCTCGCCAGCCGCTACCGCGTGATCGCCCCGGACCAGCGCAACGCCGGCCGCTCGCGCGCGCCGGTGCTGGCCAGCGACGGCTGGACCACCTATGCGCTGGATCACCTGGGCCTGCTGGACGCGCTGGGCGTGCAGCGCTTCCACGTGATCGGCTCCTGCATCGGCTCGTCGTTCGCGCTCAAGCTGTGCGAACTGGCGCCGGAACGCGTGGCGTCGGCGATCCTGCAACAGCCCATCGGCATCGCCGGGTCGGAGGGCAAGCGCGGCGAGTCCTTCGACCAATGGGCCGACACCGTGCGCCAGCGCGACCCCGCCATCGACGAACGGGCCCTGGAAGGCCTGCGGCACAACCTGTTCGGCGGCGATTTCGTCTTCAGCGTCAGCCGCGACTTCGTGCGGCGCAACCCGATTCCGCTGCTGATCCTGGGCGGCAACGACCCGCTGCATCCGCGCGCCGTCTCGCTGGAGCTGGCGCAACTGGCGCCCGCGGCCACCCTGGTGGAGGAGTGGAAGACGCAGCCGCGGCGCTACCTCGACGCCATCCAGGACTTCCTGGCGCGGCACCCGGCCTGAGCGCTGCGGGACGGTACGCGACGCCGGGCGGTGAGCGCCGCCGGGCCGCTACGAGGCCGCCAGCGCCTGCCGCGAGCGCCGCGCAAGGCGTTCGAGCAGGGCGCTGGCCAGGCTTCCCGCCAGCGCGAACCCGACCGCCACCCACAAGGCCCAGGTGGCGCCGGCGCGGGCGTTGAACACAAAGCACGCCGCCACGAAGGCCGCGCCCATCGTCTGGCCCAGCAGCCGCGCCAGGCCGGACAGGCCGCTGGCCACACTGGCGCGGTGCGCCGGCACGCTGAACATGATGAAGCGCTGGTTGGGCGACAGGAACAGCCCGAACCCCGTGCCGCACAACGCCATCGGCAGCATCACCGCCCACATCGGCGCGCCGGCCGGCAGCGCGCTCACCGCCAGCAGGCCGGCGGCCAGCAGCGCCAGGCCGACCATGCCCAGCAGGCTGGCGGACATCCGGTCCGACCACTTGCCCGAGAACGGCGCCAGGCAGGCCCCCATCACCGGCCAGGGCGCGATCAGCATCCCGACCTCGGCGATGTCGCGCCCCAGCGTCTGGTTCAGCAGGAAAGGCAGCGCCACCATGGCCGCGCCCTGCGCCGCGAAAGCCAGCACGCACACCAGCACGGCCAGCGAGAAGGGCGCCAGGCGCAGCAGGTCCAGCGGCACGATGGCGTGCGCGCTCAGGCGTTCGCGGCGCAGCAGCAGCGCCCAGCTCAGCGCGCCGCAGCCCCAGATCAGGGCGGTGGCCCAGTCCGGCTGCGCCGCGCGCTCCAGGCCCAGCACCGCCAGCCCGAACGCCAGCGCGCACAGCAGCGCCGCGCCGGCATCGAGCGCCTTGCCGTCGCCTGGCAACCTGGGCAGGTGCCGGCCGGCCAGCGCCAGCGCCACCAGACAGAAGGGCACGTTCACATAGAACAGCCAGTGCCAGCTCAGCACCGTCAGCATCGCCGACGCCAGCACCGGCCCGCCCGCCAGCGAGGCGGCCGCGATCATGGCGTTCAGGCCCATGCCCCGGCCCAGTTCCTCCTTGCGGTAAATGGCGCTCACCAGCGCCATGTTGCAGCCCATCAGCGCCGCGGCGGCCAGGCCCTGCGCGGCCCGGGCCGCCTCCAGCGACCACAGCGACTGCGCCGCGCCGCACCAGACGGAGGCGGCCAGGAACAGCCACAGCGCCGGCAGGAACACCCGCCGGTGGCCGATCTTTCCGGCCAGCGCGGCCAGCGGCAGCATCGTCGCCACCATGACCAGCTGATAGATCGTGACCACGCCGATCACGTCGGCGGCGCCAACGCCGAGCTGCGCGGCCATCGACGGCAGCGCCGTGTTCGTCATCGAGGTATCGAGCGTCGCCATCGAGATCGACAGGGACACGGCCAGCATCGCGTAACGGCGCGCGGCGGGTGTCAGGGGCGTGGGGGAAAAAGCGGCGGGTGAAGACATTGCGGCATACGGGTGTCGGGAAAACGGGCCCCAGTATGGAAGTGGCGATCCTTGCAGTGAATAGCAAAATCCGTAAAGCAGCCTTGCAGATATGAAATACTGGAGCCGCATGACATCCCGGCGGCAAGGGCCGCAAAGCGAGGGCAGGGTGAACCGATCGGAAGGCATGGCGCTGCTGGTGGCGGCGGTGGACCAGGGCAGTCTCAGCGGCGCGTCGCGCGTCAGCGGGGTGTCACTGGCCTCGGTCAGCCGCCACATCAGCGCGCTGGAGGAACGTCTCGGCACCCGGCTGCTGGTGCGCTCGACCCGGGCGCTGCGCCTGACCGAGGCGGGCCAGCGCTATTACGCCGAGGCCAAGCGGCTCCTGGCCGACATGGACGAACTGGAAAGCAGCATGCGGATCGACGCCGCCGATCCCTCCGGCCGGCTGCGCGTCACGGCGCCGACGCTGTACGGGCGCGTGCATTTGCAGCCGCTGCTGGCGAAGTTCCTGGTGCTGCATCCGAAGGTCACGCTCGACCTGCATCTGCTGGACCGCCCCGTCAACCTGCTGGAAGAGGGCATCGACCTCGCGGTGCTGGTGGGCGAGCAGCCCAGCTCCAGCCTCGTCGCGCGGCGCCTGGGGTCCATCCGCTGGGTGCTGAGCGCCTCGCCCGATTACCTGGCGCGGCGCGGCACGCCCCGCAGCCTGCAGGACCTGGCGCAACACGACGGCCTGGTGTACAGCCACCTGGCGACCGAGGACATGTGGACGCTGATGGACAAGGGCAAGCCCACCGTCGTGCGGGTGCCGACCCGCATGCGCTCGAACACCGTGGATGGCGTGGTCACCGCCGCCGCGGCCGGCGCCGGCATCGTCTACGCGCCGGCCTGGGCCATCGCCGACCACGTCGCGGCGGGCCGCCTGCGGCCCTTGATGGTGGCTTCGGAAACGCCGCCCCGGCCGGTGTTCGCCCTGATGACGCACCAGCGGCTGATGGCCGGCAAGGTCCGCTCGCTGGTGGAGTTCCTGGTGGAAAAACTGCGGGAAAAATCGCTCAACGAGCTATGACCCGCCAGCGCGTGGCGCGTGCTCGCGAGCCGGCGTTCAGAGGCCGTCCAGCAGCGCCTTGCCGGTCTCGTTCGCCGACTTGCCCTGGTTGACGGCATCGGTCAGCGTCGTCACGAACCACGGCAGCACCAGCTTGGTGTCGGGGTCGGACAGGCCGACGCGCAGGCGTTCCTGGGGGGCGGCGGGGGCATGGGGGGGCGGGGCGGTTTGCGTCGCGGCCGGCTGGGCGGGGGCGGTAGCGGCCGGCTCGGTCTGGGCGGCGGTGGCCGCGGCGCTCAGGAGGAACGTGGCCGCGAGAAGGGGGGGCGATGGGTCGACATGGGGGATATGCTCCGAAAACCAGGGCGGCATATGGGGGGCGGCCACGCGGTTTTGCCTGGCCGTCCCATATATCGTTGCCGTCATTGTGCGACGGCGCCTGGCATCCGGGTACTGGAGAGTTGTGATCGACTGTGAAGATATGATAAGCGGTGAATTAAACTAACTGACCCTAGGTGCTCGATGCTAGAGGGCCTTGGTTGAAAACACGCTTCGATCGTTATTGGCTTTTATTTTTATTATTTATGTAGATTTCGGGTAAATACTTCTACTTCAGAATTTTTTTATGGGAGATGGGTGTGCCAGAGAACATAGATAGTTCTGTCTTGATCTTGAAAGATTGCATTGTGCTGGGGTCTGGCGGTTTCCCATTTATGGCCGGTAATACGGTCACCGTTAGTTTTTCAAGCACCGTTGTAACGTGCAGTGGGCTTGAGTCAGTAGCTAGATTTTCGATGGTGGAAGTGGTTGATCTTGCGATTACTGGACCAGGAACGGTCGTGCAAGGTGGTGGTTTTATAGGTGGTGGTTTCGGTGTAGAGGGGGCGTTGGAAGGGGTGGCGATAGCTGGTGTCCTCAATATGCTAACTTCGCGAAAGAAGATCCATACTTTCGTCACACTTACAACAAATTTTGGCGAATTGCACTTGCATTACGGGGCTATGGATCCCTCGCCGCTACGTATTTATCTATCCCCTGTTTTTGTCGGACTGAGAAGGATTGACAAAAAATGGATGAAAGAGCGCGAGTGGTTGATCTCGTCCCACCTCGAAAGTGGATTTATCACAGCTGAGGACGCGAAGATGTTTAGGGAGCGTTTGATCCATACTCCTGCCTGGCCCAACCCTAAAGCGGAGACTGAGGCGGAAAGATTGGCAATTGAAAAAAACTTGAATGATGCTCCTCAGGGGCTCTGTCCAAATTGCGAAAAGGTCATTCCTCTTCATAGTGAAACTTGCAGATATTGCAATGCAAATTTCGGCGAGTATGCCTCCTGGAGTGTGACGCCAATCGGCTGAGATAGCTGTAGAGCATATTTGTTTTATGGTTCCAGACCTTGAATAGATCGTAATGGTCCGAGATATTTGATGCCGAAATCTATAGAGCTTAATGACAGTGCCGCCAAGCAAAAAATGCGATCGCTTTGGCCCATTTATGTCCCAAATTGGTTGGGGGGTACCGGGAATTGGGTCAGGCTGTTGCCGTTTCCTGTCATTAGGGGGCCGCGGCAGCCCTACTTACATCGTCCGGGCGGCGCTTTGGTGACAAACCCAGATGGACTGTTCGGATCGTTTGGCGAACATCACGTCGATTTGCTTGTGCTGGAGCATTGCGGCACGCTTCAAAATTTTTATGATAAACGATCACGCTATGGAACTTCCCACGATGGCTTGTTATTAGCGCTACCCCAACCTTGGCGCGATAATTGGCAGGGGGTCATACATGGCGGAAAAGGTGGAAAAATGCTCGATTTTGGAGATATCGTGGAGCTTAGTCGAGGGCCTGGATGCTTGCCTGCGTGGATCGGGCGGTCCTACCATCCGCGCGCCCCTTGGGCGAATGATGACTGGAAATTTTCTGTCAGAAGCGTTCTCTGCTGTTTTTTTTTGAAGCCCAGAGATTTGGCTGTTATCCGAAAAAGCGGAAATCTCATGCCTAGGCACGAGTTCGTCACGCAGCATGGGCGTATTGGTCAAATAAATCATAGTGTTTTTCGTGATTGGTTAAGGAGCGCGCTACAGTCTTCTCAGGTGCTGTAGCCGAATAAATTCGAGAAAAGGGATTTCGACTGGTACTGCAGGCGCTTCCGGGATCGTTTAGTGCTAATAGTAGGGAGGGCTGAGCCGACAAGGCCGGGTCCGACGGACGCCGCGCTGACGCCTCTCCCGCCAATGACTTCGCCGAACGAATCCGATGCCGGAATGGAACCGCACCGACGCCGCGCTGGCTGCTATGCAACTCTGTACACATGATGGCGTACCCGCACAGGAATCGTGGCTGGACTGCGCGATCGCCGACGGTGGACGTCTTCGACTAGTGCTGCTGGTGGCAGACCCACGGGCGGCGTTGCCCCTGCTCGACCGGGCGCGGCAGATATCCATGGTGTTGGCGGTGCGATGCGATGCCGGTTTGCGCTTCCTGTGGGAAGCTGGCCGCCAGACCGGCGACCCCGAAGATCCTCCTGCGGCTTTCCTCGCAGGTTTCACCCCGTCCGACCTGGTAGTCGCCGCTGATGGCGGTTACGTCCTGCACTTTGCGCCGCGCGACGCGGCTTGGTTCATGGCGGGTTATTGGCCCGCGCTCCACTACAACGCCGAGCATCAGGCGACCGGCTGGACCTGCGAATCGTGAGAACGGGCGGCGGCGCCCGTTCCCGGGGCCGCGAGAAGCCTCGGCCAGGGAATTGAAAAACAGCGTCGGACTACACTTTCGACGACCGGGTTTCTCACCCGGTGCTTTTTTCATTTCACCAGGAGACCAGGCGTGGCGGTTCCCCGGAACAAGCAGGAATTGCTGGATGCGATTCGCGTCACTTACCAGAAACTGACCGCCGATCTGACGGATGTGCCGGCCGATCGCGCGCACCAGTCCACACTGGAAGGCCATGCGCAGGGGACGACGATGAGCGTGGCCGATCTGGTCGCCTATCTGATCGGCTGGAACCTGTTGGTACTCAAATGGTGCGAGGCGAAAGCGGGAGGACATGCCGTCGATTTCCCTGAAACAGGCTACCGATGGAACGAACTGGGCCGTCTGGCGCAAAAGTTCTATGCCGACCATGCGGCACAGCCCTACCCCGCGTTGCTGCAGCAGTTCGCCGAGGTCCATGCCCGCATCGTGGCTTGGGTGGCGGCGGCAAGCGACGCGGACCTTTATGGCGCTCCCTGGTATGAGAAATACACCCAGGGCCGGATGATTCAGTTGAACACGTCCTCTCCCTACGCCAATGCGCGTAGCCGCGTGCGCAAGTGGAAGCGGGCCAACGGCCTGGCTTGACTGGCTCTCACTGCTTGACAGTCAACCAACCAACTAGTAGATTGGCTGCCATGAACCTGGAACTTTCCCCCCGTGCCCTGGAAATCGTCGATCAGACCCGGCTGCTGCTGGCCACCGGCGGCTATCACGGCTTCAGCTATGCCGACATCTCCGAGCGGGTGCGCATCGGCAAGGCCAGCATTCATCACCATTTCCCGACCAAGGCCGACCTGGTGCTGACCGTGGTCACGCGGCATCGCGACCAGGCCCGCTCGGGGCTGGCGGCGCTGGACCAGCATGTGACGGATCCGCAGGCGCGCCTGATGGCGTATGCGGACTACTGGGCCAAGTGCATCCGCGATGGTTCCATGCCGATGTGCATCTGCGCGATGCTGGCGGCCGAATTGCCGATGATCCCGCAGGCGGTGGCGGACGAGGTGCGCGCCTATTTCGGCGAGCTGACCGCGTGGATCGGGTCGGTGCTCGGCGCCGGCGTCGCGACGGGGCAATTCGTGTTGCGCAACGGCGTGCTGGTCGAGGCGCAGGCCTTCATGTCCACAATCCATGGCGCGATGCTGACGGCCAGGGCGCTGGGCGCGCCGGAGGCGTTCACGTCGATCTCGCACGCGGCCATCAGGCAGTTGTCGACGCCGGCGTGATGGCCTGCCCGCGCGTGCCTTCGGGTGCGCGTTTTTTTGAATGGCTTTACCAACCAACTAGTTGGTTGTTTAATGAGTTTCCCGGGCGTCACGGCCCATGTCTGTCCACGTTGCCGGCGCTGTCGCCATTCCTGGCCGCGCCGGCGCTTTCAAGGAGCCCTGCTCATGCCGCATCCCATTTCGCCTCTCGGGGCCGCACACACCCTGATCAGTCTGGTCCCCGCCTTTGCGGGCCTGTACAGCTTCGTCCGCTACCGAGGCATCGACAGCACGACGCGGGTCGGCAAGGTCTATCTGGGCGGCCTGCTGGTGGCGGTGCTGACGTCGTTCGGCCTGTCCAGCACGGGCGGGTTCAATCCCGGCCATGCGCTGGGCATCCTGGCGTTGCTGTCGGTCGCGGGGGCGCTGTTCCTGTCGCGCCGGTCGCCGCAATCGGCGGCGCGGGCCCATCTGTCGCAGCTCGGGTTCGCGTTCAGCTTCTTCCTGATGTGGGTGCCCGGGATCGCGGAAACGCTGACCCGGCTGCCGGTGTCGCATCCCCTGGCCGACGGACCGCAGTCGCCGCTGGTGCGCGGCGCGCTGGCGACGTGGTTCGCGGTCTTCGTGCTGGGCGCCATCACGCAGCAATGGTGGATCCGTTCGCAGCGCCGCCGCGCGCCGTCCCGCTAGCCAGGTGACGCCGCGCGCGCCGGCGCGCGGCCAGGGGAATTGCCATGAGCGCCAACGCCATTGACCCGATCGATCCGCTGCGCATCGACGCGGTGCGCGACCCGTACCGTCTCGAACGCCTGCACGCGCAACTGCGGACCGACCGCGCGATGCGCGCGCGGGCGGCGGAGTTCTCGCGCATCCACGCCGCGCAGGCGCAGGCGGTGTCGGCGACGGCAGCGGCAGCGGCAGCGGCAGCGACGTCTCAACCAACGCCGCCGGCCGCGCCAGCCTCCACAGCGTCATCCGCGCCGCCCGCCGCGGCCCCGAAAATGGACCCACCCGGCATCGCGCTCGAACCCTTGCGCGACCAATACACGGCGCATTGCCTGAAGCTCGCGATCCAGGCGTTCCGTGATGAACAGGCTCGGCTGCAGGCGCGCACCGTCGCGATCAACCGGGCCGAACGCGATGCCCAGGCGGCGTTGCAGGCGCGCGCCGAGGCCGCCAATGACCTGGGCACGATTCAGGGCCTGCTGCCGCAACTGCCATATCGCTTCGTGGCGGGGCTGCCGGCGATCCTGCCATCGCAGACCGTGGCCGCGCCCGGCCCCGCGCCCATCACGGTGGGGCCGGTGGCGCAGGCCGCGGCCTTGCGCAATGCCACCGACGATGCGCTGGCCGGCGATCCCGCCCAGCGCGCTCGCAACCGCCGCCCGCGCCCGAGCGAGGAATGACGGGCGGCCGGCGCAACGCCGGCGGTACGCGCCCAGCGCAGCCGTAATGGGCGCGGCCACAGCGGTGCGCGTCGCGGGCACATCGCAGACACGCACAAGCGCGGCCGCCAGGGCATGCCGGCCAGCGCGCGCCCCGGCTTCGCATTCAGCGTGCCGTAAATCACCTTTCAAACCCCCTCCAAACCTAGGGTTAGTTCGCGTATCCGGCCGTTTTCGGAAGGACTACATTGACTCATTCCTTGGAACCAAGTCTCATTTTTTGGAACTTTATGGCCTCACTCGAAAACGCAGCCATCATTCTTCGCCTGATCAACAAGCTCAATCGCAAGGTCACGGTGACGGACCTGGTTGACCACCTGGGGATGCCGAAAAGCTCGGCGTCGCGCCTGTTGGCGCAGATGAAGGAACTGGGGCTGCTGGACCGTGAGGAGAGCACCCGCGCCTATGGCCCGGGGGTGATGATCCTGGAGCTGTCGCGGATGGTGCGCGAGACCACCTCGCTGTCCGCGCAGATGCAGGACGCGCTCAAGCGGCTCAGCGCCCAGAGCGGCCACACCGGCTACATCTCGGTGCTCGAAGGGCGCGACGTGATGGTGCTGCACGTGCAGCAGGGCTCGCATCCGCTGCGCGTCACGACCTATCCCGGACACCGTTCGCCCAGCTGGGCCACCTCGACCGGCCGCGTGCTGCTGGCGCGCGACGGTGACGACAAGGTGGCCAAGCGGCTGGGCAAGCAACTGCCGTTCATTTCCGACGAAGCGCCGCGGACCGTGCCGGACGTGCTGGCGCGGCTGCGCGACGTGCGCGAGTCCGGCTTCGCCGTGGCGATCAACGAGGCCATCCCGGGGGTGGCCTCGGTCAGCTGCGCCGTGAGCGATCCGGTGTCCATGGAGCGCTTCGCCATGTGCCTTTCCTTTCCGGCGGCCCAGGCCGATGCCGCCAGCGTGCAAGCGCTGGCCGCGGACCTGCTGACGGAAGCCAGAAGCCTCGGCCGGATCGTCTGCGATCCGGCCTGGGGATCCCCCGTTCATGCCCTCCACGAGTCAGCACCATGATTGATTCCACCCCCCGCCACGCCGCCCAAGGCGGCGCCTCCGTGCAGGAAGACCCGCACCCGAGAGCGCTCTCGCTGTCCAACCTGGTCCTGTTGGCCGCACTGAGCGTGTTTGGCGCAGTGATCGGCATCCAGCTGATCGTGACCCTGGGCGTGACGCCCAACACTTCCATCATCGGCGCGCTGGTGGCGATGATCCTGGCCCGTGTGCCGATGCGCCTGCTGCGCTCCTACCGCTCGGTCCACACGCAGAACCTGGCGCAGACCGCCATCTCCTCGGCCACCTTCGGCGCGGCCAACAGCCTGCTGCTGCCGCTGGCCATTCCCTATCTGCTGGGCCGCCCCGACATGGTGCTGCCGATGTTCCTGGGCGTGGGGCTGGCGATGCTGCTGGACGCCTACATGCTGTACCGCCTGTTCGGCAGCTCGGTGTTTCCGGCCACCGGCGCCTGGCCGCCCGGCGTGGCCGCGGCCGAAGCCATCAAGGCCGGCGACCAGGGCGGCACGCAGGCCAAGCTGCTGGGCCTGGGCATCGTGGTGGGCGCGGTGGGCTCGTGGTTCAAGATCCCGATGTCGGCGTTCGGCGTGGCCTTCATCGGCAACATCTGGGCGCTGGGCATGTTCGGCCTGGGCCTGCTGCTGCGCGGCTATTCCGAGCCGCTGTTCGGCATGGACATCAACAAGCAGTACATCCCGCACGGCATGATGATCGGCGCCGGCCTGGTGGCGCTGATCCAGGTGGCGATGGTCATGCGCAGCAAGGCCGGCCCCAAGGCCAGCGGCCCGGCCGGTCCCAGCGTCGGCAGCAGCCTGCGCCTGGGCGGGGTGGGGTACATCCTGCTGTCCGCCGGCATCTCGCTGCTGGCCGGGCTGTATGCCGACATGTCGCTGCCGATGCTGCTGGGCTTCATCCTCTATGCCGCCTTCGCCGCGCTGGTGCACGAGCTCATCGTCGGCATCGCCGCCATGCACTCGGGCTGGTTCCCGGCGTTCGCGGTGGCGCTCATCACCTTGCTGCTGGGCCTGTTGATCGGCTTTCCGCCGCATGCGCTGGCGATCCTGTGCGGCTTCTCGGTGGCGACCGGCCCGGCTTTCGCGGACATGGGTTACGACCTCAAGGCCGGCTTCATGCTGCGCGGCAACGGCGCCGACATGGCGCTTGAACTGGAAGGCCGCAAGCAGCAGCTGATCGCCGCCATGCTGGCGTTCCTGATCGCGATCCCGGTGGTGTATGTCAGCTATGGCGCGCTGTTCGCGGGCGGCCAGCTGCCGCCGGTGGCCAAGGTCTACGTGGCGACCATCAACGCCGGCGCCACCCCCGGCATCGCGCAGATGCTGCTGGTGTGGGCCATTCCCGGCGCCATCATCCAGCTGATCGGCGGTCCCAAGCGCCAGCTCGGCGTGCTGCTGGCCACCGGCCTGCTGATCGCCAACCCGCTGGCCGGCTGGGCCGTGGTGGCGGGCATCGCGCTGCGCCTGCTGGTCGAGAAGGTCGGTGGCGAAAAGCACCGCAACCACATGGAAGTGTTCGCCGGCGGCATCATCGCGGGCGATGCCATCTTCAGCTTCTTCAGCGCCGCCATCACCGCTCATTTTGGCAAGAAGTGATTCCCCCCTTCTTGCCGTTTTTGCCCGAAAGGAAATCCATCATGAGTCTTTCCCAGACATTGCAGGCCTTCGAAGCGCTGGACAGCGCGCATGCGTCGGGCCACACCGTGGCCACGCTGCTCGAAGGCTATCCCGGCGTCAGCGTCACCGTCACCAAGATCACCGGCGCCAACGGCTCGACCGATTTCGTGCGCATCGTCATTCCCGGCACCCAGGGCAAGCGCGCAGGCGGCTCGGCGCCCACGCTCGGCATCGTCGGCCGCCTGGGCGGCATCGGCGCGCGGCCGGGCCGCATCGGCCTGGTGTCCGACGGCGACGGCGCGGTCGCGGCCGTCGCCGCCGCGCTCAAGCTGGCGCACATGCAGGCGCAGGGCGACGTGCTGGCCGGCGATGTGATCATCGGCACGCACATCTGCCCCGATGCGCCGACGCGCCCGCACGAACCGGTGGATTTCATGGACTCGCCGGTCGACATGAAGGCCATGAACGAGCAGGAACTCAGCGCCGAGATGGACGCGGTGCTGTCGATCGACACCACCAAGGGCAACCGCATCATCAACCACAAGGGCTTCGCGCTGTCGCCCACGGTCAAGCAGGGCTACATCCTGCGCATGTCGGAAGACCTGCTGCGCATCATGGAGACGACCACCGGCCGTCCCGCCGCCACCTTCCCGATCTCGCTGCAGGACATCACGCCCTACGACAACGGCGTGTACCACGTGAACAGCATCATGCAGCCGTCGGTCGCCACCGCGGCGCCGGTGGTCGGCGTGGCCATCACCACCGAGAGCGTGGTGCCGGGCTGCGGCACGGGCGCCAGCCACGAGGTCGACATCGCGTCCGCCGCCAAGTTCGCGGTCGAAGTGGCCAAGGAATTCACCCAGGGCAAGTGCCAGTTCTTCGACCGCGACGAATACGCGCTGCTGCTCAAGCTCTACGGTTCGCTGGCCCATCTGCAGGGCGAGCAGGTCGCCCAACACTGAACGCACGGGAGCGCCACCATGTCCGCCACGGCCAAGCTCGGCACCATCACCATCGGTCAGGCCCCGCGGCCCGACATCACGCCGATTCTCGAACGGCACCTGCCGCCCGGCACCGCCTGCCTGCACGCGGGCCTGCTCGACGGCCTGGCGCGCGACGAGATCGAACGGCGCTATGCGCCGCGGGCCGGCCAGGCCACGCTCATCACGCGGCTGCTGGACGGCTCGTCGGTGGTGGTGGACAAGGCCGCCATGCTGGCGCTGCTCACGCAGAAGATCGCGGCGCTGGAGGCCCAGGGCTGCGCCTTCGTGCTGGTGCTGTGCACCGGCGCGTTCGACGACCTGCGCGCCGCCAGCGCGTGGCTGATCGAGCCGGACCTGATCGTCTCGCCCACCGTCGCCGCCCTGGCGGGCGCGCGGCAGGTGGGCGTGATCGTGCCGCTGGCGTCGCAAGTGGCGTCCGAGGCGCACAAGTGGCGCGCGCTGCAACACGCGCCGCTGTGCGCCGTGGCCTCGCCCTATGCCGATGACAGCGAGTCCCTGGCCGAGGCGGCCCGAGAACTCAAGCGGCAGGGCGCCGACCTGCTGGTGCTCGACTGCATGGGGTTCGTCGAACGCCATCGGGCGGCGGCCGCGGCGGCGTCCGGCCTGCCGGTGATGCTGTCGAACGCGGTGATTGCGCGGCTGACGGCGGAGCTGCTGGCGCAGGCGGACTGATGCGCGCGTGTTGACGGCGGCCGGCTAGTAACGTATCGTTTTGCGCAGTTACTAGCCGAGCGTCGCCATGCACTCCCGTTTCGACCGTTTCCGCGCCACCCCCCTCGGGCAGCAGCTCGAGGCCCTGATCGATGAGCCCGGCCGCTACCTCGAGTACGCGGCGCTGTCGCGGGTCGGCGTCGCCGCCGTCGCCGCCATCAGCGACGACATCGAGACCGTTTTCCCCGAAGTCGCGGCGGATACCACCGCGCGGCAGTTCTGCGGCGCGCTGGTGGCCGACCTGATGCGGCGCCACGGGCACGACGTGGTGCAGGCGCGCGGCCGCGTGGCGGGTCCGGTCTTCAGCTATGGCGCGGTGTTCAGCCCGCGGCCCGTGGCGCTGCCGTTCGCCGGCGTCATCGACGGGCTGGCGCGCATGCCGGACGCGCTGGCCGGCCTGATGGCGCGGGTGCCCGCCGCGTGGCGCACCCGCCGGCCCGAAGGCACCGGGTTTTCGGCCACCGAACACGTCTGCCACCTGCGCGACCTGGACGCCGTGTTCACCCAGCGCATCGCGGCCATCCTGGCCGCGCCGCTGCCGCGCATCGATTCCGTCGACGGCACGGCCATGGCGGCCGAGCGCGACTACCAGGAACAGGACCCGGACGCCGCGCTGGCGTCGTTCCGCCGCGGC
>ERZ1739169.192-NODE-192-length-14882-cov-16.542928_pt1 | contig 14882 bp, 15 predicted proteins | sample MGYA00581756_ERZ1739169 | MGnify/ENA primary metagenome ERZ1739169 (study PRJEB40789, sample SAMEA7425667) | Salamandra salamandra | biome: salamander skin | place: Germany | collected 2020-03 | study: cvxcv | reverse complement strand
CCAGACGCAAGACACCGCGTAAGTCCTAAAAGGCCGCCCGGGCGGCCTTTTAGGACGGGCCCCGTAAATCTCTCCCCCCAACCTTGACGTTGCATCAGCATGCCAAGCAAACCACCCGCCCCAAAGCCCGTAGCGAAGTCTCATCGCGAGCGCGTGGCGGGGTCGGTGGGGGATGGCGGGGCGTGTAGATGCGCCCGAGGGAAACCGTAGGGAGCCGAAGGCGGACGAGGTTGACGAAGGGGAAGTCCGGAGCGAACGCTCCGGACCGCAATCGTAGCCCCGCCATCCCCCACTGACCCCGCCACGCGCCCCTCAAGAACTCAAACACACCGCAACAACAACAACAACAACAACAACAACAACCTACAATCCCCACATGCCCCCCACCCGCCTCTTCTACGCCCTCTGGCCCGCGCCTGCCCTGGCCGACACCCTGGCCACCTGGGCCACCCAGGCCCGACCACACAGCCAAGGCCGCCCCATGCGCACCGAAACCCTGCACATGACGCTCGCCTTCCTGGGATCCGTAGAAAAGGAAATCGCCGACGAACTCATCGACGCCACGCCCTACCACCGCCTGCAGCCCGGCACCGTCACCCTCGACCGCTACGGCGTCTTCACCCGCCCCGGCATCCTGTGGGCCGGCCCCGAACGCACCCCGGATTCGCTGCAGGCCAGCCATGACGGCCTGTGGCTGTGGCTGTCCGCCTTCGGCTTCGTCCCGCCGGCCCAGCCGTTCCGCCCCCACGTCACGCTGCTGCGCAACATCGAGCGCAACGACCCGCCCGCCGACGCCCCGCCGCCGCTGACCTGGCACTACGACCGCATGGTGCTTGTGGCATCCGAATCCACCGACGGCGGCAGCCGCTACCGCGTCGTCGCCCGCTCGAAACCGCAACCGGGCTGAGGCCACTCGCCGGCGCTCTGGCACAATCGAGCGCGTCGCAACGACTTAGGATCGCCATGATCATCCTGCTCGACCAAGACGGCGTGCTGGCCGATTTCGAACATGCCTTCATCGATGCCTGGCGCGCGCGCCACCCCGACATCGCGCCGGTGGCGTTCGACGATCGAAAATCCTTCTACATCCGCGAAGACTACGCGCCCGAGCTGCGCGGCATGGCCGAGGCCATCTACACCGCGCCCGGCTTCATCCGCGACCTGCCGCCGGTGCCGGGGGCGCTGGACGCCGTGAAGGAACTGCTGGCGCTGGGCATGGACGTGCGCATCTGCACCTCGCCGCTGTCCCAGTTCGAGAACTGCGTCGCCGAGAAATACCTGTGGGTCGAAAAGCACCTGGGCCGCGACGCCACCAACCGGCTGATCCTGACCAAGGACAAGACCCTGGTGCACGGCGACCTGCTGATCGACGACAAGCCGCTCATCCAGGGCGCGGTCAAGCCGCGCTGGAAGCACATCCTGTTCGACGCGCCCTACAACCGCCAGGTCACCGACCGCCCCCGCATCAGCTCCTGGGCCGACTGGCGCAACGTCCTGGCGGGCGAGCTGTATACGGCGGACGAATGACGGCCGGATGACACCCTGACGGGGGATGCCCGGCCCTGTTCAGCGGCCGGGGTTGGGACTATCCTGTGGTGCTGTATCCCCACATCCTGGAGGAGCCCGCACCATGAATCTGCACCGTCTGCTCAAGCAGCGAGAAGCCGACCACAAGCCCTTGCGCGTAGCGCTGCTGGGCGCCGGAAAGTTCGGCGCGATGTTCATGAGCCAGGCTCCCCGCACGCCCGGCATGCGGCTGGTGGCGGTGGCCGACCTGACGCCCGACCGGGCCCGCGCCGCGCTCACCCGGGTCGGCTGGCCCGCCACCGCGCTCAACGCCGCCAGCCCCGGCGACGCCTTGAAGAACGGCAAGGTCTACTTCACCGACGATCCGCACGCCGTCATCGCCAGCCCCGAGGTCGACATCGTCATCGACGCCACCGGCCAGGCGGCCGCAGGCATCGGCCACGTGCTGACCTGCTGCGAATACGGCAAGCACATCATCATGGTCAACGTCGAGGCCGACGCGCTGGCCGGGCCGCTGCTGGCGCGGCGGGCCAGGGAAGCCGGCATCGTCTATTCGCTGGCCTATGGTGACCAGCCGGCGCTGATCTGCGAAATGGTGGACTGGGCGCGCGCGGCGGGCTTCGAGGTGATGGCGGCCGGCAAGGGCACCAAGTACCTGCCCGAGTTCCACACCTCCACGCCCGACACGGTCTGGCCGTACTACGGCTTCACCGCCGAGATGGTGGCCGCCGGCGACTTCAACGCGCAGATGTTCAACAGCTTCCTGGACGGCACCAAGAGCGCCATCGAGATGGCCGCGGTGTCCAACGCCACCGGCCTGCTGCCCTCGCCGTCCGGCCTGCATTTCCCGCCCTGCGGCGTGGACGACCTGGCCCGCGTGCTGCGCCCGCGCGAGGACGGCGGCATCCTGCATCATCGGGGCCAGGTGGAAGTGATTTCCTCGCTCGAACGCGATGGCCGGCCGGTGTTCCGCGACCTGCGCTGGGGCGTGTACGTGACGCTCGCGGCCGACAGCGATTACGTGCGACGCTGCTTCAAGGAATACGGCCTGGTCACCGACCCCAGCGGCAACTACACCGCCATGTACAAGCCGTATCACCTGATCGGCCTGGAACTGGGCATCAGCGTGGCCAGCGTCGGGCTGCGGCGCGAGCCCACCGGCGCGCCCGCTGGCTGGCACGGCGACGTGGTGGCGACCGCCAAGCGCGACCTGCAGGCCGGGCAGCTGCTGGACGGCGAAGGCGGCTACACGGTGTACGGCCGGCTGATGCCGGCGCGCGACTCGGTCGACGAAGGCTACCTGCCGCTGGGCCTGTCGCACCAGGTCAAGCTCAAGCACCCGGTGCGGCAATCGCAGGCGATCCGCTGGCGCGACGTGGAGTACGACGAATCTTCCGCCGCCGTGCAGTTCCGGCGCGAAATGGAGCAGACCTTCGCCTGAGCCCGCGCGGCTTCACCGCGAACACGCCCACGCACGGGTAACGGCGCGCGGCGCGGGCTGGCCGCGAGGGCAGCCGCGCCGATCCTTGTCCGCCGCGCTCAGACCGGCGGCGAACGCTCCGCCTGGAACAGACGCAGGCGGTCGGCGGCGTTGCGCAGGTGCTGCTCGGCGGCGCGGCCCGCGGCATCGGAATCGCCGCTTTCGATGGCCGCGAAGATCGCCTGGTGCTCGCTCTGCACCGCCGCCATGCGCTCGGCGTACATGCGCGCCGTGTTGTTGCGGGCGCTGCGGATGACGCGCCGCACATTCGCCTCCAGGTAATCGTTCAGCGCCACCAGGTGCGGGTTGTGCGTGGCCTGCACGATGGCCTGGTGGAACTGGTAGTCCTCTTCGTCGCCCAGCTTGTCGTTGATGAGCGCGTACTCCATGCCGACCAGCGCCTGGCGCATCTTCTTCAGGTCGGGGTCGGTGCGGCGCTGCGCCGCATAGCGCGCGGCGGTGACCTCGATCGACAGCATCAATTCCAGGATGTGTTCCAGGTCCTGGCTGTCGCCCGGCGAGGGCGCGGCGATGCGGAAGGCGTTGCGCTGGAAGTTCGGGTCGACGAAGACCCCGCTGCCCTGCTGCGAGGTGATCAGGCCCTCGGATTTCAGGCGGGCCAGCGCCTCGCGCACCACGGCGCGGCTGACCGAATAGATCTCGGTCAGCTGTTTTTCGGTGGGCAGGCGGTCGCCGGGCGCCAGGGTGCCCTGGCGGATCTGCTCGGCCAGCGCGTCGGCCACGCCCGCCGAGAGCGAGTGTTTGGGCGCGGCGCGTTGCGGGTCGGAGTCCCGCCTGTCCTGTGCTTGATTAGGCTGCATGTGGAATCGTTAAAACGAGGCGGCGGCTCGCGGGGCGGCTGCCTTGGTTATAGGAATTTTCGACGTTTCACTACGGCTGCGCCCTTGAAAATTATAGGATTTTGCCGGAATCGAGGGCGCGGCCGTTTCAGACTTTACGCGATATAGATGCCGCCGTTCACCTGCATCACCTCGCCCGTCACGAAACCGGCCAGCGGCGAGCACAGGAAGGCGATCGCGCCGGCGATTTCCTCGGCGGTGCCGAAGCGCCGCAACGGCGTGCTTTCCAGCAATTGCGCGCCCTTCTGGCCGATCAGGTCGTGCGTCATGGAGGTCGCGATGATGCCCGGCGCCACCGCGTTCACGCGGATCTGCGGCGCCAGCTCCAGCGCCAGGCTGCGGGTGAAGCTCTGCACCGCGCCCTTGGACGCCGAATAGGCCGCGTGCGCGTAGCTGCCGCGCTGCGCCGCCAGCGAGGTCAGCAGCACGATCGAGCCGTTCTGGCGCAGGTGGCGTTGTGCGGCGCGGCAGACATAGAAGGTGCCGTCCAGGTTGACGCCCATGAGCTTCTTCCAGGCCTCGTCGCTGGTGTCCTTGACCAGTTGCTCGGGGTAGATGCCGGCGCAATGCACCAGGTGATCGATGCCGCCGAAATGCTGCGCGGCGCGTTCCAGCACCCGGTCGCAATCGTGCGAGGCGGCCACGTCCAGCGCGTGCACGAACACCCGCTGGCCGCTGGCGTCCAGCTCGGCGGCCACCTCGTCCAGGCGCGCCTTGTCGATGTCGGTCAACACCAGCCGGGCGCCGTGGGCGGCCATCAGCCGCGCGGTCGCCAGACCGATGCCATTGCCCGCGCCGGTGATGGCGACTACCTGTCCTTCGAACGAAATCATGCTGTCTCCAAAACGCTTTTTCGACGGCCCGCGCCCCATCGCCCAGCGCCGCCGGCGATTCGATTGAACCGCCAAATGCATCGCTTGACACGGGAAAAACGCTTGCCCTATGATTTATCGGACAACTTAATAAAGTTGCCTGACAACTTGTGTTGAAAGCGTAAAGCAACTGGCGATTTCAAGCAAGGGCGTCAAGAAAACACGGCCAACGGCCGCATGACAGGCAGGGGACAACCAGGTGGACATCACCGGCAGCACAACCGTATTCGCGATCGCGGCCGACCCGATCGCGCACGTCAAGACGCCCCAGCGGCTCAACGCCCTGCTGCGCGAGCGCGGCATCGACGCCGTCATGGTGCCGTTCCACGTGGCCGCCGCCGGCCTGCCCGGCCTGTTCGCGGGCCTGCGCGGCCTGGCCAACCTGGGCGGCCTGGTGGTCACCGTGCCCCACAAGGAAAGCGCCGCCGCGCTGTGCGACGCGCTGACGCCCGCCGCCGAACTGATCGGCGCCGTCAACGCCGTGCGGGTGCGCGACGGCCACCTCACCGGCGGCAACTTCGACGGCCTGGGCTTCGTCGCCGGCCTGCGCAGCCAGGGGCACGACCCCGCCGGCCGCCACGTCTACCTGGCGGGCCTGGGCGGCGCCGGCAAGGCCATCGCCTGCGCTATCGCCGAGGCCGGCCCGGCCAGCCTGCGCCTGTACAACCGTTCGTCCGACAAGGCCGAGGCGTTCGCCGAGCGCCTGGCGCGCCACCATCCCGGCCTGGCCATCCACGTGGCCGGCACCCGTCCCGAGTCCTGTGACATCGCCATCAACGCGACCACCCTGGGCCTGGACGACAACGATCCCCTGCCCTTCCAGCTGGATGCCCTGGCGCCCGCCGCCGTGGTGACCGACGCCGTCATGAGCCGCGTCGACACGCCGTTGCTGCGCGCCGCCGCCGCGCGCGGCTGCCGCACCCATCCCGGCCTCTACATGCTGGAAGGACAACTCACCGAAATTGCCCGCTTCCTGGGCATAGAAGAGCCGCAATCCTGAGCGCGCTTGCTTGATTCACGGACCTACCACTCCCGTTCCCACGGAGGAGACACGCATGAAATTGGCTTTCACCACCGGCCTGTTGTGCCTGGCCGGCATTGCCGCATCGGCCCAGGCCGCGCCCGTCAAGATCGGCCTGATCGAGACGCTGTCCGGCCCGCAGGCCTCGACCGGCCTGATGTTCCGCGCCGCGGTCAAGTACGAACTGGACCGCATCAACGCCGCCGGCGGCTGGAACGGCCAGCCACTGGAACTGGTCGAGTTCGACAACCAGGGCGGCCCCGTGGGCGCCTCCGACCGTTTCCGCGCCGCGGCCGCCGAAGGCGTGCAGATCCTGGTGCAGGGCTCGTCGTCGGCCATCTCCGGCCAGCTCACCGAGGACGTGCGCAAGCACAACCTGCGCAACCCGGGCAAGGAAGTCGTGTTCCTGAACGTGGGCGGCGAGGCCCTGGAACTGACCGGCCAGAAGTGCCACTTCTACCACTTCCGCTTCACCACCAACGCCGACCTGCGCGTCAAGGCGCTGGCCTCGGTCATGTCGGCCGACGGCACGCTGGGCAAGCGCGTCTACGCCATCAACCAGAACTACTCCTGGGGCCAGGACATGGAAGGCGCCACCGAGCGCTTCGCCAAGCAGTACGGCTATGAAGTGGTCGGCAAGACGCTGCACGAAGTCAACAAGATCCAGGACTTCGCGCCCTACGTGGCCCGCATCCGCTCGGCCAATCCCGACACCGTCATCACCGGCAACTGGTCCAACGACCTGCTGTTGCTGATGAAGGCGACGCAGTCGGCCGGCCTGAAGGTGCGCTTTGCCACCGTGTTCCTGGACCAGGTCGGCAACCTCGCCAACGCCGGCGACGTGGCGCTGGGCCATTACATCGCCCACCCCTACAACATCGAGGCCGCGGGCGAGGAAGGCGCCAGGTTCGCCGAGGACTACAAGGCCAAGACCGGCCACTACCCCAGCTACACCGAGCCGCAGACCGTGATCGGCATCACCTTCCTGGGCGAGGCGCTCAAGCAGGTCAAGCCCAAGGACGGCAAGCTGTCGGTGCCGGACCTGGCGCGGGCGCTGGAGAAGGTCACCTACACCTCGCCGCTGGGCACCTACACCATGCGCGCCGAAGACCACCAGGTGCAGCTGCCGATGGTGGTGTCCAAGGTCGGCAAGAACGCCAAGTACAAGGCCGACGGCACCGACATGGGCTTCGAGCCGGTCAAGGTGCTGTCCGCCGCGGACGTGTCCGCGCCGGTGCAGGCCACCTGCAAGATGGTTCGCCCGGACTGATGACGCGATGGCCGCGGACGGCATGCCGTCCGCGGCCACTCGCCAATAAAACGCTCACCGGCGCGGGGCCGGAAAAAACAGGGCGTGATCGATCGCCAGGCGCCCGGCGCCTGCGCGCAAGGATTTTGGAGCGGACATGGAATACTTTACCGTCTCGCTGTTGAACGGCGTGATTTACGGCCTGCTGCTATTCATGGTGTCGGCAGGCCTGACACTGATCTTCGGAATGATGGGCGTGCTCAACTTCGCGCACGCCTCGTTCTACATGATAGGCGCGTACGCCGCCTATACCCTGACGCCCGTCACCGGGTTCTGGACCGCGCTGGTGCTGGCCACCGTCATCGCCGGCGTGCTCGGCATGGGCGTGGAGCGCTTCTTCCTGCGCCGCGTGCACAAGTTCGGCCACGCGCAGGAATTGCTGGTGACCTTCGGCCTGGCATTCATCGTCGCCGAGCTCATCAAGCTGTTCTACGGCGACTTCCCGGTCGACTACCGCGTGCCGCAGTTCCTGAACTTCGCGGCCTTCCGCGTGTTCGACGCCGACTATCCCTTCTACCGCCTGCTGATGGGCGGCGTGTCGCTGGCGATGTTCGCGGTGATCTACCTGCTGCTGTCGCGCACCCGCGTCGGCATCGTGGTGCGTTCGGCCATCTACCGCCCGCGCATGGCCGAGGCCCTCGGCCACAACGTGCCGCTGGTGTTCATGAGCGTGTTCGGCGTGGGCGCGGCGATGGCCGGCCTGGCCGGCGCGGTCGCCGGCGCGTTCTACACCACCAACCCGAACATGGCGCTGGAACTGGGCGTGCTGGTGTTCGTGGTGGTCGTGGTGGGCGGCCTGGGTTCGCTCGAAGGCGCCATGATCGCCTCGCTGCTGATCGGCCTGATTAGCTCGTTCTCGGTCGGCATCGACGCCAGCCTGGCGACGCTGTTCGGCCTGTTCGGCGCCGGCGAGTGGGCCGAGAGCGTGGGCGGCCTGATGACGGTGAAGATCTCCAGCCTGGCCGCGACCCTGCCCTTCCTGCTGATGCTGGTGGTGCTGCTGGTCAAGCCCTCGGGCCTGAAGGGAGAACAGGCATGAGCCAGGCTCCCGTTTCCTCGCGCCGCGCGCCGGCCGCCCTGTTGCTGCTGGCCTGCGTGGCCGCGCTGTGCGCGCTGCCCTGGCTGCTGCCGCCGGGCCAGCTGGTCGCGGCGGTGCAGATGCTGATCGCGGCGCTGTTCGCCTGCGCCTTCAACCTGCTGGCCGGCCAGGGCGGCATGCTGTCCTTCGGCCACGCCGCCTACTTCGGCGTCGGCACCTTCGCCACCATCCACGCCATGAACGCGCTGGGCGGCGCGGGCCTCCTGCCGACGCCGCTGATGCCGCTGGCCGGCGGCGTGGCCGGCCTGCTGTTCGGGCTGGTCGCGGGCTGGTTCGCCACCATGCGCGCCGGCGTGTACTTCTCGATGATCACGCTAGCGCTGGCCGAACTGCTGCACGCGCTGGCGCCGCACCTGAAGGGCGTGTTCGGCGGCGAAGCCGGACTGTCCGCCATGCGCATGCCGGCCTGGGGCTTCACCTTCGGCTCGGACATCGAGGTGTACTTCCTGGTGCTAGCCTGGGTGCTGGTGTCACTGGCCGCGCTGTATGGCCTGACCCGCACGCCGCTGGGCCGGCTGACGCTGGGCCTGCGCGAAAATGCCAACCGCCTGCGCTACCTGGGCTACCGGCCGCACACGCTCAAGACCATGGTGTTCGCGCTGTCGGCCATGTTCGCCGGCATCGCCGGCGGCCTGCAGGCATTGAACATCGAAGCCGGCAACTACGTGCTGTTCGAGGTCAAGCTGTCGACCGACGCGGTGCTGTTCGCCTACATCGGCGGCGTCAACGCCTTCCTCGGCCCGGTGCTGGGCGCCTCGATCCTGACCTTCCTGTCGCAGACGCTGGCCGACATCACCCGTTCCTGGCTGCTGTATCAGGGCATCCTGTTCGTGCTGGTGATGCTGTTCGTGCCGGACGGCCTGGTCGGCCTGGTGCAGCGCGCCGCCAAGTCGCTGCGCCAGCGCGGCCTGGCCGACTGGCTGCCGCGCGCCGCGGTGTCCGTCGCCGGCGGCCTGCTGCTGACCGGCGCCACGGTGTTCTCGGTGGAACTGCTGCAACGCATGTTCGCGCGCGACTACCGCTCGCTGCTGGCGATGAACCCCGATGCCGGCTGGCCCGCCATTTCCCTGTTCGGCCACGACTGGGCGCCGCTGGCGCTGTCGACCTGGCTGCTGCCGCTGGCGCTGTTCGCGGGCGGCCTCCTGGCCTGCCGCTGGGCGCTGGTCCTGTGGCGCGGCGAGGCCGAAGCCGCGCCCGTGCTGGAGACCGCAAAATGAGCCACGAGATCCTGACCCTGACCGACGTGCGCAAGTCCTTCGGCGACGCGCAGATCATCCGCGGCGTCAACCTGAAGGTCGAGGCCGGCGAACGCCACGCCGTCATCGGCCCCAACGGCGCCGGCAAGTCCACGCTGTTCCACCTGATGTCGGGCTCGTTCGCGCCGACCTCGGGCGACATCAGCCTGCGCTCGCGCCCGATCGGCGGCCTGCCGCCCGAGCGCATCAACCGCCTTGGCCTGGCGCGTTCGTTCCAGATCACCAACGTGTTCCCGCGCCTGTCGGTGCGCGAGAACCTGCGGCTGGCGGTGCTGCCCATGCACGGCCTGGTCTACAACTTCTGGCGCCCCATCGCGCGCCACCGCGCCGTCAACGAGAACGTCGACCAGCTGCTGGAGAAAGTGCGCCTGGCCGCCAAGCAGCATACCGCCGCGGGCGACCTGAACTACTCCGAGCAGCGCTCGCTGGAAATCGGCATGACGCTGGCCTCGCGGCCCAAGGTGATCCTGCTGGACGAGCCGATGGCCGGCATGTCGCAGCACGAGGTCGACTACACCGTCGAACTCATCAAGGACGTGACGCGCGACTGCACCCTGCTGATCGTCGAGCACGACATGCAGGTGGTGTTCTCGCTGGCCGACCGCATCAGCGTGCTGGTGTACGGCGAGATCCTGGCCACCGGCACGCCCGCCGACATCCGCGGCGACGCCCGCGTGCGCGAAGCCTATCTGGGAGAGGAAACGGTATGAGCATGCAATCCCCCCTGCTGGCCCTGCAAGGCGTGCACGCGCACTACGGCAAGAGCCACATCCTGCACGGCATCGACCTGACGGTGGGCCGCGGCGAAGTGGTCAGCCTGCTGGGCCGCAACGGCGCCGGCCGCTCCACCACCATGAAGAGCATCATGGGGCTGGTGGACGTGACGGGCGGCCGCATCGCCATCGAAGGCCGCGACATCACCAACAAGCGGCCTTTCGAGATCGCCCGCGCCGGACTGGGTTTCGTGCCGGAAGAGCGCGAGGTGTTCGCCAACCTGACGGTGGACGAGAACCTGCGCATGGGCGAACAGCCCGCCCGGCCCGACGCCCCGGCCTGGACCATCGAACAGATGTTCGGCTATTTCCCGCGCCTGAAGGAACGCCGCAATACCCGCGCCGGCAACCTGTCCGGCGGCGAACAGCAGATGCTGACCATGTGCCGTTCGCTCCTGGGCAACCCCAAGGTCATGCTGATCGACGAGCCCACCGAGGGCCTGGCGCCCAAGATCGTCGAAGTGATCGCCGACGTGATCCGCGACATCCACCAGCGCGGCGTGTCGGTGGTGCTGGTCGAGCAGAAGCTGACCATCGCATTGAAAGTGTCCACGCGCGTCAGCGTGATGGGCCATGGCCGCATCGTTTTCGAAGGACCGCCCGCGCAACTGCATGAGCGCCAGGACGTGGTCCAGGAATGGCTGGCGGTCTGACCGCCTAACGCATCTGTAGAGGCAAGCACTTGGACAATACCCCTGAAGTACGCCACGCCGATCTGCGCGGCAAGAACGTGGTGATCACCGGCGGCGCCAAAGGCATCGGCTACGCCACGGCCGAGGCGTTCGTGCGCCAGGGCGCGCGGGTGGCGCTGCTGGACATGGATCCGGCGGCGCTGGACGCAGCCGTGGCCGGGCTGCGCGCGGCCGGCGGCGAGGCCCTGGCCGCGCAGGCCTCGGTCACCGACGCCGACGCCGTCGAACGCGCCTTCGCCCAGGTCGAGCAGGCCTGGGGCGGCATCGATGTGCTGGTCAACAACGCCGGCATCTCGGCCAACAAGCCGTCGCTGGACGTCACGCCCGAGGAATGGCGCCGCGCCGTCGACATCAACCTGACTGGCGTGTTCCTGTGCGCCCAGGCCGCCGGCCGCCGCATGGTGCCCAAGGGCGAGGGCTGCATCATCAACCTGGCCTCGATGTACGGCGTGGTGGCCGCGCCCGACCGCGCCGCCTATTGCGCCACCAAGGGCGCGGTGGTGCTGCTGACCGAGACCCTGGCGGTGGAATGGGGCCCGGCGGGCGTGCGCGTGAACGCGCTGGCGCCCGGCTACGTCGAGACCGACCTGGTGCGCGACCTGGCCGCGCGCGGCCGCCTCGACCCCGAACGCCTCAAGCAGCGCACGCCGCTGCGGCGCCTGGCGCAGCCGGCCGAAATGGCCGACCTGGCGGTGTTCCTGGCATCCAGCCAGGCCGCCTACATCACCGGACACACCCTGGTGGCCGATGGCGGCTGGAGCCGCTACAGCTACCTCTGACGCATCGACGCTTACCTACATTCTGGAGATTCACTCATGGCCACCTACCAACCGCTTGGTTCCCAGGCGCCCTGGCGGCAACTCACGGTCGAGGCCTCGGACTGGCAGCAGGCCGACCCGGCGCTGCTGGCCACCATGCTGACGCAGCTGCACTGGATCCGCGCTTTCGAGGAAGCGGTGCTGGACCTGGCCGCCGAAGGCCTGGTGCACGGCCCGGCCCACTCGTCGGTGGGCCAGGAAGGCGGCGCAGTCGGCTCGGTGCTGGCGCTGGGCGCCGGCGACCAGATCAACGGCTCGCACCGCGGCCACCACCAGTTCCTGGCCAAGGCCCTGCAACACGTGGCGCCGCTGGGCCTGGACCCGCGCAACCCGCTCACGCCCGCTATCGATGAAGTGCTGCACAAGACGCTGGCCGAGATCATGGGCCTGGCGCAAGGCTACTGCCGCGGCCGTGGCGGCAGCATGCACCTGCGCTGGCTGGAAGCGGGCGCGCTCGGCACCAACGCCATCGTCGGCGGCGGCGTGCCGCTGGCGGCCGGCGCGGCCTGGGCCCACCACCACGCCGGCACCGACCGCGTGGCGGTGACGTACTTCGGCGACGGCGCCGTCAACATCGGCTCGGTGCTCGAGACGATGAACCTGACCGCCGCGTGGAAGACCCCGTTGTGCTTCTTCATCGAGAACAACCGCTACGCCGTGTCCACCACGGTCGAGGAATCGACCGCCGAGCCGCGCCTGTCGGCCCGTGGCCAGGCCTTCAACATCCCGGCCTGGCAGGTCGACGGCATGGATCCGCTGGCCGTGCACCTGGCCATGTCGGAAGCCGTGGCGCACATGCGCGCCGGCAACGGCCCCACCATCATCGAGGTGGACGTCTACCGCTTCTTCCACCAGAACGGCCCCTTCCCCGGCAGCGCCTTCGGCTACCGCAGCAAGGAAGAGGAGGCGCAATGGCGCCGCCGCGATCCGCTCGACAAGATCGCCGCCGAGATGATCGGCCGCCAGCTGATCACCCAGGCCGAGGTCGACGCTCTGCGCCAGCGCTGCAAGGACGTGATGAAGGACGTGTCGGGCCGCCTGACCGAGGCCGCCGACGGCGGCAAGCGCCGCGTGCGCGCCGACCTGTGGCCGCGCCCCGACTTCCGCGACGTGGGCCTGCGCAGCGACGGCTCGGAACTGGCCGGCCTGCGCTACCAGGATGCCGCCGACTACGCCGGCGCCCGCGCCGAGCGCAAGTTCGTGGACGCGGTGGCCGATGTGCTCGACCGCCGCATGGAGACCGACCCGGGCGTGGTGGTGCTGGGCGAGGACGTGCACCGCCTGAAGGGCGGCACCAACGGCGCCACGCGCGGCCTGAAGGACAAGTACCCCGATCGCGTGCTGGGCACGCCGATCTCCGAGAACGCCTTCGCCGGCCTGGGCGGCGGCCTGGCCATGGACGGCCGCTACAAGCCGGTGGTGGAATTCATGTACCCCGACTTCATGTGGGTCGCGGCCGACCAGATCTTCAACCAGATCGGCAAGGCCCGCCACATGTTCGGCGGCGACATCGACGTGCCGTTCGTGCTGCGCACCAAGGTCGCGATGGGCACGGGCTACGGCTCGCAGCACTCGATGGACCCGGCCGGCGTCTTCGCCACGGCCCCGGGCTGGCGCATCGTCGCGCCGTCCACGCCGTACGAGTACATCGGCCTGATGAACACCGCGCTGGCTTCCAAGGACCCGGTGCTGGTGATCGAGCACGTGGATCTCTACGCCTCGTCGGGCGAGGTCCCCGAGGGCGACCTGGACTACGCCATTCCGTTCGGCAAGGCGCGCGTGCGCCGCGGCGGCTCCAAGGTCACGGTGCTGACCTACCTGTCGATGGTCAGTCGCGCGCTCAAGGCCGCCGAAGAGACCGGGGTCGACGCGGAAGTGATCGACCTGCGCACGCTGGACCGCGCCAGCCTGGACTGGGACACCATCGGCGCCAGCATCCAGAAGACCAACAACGTGCTGATCGTCGAACAGGGCGCGCGCGGCACCTCGTACGGCGCCATGCTGGCCGACGAGATCCAGCGCCGCTACTTCGACTGGCTCGACCAGCCGGTCAAGCGCGTCACCGGCGGCGAGGCCTCGCCCAGCATCTCCAAGGTGCTGGAACGCGCGGCCTTCGCCGACACCGAGGAAGTCATCGCCGGCCTGAACGACGTGCTGGCCGACCTGGGAGAACGCGCATGAACGCCGCCCTGCGCATGAGCGTGCCGATGGAAGTCGGCATTTGCTGCGCCGACCTGGACGCGCAGCTGGCGTTCTACACCGAAGTGGTCGGCCTGGCCCTGGTGAACCGCGTCAGCGTGCCGGCCGACAAGGCCCGCGCCACCGGCCTGACGCAGCATGGCTACGACGTGGCGCGCCTGCAGACCTCGTACGGCGAGCGCATCAAGCTGCTGCAACCGGCCGTGGCGCCGGAGCCGGCGGTGCGCGGCGGCGCCATCCTGGACCGCCAGGGCAACGCCTACCTGACCTTCATCGTGCAGGACCTGGCCGGCACCGTCGAGCGCCTGCGGGCGCGCGGCGTGGCCTTCGACAGCGACCCGGCGCCGATGGAAGTGCGGCCCGGCACCTGGCTGGCCTTCTTCCGCGACCCCGAAGGCAATGTGCTGGAACTGGTCGAATACGACGACCCGGCGGCCTACCGGCCCGACCTGGCCGTGCGCGCAGAATAGGACGAACTACACGTGGCACACCTTATCAAGCTCCCCTCCGTCGCGGCCGATGCCGACGTCGGCACGCTGCACCAATGGCTCAAGCAGGAAGGCGACACGGTCGCCGTGGGCGAGGCGCTGGCGGAAATCGAAACCGAGAAAGCGATCGTCGAGATCAACGCCGAACAGGCGGGCGTGCTCGGCCGCATCGTGGTGCAGGCCGGCCCGGCATCGGTGCCGATCAACACCGTGATCGGCGTGCTGCTGGCGCCGGGCGAAGATGCCAGCGCGATCGAGAAGGCGCTGGCGGAACACGGCGCGGGCGCCGCGCCGGCCGGGGCATCGGCCGCCGCGGCATCAGACTGGAAGAGCGTCGTGTAGGGAAAGAGAGGAGGCTATAGTGTAGAAATAGGGTGTGGCAGGAGCATTATAAAAAAAAACAACAAATCAGAAAAAAGAAAAGACTAGAAACAAACAACACATAAAACATCAATCAGCGGTAGGATGAGTAGTACTCCGTACAAGCG
>ERZ1739169.191-NODE-191-length-14900-cov-18.253486_pt1 | contig 14900 bp, 10 predicted proteins | sample MGYA00581756_ERZ1739169 | MGnify/ENA primary metagenome ERZ1739169 (study PRJEB40789, sample SAMEA7425667) | Salamandra salamandra | biome: salamander skin | place: Germany | collected 2020-03 | study: cvxcv | reverse complement strand
AGATCTACACTATAGCCTACACTCTTTCCCTACACGACGCTCTTCGATCTCCGGCGCGGCGGCGCGGGCCGCCTCAGCCCAGGTTCGGCGCCAGGGTGCGCTTGAGGTCCTCGATGCTGCGGCCGCTGCGCGCGGCGTAGTCCTGCAACTGGTCTTCGCCGATGATGCCGACGTTGAAGTACTGCGACTGCGGATGGCTGAAGTAGAAGCCCGACACGCTCGAGGCCGGGAACATGGCGTAGCTGTCGGTCAGCATCATGCCGATGTCGGCGCCGTCCAGCACGCGGAACATGTCGGTCTTGACCACGTGTTCCGGGCAGGCCGGATAGCCGGGCGCCGGGCGGATGCCGACGTACTTCTCGGCGATCATGTCATCGTTGGACAGCGCCTCGTCGGCGGCATAGCCCCACAGGTCCTGGCGCACGCGGGCGTGCAGGCATTCGGCGAAGGCTTCGGCCAGGCGGTCGGCCAGCGACTTCAGCATGATGCTGGAGTAGTCGTCCAGCGCCTTCTCGAACTCGGCTTCCTTCTTCTCGATGCCCAGGCCCGCCGTCACCGCGAACATGCCGATGTAGTCCAGCTTGCCGCTGGACTTCGGCGCGATGAAGTCCGACAGCGACTTGTTGCTGACGCCCTCGCGCTTGGCGCCCTGCTGGCGCAAGTTGCGGTAGGTGAACAGCACCTCGCTGCGGCTCTCGTCCTTGTAGACCTCGATGTCCTCGTCGTTGACGCTGTTGGCCGGGTAGAAGCCGACCACGCCGTTGGCGGTCAGCCAGCGGCCCTCGACGATGCGTTTCATCATGGCCTGGCCGTCGGCGTAGACCTTGCGCGCCTGCTCGCCCACCACCTTGTCGTCCAGGATCGCCGGGAACGGCCCGAACAGGCTCCAGGTCTGGAAGAACGGGCCCCAGTCCACATACTTGGCAATCTCGGCCAGGTCATAGCTCTTGAAGGTGCGGCGGCCGATGAACTTGGGGCGCGGCGGCGTGTAGCTGTCCCAGTCGATCTGCGGGCGCGAGGCGCGCGCCTCGGCCAGCGGCAGGATCGGCGTGGCCTTGCGGTTGGCGTGGCGTCGGCGCACGTCCTCGTATTCCTCGGCCAGCTCCGCCAGGTAGGCGTCCGACTGGTCGGACATCAGACTGGTGGCTACGCCCACCGAACGGCTGGCGTCCGGCACGTAGATCACCGGGCCTTCGTAGTTGGGCGCGATCTTGACGGCGGTGTGCACGCGGCTGGTGGTGGCGCCGCCGATCATCAGCGGCACCTTGCGGCTGCGGAAATACTCGTCGCGCTGCATTTCCGAGGCGACGTAGGCCATCTCTTCCAGGCTGGGCGTGATCAGGCCGGACAGGCCGACGATGTCGGCGTTCTCTTCCTTGGCCTTCTCCAGGATCTGGGCGCAGGGCACCATCACGCCCATGTTCACCACTTCGAAGTTATTGCACTGCAGGACCACCGACACGATGTTCTTGCCGATGTCGTGCACGTCGCCCTTGACCGTGGCGATGACGATCTTGCCCTTGGCGCGCACGTCGCCGCCGGCCGCCGCGATCTGGCGCTTTTCCTCTTCGATGAAGGGGATCAGGTGGGCCACGGCCTGCTTCATCACGCGCGCCGACTTCACCACCTGCGGCAGGAACATCTTGCCCTCGCCGAACAGGTCGCCGACCACGTTCATGCCGTCCATCAGCGGGCCTTCGATCACCTCGATCGGACGGCCGCCGCGCGCGGCGATCTTCTGGCGCACCTCTTCGGTGTCCTCGACGATGAAGGCGGTGATGCCATGCACCAGCGCGTGCGACAGGCGCGCCTCGACTTCGGCATTGCGCCAGGCCAGGTCTTCTTCCTTCTTGGCGCCCGAGCCCTTCACCGTGTCGGCGAACTGCACCAGGCGCTCGGTCGGCGTGCGTTCGTCGGCCGGGTCGGTCTTGCCGACCGGCTCGGCGCGGTCCAGCACCACGTCCTCGACCAGGTCGCGCAGCTTGGGATCGAGGTCCGCGTACACGCCCAGCTGGCCGGCGTTGACGATGCCCATCGTCATGCCTTCCTTGACCGCGTAATACAGAAACACCGTGTGGATGGCCTCGCGCATCGGCTCGTTGCCGCGGAACGAGAAGCTCACGTTCGACACGCCGCCCGAAATGCGGGCGTGGGGCAGGTTCTCGCGGATCCAGCGCGTGCCTTCGATGAAGTCGACGGCGTAGTGGTTGTGCTCGTCGATGCCGGTGGCGACCGCGAACACGTTGGGATCGAAAATGATGTCTTCCGGCGGGAAGCCCTCTTCCTCGACCAGGATCTTGTAGGCGCGGCCGCAGATTTCCTTGCGGCGCTCCAGCGTATCGGCCTGACCCAGTTCGTCGAACGCCATCACCACCACCGCCGCGCCGTAGCGGCGGCACAGGCGGGCGTGGTGGCGGAACGGCTCCAGCCCTTCCTTCATCGAGATCGAGTTGACCACCGGCTTGCCCTGCACGCACTTCAGGCCGGTCTCGATGACGTCCCACTTGGAGCTGTCGATCATCACCGGCACGCGGGCGATGTCGGGCTCGGAGGCGATCAGGTTCAGGAAGCGGTGCATGCACGCCACCGAATCCAGCATGGCCTCGTCCATGTTGATGTCGATGATCTGCGCGCCGTTCTCGACCTGCTGGCGGGCCACGGCCAGCGCCTCGTCGTACTTCTCTTCGCGGATCAGGCGCGCGAACATCTTGCTGCCCGTGACGTTGGTGCGTTCGCCCACGTTCACGTACAGCGTGTCTTCGTCGATATTGAGCGGCTCCAGGCCCGACAGGCGGGTCTTGACCGGGATGTCCGGCACCACCCGCGGCGTCAGCGCCGTGACCTTGTCGGCAATCGCGCGGATATGGTCGGGCGTGGTGCCGCAGCAGCCGCCCGACATGTTCACCAGCCCGGCGCGGGCGAATTCCTCCAGCAGCGCCGAGGTGTCGGCCGGCGTCTCGTCGAAGCCGGTCTCGGCCATCGGGTTGGGCAGGCCGGCGTTGGGGTACACGCAGACGTAGGTGTCGCAGATCTTGGACAGCTCGGCCACGTACGGGCGCATCAGCGCCGCGCCCAGCGCGCAGTTCAGGCCGATGGTGACCGGACGCGCATGGCGCACCGAGTTCCAGAAGGCCTCGACGGTCTGGCCCGACAGGATGCGGCCGGAGGCGTCGGTGACGGTGCCCGAGATCATCACCGGCAGGCGGATGCCGCGCTGCTCGAACACTTCCTCGGTGGCGAAGATCGCCGCCTTGGCGTTGAGCGTGTCGAAGATGGTTTCGATCAGGACGATGTCGATGCCGCCGTCCAGCAGGCCGTTGAGCTGTTCAATGTAGGCGACGCGCAGCTCGTCGAAGGTGACGTTGCGGGCGCCCGGGTCGTTCACGTCGGGCGAGATCGACGCCGTCTTGGGCTGCGGGCCGAGCGCGCCGGCCACGAAGCGGGGCTTGTCCGGCGTGCTGTACTGGTCACAGGCCTCGCGCGCCAGCCGCGCCGACACCAGGTTCAGTTCGTAGGCCAGTTCCGGCAGGTCGTAGTCGCCCTGGGCGATCGAGGTGGCGCCGAAGGTGTTGGTCTCGATGACGTCGGCGCCGGCTTCCAGGTACTGGCGGTGGATCTCCGAGATCACGTCCGGCCGCACCAGCGACAGCAGTTCGTTGTCGCCCTTCAGGTCCTTGCCATGGTCGGCGAAGCGCTCGCCGCGGAAATCGGCCTCGCCCAGCTTGTAGCGCTGGATCATCGTGCCCATCGCCCCGTCCAGGATCAGGATGCGCTGGCCGAGCAGACGGGCGAAGTCGCCGCCGCGGGTGAAGCTCTCGGGCGGATAAGGCAGGCGGGGATACGACACGTTCAGGTCCGAAAGGAGGGGGTTGGGCAACGAAAGCGGCCGGGCAAATGTCGCTAAAAAGCGATAAAGGCCGAAAAATCAACCCCTGATCGTAACAAAACAGGCCCTGCTCCGCCCTCCGGTGATACAGTTTCGGCCCCGAACCGGTGCTTTCGGCGCACTGGGACAGGCAAGAACGCAACACTTGCCGGTCCGCGCGCGAAAGGTAAACGGGAAACAGGAAGACGCCTCTCGCCACCCACAAGGTTGGCGAGCCCCGGTATCCAGCCTGTGCTGCCCCCGCAACGGTCCCCATGCGCGCGATGCGCCCATGGCAGCCCGATACCGGCCTGTTCGATCGCCAGGACGCCCGTCCGGCGCCCGCTCCCCAGGGATTGCGGCGTGGCCCGGGTTTCCTCCCCATCGTGATTGACCTGCGGGGTCGCGGGTCGCATCGAGGTCTTGTAGATGAAATCCCGCTCCATCCGGCGCTATGCCGGCGCCCTGCTCTGCTCCGCCCCGGCCCTGTCCGCCGCCCAGCAAGCCGCCACCCCCGCCCCCGAACTCGACAGCATCACCGTCACCGCCCAGCGCGTGCCGACGGACGGCCGCACCCTGCCCGTGTCGATCTCGGTCATCACCGCCGAAGACATCGCCGCCAGCAGCGCCCGCACCATGCAGGACCTGCTGTCGACGCAGGCCGGCATCCACCTGGTCAATACCAGCAGCTCCAGCGACAACGCCATCGTCGACCTGCGCGGCTTCGGCATCACCGGCGCCAGCAACACGCTGATCATGATCGACGGCGTCAAGCAGAACACCAACGACCTGTCCGCCCCCAACCTGGGCGTGGTGCCGCTGGACCAGGTCGAGCGCGTCGAAATCGTGCGCGGCAGCGGTTCGGTCCAGTACGGCGGCGGCACCACCGGCGGCGTGATCAACATCATCACCCGCAAGGACTTCGCCAAGGAGCCGGTCACGGCCCGCGCCACCGCCACCTTCGGCAGCTACGGCCTGCGCCAGTACGACGCCGCGGTGGCCCTGAACAACCAGAAAGTGGGCGTGGACGCCTACATGCAGTCGCTGCACAGCGACGGCTACCGCGAGCACAGCGGCGAGAGCCGCGAGGGCGGCGGCGGCGGCATCACCTTCCGCCACGACAACGGCTCGATCCGCCTGTATGGCAACACCACCACGCAGAAGCTGGACCTGCCGGGCCCGCGCCTGATCAACCCGACCACGGGCGAGAACCAGTTCGAAAGCGACCCGCGCGGCGCCAAGAACAAGATCGACAACGTCAAGACCACCAGCACCACCTTCGGCCTGCAGGTCGAGCAGCAGCTGGGCGTCGGCACGCTGTACGCCGACGCGTCGACCCGCGAGAAGAAGCTCAACGGCCTGTCGTACGACGGTTTCGGCGACACGCTGCGCGACCAGAAGCTGGAAGAAAACCTGGCCAGCCTGCGCTACCGCCTGCCGATCAACGGCGGCCACAGCATCGTGTTCGGCGCCGACGCGCAGGAAGCCAAGACCACCTCCAACCAGAACGCCTACTACGACTTCACGCCGTCCAAGTGGCAGTCGCGCCAGCACCAGTACGGCCTGTTCGCCGATGGCCAGATCCGCGCCACCGACAGCACCTACGTCACCCTGGGCGTGCGCCGCCAGTACGCCTCCGACAAGCTGGAAGTCATTTCCGGCTCGGGCGAGGAATCGGACAAGGGCCACCACCTGACCGCCTGGCAGCTGGGCGTGCGCCAGGACCTGGCCGCCGGCTTCGGCCTGTACGGCAAGGTCGGCCGCAGCTTCCGCCTGCCCAACGCCGACGAAGCGCTGTCGGTGCAATCGCCGCTGGCGCCGCAGACGTCCACCGACAAGGAACTGGGCGTGACCTGGGCCTCGGACAGCAGCAGCGCCCGCCTGTCGTGGTTCCGCTATGACCTGACCAACGAGATCCAGTACAACCCGCTGGCCGACGGCATGTGGGGCCCGGGCACCGGCGCCAACACCAACCTGGATCCGACCCGTCGCCAGGGCATCGAACTGGAAGGCCATCACAAGCTGACCAGCAGCCTGACGCTGGACGCCAACCTGACCTGGATGGAAGCGCAGTTCCGCTCCGGCACCTACGCCGGCGTCGACCTGTCGGGCAAGACCGTGCCGCTGGCGCCCAAGTGGCTGGCCAACGCCGGCGTGACCTGGCGCCCCACCGACGCGTTCCTGTGGAACGTGTCGGCGCAGTACGTGGGCAAATCGCGCATGGACAACGACCAGGCCAACCAGTTCGACACGCAGCTGGACGCCTACGTGCTCTTCAATACCAAGGTGGCCTACAAGTTCACCCGCAACATCGAAGGCGCGTTCGGCATCAACAACCTGCTGGACCGCAAGTACGCCACCTACGGCATCCGTGGCGGCGATGCCTCGTTCCAGATGCTGGGTCCGGTTGCCAACTACAACCTGTACCCCGCGCCCGGCCGCAACTTCTACGCCTCCCTCACGGTGCGCTACTAAGCGGCGATCCGATATAGTCGGCGTTCCTCCACGCCGACCGTATCGAGCCACCGCATGACCTTCGTCCGCGCCCTTCCGTTCGCCGTCCTGGGGCTGTTGTGCGCCCCGGGGCCGGCGGCGGCCGACACCTCGGCCAAGACTGCAGCCACGCCCTCGGTCGAAACCCCGGCGGCGATCCACGCGCGCGACGACCGCGGCCGCGACGTCACCCTGGCCGCCCCGGCGCGGCGCGCGGTGACCCTCGCGCCGCACGCCACCGAGCTGGTCTACGCGGCCGGCGCCGGCGCCTACCTGGTCGCCACCATCCGCGGCAGCGACTACCCGCCCGCCGCCCGCGCCCTGCCGGTCATCGGCGACGGCACCCAGCCCGACCCCGAACGCGTGGCCGCCACCCGGCCCGACCTGATCATCGCCTGGCAACCGTCCGCCGCCGCGCCGCTGGCGCGCGTGATGGACAAGCTGGGCGTGGCGGTCTACTACAGCGACCCGCAGACGCTCGCGGCCATTCCCGACGCGGTCGAACGCCTGGGCGTGCTGTTCGGCACCGAGGCGCAGGCCGGCCCCGCCGCCCAGGCCCTGCGCGCGCGCCTCGATGCGCTGGCCGCGCGCTACGCCGGCCGCGCGCCGGTGCGGGTCTTCGTGCAGGCGGGCCTGGACCCCATCTACACCCTGAACCACGCCAGCATCGTCAGCGACGCGCTGCGCCTGTGCGGCGGCGTCAACGTGTTCGGCGACGCGCCCGTGGTGGCGCCGCAGGTCGGCCTGGAAAGCGTGCTGGCGGCGCGTCCCGACGCGGTGCTGGCCGGCGTCTCCGCGCCCGCCGACACCGCCCGCAACCTGGCCGCCTGGCGCGCCATGGGCCTGCCGGCCGCGCAGGCCGGCCACGTCTACGGCATCGACGCCGACGCGCTCTACCGCCCCGGCCCGCGCCTGGTCGACGCGGCCGAGCAGCTGTGCGCGGACCTGGACCGGCTGCGCCAGCCCTAGGCATTGCGACACGCGCGGCCGCCCCCGCGCCGCCGGGGCCGTCCGGGATACCCCTGTCCGCGACCCGGTCATTCGCGCACCGCATGGCTGCGCGGCAAGCGCGATTTCTGGAACGCCGCGGCCCCGCCACGGGGACTGACACGCCGCCCCGTGCTTTATGATTCGGCTAACCGTGATCAACCCGTTGATCCGCCCGATGATCAGCCAGCCCCCGCGGGTTCCGCAGCGCGCGCCCGCCCTTTGACACACCGCCATGACCACTCAAGACACTCTCACCATCGCCGGCCGCGCCTACTCGTCGCGCCTGCTCGTCGGCACCGGCAAGTACAAGGATTTCGAACAGACCCGCGCCGCGCTGGACGCCAGCGGCACGGAGATCGTCACGGTCGCCATCCGCCGCACCAACATCGGCCAGAACCCGGGCGAGCCCAACCTGCTCGACTACGTGCCGATGTCCAAGTTCACGCTGCTGCCCAACACCGCCGGCTGCTACTCGGCCGACGACGCCGTGCGCACGCTGCGCCTGGCGCGCGAGCTGCTGGACGGCCACGCCCTGGTCAAGCTGGAAGTGCTGGGCGATCCGCACACGCTGTTCCCCAACATGCCCGAAACCCTCAAGGCCACCAAGACGCTGGTGGACGAGGGCTTCCAGGTCATGGTCTATTGCACCGACGATCCCATCCAGTGCCGCATGCTCGAAGACATGGGCGCCGTGGCCGTGATGCCGCTGGCCTCGCTGATCGGCTCCGGCATGGGCATCCTGAACCCCTGGAATCTGCGCCTGATCATCGACCAGGCGCGCGTGCCGGTGGTGGTGGACGCCGGCGTGGGCACCGCCTCGGACGCCGCCATCGCCATGGAACTGGGCTGCGACGCCGTGCTGATGAACACCGCCATCGCCGCCGCGCGCGACCCGGTGCTGATGGCCAGCGCCATGAAAAAGGGCGTCGAGTCCGGCCGCGAGGCCTTCCTGGCCGGCCGCATGCCGAAAAAGCTCTACAGCGGCGCGCCCAGCTCGCCCACCGAAGGCCTGATCACCGCCGCCCCCGGCGCCGCCAAATGAGCAGCCGCCAGCCGGCCGCCAACGGCCGCCAGATCCCCAACGCGCTGACCATCGCCGGCGTCGACCCGTCCGGCGGCGCCGGCATCCTGGCCGACGTCAAGGCCATGAGCGCCCTGGGCGCCTATGGCTGCGCCGTGATCGCCGCGCTCACCGCCCAGAACACCCAGGGCGTCACCGGCATCTCGCCGGTGCCGCCGGCCTTCGTCGGCCAGCAGATCGACACCCTGTTCGCCGACGTGCGCATCGACGCGGTCAAGATCGGCATGCTGGGCCAGCAGCCGGTGATCCAGGTGGTGGCCGAGAAGCTGGCCAAGTGGACCCCGGCCCACGTCGTGCTGGACCCGGTCATGGTGGCCAAGAGCGGCGACCTGCTGCTGGAACGCGACGCCGTCGGCGCCATGCGCGAGGCCCTGCTGCCGCAGGCCACGCTGCTGACCCCGAACCTGCCCGAGGCCGGCGTGCTGCTGGAAGAGCGCCCGGTGGAGACGGTCAAGGAAATGCGGCGCGTGGCCGAGCGCCTGCGCAACAAGCTGGCGCATTCGGGCCAGCGCTGGGTCATGGTCAAGGGCGGCCACCTGCCCGGCAACGACACCATCGACCTGCTGCACGACGGCGACCGCATGATCGAGCTGCCCGGCCACCGCATCGAGACCGCCAACACCCACGGCACCGGCTGCACCCTGTCGGCCGCCCTGGCCGCCCTGCTGCCGCAGGTCGAGGACGTGCCCGAGGCGGCGCGCCGCGCCAAGGCCTACCTGACCGAGGCCATCCGCCACGCCGAGCGCCTGTCGGTCGGCTCCGGCCACGGCCCGGTGCACCACTTCCACGCCTGGTGGTGAGCCCGGCGGGCGGGTCCGATTTCCCCTCTGTAACCAGTCGGTCCGCCCCGCCGCGTCACAGGACGCTACGAATCGGTACAATGGTCAGCTGATTCCTCCGCTTTTTTCCTGACCGTCATGAACGCTTCGACCCTGCCCGACGTAGAACAAGCCCGCTTCAACATGGTGGAACAGCAGATCCGCCCGTGGGACGTCCTGGACGCCAACGTGCTGCAAGCGCTGTTCGATGTGCGCCGCGAACAGTTCGTTCCGCCGGCGCTGCGCGCCCTGGCGTTTTCCGACCTGGAACTGCCGCTGGAAATCAACGCGGTCAACACCCGCCAGACCATGCTCGCCCCCAAGGTCGAAGCCCGCCTGGCCCAGGAACTGCAACTGAGCAAGTCCGACTGTGTGCTGGAAATCGGCACCGGCTCCGGCTACCAGGCCGCGCTGCTGGGCTACCTGGCGCAACAGGTCACCTCGGTCGAGATCGACAGCCGCCTGGTCACGTTCGCGCAGCAGAACCTGCAGATGAACAACGTCACCAACGTCAAGGTCGAGACCGGCGACGGCCGCAACGGCTGGGGCTCCACCGAATACGACGCGATCCTGGTGACCGGCTCGGTGCCGGTCGTGCCGGACGCGCTCAAGTACCAACTGCGCGTCGGCGGCCGCCTGGTCGTCGTCGTCGGCCAGGCCCCCGTCATGACGGCCTGTCGCATCACCCGCACCACCGCCGCCAGCTTCGAGACCGTCAATCTGTTCGAAACGGTCATCAAGCCCCTGCGCGGCGCCACGGTGTCGCAGTTCAAGTTCTGAGTCCCGACGGCGGCGCCCCACGGCCCCGCCCTTCCGGCCCGCGTCCGTGGGCCGGATACCGGACCCCAGACCCCGACTCCCTGGAGCAGCACCCCACCTCCTGACAGATCATGCGCGTCCGACTGCTTACGGCTTTACTGGTTTTTACCTCCGCCGCAAGTGTCGGCCCGTCTGTCGCGTGCGCGCAGAACCTGTTGCAGGTGTGGCAATCCGCCCTCGGCAACGATCCCATCTACGCCGCGGCCCGCGCCAACTATCGCGCCGGCCTCGAAAAAGAGCCGCAGGCGCGCGCCCTGCTGCTGCCCGAAGTCTCGGCCGGCGTCGGCGGCGCCTACCAGGAAACCCGCAGCACCCGCGGCCTGAACATGGCCTACAGCGGCGGCCGCGGCGTCTGGGACCTGGCGCTGACGCAGCCGCTGTTCGACTGGGGCCGCTGGCAGAACTACGAACAGTCCAAGTTGATCGTCGCCGATGTCGAAGTGCAGCTGCAACAGGCCTACCAGGACCTGCTGCTGCGCGTGGCCGACGCCTATTTCAACGTGCTGTACGCCCAGGACACCCTGACCGCGACCGAGGCCGAGAAGGCCGCCGTGGCCGGCCAGCTGGAGTCCGCCAAGCGCAATTTCGAGCTCGGCAACGCCACCATCACCGACACCTACGAGGCCCAGGCCCGCTACGACCTGGTGGTGGCGCAGGAACTGCGCCTGCAGAACGACCTGGATGTGCGCCGCGACGAGCTGGCCAAGATCATCGGCGGCCCGCCCGGCGCGCTGGCCGAGCTGCCGCAGGGCGTGCAACTGCCGGCGCCGCAGCCGGCCCGCGTGGCCGACTGGAGCAACCAGGCCGAATCCTCCAGCCTGGACGTGCTGCGCGCCCAGCTGCTGACCCGCATCGCCGGCCGCGAGATCCAGATCGCCAAGAGCGGTCACTACCCCACCCTGAACCTGCGCGCCACCAGCGGCAGCGCCAGCGACGCGGTGATGCGCAACGCCACGCCGGGCAAGCCGATCGACAGCACCATCGGCGTGGTGCTGTCGATTCCGTTGTATTCGGGCGGCGGGGTGTCCTCGCAGGTCACCGAGAAGGTGCAGCTCGAACAGAAGGCCCGCTACGATTTCGAGGCGGCGCGGCGCCAGGCGGTGCAGGCCGCGCGCCAGTACTACACCGGCGTCACCAGCGGGCTGGCGCGCATCCAGGCGCTCGAAGCCGGCGAGAAATCCAGCCGCGCCGCGGTCGAGGCCAACCGCACCGGCTATGAAGTGGGCGTGCGCATCAACCTGGACGTGCTCAACGCCCAGCAACAGCTCTACGCCACCCAGCGCGACCTGGCGCTGGCGCGCTACAGCACGTTGCTGTCGGGACTGCGCCTGAAGGCCACCAGCGGCATCCTGGTCGAGTCCGACCTGGACGCCATCAACCGGCTGCTGCGCGAGCCGCGCTGAGCGCGGCGCCGCCTCAGGCGCCCTGGATCTTCTTGACCAGCGCCGTGGTGGAACGCTCGAACTCGAACGGAATCGCCACCGCGCGGCCGCCCCAGGACTTGACCAGGGCGGTTTCGGGCAGTTTTTCCATGTCGTAGTCGCCGCCCTTGACGATCAGGTCCGGCTTGAGCTGGCCGATCAGGGCCTCGGGCGTGTCCTCGTGGAACGAGGTGACCACCGTGACGAAGCCCAGCGCCGCCAGCAGCGCGGCGCGGTCTTCCATGCGGTTCAGGGGACGCTCGTCGCCCTTGCCCAGACGCCGCACCGATTCATCGGTATTGACCGCCACGACCAGCGTGGCGCCCAGCTGGGCGGCCTGGTCCAGATAGGTGGCGTGGCCCCGATGCAGGATGTCGAAGACGCCATTGGTGAACACCAGCGGCCGCGGCAGGCGGCCGGCGGCTACGGCGGCGACGCAGTCGTCGCGGGACAGGACTTTGGATTCGAAACGGGCGGCTGACATGCCGCGATTGTACGACGGCGGCCGCGGCCGCCGTCGCCCTTCAGCGGGCGCGCCCCGGCCGGGGCCGGCGCGCGCCACCCTCCCGCCGGATCAGGCGCCGGCCAGGATGATTTCCTTTTCCTTGGGCACCACCAGCGCGGTCATTTCCTTGCGGTAGCGGTTCAGGTCCTTGACCGTCTCGAAGCTGCGGTCCATCAGCTTGGACAGGATGTGCAGGATGCGCGTGGCGACCTTCTGTTCCCAGACGCCGTCGAAGCGGATCTGGCTGTCCAGCCAGTGTTCCAGCCAGCCCGGCTCGGGCAGGCGCGACTGCACCGTATCGTTGGGGAACAGGTCCTTGTTGACGTGCAGGTTGGTCGGGTGCAGCGCCTGCTGGGTGCGGCCGGCCGAGGCCATCAGCACGCCGATCTTGGAGAACGCCAGGCGCGCCTGCACGCTGGTGTCCTCGCCGCGGTTGTGCAGCGCGCGGCGCATGTACTGCAGGTAGGCGCCGGCATGGCGGGCCTCGTCCTGCGCCACGGTCTTGTAGATGGACTTGATGACCGGCTCGGTGTGCCATTCGGCGGCGCGGCGGTACCAGTGGTTCAGGCGCACCTCGCCGCAGAAGTGCAGCATCAGCGTTTCCAGCTCGGGCGCGACGTCGAATTCGAAGCGCACGTTGTGCAGTTCTTCCTCGGTGGGCACCAGGTCGGGACGGAAGCGGCGCAGGTACTCGATCAGCACCAGGGAATGCTTCTGTTCTTCGAAGAACCACACCGACATGAACGCGCAGAAATCGCTGTCGCCGCGATTGTCGCGCAGGAACATCTCGGTGGCCGGCAATGCGGCCCATTCGGTGATGGCGTTCATCTTGATCGTGTGCGCCTGCTCGTCCGAGAGCTTGCTGCGATCGAAGTCGCCCCAGGGAATATCGTGCGCCATGTTCCAGCGCACCGCTTCCATGGTCTTGAAGAGTTCAGGATAAAGCATGTTCTGCCCTTGTTTTCGTCCCGCTGTGGGGCTATAGAAATTAATGAATGGCGCACGCGCTTGCCGGCGTGACGCTGCATTGGCCGCCGCAGCGCTATTTTTCGCCGTCTCCCGCGAAGCTATGATGACCGTTTCATGAATGAAACATGACAGGAGGATCGCCCTTACACCATCGCGCCGCCTATCGGGTCAATGCCCACAACGCCACCCCGATACCCAGGGCCAGCACGCCAACCAGCGCCGCGATCAGCCGGTTGCTCTGCTGCTGGGCCCGCCGCAACTGCACCATCTCGGCCAGCAGCGCCGGCGAGAGGTTCGGGCGGTTCAGATGGTCGTGGACCAGCCTGGGAAGCGCCGGCAGCATTTGCGACCACTGCGCGGCTTCTTTTTCCAGGCTCTGCCGCAGGCCCTTGAACCCGACGCGCTGACGCATCCAGCGTTCCAGGTAGGGCTTGGCGGTCTTCCAGAGATCCAGGTTGGGGTCGAGCTGCCGCCCCAGGCCTTCGACGTTCAGCAACGTCTTCTGCAGCAGCACCAGCTGCGGCTGGATCTCCACATTGAACCGGCGCGAGGTCTGGAACAGGCGCAACAGCACCTGGCCCAGCGAAATCTCGGACAACGGCCGGTCAAAATAGGGTTCGCAGACGGCGCGCACCGCGCCCTCCAGCTCTTCCTCGCGCGTATCCGGCGGCACCCAGCCGGACTCGATGTGCAACTGCGCCACGCGGCGGTAGTCGCGGTGGAAGAAGGCCAGGAAGTTCTGCGCCAGGTAGTTCTTGTCGAATTCCGACAGCGAGCCGACGATGCCGAAGTCCAGGGCGATGTAGCTGCCCAGCGTCTCGGGCCGGTCGGACACGTAGATGTTGCCCGGGTGCATGTCGGCGTGGAAGAAGCCGTCGGTGAACACCTGGGTGAAGAAGATCTCGACGCCGGTGCGCGCCAGGGTCGGGATGTCGATGCCGGCGGCGCGCATGCGCTCGACCTGGCCCACCGGCACGCCGTACATGCGCTGCATGGTGAAGACCGTGGACGCGGTGTATTCCCAGATGACCTCGGGCACCATCAGCATGTCGCCGCGGCCGGATTCCGGGCCGAAGTTGCGGCGCAGCTGGCTGCAGTTGGAGGCCTCGCGCACCAGGTCGAGCTCGTCGTGCAGGTACTTGTCGAACTCGGCCACCACCTCGCGCGGCTTGAGCCGGCGGCCATCGGCGCCCAGGCGCTCGATGATGCGGGCCACGATCTTGAGCAGCGACAGGTCTTTCTCGATGATGCTGAGCATGCCCGGGCGCAGCACCTTGACCGCCACCTCGCGGCCGTCGTGCAGCACCGCGAAGTGCACCTGCGCGATGGAGGCCGACGCCACCGGGTCGACCTGGAACTGCGCGAACAGCTTTTCGGGCGGCGCGCCCAGCGCGGCCTCGATGCAGGCGGCGGCCTGGGCCGACGGGAACGGCGGCACGCGGTCCTGCAGCAGCGCCAGCTCGTTGGCGATGTCGGCGGGGATCAGGTCGCGGCGGGTGGACAGCACCTGGCCGAACTTCACGAAGATCGGGCCCAGCGACTCCAGCGCCAGGCGCAGCCGCAGGCCGCGCGGCTTGCGCGGCCGGGTGCCCAGGCGGATGACGCGCAGCAGGCAGGTCGCCAGCGGATGGTTCAGGCTGGACAGCACCAGCTCGTCCAGACCGTAGCGCAGCGAAACCAGGATGATGCGAAGCAGGCGCAGCAAAGGGAACATGGGTCAGGCGCCTCGCTTGGCGGCGGCCGTGGCCAGTCGGGATTGCAGGGCGGCGGCCGAGCGCGCCAGCGCGTCGGCGCGGGCGTTCAACTCGGCCAGGTCCAGGCGCCACTGCTCCAGCGCCGGGCGGCCCAGCAGCATGCCGCTTTCCTCGGCCAGGTATTCGGACACATTCTCGGCCATGCGCTGGCCGGCCTGGCGCGCGCCGCCGGCGGCCGCGCGCAG
>ERZ1739169.190-NODE-190-length-14952-cov-16.380546_pt1 | contig 14952 bp, 16 predicted proteins | sample MGYA00581756_ERZ1739169 | MGnify/ENA primary metagenome ERZ1739169 (study PRJEB40789, sample SAMEA7425667) | Salamandra salamandra | biome: salamander skin | place: Germany | collected 2020-03 | study: cvxcv | reverse complement strand
GCAGCGCTGGTGGTGATCGCGCGCAAGTTGTTGCGTATTGCTTACGGGGTCTGGCACACCGGGCAAGCCTTCGATCCCGGGAGGTTGAACCTGAAAGCAGCTTGATCCGGACCATAGAATCTCGTCCGCCTTCGGCTCCCTTCGGATTCCCTCGGGCGCAATCTACACGCCCCGCCATCCCCCCGCCTGCCCCCTCACCCGCTCACGATCACAATTAATGGCGGGTGCTGGGGCGATTTGGGTTCTTGGCGTTTTGATGGTCGGCAACGGGGGTTCAGAGCGATTTGCGGGGCCCGCTTCAAGGCGGCCGCGCGGGCGGCCTTTTGAAGCTTACGTGGTGTCTTGCGGGGACGGATGACGCTGCGCGCTTGCGGGGTGATTTATCACGTATGTAGTGGTTCAACTACGTTAGTGATTCTGTGCCTTTGGCTGCGGGGTTGGCGCATGGCGCCAGGTGGCTGGCTATTTGCCGGCTTGGAAGGTTTCGCGGGGGAGTTCGCCGAAGCGGTCGCGGTAATACTCGGAGAAGCGGCCCAGGTGGCTGATGCCTACGGAGACGGCGACCTCGGTCACGCTTTCGCAGGCGCCTTGCTGCAGCTTTTCGCGGGCGGCGTCCAGGCGCAGGACGCGTAGCGCCTGCATGGGGGTGGTCTCGCGGTGTTGCTGGAACAGGCGGGTGAGGGCGCTGGGGCTGGCGCCGGCGCCGCGGGCGATGTCGGTGAGGGTCAGGGGGGCGGCCAGGTGGGCGCGCATGTAGGCTTCGGCCTGGGCGACGCGGCGCGGCAGGGCGGGGGCCAGGCCGGCGTGGCGTTGCCAGGTGTTGGGCTGGTTGTAGAGCAGGTGCAGGACGAGCGTGTCTTCCAGGTGCTCCAGCCAGGCGGCGGGCGGTCTCGGCGCGCCGTCGTCCAGGGTGGGGAGCAGGTGGATCAGGCTGGTCATCATGCTGCGCCAGGCGGCGCCGACGGGGGTGTCCAGGCGTAGCGCGGGGCTGAAGTCCAGGGGGCGGGCGGCGGCGTCGCCGAAGATGCGGTGGCCGATGGCTTCGAGCTTGCCGCGCGGGATCTTCAGCAGCAGTTGTTCGCAGCCGGCTTCCCAGTGCAGTTTCAGGGCGCGGTTGGGGGCGATGACGGCGGCGCAGTCGGGGTGGGCGTCGACGCAGTCGGTGCCGCATTCGATGCGGGCGCGGCCGCGCAGCGGCACCTGCACCAGCATGAAGTCCTGCAGGCGGTCGGGTTCGATGTGGACTTCGGCGCCGTAGCGCAGCGTACAGACGCTCAGGGCGCCGAAGCGGGCGCGGTTCAGCTCGGCGTCGACGCGGCCGCCCTTCCAGGTCAGGCGGTGTTCCTTGAGCGCTTCGGAGACGCGCTCGCGGGTTTCGGCCGGCTGGGTGGAACTGAAGACGCGTCGTTTGAGCAATGGCGCCAGCTCGATGCGGGACCAGCCGTGCATGGATGCCTCCGGGACGGGAACGCTCCCGTATCGCCGTCGAGCGTAATGCAATCGTCAAGCGTTGGGAATTAAGTGAATCCCGGATAGGCGTGGGCCGATTCGGATAGAGCCGCGCGCCCGGCCGCCCTAAGCTGGGGGTTGTTGGAAGGCGGCGCCGCGGCGCGTAAGCTGGCAGTTTTCATCGGTGGCTGGGTGTACCGACGGCAGACGGATTCTGTCAGCATCGCGCCGGCGGCGCCGGCGGACACGAACGGGGTGGCTCATGAATGGAAAGCTATGGGGCCGGCGCGCGCTGGCGACGCTGGTTTCGGTGGGCTGTATGACGGCCGCGGCCGGCGCATCGGCCGCGGACAAGATCAAGGTCGGCCTGTTGACCACGCTGTCGGGGCCGGGCGCGGCGCTGGGCAACGAGATCCGCGACGGCTTCAATCTCGCGCTGCAGCATACCGGCGGCAAGCTGGGCGGGCTGCCGGCCGAGGTGGTGGTGGCCGATGACCAGCAGAAGGCCGATGCCGGACGCCAGGCGGTCGAGCGCCTGCTCAAGCGCGACAAGGTCGACGTGATGACGGGCATCGTGTTCTCGAACGTGCTGCTGCCGGTGATGCCGGCCATCCTGCAGTCGGGCACCATCTATCTCAGCACCAATACGGGGCCGGAGAACTATGCCGGCGCCGGCTGCAATCCGAATTTCTTCGCGGTGGCCTGGCAGAACGAGGACATCCCGGCCGCGATGGGCAAGTACGCCGTCGACCAGGGCTTCAAGCGGGTGGCGCTGATCGCGCCCGACTATCCGGGCGGGCGCGAATCGCTCAACGGCTTCAAGCGCCTGTACAAGGGCGGGCTGTCCGAGGAGATCTATACCCAGCTGGGCCAGCTCGACTACGGCGTCGAGATCACGCGGCTGCGCGCCAGCAAGCCCGACGCGGTGTTCTTCTTCCTGCCGGGCGGCATGGGCGTGAACTTCATCAAGCAGTTCAACGGCGCCGGCCTGGGCAAGGAGATCGCGCTGCTGGCGCCGGGCTTCTCGGGCGACGAGGACACCATCGCCGCGGTGGGCGCGCCGATCGAAGGCCTGCACAACTCGTCGCAATGGGCGGCCGACCTGGACAACCCGGCCAACCGCAAGTTCGTCGAGGACTTCAGGAAGACCTACAACCGCACCCCCACGCTGTACGCCTCGCAAGGCTACGACGCCGCCATGCTGCTGGACAGCGCGGTCAGGCAGACCGGCGGCAAGCTGGGCGCTGACGCGCTGCGCCCGGCCCTGCGCCGCGCCGATTTCAAGTCGGTGCGCGGCGACTTCACCTTCAATCGCAACCAGTACCCGATCCAGAACTACTACCTGCGCACCATCGTCAAGGGCGCGGACGGCAAGCTGGCCAACAAGCTGTCGGGCACGGTGCTGACGCAGTATCACGACCCGTTCGCCGCCGCCTGCCAGATGAAGTAAGGCAGGCGACGCACGCATCAAGGAGAGAAGCATGACCGCAACCATCACGACGCGCGAGGTGACCATCGCCTCGCACGACGGCCAATCATTCAGCGCCTACCTGGCCGTGCCCGCCGCGGGCCACGGGCCGGGGCTGGTGCTGTGCCAGGAGATCTTCGGCATCAACGACTTCATGCGCCGCACCGCGCAGTCGCTGGCCGAGGAAGGCTACGTGGTGCTGGCGCCGGACCTGTTCTGGCGCCAGCAGCCCGGCATCCAGCTGACCGACGGCCCGGCCGATATGCCGCGCGCGTTCGAGCTGTACCAGGGCTTTGACGTCGACCTGGGCATCAAGGACATCGCCGCGACCCTGGCCGCGCTGCGCGCGCTGCCCGAGCAGCAGGGCGGCGCCGGCGTGCTGGGCTATTGCCTGGGCGGCAAGCTGGCCTACCTGGCCGCCTGCCGCACCGACGCCGACGTAGCCATCGGCTACTACGGCGTGGGCATCGAGGACAGCCTGGAAGAAGCCGCCAATCTGCGCGGCCGGCTGGTGCTGCACATCGCCGAACAGGACGGCTTCTGTCCGCCGCCGGCGCGCCAGCGCATCCTGGAGGCGCTGGGCGGCAAGGCCAACGTCGAGCTGTATGTCTATCCCGGCATGGACCACGCCTTTGCCCGCACCGGCGGCGCGCACTACGACAAGCCGTCGGCGCTGATGGCGCACCAGCGCAGCATGGCCGCGCTGCAACGCGTAATCGGTCCGCAGTTCGACTATTCGTACTTATGGGACAAGCACTGCGAATACGAATTCGGCACGCGCGACGTGGCCGCGACCATGGCCACGATGGTGGCCGAGCCCTACGTCAACCACATCCCCACCATGACGGGCGGCGTGGGCTACCGCGAGCTGTCGCGCTTCTACCAGCACCACTTCGTCAACAGCAATCCGCCCGACACCCGGCTGGTGCCGCTGTCGCGCACCGTGGGCGCGACGCAGATCGTCGACGAGCTGCTGTTCTGCTTCACCCACACCACCGAGATCGACTGGCTGCTGCCCGGCGTCGCGCCTACCGGCAAGTACGTCGAGATTCCGCTGGTGGCCATCGTCAAGTTCCGCGGCGACAAGCTCTGCCACGAACACATCTACTGGGACCAGGCCAGCGTGCTGGTGCAAATCGGCGTGCTCGATCCCCAGGGCCTGCCGGTGGCCGGCCGCGAGACCGCGCGGAAGCTGCTGGACGAGACCCTGCCTTCCAACACCCTGATGGCGCGCTGGAAAGACAGCGAGAACAAGTAGGAGACCGCCATGCCGTATAGCGATCAACAATTGGGCGAAATGGTGCGCGGCGACAGCGTGCACCGCGCCCTGTACACCGACCCGGCGATCTTCGAGCTGGAGATGCAGCGCATCTATGGCCGCGCCTGGGTCTACGTCGGCCACGAAAGCCAGGTGCCCAAGACCGGCGACTATCACACCACGCGCCTGGGCGACCAGGACGTGCTTATGGTGCGCGCCAGCGACGGCCGCGTGCACGTGCTCTACAACCGCTGCCCGCACAAGGGCGCGAAGGTGGTGGCGGACGGCGACGGCTGTGTCGGCAAGTTCTTCCGCTGCCCGTACCACGCCTGGACCTTCAAGCTCGACGGCAGCCATCTCGGCGTGCCGCTCAAGCAGGGGCTGGAGGGCACCTCCTACGATCCGACCGATCCCAGCTTCTCGATGCGGCGCCTGCCGCGCGTGGAAAGCTATCGCGGCTTCGTCTTCGCCAGCCAGGCCCGCGACGGCCAGGGCCTGGAGGAATTCCTGGGCGGCGTGCGTTCGTCGATCGACAACCTGTGCGACCGCTCGCCGGTGGGCGAGGTCGAGGTGGCCGGCGGCATCTTCCGCGTGATGCAGCGTTCCAACTGGAAGGTGTTCTACGAGAACCTGCACGACACCATGCATGCCCGCGTGACGCACGAGTCGTCCTTTGCCGCCGCGCGCGACGAGGCCAAGGAAATCGGCGAGATGCCGTTCGAGCTGCACATCATGGACGGCAACGGCGAGCCCTACGAGTTCTGGGAAAAGCTGGAACTGCGCGCCTACGACAACGGCCACGGCTACATGGAAGGCATCTTCAACCCGGGCGCGGCCGAACGCGATCCGGTGTCGCGCGCCCATTTCGAGGCGCTGACCACGGCCTACGGCGCCGACCGCGCCCGCGAGATCCTCGGCATGAACCGCCACAACACCGTCATCTACGGTAGCGGCTCGCCGCACACGGTGTTCCAGCAGTTCCGCGTGATCCGCCCGATCGCCGTGGACCGCACGCTGATCGAGATCCAGACCTTCCGCTGCAAGGGCGCGCCGGACGGCGTGTTCAAGCGCGCCATGCTGTACGCCAACGTGATCAACTCGCCGTCGTCCAACGTCATGCCGGACGACATCGAGCTCTACAACCGCTGCCAGGAAGGCAACGCCACCCGCGGCGGCGAATGGGTCAGCATGCACCGCTACCACGGCACCGACCGCAGCGACGCCGACGGCATGGTGTCGGTCAACGGCACCAGCGAGCTGCCGATGCGCAACCAGTTCCGCGCCTGGAAGAACTACATGGAGGCCGGCCCCGTGGCGCCCGCCCACGGCCAAGGAGAAGGCGCATGCTGCTAGACCTGGAATTCGACGTATCCACCGCCGACCTGGCGCCGGCCGACGTGCCGGCCGAGGCCTATCACCGCATCGCCCAGTTCCTGTACCGCGAGGCGCGGCTGCTGGACGAGCGCCGCTACGACGACTGGCAGTCGCTGTGGACCGACGACGGCATGTACTGGATGCCGCGCGAGCCGGGCCAGTCCAGCCCCTACGACCACATCTCGCTGTTCTGGGAAGACCGCATGCTGCGCGACGTGCGCATCCGCCGGCTGGAACACCCGCGCAACTGGTCGCAGCAGCCGCCCACGCGCACCGTGCGGCTGGTGGGCGGGGTGCAGGTCGAGGGCGTGGACGCGGGCGGCAACCTGGTGGTGCATTCGGCGTTCCAGATGACCGAATGGCGCAAGCGCCAGCCGCGCCAGCTGGCCGGCCGCTACACCCACAAGTTGGCCGCCGACGGCGACGGCTGGCGCATCCGCATGAAGCGCGTGGACCTGGTGAACTGCGACGACGCCCACGACGTGTTCGAGGTGTTCGTGTGAGCGCGCCCGACGCCGCGGTGCTGGCGCTGCACTACCAGAACGACGTGCTGCATCCCGACGGCAAGATCCGCGTCGGGCTGGATGCCGACGGCGCGGTGCGCCAGCGCGTGCTGCATGGCGCGGCGGCGCTGCTGGACAGCGCCCGCGGCCATGGCCTGCCGATCGTGCACGTGCGCATCGCCTTCCGCCCCGACTACGCCGACCTGCTGCCCAATTGCGACATCTTCCGCAACGTCGCCAGCATCGGCGCGGTCGCCGAGGGGCAATGGGGCAGCGCCTTCTATGAAGGGCTGCAGCCCCTGGCGGGCAGCCCGCGCGAATTCGTGGTCAAGCACACCCGCATCAGCGCCTTCTACGGCACGCCGCTGGAGGAAACGCTGCGGCTGCTGGGCGCGCGCCGCCTGGTGGTGGCGGGCGTGGCGACGCATTCGGTGGTCGAGGGCACCGTGCGGCACGCCGCCGATATCGGGTTCAATGTCATGGTGGCCGAGGACGCCTGCGCGTCGGCGGACCCGGCGGTGCACGACGCGTCGCTGGCCAGCATGCGGCTGATCGCGCAGACCGGCTCGGTGGCGCAGGCCATGCACTGGGCCGCCGCGCCTCATTGATCAAGGACTGTTCATGGATTTCTCAGGCTTTCCCGGCTTGGCCGGCAAGACCGCCATCGTCACCGGCAGCACCCAGGGGCTGGGCGCGGACATCGCGCGCGGGCTGGCGGCGGCCGGCGCCAACGTGGTGCTGGTGGGGCGCAACGCCCAGGCCGGCCAGGCACTGGCGGACGAGATCGGCGAGCGGGCGCTGTTCCACGAAACCGACATCGGCCAGGACGACCAGATCCGCCACTGCCTGAACGCCGCGCTGGCGCGCTTCGGGCGGGTCGACATGCTGGTGAACAACGCCTGCCAGTACAACGACCGCGGCCTGGCCTCCAGCCGCGCGGAGTGGCACGCGACGCTCGACACCAACCTGGTGTCGGCCGCGATCTTCACGCAGATGGCGGCGCCGCTGCTGCCGCGCGGCGGAGTGGTGGTCAACCTGGGCAGCACCGGCGGCAAGTTCGGCGCGGCCGGGCGCGCGCTGTATCCCGCTTCCAAGGCGGCCTTGCTGCAGATCACCAAGAATTTCGCGGTGGAGCTGGCGCCGGCCGGCATCCGCGTGCTGGCGGTGTCGCCGGCCTGGACCTGGTCGCCGTCGGTCGAACAATTGGCGGGCGGCTCGCGCGAGGCCGCCGACGCCGTGGGCGCGCACTTCCATCCGCTGGGCCGGGTCGGCTCGGGCGAGGAGATCGCCGCGGCGGTGTGCTTCGCCTGCTCGGACGCGGCGTCGTGGATGACCGGTGTGGATATCCCGGTGGATGGCGGCTTCTCGATCCTGGGACCGGACCGGGGCATTTCACCGCGCGCGTGGTTCAAGCAGCTGGCGCCTTGAGCGGGCGGTAGCCCCAGCCGCCGGGCAAACGTCAGCGGATGACGATCTCGCCTTCTTCCAGGCCGGCCTTGCCGCCCACCTGGTCTTCCAGGAATTCCTGCATCCGGTTGCCCACCTGGATCTTGGCGCCGCCGCAGAAGCGCCGCGCCGCGATGATGGTGGCGGTATGCAGCGGCTGCAGGTCGCGGATCAGCTGCGCCTCTTCCTCGTCCAGTTCGATCAGGTCGCGGCCCAGCTTGGTGTGGGTGTTGCGGGCGCGCTCGACCACGTCGCCGGCGGCCCGGCCGGGGTTGGCGTGCAGGAACAGCAGCAACTGTTCCAGCTTGGCCTTTTCCTCGTTCATCTTCAGGCGCTTGCGCGTCAGCGCCGAGCGCTTGATGTCGGCATGCGGATCGAGCCCGGCCTGCACCAGCGTCGGCACGCCGGCCGGCGAGCCGATGGTGCCGGCGCGCACCGATTGCAGGGCGCGGGTCTGGCCGCCGGTGATGGCGGTCTGCTGGGTGTTGGGCGCGCCGACGTTGACGCTGCCGCCCGCCGCGATGCTGCTCTGGCGGATCTCGCGTTCCACTTCCACGTTCTGGCCGGCGCTGATGATGGCGTTGGCGATGAAGCGGGCGCGCACTTCGCCGCCACAGACGATGTGGGCGGTGCGCGCGGGGGCGTTGTTGGCCGATTCGCTGGTGCCTTCCTGCATCGCCTCGGCCATGCCGATGATGCCGCCCTTGACCGTGACGTTGCCGCCGGCCTCGACCAGCGCGGCTTCCATGGTGCCGTTGACGACCACGTCGCCGGTCACGCGCACTTCCATGGTGGCGCTGATGTCGCCCCGCACCTGCAGCGAGCCCTGGAAATTGATGTTGCCGGTGGACAGGTCGACCGCGTCGACCTCGACCACCGGATTGACCTGCGCGCCCTGGTGGATCAGCTTGGGCGAACCGGCGATGGCGGCGCGCAGCAGGTTCGGGTCTTCCGGATCGATCTCGACGCCGGACATCTCGGCGTTGAAGGGCGTGTCCGGCAGCTCGTCGGGCAGCACCGGCTGGCCCAGCACGTTGCAGCCATCGATGCCGGGCAGCGGCGGGATGCGGCGCATCAGCGGCATGCCGGGCGTCACCAGCAGCAGGCTGCCCAGGTCGCGGTAGTCGATCTGCGCCAGTTCGTCGATTTCCTGGGCGCGCGGCTTCAGGCGGTCCAGCAGGCTTTCGAAGCGGGTGGGGGTGCCGCGCGTGGGCGGCGTGCCCTGCGCGATCAGCACGGTCTGCGCGCCGCCGCGCTCGATGGCCTCGGCCAGTTCCTTTTCCAGCACGCCGTGGACGATGCCCTGGTCGGCGATGGCCTGGCGCAGCACGGGCAGCGTCACCGGCTTGCCGCCCTTGGGCGGATGCAGGGTGACCAGGGCCGACATGCAGGCGGCATCCACTTCCAGGTCGAACGAGCCGTCGATCAGCTTGCCCACCGGCACCTGCACGGGTTCGGTGGCGTGGCGGCACAGGTCGATGAAGGCGATGACGGCGTGGTTGTCCAGCGCCTCGGTCGACCACCCCTGGGCGGTGGCCATGGCGGCGAGGGTGTCCCAGCTGGGCAGGTCGGCGGCCGGCGCGGCCGGCGTGGCGTCGGCGGTTTCGGTATCCGGGGCGCCGGCCTCCTGGACCGGGGCGCCGTCAGCCGCAGCGTCGACCGGGGCGGCATCGGTCTGCGGCGCAGGTGGCGGCGAGTAAATCGCCGTCAGGACGTTGGTAGTGGCATCCAGCACCAGCTGGAGCGTGTTGTCTGCGCCCATCTCCGCCTCCCGCCCGGCAGTTGTCGCCGGGTTCCATTCATTTAGTAATTAAACGAAATATTGCGACATATGTTAACCCAGGAACTCCGGGCTACTGCGTAGTAGTACGGGGAGGATGAAGATAAAAGATGTAGATCAGGCCCTTATTTCAGCGACATATTTTCCCGGGCCACCCCGAGGCGGGCCGTCCACGGACGGCCTGCTGCGCCCCGCAGGCCGGGTACTAGGGCATAGGCAGGAGCGACAAAGCCGGCGCGTCGGCTCAGCATAGGCGTTCGATTCCGCGTCCCTGGACGCCGCCGGAGCGCCTTCCCCATGTTCCGAGTCTCTCCCATTCCGCCCGCCCGGCCACGCGCCGGGCGGACGTTCCTGGCCGGCCTGGCGGTGGCGGCCATGCTGGCCGCCGGCGCGCTGCTGCCCACGGACGCCGCGCGCGCCACCGAGATCTACCGTTACAAAGATCCGTTCGGCGTCTGGCGCGCGATGAAGGTGCCCAACGGCTACGCCAAGTATTACAAGCGGGCCCAGGTCCGCACCGCGCTGCGCGGCAACCGCATCAAGGTCTGCCTGGACTGCGAGCCGCGCTCGGGCGACGGCGCCAGCCTGCTGACCCTGGGCGACCGGGCCGCGCGCTGGGGCCCGGCGCCGCCATCGACCGCGCATGACGAACTGATCGCGCAGGCGGCCAGGGATTCAGGGGTGGACCGGGCCTTGCTGACCGCGGTCATCGCGGTGGAATCGGGCTTTCGCAGCGACGCGCGCTCGCCCAAGGGGGCGCTGGGCCTGATGCAGCTGATGCCGGCGACGGCGGCCACCCTGCTGGTCTCGGACGACATCGAGCGGGCGCTGGTCGACCCGGCCACCAACGTCAAGGCGGGGTCGAGCCTGCTGCGCCGCCTGATCGACCAATACCCCAACCGCCTGGACCTGGCGCTGGCCGCCTACAACGCGGGCGAGGGCGCGGTGCGCAAGTACGACGCGGTGCCGCCCTATGCCGAGACCCAGCAGTACGTGCGCAACGTCACGGCGCTGTACCAGCAGTACAAGACGCCCTAGGGGCCGATGCAAAAACGCCCTGGAAGCCCTTGTCGGGCCGCCAGGGCGTGTCGGCGGGCGCGGCGGGCAAGGCCCAACCCCGCGCGGCGCTCAGATCGTCGCGAAGACCTTTTCGGCGATATCCAGCGTGGCCTGGATGACCGCGTCGTCGTGGGTGGCCGAGACGAAGCCGGCTTCGAAGGCCGACGGCGCGAAATGCACGCCGTGGTCCAGCATGGCGTGGAAGAAGCGGTTGAAGCGCGCCGTGTCGCAGGCTGAGACCTCGGCGAACGTGGCCGGCACCTTGTCGCTGAAGTACAGGCCGAACATGCCGCCGACCGAGTCGGCCGAGAACGGCAGGCCGGCGGCGCGGGCGCGTTCCTGCAGGCCCTGGGCCAGCTTGGCGGTCTGCGCCGCCAGCTTGTCGTAGAAACCGGGCGCCGCGATCAGGCGCAGCGTGGCCAGGCCGGCGGCCACGGCCACCGGGTTGCCGGACAGCGTGCCCGCCTGGTAGACGCCGCCCAGCGGCGCGATGTGCTTCATGATCTCGGCGCTGCCGCCGAAGGCGCCCACCGGCATGCCGCCGCCGATCACCTTGGCCAGCGTGGTCAGGTCGGGCTTGACGCCCGACAGGCCCTGCACGCCCTGCGGGCCGACGCGGAAGCCGGTCATGACCTCGTCGAAGATCAGCAGCGCGCCGTGCTGCGTGCAGACCTCGCGCAGCCCTTCCAGGAAGCCGGCGGCCGGCTTGATCAGGTTCATGTTGCCGGCGATCGGCTCGACGATGATGCAGGCGATGTCGGCGCCGTGCTGGGCGAAGGCTTCGCGCACCGCGTCCAGGTTGTTGTATTCCAGGGTCAGCGTGTGCGAGACGAATTCGGGCGGCACGCCGGCCGAGCTGGGGTTGCCGAAGGTCAGGAGGCCCGAGCCGGCCTTGACCAGCAGGCTGTCGGAATGGCCGTGGTAGCAGCCCTCGAACTTGACGATCTTGTTGCGGCCGGTGGCGCCGCGCGCCAGGCGGATGGCCGTCATGGTGGCCTCGGTGCCGGAGCTGACCAGGCGCACCTGTTCCAGCGACGGCAGGCGCGCGATCAGCACTTCGGCCAGTTCGATCTCGGCCTCGGTGGGGGCGCCGAACGACAGGCCGTTGACGGCCGCTTCCTGCACCGCGCGCACCACTTCCGGATGCGAGTGGCCCAGGATGGCCGGGCCCCAGGAACCGACGTAGTCGATGTACTGCTTGTCTTCCGCGTCCCAGACGTACGGACCCTGCGCGCGCTTGATGAAGCGCGGCGTGCCGCCCACGGAGCGGAAGGCGCGCACGGGCGAGTTGACGCCGCCGGGGATGCTGCGGCTGGCACGTTCGAAGAGCTGGGCGTTACGGGACATGGCGGTCAGGGCTTCAGGTTGCGGTTGATGGAGTAGGGCGCGGCGCAGGCCGCGGCGGCGGCGCGGATCGCGGGCGCCTCGAACAGGCCGGTGATGACGGCGACCGAATCGGCGCCGGCGGCGGCCACCAGCGCCACGTTCTCGGGCGTGATGCCGCCGATGGCGACCACGGCGGGGCGAGGCGCATCGCGTTCCTCGACCAGCGCGCGGGCCTCGGTCAGGACCGAGAGCGGCGCGCGCACGGTGTCGGGCTTGACGCGCGAGGGGAACATGGCGCCGAAGGCGACGTAGTCGGCGCCGGCGTCCAGCAGTTCGCGGGCGCGGCCCAGGTCGTCGTAGCTGGAGCCGCCCAGGATCAGGTCGGGGCCGGCTTCGGCGCGGATGCGGGCCAGGCTGTCGTCGTCGCGGCCGACGTGGGCGCCGTCGGCGCCGACTTCCAGCGCCAGGCGCCAGTCGTCATTGATGAGGAACACCACGCCCAGCTCGCGGCACAGGGGCGCCAGGGCGCGCGCCTGCTCGGCGCGCACCGCGTCGGGCACGTCCTTGCGGCGCAGCTGCAGCGCGCGCATGCCGCCCTCGGCCGCCTGGCGCACCGCGCGCATCAGGCGCTCGGTGTCGTCCCATTCGGGGGTGACGCCATACAGGCCGGCGGGGAATCGCAAGGCTTTCATTGCGGCTGGATCCGGTTGGGAATGCGCCGGCCCATGCCCGGCAGGAAACTGGCGGCGACCGCCGCGTCGGCGTGGGCCAGGCCCTGGCGCACGGCCTCGGGCATGTCCAGTCCGCGCGCCAGCAGGGCGGTGATGGCGGTGGCGGCCAGGCCGCCGGCGTCGCCGTTGCGGTCCGGGGGCGCCTGCCAGGGCAGGGTGGTGGTCTGGCCGTTGGGGCCCAGCAGCACGTTGGCGTGGTGGCCGGGCCGCTGCGGGCTGCCCAGCACCAGCACCCATTCGGCGCCGGCGGCCACCAGGGCGTGCATCGGTGATGGTGCGTCCCCGATATCGATATCACCGTCGGCGTGCCATTGGGCCAGCCGCAGGTGCTCGACGATCAGCAGGTCGGTCTGCGGCAGCACCAGTTCGAGGATGGCGGCCAGCAGGTCGTCGGCGTCATCCTCGTCGGCGGCGTCGGCCGGCACCTGGGCGCGCTGGCCCAGGTGCAGCACCAGCGGCACCTGGCTGTAATCCGCGGCAACCTGCGCGGCGACGCTTGCCGTTTCGGCGGTGTATAGTCCGCCCACCTTGATGGCCTGTACGGACATGTCCTCGAGCAGGCAGCGCGCCTGGTCGTCCAGCAGGTCGGGTGAAACGGGATGGATTTCTTCGATGCCGGCGGTATCCTGCACGGTCAACGCCGTGACGGCCGCCAGGCCATGACAGCCGAGGCGGGCGCAGGTCACGGCGTCCGCGGGCAAACCGTCGGCGCCCGAGGGATCGAGCGGACCGAAGACCAAAACGAGAGGGGGAGTAACGGGGGCCACGTGGACAGCGCTAGAGTAAGGGTGCCCGGACTCATTTGCGGAGAATCAGGGGAACCCCTATTGGGTTTCGGTAAGATTGTCCCCATTCTAATGGATGCCTCCCGCCTTTGCCCCGTCGCGGGGACAACGGCAGGGAATTGATGTAAGAGAGAACTATGCGTACTTGGATGTGTCTGATTTGTGGCTGGGTCTACGACGAAGAGGCCGGCCTGCCCGACGAAGGCATCGCGCCCGGCACCCGCTGGGAAGATGTGCCGCCGAACTGGGTCTGTCCTGAATGCGGCGCCCGCAAAGAGGACTTCGAACTGATGGAAATCTGACGCGCAGCGCCGACGTCTTCCGCCAAGGCGGTTCGATCTGACTACCCATAGAGGGGGTTGCCATGACGGAAAAACACCACGAAGAGGCCAGTACGCAACAGGCCGCCAACTTCGCCAACCAGTTCCTGATCGCCATGCCGGGCATGGTCGAAGGCAGCCTGGCCGGCTCGGTCATCTATATCTGCGAGCACACCGAACGCGGCGCATTGGGCCTGGTCATCAACCGGCCCACCGACCTGACCCTGGGCACGCTGTTCGAGCGCATCGAACTGTCGCTCGAGATCGGTCCGGTCAAGGACACGCTGGTGTTCTTCGGCGGTCCGGTGCAGACCGACCGCGGTTTCGTGCTGCACGCGCCCGCGGGCGACTACAGCTCCAGCATCAAGCTCGGCGCCATGGCCCTGACCACCTCGCGCGACGTGCTGCAGGCGGTGGCCGACGGCAACGGGCCCGCCCGCATGCTGGTCACGCTGGGCTACGCCGGCTGGGGCGCCGGCCAGCTCGAAAGCGAAATGGGCCAGAACGCCTGGCTGTCGGTCGGCGCCGACGACCACATCATCTTCGACGTGCCGCCCGAGGATCGCTACCCCGCGGCGCTCAAGCTGCTGGGCATCGATCCCGTGATGCTGGCCGGCGACGCGGGCCATGCCTGAAGAGACCCTGCTGGCATTCGATTTCGGCGAGAAGAAAATCGGCGTGGCCATCGGCAATACGCTGACGGGCCACGCGCGGCCGCTGGAGATCATCTTCAGCGAGGTGCGCGACGTGCGCTTCGCGCGCATCGAGGCGCTGCTGCGGGAATGGCAGCCGCATCGCGTGGTGGTCGGCCTGGCGCTCGACGCCGATGGCGGCGAACAGCCCGCCACCGCGCGCTGCCGCCGCTTCGCCAACCAGCTGCACGGCCGCTTCGGCGTGGCGGTGGAGTTGGTCGACGAGCGCGGCTCCAGCATGGAGGCCCAGCGCCTGCTGGGCACCCACGCGGCCGACGACGCGATGGCCGCCGCCGTCATCCTGCAACGTTACCTGGACAAGCCGCCGGCGCCTTGACGCCGACGCCGGCCCGCCCATGCTCAATCCGCAACTCGACCGCCGTGGCGAACTGCTGCATCTGCTGACGACGGAAGGGTTGCCGCGACGCCATGTCGAACGGCTGCTGGACGCGGCGGCCGCGTTCGCCGCCGATGGCGCGCCCGCCGTCGCCGACGCCGACCTACCGTTGTTCCTGAGCCTGCCCGCCGGCGATGCCGGCCTGCGCCAGGACTTCGAGGCCGCCGCCGTGCGCCTGGGCCTGCGGTCCGTGGCGCTGGAAACCAATGGCCCGGGCGCCGACGCCGGGGTGGATCGCGGCCCCCGCGTGGGCGCTCGCGACATCTGCGCCCCCCGCGCGCCGTCTCGCACGGCAGCGCCGCGGGGAGGGAAAGAGGTGTAGCTGTAGTGTCGATGGCATGTGGCAGCGTGACGTGTAAGACAA
>ERZ1739169.189-NODE-189-length-15094-cov-15.512534_pt1 | contig 15094 bp, 13 predicted proteins | sample MGYA00581756_ERZ1739169 | MGnify/ENA primary metagenome ERZ1739169 (study PRJEB40789, sample SAMEA7425667) | Salamandra salamandra | biome: salamander skin | place: Germany | collected 2020-03 | study: cvxcv | reverse complement strand
GCTCTGCCTGGGACTCGACCATGCATACCGCTTGACTTCCAAGACGGTTGCTCAGTAGACGCCGATGGGATGGCGGGCGACGAAGTGCCCTTCCCCGACCTGCACCAGCGGCGCGACCAGCGGATCGTCGCCCAGCTTGCGCATCGGGCTGGGGATCTCGTCGACCAGCAGCGAGCGCTCGCGGTGGCGACGCTGCGGATCGGCGATCGGCACCGCCGCCATCAGCTTCCTGGTGTACGGATGCTGCGGGTTCTCGAAGATGGCGCGGCGCGGGCCGATCTCGACGATCTGGCCCAGGTACATCACCGCCACGCGATGGCTGACCCGTTCGACCACGGCCATGTCGTGCGAGATGAACAGGAACGACACGCCCAGCTCGCGTTGCAGGTCCAGCAGCAGGTTGACGATCTGCGCCTGGATCGACACGTCCAGCGCCGACACCGATTCGTCGGCGATCACCACCTTGGGATTGAGCGCCAGGGCCCGCGCGATGCAGATGCGCTGGCGCTGGCCGCCGGAGAACTCGTGCGGATAGCGGTCGATCATCTCGGGCACGAGGCCGCACTTGTCCATCAGCCATCGCACCCGCTCCTGCGCCTTGGCGCCGCTGGCGACGCGGTGGATCAGCAGCGGCTCCATGATGGAGTAGCCGACCGTCATGCGCGGGTCGAGCGAGGCGAACGGATCCTGGAAGATGAACTGGATGTGCCGGCGCAGCGTCTGCATGGCGCTGCCGCGCAGCGCGCCGATGTTCTGGCCGTCGAATTCGATCGAGCCGCCGCGGCTCTTGACCAGCTGCAGCAGCGAGCGGCCGGTGGTGGTCTTGCCGCAGCCGGACTCGCCCACCAGCGACAGCGTCTCGCCGGGATACAGGTCGAAGCTGACCTTCTCCACGGCGTGCACGCGCTTCTGCACGCGGCCGAGGATGCCGCCGGTGATGTCGAAGGTGGTGGTCAGGTCGCGCACCTTCAGCACCGGGCCGTTCTCGCGGCGCACGGTGGACGGCGCCGCCATGGCGGGCTCGGCGGGCGCGCCAGGGCGCGCCGCGTCCTCGACCTTGAGCAGCGGGAACGGGGCCGGCTCGTCGGTGCCGTGCATGGCGCCCAGGCGCGGCACGGCCGACAGCAAGGCGCGGGTGTAGGCATGCTGCGGCCGCGCGAAGACTTCGTCGGAACCGCCCTCCTCGACCTTGTCGCCGCGGTACATGACCAGCACCCGGTCGGCCACTTCGGCCACCACGCCCATGTCGTGGGTGATGAAGATCACGCCCATGTCCATTTCTTCCTGCAACTGACGGATCAGCTGCAGGATCTGGGCCTGGATGGTGACGTCCAGCGCCGTGGTGGGCTCGTCGGCGATCAGCAGTTGCGGCTTGCAGGACAGCGCCATGGCGATCATGACGCGCTGGCGCATGCCGCCGGACAATTGGTGCGGATAGCGGTCGAGGATGGCGCGGGCCTCGGGGATGCGCACCCGTTCGAGCATGCGCAGCGTCTCGGCGCGCGCCGCGGCCGCGTCCAGCCCCTGGTGCAGTTGCAGCGCTTCGGCGATCTGGTTGCCGGCCGTGAAGCTCGGGTTGAGCGAGGTCATCGGCTCCTGGAAGATCATGGCCACGTCGGCGCCGCGCACGCGTTGCAGCGTGCTGTCGGGCGCGTTGACCAGGTCCAGCACCTCGCCGTTGCGCCGGCGCAGCTGCATGCCACCGTTGACGATGCGGCCGCCGCCGTACTCCACCAGGCGCATCAGCGCCAGCGAGGTGACCGACTTGCCCGAGCCGGATTCGCCGACGATCGCCAGCGTCTCGCCCCGATCGACGTGGAACGACACGTTGCGCACCGCTTCGACGACGCGGTCCGGAGTCTTGAAGCGCACGGTCAGGTCGTTGACCTGGACGACGCGTTTGGGATCCATAGTTGCCATGATGATTACTTGTCCTGACGGGGATCCAGCGCGTCGCGCAGCCCGTCGCCCAGCAGATTGAAGCCCAGCACCACCAGGAAAATGGCCGATCCGGGGAAGATCGACATCCAGGGCGCCTGGGTCATGAAGTTCTTGGCCGTGTTCAGCATCGAGCCCCACGACGGGTTGGGCGGCTGCAGGCCCAGGCCCAGGAACGACAGGCTGGCCTCGGCGATGATGGCCGTGGCGATGGTGATGGTGGCCTGCACGATCAGCGGCGGCATCACGTTGGGGAACACGTGGCGGCAGATGATGCGCAGGTCCGAGGCGCCGAGCGCGCGGGCGCTCTGCACGTAGTCCTCGCTCTTGACGGCCAGCACCTGGCCGCGCGTGAGCCGCACGAACTTGGGCGCGGCCGACACGCCGATGGCGATCATGGCGTTGGTCAGGCTGGGCCCGAGGAAGGCGGCCAGCGCGATGGCCAGGATCAGGAACGGGATCGCCAGCAGCGCCTCGGTGGCGCGCGAGATGCAGCTGTCGGTCCAGCCGCCGAAGTAGCCGGCGGCCAGGCCGAAGGGCACGCCCACCACCAGCGCGATCAGCACCGACACCAGGCCGGCCATGAGCGAGGCGCGCGCGCCATAGACCATGCGGCTGAAGATGTCGCGGCCGAGCTCGTCGGTGCCCAGCCAGTAGGACGCCGACGGCGCCTTGCGGATGGTGGTGAAGCTGGTCTGGAACGGATCGTGGTTGGCGATCAGCGGCGCCAGCAGCGCCAGCAGCACGAAGAACAGCACGATCCCCAGGCCCAGCATGGCGACGTGATTGCGTTTGAACTTGCCCCAGGCGCGGTTGCGGCTGCGGGGCGGCGTGACGGCAGCGGCCGTTGCGGGAATGGCGCTCATGCGTGCCTCAGGCGGGGGTTGACCAGGATGTAGAGGATGTCGGCCAGCAGGTTCATCAGGATGAAGCCCACCGCGACGCAGAGCACCACGCCCTGCACCACCGCGTAGTCGCGCGTGAAGACTGCGTCGACCACCAGCTTGCCGAAGCCCGGAATGGTGAAGACCTGCTCGGTCAGCACCGCGCCCGCCAGCAATTCGCCGAACAGCAGCGTCACCAGGGTGACGATCGGCATCAGTGCATTGCGCAGCGCGTGCCGCAGCACCACGCGGCGCGGCGACACGCCCTTGGCGCGGGCGGTGCGCACGTAGTCGGCCGACAGCGCCTCGAGCATGGCCGACCGGGTGTGGCGCATGAGGTAGGCGGCGATCGCGGTGGACAGCACCAGCGACGGCATCAGCATGGTCTTGATCGACAGCCAGAAGTCCTCGGCCGGCGAGACGTAGCCCGAGGCCGGCAGCAGCTTCCATTGCACCGACACCACCATGATGAGGATGATGCCGAGCCAGAAATTGGGGATCGACATGCCCGACAGCGCGGCGATGTTGGCCCCCATCTCGACCGGCTTGCCCTTGCGCACGGCGGCGACGATGCCCATGGGAATGCCCACCAGCAGCGCGAAGAACATGGCCATCGCCGCCAGCTGCAAGGTCACCGGCAGCTTCTGGGCGATCAGCGTGGTCACCGGCACGTCGGTGCGCAGCGACTTGCCCAGGTCGCCCTGCAGCACCTGGCCGGCCCAGGCCGCGTACTGCATCGGCAGCGGGTCGTTGAGGCGGTATTTGTCGCGCAGGTAGTCGAGCACGGCGGGATCGCGCTCTTCGCCGGCCAGGGTCAGCACCGGATCGCCGGGCAGGATTTTCTGCAGCATGAAGACGATCATCGACACCAGTATCAGGGTCGGTATCGCGACGATCATGCGGCGCAAGATGAGTTTAAGCATGTGGAAAAACCGTAGAAAACAAAAGGCCACGCGCGCGTGGCCGGCGGGCGCGGCGGCGAACCGCCGCGCACCGATTTACTTCTGCGCGAACGTCACGCCCTTCAGGCGGATCATGCCGTCCGGGTACGGCACGAAGCCCTTGACCTTCTTGGCCAGCGCGAACGGCCACGGCTGGTAGTAGTTGTAGATGCCGGGCAGTTCGTCCTGGATGATGGTCTGCGCCTGGTCGTAGATGGCGCGGCGCTTGGTTTCATCCGGCACCGTGCGGGCCTCGTTGAGCAGCTTGTCGACTTCCGGATTGCAGTAGTGGCCGTCGTTGAGCGCGCCCTTGCAGGTCACGAAGGTATGGATGTTGCCGTCCGGATCGACCCGGCCCGACCAGCCCAGCATCACCACCTGGAAGTTGCCGCCGGCCGATTCCTTCTGCAGGGCGGCGTATTCGGTGGGCCGCAGCGACAGGTCGAAGCCGGCCTCGGAAGCCATGGCCTGGACCATCTCGGCCACCGACGAGGTGGTGGTGTTGTTGCCGAACATGACCTCGGCCTTGACGCGGTCGAAGCCGGCCTGCTTGAGCAGCGCGCGCGCCTTGGCCACGTCGCGCTTGGTCACGGGGAACTTGTCGCTGTGGTAGGGGCTGGCGGGCGGGAACGGCTGCTGCGCCGGTTCGAAGATGCCGCCGCCGGCCACTTCGTTGATGGCGTTGCGGTCGATGGCGAGCTGGAACGCCTGGCGCACCAGCTTGTTCTTGAACGGGTTGTCCTCGGCGCGCTTGCCGTTGCCGACGTTGAACATGAACTGCTGGAAGCCCAGGCCGGCCACCGGCGCGAAGGTCAGGCTGGCGTCGTTCTTGACCTGCGGCGCGTCGGATGGGTTCAGGCGCTCGAGCAGGTCCAGGTCGCCGGCGCGCAGATTCGACAGGCGCACGGTGGTGTCCGGGATCGGCAGGAAGGTGATGCGCTTGAAGGCGTAGTCCTTGGCGTCGTAGTACTGGTCGAATTTCTCCAGCACGACGCGGTCGTTCTGGATGCGCTCGACGAACTTGTACGGACCCGAGCAGATCGGCTTGCGGCCGACCGCGGCGACGTCGGGGTCGGCGAACGACTTGGGCGACAGCATCATGCCGGCGCGGTCGGACAGCTGCGCCAGCAGCGTGGCGTCGGGCTGCTTGAGCGTCAGCACCAGCGTGGTGGCGTCGGGCGCGTCGACCTTGTCGACCGAGCCCAGCTCGCCCTTGCGCAGGCTGTCGGGCAGCGTCATGGCGCGTTCCAGGTTGGCCTTGGCGGCCGCGGCGTCGAACTTGGTGCCGTCATGGAACAGCGCGTCGTCGCGCAGCTTGAAGGTCAGCACCTTGTTGTCCGGGCTGAACGACCACGAAGTGGCCAGTTGCGGCACGAAGTGCAGCTTGGGATCGATGTCCACCAGCTTGTCGCACAGCGAGGTAAAGACGATGCGGCCGACGTAGGTGCGCGCGCGGTGCGGGTCCAGCACGTCCGGATCTTCCTGCAGGCCGATGCGGATGTTCTGGGCGCAAGCGGCGCCGGCGGCCAGCGCCAGCAAGCCGGCGCCGAAGGTCATGGTCAAGCGTTTCATTGTGTTTATTCCCCTTGTGGCTGCAATGCGCAGGTCAGAAGCCCACGGCCTGGCCGTCGCGCCGGCTGTCGCTGGCGGCGACGTAGCCGAGCTCGTTGTCGCTTTCGGACATGCGCCAGATGAATTGTCCGGCGCCGAAGTCCATGTACGGGTCGTCCACGGATTTCAAAGCATGCCCGAGGTCTTTCAGGCCCGCAATAGTGGAAGCCTTCATATTGGTCTCGATATCCAGCGAGAAATCGCGGTTGACCTTCCAGCGCGGGGCGCAGCAGGCGGCCTGCGGATTCTGGTGGTAGTCGACCATGCGGATCACGGTCTGCAGGTGGCCCTGCGGCTGCATGTCGCCGCCCATCACGCCGAAGCTCATGACCGGCTTGCCGCCGCGCGTCAGGAAGCCCGGGATGATGGTGTGGAACGGCCGCTTGCCGCCCTCGACCACGTTGGCCGACTTGGGATCCATCGAGAAGCCGACGCCGCGGTTCTGCAGGCTGATGCCGGTGCCCGGCACCACCACGCCCGAGCCGAAGCCCATGTAATTGGACTGGATGAACGAAATCATCATGCCGTTCTCGTCGGCGGCGGTCAGGTAGACGGTGCCGCCGGCGGCCGGACGGCCGGCGCCGAAATGGGTGGCGCCGTCCAGGCGGATCAGCTTGGCGCGGCTGTCCAGGTAGTCGTCCGACAGCATCTGCTCGGGCGTGACTTCCATCGAGCGCGGGTCGGCCACGTACTTGTACAGGTCGGCGAAGGCCAGCTTCATGGCCTCGATCTGCACGTGTTGCGATTGCACCGAATCGACCGGCATGTCGGCGATGTTGAAGCGCTCGACGATGCCCAGCGCGATCAGCGCGGCGATGCCCTGCCCGTTCGGCGGGATCTCGTGCAGCTCGTAGCCGCGGTAGGACCGCGAGATCGGCTTGACCCACTCCGGGCGGTAGGCGCGCAGGTCTTCCAGCGTCATGGCGGCGCCGCATTCCTGGCTGAAGGCGGCGATGCGCTCGGCCAGCTCGCCTTCGTAGAAATCACGGCCCTTGGAGGCGGCGATGCGGCGCAGCGTGTTGGCCGCGTCCGGGAAGCGAAAGTGCTCGCCGACCTTGGGCGCGCGGCCCTCGGGCATGAAGGCCTGGGCGTAGCCCGGCTGGTTGCTCAGTTCATTGGCGGCGGCGGCCCACTTGTGCGCCACCACCGGCGGCACGGCATAGCCGCGCTCGGCGATCTCGATGGCCGGCTCGAACAGCTGCTCGAACGGCAGCTTGCCGAGCTTGTCGTGCAGCGCGGCCCAGCCGGCGACCACGCCGGGCACCGTCACCGCGTCCCAGCCGCGCTTGGGCTGGATCGCCAGGCCGTCGGCGCCGACGCCGTACTTGCGCTTGAAATACTCGACATTCCAGGCGGCCGGGGCCACGCCGGAGGAATTCAGGCCATGCAGTTCCTGGCCGTCCCAGACGATGGCGAAACAGTCGCCGCCCAGGCCGCAGGAGACCGGCTCGACCAGCACGATGGCGGCGGCCGCGGCGATGGCGGCGTCGACCGCGTTGCCGCCCTTGAGCAGCATGCGCAGGCCGGCCTGGGCCGCCAGCGGGTGCGAGGTGGACACCACGTTGCGCGCGAACAGCGGGATGCGGATGGAGGGATACGGGTTGACCCAGTCGAAGGATTTCATGGCGCCTGTCTCATATAGGTAAGCAGGCGAAGGTACTCCCGTGATCTAATTAAATCAATTTGATTTTTTGTTCAGTCATAAAAGAAATTTTTGTGAATTGACCCCATGAGCACCATCCGATTCCTGCGCACTTTCCTGGCCGTCGCCCACCATGGTTCGTTCTCCGAGGCGGCCGAGCAGGTGGCCCTGACGCAGGCCGCCGTCAGCTTCCAGATGCGCTCGCTGGAGGCCGAGCTGGGGCGCGAGCTGTTCGACCGCAGCGGACGGCTGGCCATTCTCAACGCCGCCGGCCGGGAATTACTTCCGGAAATCAAGCACTTGCTGGATTTATACGACCGTATGCGGCTGCCGCGCACGGTGCCGGGCGAGCTGGCCGGATCGGTCTCGGTGGGCAGCATCGTGTCCTGCATGGGGACGCTGTCCAAGGTGGTGTCGGGCATGAAGAAATCGCACCCCAAGCTGGACGTGCGCATCCTGTCCGGCAAGGCCAGCGAGCTGGCCGGCAAGGTCGAGGACGGCGAACTGGACGCGGCCTTCCTGGTGGAGGCGGGCCGCAAGATGGCCAGCACCCGCTGGACCCCGCTGTATGAGGAGCCGCTGGTGGTGATCGCCCCACCCTCGGCCGCCGGCCGCGACGCCCGCCAGGTGCTGGCGGGCAATCCATTCCTGCGCTTTGACCGCACCCAGCGCACCGGTCTGCAGATCGACCGGCTGTTGCGGCGCCTGGCGGTGCCGCTGGACGAATTCCTGGAACTGAACGCGATCGAGACCCTGGTCGAACTGGTGCGCCAGGAAGTCGGAGTGACCCTGCTGCCGCTCATCAACGGCTCGAACTGGAGCGACAGCCCGCAGTTGCGCATCTTGCCGCTGCCCGGCGACCTGGGGCCGGCGGCGCGCGCCATCGGCATGCTGGAACGGCGCGAACACGCCCGCCAGGGCATCACGACCGCCATCTGCGACGCCTGCGCCGCCGCGTTCCGGGCGCGCGAGCCGCAGGCCATCCCGTAACCGGCGCGCCACACGCAACAACGCCCCGCCTCGCCTCCCGGGCGGGAACGAGGCGGGGCGTTGCGCCCGGCGCGGCCGCTGCCGGCCGCGCCGCGGGTGGCGCGCTTACAGGCCCATCGCCGGATCGGTGACCGACGGCTTGCCCGTCTCCACCCGGCCGGCGAAGCGGCGGATGTAGGCCGGATCCTCGTTCAGGCGCGCGGTGAAGTCGAACCAGGCGCCGCTGGCCTTGAGCGACCACGACTGCTCGACCTGGCTGCCCGCCGGCACCGTCAACGTCCACTTCTCATTGTTGGTGTAGTAGGCGTTGGGCGTGATGACGAAGGTGCAGGCCTTCTTGCCGCTGTTGATGAAGCTGGTGTAGACGTCGCCGTTGGCGATGTCGTAGCAGACGCGGATTTCCGCGCCCAGCTCCTCGGTGCGGGCCAGCGCCAGGTCGCCGGCGAAGTGGCGCAGATAGCCGTTCGGCCCCATCACCCACAGGTCGTACTTGCCGCCGTCGGCGGCCGCGTCCCAGCTGCCTTCGAGCTGCTTGCCGGGCTCGACCGCGTAGCGGCGCGGCAGGCGGTCCAGGTGCAGGCGGTCATAGACGTGGAACACCGCGGCGGCGCTGCCGGTGTTGGCGAACACCAGCCACATGGCGCTGGTGCCCGGCTGGGCGCGGCCGCTGGTGTGCAGTTCGTAGGGCAGCGCGCGCGAGTAGCGCACGCCGGTTTCCTGCTTCGGCTTGACCTGGGTGGCGGTGTCCGGCAGCGGCACCTGCGCCAGGGCCTGCTGGTCGGCGCGGGTCTGGTCGGCCTGGGCCTTGGTCAGCAGCGTCAGGTCGGGCAGTTGCTCGTTGTTGGGCGTGGCGAAGTTGAAGGCCGAGGTCAGGTCGCCCAGCACCGCGCGGCGATAGGCGCTGATGTTCTTTTCAGCCACGCCGAAACGCGCTTCCAGGAAACGCAGCACCGAGGTGTGGTCGAAGGCCTGCGAATTGACCCAGCCGCCGCGGCTCCAGGGCGAGACGATGTACATCGGCACGCGCGGGCCGGGGCCGTAGACGCGGTTGTCGGCCGCGTCCTGCAGCGACGGCTTGATGTGGCGCTCCAGGTCGGTGTTGATGGTGGAGGCGCCCGCCATCGAACCGTCCGGGTTGAGCGACGGCGCGGCCGGCGACGGCACGTGGTCGAAGAAGCCGTCGTTCTCGTCGAAGTTGACCAGCAGCACGGTCTTGCTCCAGACGTCCGGATTGGCCGTCAGGGCGTTGAGCGTTTCCTGGATGTACCAGGCGCCCTGCACCGGGCTCGACGGGCCGGGGTGCTCCGAATAGGCCGCGGGCGCCACGATCCACGACACCTGCGGCAGCGAGCCGTTCAGCACGTCGTCGCGGAAGCCTTGCAGCAGGCCGTTATCGCTGGCCATGGTGTTGGCCACGCCCTTGTACAGCGGATTGGTGGCGTCGGCCGCGGGCGTCCAGGCCGGCGGGCTGGGGTTGCCGGCGGTGGGGTCGTTGCCGGACAGCTCATAGGCCTTGCGGAACTGGCGGAAACCGGCCAGCGGGTTGTCGGTGAAGTTGTCGGGCAGGTTCTGGTAGACCTTCCAGCTCACGCCGGCTTCCTGCAGGCGCTCGGGGTAGGTCTTCCAGGTCCAGCCGATGGTGGACGCGCCCAGGCCGTCCCACTGGTTGCGGGTCGAGGGGCCGTTGCCCTGCGCCAGCGGATCGTTGGTGCCGGTCCAGTGGAACAGGCGGTTGGTGTTGGTGCCGCCGTGCGAGGCACAGTGGTAGGCGTCGCACAGCGTGAAGGCTTCGGCCAGCGCGTACTGGAAGCCGAGTTCCTGGCGCGTGTAGTAGCCCATCGACTGGTTCTGCTTGTAGCGCGGCCATTGGTACAGGCGGCCGCCGTCCCAGGCGTTCTGGGCGTCGAGATAGTCGTGCGGGGTGCCGGACACGCGCTGGGCGTTGCCCTTGGTGCTGTCCAGGTGATACGGCAGCACCACGCGGGTGCCGTTGGTCTGTTCCCAGACCGAGCGGTTCTGGGGCAGCGGCACCGTGATGCGGTCGCCGAAGCCGCGCACGCCCTTGAACGAGCCGAAGTACATGTCGAACGAGCGGTTCTCCTGCATCAGGATGACCACGTGCTCGACGTCATTGATCGTGCCGGTGCGGTTGTTGGCGGGGATGGCCAGCGCGCGGCGGATGGCCGGCGGGAACATCGACAAGGCGGTCAGGCCGGCGCCGGAGGCGGCGGCGTTGCGCAGGAAGCGGCGCTTGCCGGCGTGGATCGGGTCTTTATGGGACGTCACGGATGCGATTCCTTGAATGCTGAAAAATGGCGCGGGCTCAGGGCGCGCAACGCAGGAGAGGCTTGGCCGGCTGGGTCGGCGTGTCGGGCTGGTTGCCAGCGTTGCTGTCGTCGTCGTCCTTGTCGCCGCCGCAGGCGGTCAAGGTGGCGGCCACCATCAGCACGGCGCCCAGGCGCAGGAAGGCGCGCAGGATCGGGGAAGCGGTATTCATGTCGTATCTATCCTCGGGACATCAGGGAAACAATTCGGAAACGGACTTGCCGGACAGGGCCAGCGACTTGACCTCGGTTTCGGTCAGGGCGCGCGACCAGAAGGCCAGGTCGTCGAAGTACATGGTGTAGGGGCCCTTGGTGCCGGCGCAGCACACGCCGTAGGTCCCCTTGCCGTCCTCGTTCAGGCCCAGGTGCGGGCCGAACACGCCGGCGATCTGGGCGAAGTTGACGGTGCCGGTGGAAATCGAGCGGCTGAACCAGCCCATTTCCGTGTCGTAGACATAGGCGGCCATGGTCTTGGCGGTCTTGTCGATGACCATCGCCACGTAGACCGGCTTGTTGGGCGTGAACTTGACGCCGTTGATGTCGACGCGGGTGCCGCCGGCCAGGTTGAAGCGCAGCTCGGGGCCGGCCCACTGGGCGATGGTGATGCCGGGGTTGCCGCCGGAGTTGTAGTCCTTGTTGCCCAGGATGGAACGGTCGTTGGCGGTGCCGTCGGACTGGTACCAGAAGCCGATGGTGAACGCCGTGACGCTGTCGAGCAGGCCGGCCGGGTAATCCAGCTTGAAGGCGCCGGTCGGATCGCCCGAACGCTCGTTCTGGAACATCTTGCCGAACACGCCGCGGTCGGTGAACACCGGCGCCTGGACGCCGTCGTACGGCGTGATGGCGCCGCCGCCCGCGGCCTTGTCGGTCAGGTTGCCCTCGAACGGGAACAGCATCGTCAGACCGGTGCGCAGCGCCGGCAGCAGCGGCACCGGCGCGGTGTAGACCACGGTGGCGCGCACCGAGGTCACGGCATTGCCGACCGAGATGGCGTAGTTCAGTTCATGCAGCCCTTCGGTGGTGAACGTGAAGCCCGTATCGACGTAGTCGGTGGCGGTGCCCGGCAGGCGCGCGATCTCCTTGCCGTCGCGGGTGATCACGATCTCGCCGGTGGGCGTGCCGACGCGGGTCCAGTTCAGCGACACGCTCTTGTTGTCCATCGAGGTGCGGCTGGACGCGCGGCGCAACGCCACCGCCTCGAACAGGGAGGCGCCCGCCAGGTCATATTGGCCGGCGGCCGGCAGCGCGCCCAGATGCGCCAGGATGGTGGGCGCGGCGTCGGCGCCGCTGGGCAGGCCGTACCAGGCGGCGTTCCAGGCGCCGTCGAACGAGGCGTCGTCGGCGCTGCCGCCCAGCATCTGCGGGCGATTCATGGCCAGCAGCGTGGTCTTGTTGGGCGACAGCGGCAGGCCGTCGCTGGCGCCGGTGCGGTCCAGGCCATGGCTGGACGCCACGACCACCAGCCAGTTCTCGTCCGGATGGGCGGCGCGGCGATCGGCCACTTGCGCCAGCAACGCGCCGAGCGCGGCGTCGGTCTGGCGCAGGGTCGCCTGGTAGCCGGCGCCGAAGCCGCCGCTCGCGGCGGCGCGTTCGGCGGCGCCGAACTGCGCCACCACCACGTCGTATCCTTCGGTGATGCGGTCGCGCGCCTGGCTGGCGACGCAATCGTCGACGCCGGCACAGTCCGTCAGGCTCTGCAGGAAGCCCGCGTCGCGGTCGTTGCCGTTCAGGCTGGCCAGCAGCGACGAGTTGAAGGCCGCCGCGGTGCGCGCGGCGGGCTTGGCCGTCTTGACGCGCTGGAACAGCGTCGGCGTCTTGGGCGCCTGGCCCTGCGCGTTGCTGCGCACGCCGTGCTGGTCGGCCCATTGGCCGGTCAGCAGCGTGGCCCAGCCGGGCGCCGACAGCGTCGGCTGCTGCGTGACCGCGCCGGTGACGCCGCCGGTCCACGAGCGGGTCACCGTCAGTTGCGCCAGGTTGGGCAGGGACTTGTCCGCCACGCCCTGGCGATAGGCGTCATAGGTCAGGCCGTCGACGCCGATGAACAACACCTTGGTGGCCGAGCCGCCGCCCGGCTGTACCGCGGGCGGCGTCGCCGGCGTGTCGTCATCGCTCTTGTCGCCGCCGCAGCCGGCCAACGCGCCCAGGGTCGCCAACGCAACGCCCCAGCGCTTCCACTTCAATACCTGCATGTTCTTTCCCTTTCGAAACCCGCTTTGTAGGTGGCCCACATAGTGGCGTCGCAAGGTGAACGACCGATGAAGCAAAGAAAGGAATCGTTGATCGACGGATCAGCTTTTTTTTCGAGTGCGATACAGACGGCAACAAAGGCGGGGGCCGGCAAGCCGGCCTCCGCGGACCGCCGATGCGCTTTCGCGGACTTGTCACGATCGGCTGTTAGAGTCGGGCGCATCCGTGGCGCTTGCGCGTCCATTCTCTTTCCGCCGTTTCATTCATGCCTTTGTCCCTGCGCCTGTCCCCGCCCGCCGCCCCCGCGATGTTCCGCGCCCTTGCCATATTGGCGCTGGCGGCCGGCGTGGGCGTCTGGGGCGCCGTGCTGCTCGCCCCCAAGCCCCCCGCCCTGCCCGCCGCCGTGTCGGCGCCCGCCCCGCGCGCGGCCGACAACATGCCGGTGGCGCTGTGGTTCGGCCGCGATGAAGTGCTGCGCACGCAGATCAGCGTGCTCGGCGTGATCGCCGCCGGCACGGACGGCGCCGCGGTGTTCAGCATCGACGGCGGCCCGCCCGTGGCCTGGCGCGTCGGCGACGAAGTCGCGCCCGGCATCGTGCTCAAGGAAGTCGGCGCCGATGCCGTCACGGTCGAGCAAGGCGGCCGCGCCAGCCGGCTGGCCACGCCCGCCTCGCCGGCGCCGGAGGGCGGCATCGCCAGCGCCGCCAAGTGATCCGGCGCGCCTCATATTGCTGTCATATTTCATGTCCACAATCGCACGCTTCTCACTGAAATACCGGAGTCGTGAAGTGCGCCAGTCATCGCGTGGGCTCGCCCGCCAGCAAGGTTTCACCCTGATCGAGATCATGGTGGTCATCGTGATCATGGGGATTCTTGCGGCCCTGATCGTGCCCCGCGTGCTGGACCGTCCCGACCAGGCCCGCCAGGTCGCGGCGCGCCAGGACATCGCCGGCATCATGCAGGCGCTCAAGCTGTACCGACTGGACAACGGCCGCTATCCGACCACCGCCCAGGGCCTGCGCGCGCTGGTGGAAAAGCCGGAAGGCGCGTCCAACTGGCGCGGCTACCTGGACAAGCTGCCCAACGACCCCTGGGGCCATCCGTATCAATACCTGAGCCCCGGCGTCAAAGGCGACATCGATGTGTTCTCGTTCGGCGCCGACAACAAGCCCGGCGGAGAAGGCGGCGATGCCGACATCGGTTCGTGGGAACTCTGAGCGCGGTTTCACGCTAGTCGAAGTCCTGGTGGTGCTGGTGATCGTCGCCATCGCCGCCAGCATGGTGAGCCTGTCCATCGGCAAGCGCGCCGATCCGCTGCGCGAGGATGCGCGGCGCCTGGTCGACGCCTTCACCGTGGCCGAAGGCGAAGCCCGCAGCGACGGCCGGCCGATCCGCTGGCTGCCCGCCAGCGGCGGCTGGTCGTTCGAGCGCCAGGGCCGTTCCAGCGCGCCCAGCGCGCAGGACGACACGCCCCTGCCGGTCGACAAGCTCGAGCGCGACGAAGCCCTGCGCCCGCAGGCGTGGCTGGCGCGCCAGGTGCAACTGCGGCTGTCGCCCGAGCGCCCGCTGGTCTTCAACACCGAATGGGTGGCCGATCCGTTCAGCGTGCAGCTGCGCACGGGCGATTCGCTCGTGACGGTCACGCGCGACGCCGCCGGACGCTATGACATCCACTGAATTTGCTCTCGCGCGCCGCGCGCGGCGCCAAGCCCAGCGCGGCTTCACCCTGATCGAGGTGCTGGTGGCGCTGGCCATCATCGCCGTCGCGATGGGCGCGGCCCTGCGCGCCACCGGCGTCATGGCCGCCAACAACCGCGCGCTGCAGGACAAGACGCTGGCGCTGCTGGCCGCGCAGAACGCGCTGACCCAGCTGCGGCTGGAACAGACCCTGCCGCGCGCCGGCTCGCAGACCGTCGCCTGCCCGCAGGGCGGCCTGGCGCTGCAATGCGAACTGGTGTTCACCAACTCCCTGAACCGCAGCTTCCGCCAGGTGTCGGTCAAGGTCCGCGACGCGGGCAATGGCGCGGCCCTGCTGCAGCTGGACGGCCTGCTGTCGAGCCTGCGATGACCTGCCGCCACCCCCATGCCCGCGACCAGGCGGGCTTCACCCTGATAGAAGTGCTGGTGGCGCTGGCGCTGATGGCGCTCGTCAGCCTGATGGCCTGGCGCGGCCTGGACAGCGTCTCCAGCGCGCGCGACTGGATCGCGCAGCAGTCCGACGACACCGACGCCATCGTGCGCACGCTGGGCCAGATGGGACGCGATGTCGAGCTGGCCTACAACGGTCCGTCGTTCGCCGCGCCCGGCATCGACACGCAGGTCTTCACGACCGGCGTGCGCCTGTTGCGCGGCGCGGCCGGCGCGCAGGTGCTGGAGATCCTGCGGCCCGATCCGGACGGCGACGGCCGCTGGCAGCGGGTGCAGTGGTCGGTGCGCAAGGACGGTCTGTGGCGCGCCAGCGGCGTGCCCGCCGAACAGGGACCGCTGCCGCCCGTCGGCGACGGCGCGCTGGCCGTCCTCGGACAAGGGCAAGAGTGGAGGCGATCGGGAGTGATCCGTGTAGGGCAGGAGTGCTGA
>ERZ1739169.188-NODE-188-length-15266-cov-15.034252_pt1 | contig 15266 bp, 8 predicted proteins | sample MGYA00581756_ERZ1739169 | MGnify/ENA primary metagenome ERZ1739169 (study PRJEB40789, sample SAMEA7425667) | Salamandra salamandra | biome: salamander skin | place: Germany | collected 2020-03 | study: cvxcv | reverse complement strand
CAGACGCGGTAATCGCAGTAATAAGAAAATAACAAGGCGGGGCCCGAAAGCCCCGCCTGATAATGGCGCAACCTTACCGTTGCGCTTTAAAGAGTAACTCAGGCAGCGGTGATATTGAGCGCCTGTTTGCCTTTGGGCCCCTGGATAATCTCGAAAGCCACTTTCTGGCCTTCTTTCAGGGTTTTAAAACCATTCATCTGGATGGACGAGAAGTGGGCGAACAGATCTTCACCGCCGTCGTCGGGCGTAATGAAGCCGAAACCCTTTGCATCGTTGAACCATTTGACGGTACCCGTCGATTTGGGATTGTCCCCTTGGACGGCGGTTGCGGTCGTATCAGACATGCGGACTGCCTCATTGAATCGTATGTTGACAGAAGGGCATCGCGGCCTAGACCCCTGTCCCCCCTCCGGCCTCCTGGCAGGTTTTCGATGAATTGAAAACCCCAGAATGCGTGGATAATGCGCCGCTTTTCTTTGCGGAGTCAAGTATGGAAACTACGCATTTCTACGTGTAATTTTGCGTAAGTTACATGCAAGCCGTCCCCTGATTAAATAGAATAGCCGCCCTATGAGTTCTACCTTGGATACCCAACAAGATTTGGCCGTCGAGAAGGCGCCGGCCCGCGTCGCGCCGCCTCCGATGTACCAGGTCCTGTTGCTGAATGACGACTACACCCCGATGGAGTTTGTCGTGAAGGTGCTGCAAAAGTTCTTCAACAAGAATCACGAAGAAGCCACGCGCATCATGCTGCAGGTGCATCACGAAGGGCGCGGCGTCTGCGGCGTCTATCCGCGCGACCTGGCCGCCACCCGGATTGCCCAGGTGGCCCAGTATGCGCGGGCGCGCCAGCACCCGTTGCAGTGCGTGATGGAACCGGTCTGAACTCGCAAGAACAGCGCCGCCGGAACAGGCGGCGTTCTGCTGTACAGGGTTGCAAAGCAGGAACCGCGCACCGAGAAGCGCGCGGCAATATCAGGTCGGCAGCTCCGCCGCAAAGGAGCATCGCATTCGAGTAGGCGGGGAGGTTTGCCGTGAGTGGAAAGAACAGCAAGACCTGGCTGGCGGCAGCCGGCGCGATCGTGGTGGCCGGCGCCATCGGCGTGGGCTGGTGGATGGGCAAGGGCGGTCAACCGTCCGCGCCCGCGACGCCGCAGACGGCCACGCCGGCGGCAACCACGGCGGCGCCCGCCACGGCGGCCGGCGGCGCCAAGCCCGAGGCCTTGCCGGCGGCGGCCACGGTCGGCAGCGCCGATCCGTTCGCGGTCCTCAATTGCCAACCGCGCCAGTACAACGACTCGCTGTCGCTGGCGGTCACCTTCACGCAGCCGGTCGAAGCCAAGGCCGACCTGAGCAAGTTCCTGCAGGTCACCGACACCGGCGCCCCGTCGGGCAAGGCGGACCAGGACACCGAGCGCAGCGCCAACGGCATGCAACCGGCTTCGGTCCAGCCGGGCGACGCCGCGCCCAAGGGCAAGATCGTCCAGGGCAACTGGGTGGTCGGCTCCAACCCGCGCATGGTGTATTTCCCCTACGTGCAGCCGCAGCGCTCGTATTCGGTCTCGGTGCGCGCGGGCCTGCCCGGCGCCGGCGACAAGGTCGCCCTGGCCAGCGGCTCGCACTGCGACGTGGTGACCGACGCCATGCCGCCCTCGTTCTATTTCGCCAGCCGCGGCGTGGTGCTGCCGGCCGGCCAGAACGGCGGCCTGCCGGTGGCGACCGTCAACATGCCCGAGGTCGACGTGCAGTTCCTGCGCGTCGCGCCCGAGCGCGTGCCGGAACTGTTCGAGTCGGTGCTGGGCATCGGCCGCAACGCCGCTTCGTCGGACGATGACGAATCCGGCGGCTACGACGAAGACGGCTGGCGCTATTCCGACAACCGCAGCCTGAAGGGCTCGGTCAGCAACTGGGACCTGGACCGCTTGAATTCGCTGACCACCAGCGTCTACCAGGGCCGTTTCGTGACGGACGACAAGCCGAACCGCCGCCACGTCACCTTCCTGCCGGTCGAAGGCATCAAGGAACTGCAGGAACCCGGCATCTACGTCGCGGTGATGAGTCAGCCCGGCCGTTTCCGCTATGAATACCAGGTCACCTATTTCTACGTCAGCGACATCGGCCTGCACGCGCGCCGCTACAGCGACCGCATCGAGGCCTACTCGGTGTCGCTCAAGAGCGGCCAGGCGATCTCGGGCGCGCTGTTCGAACTGGTGGACGGCGCCGGCAAGACGCTGGCCAAGGCCCAGGCCGACGGCCAGGGCCACGTGCGCTTCGATGGCACCTTCGCCAATGCCCGCGTCATCCGCGCCTCGCGCGACAAGGAAATGACCGTGCTGGCGCTGGCCGAGCCGGCGCTGGACCTGTCCGAATTCGATACCGGCGGCCATATCTCCCGCCCCAACAACCTGTTCGTCTACGCCGGCCGCAATCTGTACCGCCCCGGTGAAACCTTCCATGTCTCGGTGTTGCCGCGCGACCTCGACGGCCGCGTGATGCCGCCCGCGCCGCTGACCGCCACGCTCAAGCGTCCCGACGGCCGCGTGGTCTCGACCAACCTGTGGCAGCCCGCCAAGGACCTGCAGGGTTATGTCGAGCGCGCCATCGACCTGCCGCCCGACGCCCAGACCGGCGCCTGGATGCTGGAATTGCGCGTCGACCCCGCGTCGCGCGCGCCCGATGCCTCGTGGAAGTTCCAGGTCGAGGAATTCCTGCCTGAACGCATGAAGATGGCGCTGACGTCCGACCAGGACGTGTTGTCGCCCAACGACACCCTGACCGTCGACGTGCAGGGCGACTATCTGTATGGCGCGCCCGCCGCCGGCAACCGCCTGCTGTCCAGCTTCCAGGTCAAGCGTGACCGCTTTGCGCTGCCGCAGCAATGGCCCGGCTTCATCTTCGGCGACGTGGCCGACGATTCGCGCCGCCATTTCGAGGAACTGCCGGAAGCCGCGCTGGATTCGACCGGCGCCGCGCAACTGGAAGTCGAACCGCGCACCGACGGCACCCATTCGCCGATGAAGGTGCGGGTCTCGGCCAGCCTGCTGGAATCGGGCGGCCGCCCGGTGGTGCGTTCGATCGAGCGCAGCGTCTGGCCCGCCGACAAGCTGATCGCCGTGCGCCCGCAGTTCGACAGCGATGTCGCGCGCGAAGGCGCCCCGGCCTCGTTCGAGGTGCTGCGCGTGGACGCGCAGGGCAAGATCGCGCCGCTGGCGCAGGCCCAGATGCGCCTGTACCGCGAGGAACGCCAATACTACTGGCGCTTCGACGACCAGCGCGGCTGGAACAGCGGCTACACCGAAACCGAGGAACTGCTCGACTCGCGCGAGATCGCGCTGCAGGACCGCAGCCAGTTCACGGTGCAGGTCAAGTGGGGCCGCTACCGCCTGGAAATCGCCGATCCCGAGACCGGTGAAACCCTGCGCTACCGCTTCTATGCGGGCTGGGACGCCCAGGACGCCGACGCCATGGGCAACCGCCCCGACCGCGTCCAGATGAAGCTGGAAGGCGTGCCCGCCAAGCCGGGCGACAGCGTCAAGCTGACCCTGACGCCGCCGCACGACGGCCAGGCCCTGATCACCGTCGAGGGCGACCGCATGCTGTGGTCGACCTGGGTGGCCGTGAAGGCGACCGGCACGCAAGTGGAAATCCCGATCGACAAGAGCTGGAAGCGCCATGACCTGTACGTGGCCGCGGCGGTGTTCCGTCCCGGCAGCGAAGGCGACCGCGTGACCCCGGCGCGCGCGCTGGGCCTGACCTTCCTGCCGATCGCCAGCGCCGACCGCAAGCTCGACGTCAAGCTGACGGCCGCCGCCAAGACCGAGCCCGAGACCAAGACCACGGTCCGCGTGAAGGTCGATGGCGCCCAGGGCAAGCAGGCCATGGTGACGCTGTCGGCGGTCGACGTCGGCATCCTCAACATCAACCAGTACCGCACGCCCGACCCGCTCGACTTCTTCTTCGGCAAGCACCGCTACGCGGCCGAACTGCTGGACATGTACGGCAAGCTGATCGAGAAGATGGACGGCACCAAGGGCAAGCTGAAGTGGGGCGGCGACGCCGCCATGCGCGGCGACAGCAAGAGCCTGCCCAAGAAGGTCAAGCTGGTCGACCTGTTCTCGGGTCCGGTCAAGCTCAACGACAAGGGCGAGGCCGACATTACGCTGGATCTGCCCGACTTCAACGGCACGCTGCGCCTGATGGCCGTCGCGTTCACCGCCGACAACTTCGGCAGCACCGACACCGAAATGGTGGTGGCGGCGCCGATCGTGGCCGAGCTGAACACGCCGCGCTTCATTACCCCGGGCGACCAGGCCGCCATCGCACTGGACGTGACCAACCTCAGCGGTTCCGACCAGAAGGTGACGGTCAAGCTGGAAGCGCTGGATCCGGTCGGCATCGTCGACGGCACCCGCACCGTGACGCTCAAGGACAAGCAACGCACCACGCTGCGCTTCACCGCCAGCACCACCGGTTCCTACGGCCTGGGCCTGATGCGCCTGACCGTGGACGGGCAGGGCGGCGCCAAGCCGATCCACATCGTGCGTGAATCGGTGCTGCAGGTGCAGCCGGCCTACGCGGCCGAGCGCCAGATGCGCCGCCTGCGCCTGAACCCGGGCGAGTCCAACACGCCGCAGGCATCGTGGGTGGCGTCGTACTACCCGGACTCGACCACGATCAGCATGACGGTCTCGAACCGTCCGCCGATCAACGTCAACCGCGTGGTCGAAGGCCTGCTCAACTACCCTTATGGCTGCACCGAGCAGACCATCAGCGCGACCCTGCCGTGGGTGCTGATCGACGAGGAAGCGGCCAAGCAGTTCGGCCTCAAGCCGCGCACCCAGGCCGAGCGTGAAGCCAAGGTCGCGGGCGCCATCGGCCGCCTGTCGGGCATGCGCAATGCGGTCGGCTCCTACAACCTGTGGAGCAGCTCGTCGGCGCGCGATGTGTGGCTGACGGCCTACGCCGTGGGCTTCCTGCAGGATGCGCGCGACAAGGGCTTCTCGATCCCCGAGGCCTCGCTGGACCGTTCGCGCCAGTGGCTGCTGGAGCAGGTGCAGCAGAGCAGCGGTTCGTTCGGCACCTGGTCGGCCAACCTGAAGCGCGACTTCGAGGCGGGCCGCCTGGACAGCAGCGGGCTGAACGTGCTGCGCGAGGACCATCGCCGCTTCGCCGGCCTGGCCACCGCCGCCCTGGCGCTGGCGCGCGACAAGAAGGCGCCGCTGTCCACGGTGCGCCAGCTGTTCGACAACTACCAGGACCGCGCGCGTTCGCCGCTGCCCCTGATCCAGCTGGCCGCCGCGTTCAAGCTGATGGGCGACGAAGGGCGCATGAAGAGCGCGCTCGACCTGGCCATGACGCGCGAATACGGCATCACCCGCCGCGCCAACAGCTACTACGACGACTGGCTCGGCGACTACGGCAGCGCCGTGCGTGACTACGCGCTGGCCTACGCCCTGGCCAACCAGTACGAGCTGCGCCATGACCGCGTCGAGAACCTGATGACGCAGCTGGCCGCGCGCATGGGCAACCGTTCGTACCTGTCGACCCAGGAACAGATGGCCCTGCTGATGGCCGCGCGCGCCGCGGGCGGCGACAAGTCGACCCCGTGGCAGGCCGCGCTGACCGTCAATGGCGTGCGCAAGGAACTGGAAGGCGGCAGGTCCGACCGCACCGTGTCGCTGACCGCGGCCGACCTGGCCGGCACCCAGCTGACCAACACCGGCAGCCAGTCGCTGTTCATCGAGTACGACATCCAGGGCAGCCCGACCACGGTGCCGGCGCCGCGCAGCGACGTCATCCAGCTCAAGCGCGGCTGGTACCGTCCGGACGGCAAGCCGTGGGATGGCGGCACGCTGCAGACCGGCGACATGCTGGTGGTGTGGGTCCAGGCCAGCGCCAACCAGAACATTCCGGACGGCCTGCTGGTGGACCGCGTGCCGGCCGGTTTCGAGGTCGAGAACCTGAACCTGTCGCAAAGCCCCGAAATGCAGGACTGGAGCATCGGCGGGCGCCGCGTGGCCGACGCGATGGCCGACCCCAACATCAAGCACCGCGAATTCCGCGATGACCGGTATGTGGCGGCGGTATCGCTGGGCCGCGGCAAGGTGGACGTGTTCTACCTGGTGCGGGTCGTGACGCCGGGCCGTTATTCGGTGCCGTCGACCGTGGCCGAAGACATGTACCGGCCCGAGATCCGTGGCGTAGGCGAGCAATGGAGCACGGTCGAAATCCGCGATCGCAGCGCCAAGCAGCGTCCTTGAACACCGCCGCCACCCCGCCGGCGGGCGCCTCGCGCGCCCGCCGCTGGCGGCGGCGCGGACTCTTCGCGGCCAGCGTGCTTCTCGCGCTGGCCGCGTTGTTATTCGTGTTCGACCGCCTCTATCCCCTGCCTGCCATCGACTCCGGCGGCGCGGCCGTGGTGGTCGCCGCCGACGGCACGCCGCTGCGCAACTATCCCAGCCGCGACGGCATCTGGCGCTACCCGGTCAAGCCCGACCAGGTGTCGCCGCACTACCTCGATACCCTGCTGACCTACGAGGACCGCTGGTTCTACTGGCACCCCGGGGTCAATCCGGTGTCGCTGGCGCGGGCCGGCTGGCAATGGGCCACCAACCGCCGCATCGTCTCGGGCGGCTCGACCCTGACCATGCAGGTGGCCCGCCTGATCGACCCGCAGCTGGCCGGCAAGCCGTCGCGCTCGATGAGCGCCAAGCTGCGCCAGGCCTGGCGCGCGGTGCAGCTGGAGATGCACTACAGCAAGGACGAGATCCTGTCGCTGTACCTGACCCACGCGCCCATGGGCGGCATCGTCGAGGGCGTGGAAATGGGGTCGCGCCTGTGGCTGGGCAAGCCGGCGCGCGATCTGAGCCCGGCCGAGGCCGCCATGCTGACGGCCTTGCCGCAGGCGCCGTCGCGGCTGCGGCCGGACCGCCATCCCCAGGCCGCGCAGACCGCGCGCGACAAGGTGCTGGACCGCATGGTGGAACTGGGCCGCTGGACGCCCGCCGAGGTGGCCGACGCCAAGATCGAGCAAGTGGTGGCGCCGCCGCTGCGGGCCCGCTGGCTGGCGCCGCTGGCCGCGCAGCGCCTGTTGCAGGAGGCCGGCCGCCCGGCGGCCGGTTCGCGCCGCCCCGGCAGCCGCCCGCCGCTGCTGACGTCGACCCTGGACGCCGACATGCAGGCCGCGGTCGAGCGCATGCTGCTGGACCGGGTCGACAACCTGCCGCCCAAGGTCTCGATGGCGGTGCTGGTGATGGACAACGACTCCCTTGAGGTCAAGGCCTACGCCGGTTCCGCCGACTTTTCCGATGATTCCCGATACGCGCACGTGGATATGGTGCGCGGGGTGCGTTCGCCCGGCTCGACCCTCAAGCCGTTCCTGTACGCGCAGGCCCTGGACGACGGCCTGATCCACTCGGAAAGCCTGCTGATCGACGCGCCGTTGTCGTTCGGCGGCTACGCCCCGGGCAATTTCCAGGCGGCGTTCTCCGGGCCGGTGAGTGTGGCGCAGGCGCTGCAGCGCTCGCTCAACGTGCCGGCGGTGGACCTGCTGGACCGGGTCGGACCCACCCGTTTCGCCTCGGTTATGCTGACGGGCGGGGTCTGGTTACGTTTGCCGGCCGGCGCCGAGCCGAATCTGAGCTTGATTTTGGGCGGGGGCGGCACCACATTGGAAGAATTGGTCGGCGCTTATCGGGCCCTGGCCCGTGGCGGCATCTCCGGGCGTCCGCGCCTGCGGCCGGAGCAGCCGCGGGTCGAGTCCCGTATGATGAGTGCTGGCGCGGCCTGGATCGTGCGCGACATCCTGGAAGGCGGCGGCCACCCGGACCGGCCCTTTTACCAGTCGGGCAGTCCGGCCCGGCAACTGGCCTGGAAAACCGGGACGAGTTTCGGATTCCGGGACGCCTGGGCCGTCGGAGTGACCGACAGCTGGACGATCGGGGTCTGGGTGGGCCGTCCCGACGGCACGCCCAATCCCGGGTTTTTCGGTGCGAATGTGGCGGCGCCGCTACTGCAGGACATCGTGGCGGCGTTGCCGGAAGGCGCCCAGCACGTGCGCATGCGGCCTGCCTCGGTGCAGGCGGTCGTGACGTGCTGGCCGCTGGGTTACCGGCTGGGCAGCGTGCCGTCCGGGGAATGCCCCGAGCAGCGCGCGGCCTGGGCCCTGAATGACACGGTGCCGCCGTCGTTCGCCGGCTACGCCGATGCCACGCAGGGGCCGTTGCGCCTGGGTGGCGTGGCCACCGGCTCGGTGCTGCGGCCCGTGCCGGGCAGCACGCAGGTGTCGGTGGATGTGGATGTGCAGGGCGCTGAGGGTGAAGTATGGTGGATGCTCGATGGTCGCGTGGTAGGTCATGCCGCGTCGGGTCGTCCGTTTAATCTGGTGCTGACGCGGGACGGGCGGTATACGTTGACCGCCATGGACGCGCAAGGCCGCCACGACAGCGTGGTTTTTGAAATCGCTGGCGTTACGCCCTGATCGGCATAGAATATGAATCGTGTATTTGACCGCTTCGATGCGTTACGGAGGAAGCGTGATTTCCCAAGAGCTTGAAGTCAGCCTGCATATGGCTTTCGTCGAGGCCCGTTCGGCCCGGCACGAATTTATTACCGTCGAGCACCTGCTGCTGGCGTTGCTCGACAACGCTTCCGCGGTTGAAGTGTTGCGCGCCTGCGCCGCCAATCTGGATGACCTGCGCCGCAACCTGCGTCAGTTCGTTTCGGAAAACACGCCGGTGATCCCCAGCGGCGCGGAAGTCGACACCCAGCCCACGCTGGGTTTCCAGCGCGTGATCCAGCGCGCGATCATGCATGTGTCCGCGGGCGGCACCGGCAAGAAGCCGGTCACCGGCGCGAACGTGCTCGTGGCCATTTTTGGCGAAAAGGATTCGCACGCCGTGTACTACCTGCAACAGCAGGGCGTCACGCGGCTGGATGTGGTGAATTTCCTGTCGCATGGCATTACCAAACAGCCACAGGTGGAGTCCGCCGCCGTGCAGAAAGAGCAGCAAACCAATGGTGAAGAGCAGGGCGAATCGCGCCAGTCGCCGCTGGACCAGTATGCGACCGACCTGAACGCCGCGGCGTTGGCCGGCCGCATCGATCCGCTGATCGGGCGCGAGCACGAAGTCGAGCGCGTGATCCAGGTGCTGTGCCGCCGCCGCAAGAACAACCCGCTGCTGGTCGGCGAGGCCGGCGTGGGCAAGACCGCCATCGCCGAGGGCCTGGCCTGGCGCATCACGCGCGGCGAGGTCCCCGAGATCCTGCAGGCCGCGCAAGTGTTCGCGCTGGACATGGGCGCGCTGCTGGCGGGCACCAAGTACCGCGGTGATTTCGAGCAGCGCCTGAAGGGCGTGCTCAAGCAGATCCGCGGCAATCCCGACGCGATCCTGTTCATCGACGAAATCCACACGCTGATCGGCGCCGGTTCGGCCTCGGGCGGCACGCTGGACGCCTCCAACCTGCTCAAGCCGGCCCTGTCCTCGGGCCAGCTCAAGTGTATCGGCGCCACCACGTATACGGAATACCGCGGCGTCTTCGAGAAAGACCACGCGCTGTCGCGTCGCTTCCAGAAGATCGACGTGCCGGAACCCAGCGTCGAGCAGACCGTGCAGATCCTGCGCGGCCTGAAGAGCCGCTTCGAGGAACACCACAACGTCCGCTACTCGGCCGCCGCGCTGTCGGCCGCCGCGGAACTGTCGGCGCGCTTCATCAACGACCGCCACCTGCCGGACAAGGCCATCGACGTGATCGACGAGGCCGGCGCCGCGCAGCGCCTGCTGCCGCGTTCGCGCCAGAAGAAGGTGATCGGCAAGGTCGACATCGAGAACATCGTTTCCAAGATCGCGCGCATTCCGCCGCAGTCCGTCTCCAACGACGACCGCAGCAAGCTCGCCACGCTCGACCGCGACCTCAAGACCGTGGTGTTCGGCCAGGACAACGCCATCGAGGCGCTGTCCGCCGCCATCAAGATGGCGCGCTCGGGCCTGGGCAAGCCGGAAAAGCCGATCGGCGCCTTCCTGTTCTCCGGCCCCACCGGCGTCGGCAAGACCGAAGTCGCGCGCCAGCTGGCCTTCACGCTGGGCGTGGAGCTGCTGCGCTTCGACATGTCCGAGTACATGGAACGCCACGCGGTGTCGCGCCTGATCGGCGCGCCGCCGGGATACGTCGGTTTCGACCAGGGCGGCCTGCTGACCGAGGCCATCACCAAGCAGCCGCACTGCGTGCTGCTGCTCGATGAAATCGAAAAGGCCCACCCGGACGTCTTCAACATCCTGCTGCAGGTCATGGACCATGGCACGCTGACGGACAACAACGGCCGCAAGGCGGACTTCCGCAACGTCATCCTCATCATGACGACCAACGCGGGCGCCGAGACCTTGAACCGTCCGTCCATCGGCTTCGCCAATTCGCGCGTGGTTGGCGACGAGATGGCGGAAATCCGCCGCATGTTCACGCCCGAGTTCCGCAACCGGCTGGATGCGATCATCCCGTTCGCGCCGCTGGACCGCGAGATCATCCTGCGCGTGGTCGACAAGTTCCTGATGCAGCTCGAAGACCAGCTGCACGAGCGCCGCGTCGAAGCCGTGTTCACCACGGCCCTGCGCGAGCACCTGGCCAAGGAAGGCTTCGATCCGCTGATGGGCGCGCGACCGATGCAGCGCCTGATCCAGGACACCATCCGGCGCGCGCTGGCCGACGAGCTGCTGTTCGGCAAGCTGGTCGATGGCGGCACCGTCACGGTGGACCTGGACGAGGCCGGCAAGGTCACGCTCGATTTCGACGACCACGGCAAGCCGCCGTCGGCCGCGCCCGACAAGCAGGAAGTCGAGCTAGTCGAATAGGCCCATGAGCAGCGCGGAGAGCCAGCCGCTGATCGAGTGCGAACACTGCGCAAGCATCTATCGCCGACATCAGCTCGAACCTGGCGAGACCGCCAATTGCGCCCGCTGCGGCACCATACTCTGGCGCTACAGCGGGCTTACTTTGTCCAATTGGCTGGCACTCGCCATCGCCGCGCTGATCATCTTTGGCGTGGCCAACGCCTACCCGGTCGCCTCGATGTCGGTGCAGGGCATGGTGCAGCAGGCCTCGCTGCTGGATGCCATCGGCATCACCTGGCGCCAGGGGCATTACGCCGTGGCGATCATGACCGGCCTGGCGGGTTTCGTGCTGCCGCTGTTCCAGTTGACGTTGTTGCTGTGGGTGCTGGGCCCTTTGTCGCGCGGCGCCGAGCCGGCCGGGTTCCGTGGCGCGATGCGCCTGCTGGGCCTGTTGCGGCCCTGGTGCATGGTGCCGGTGTTCCTGCTGGGCGTGCTGGTCGCGGTGGTGAAACTGGCCGGCATGGCCGCGGTCTCGCCCGGCATCGGCCTGATCGCCTTCGGCATCCTCACCATTTTCCTGACCATGCTCGGCCGCCTCTCGCCGCACGTGTTGTGGCGCTATGCCGAAAGCGACGGCGTGGTGCCGGTGCACGTGCCCGAGGCGGGTCCCGGCGTGGTGCTGACGGGCTGCCATGTCTGCGGCCAGGTGCAGGCCGTGGCGCACGCGGAAGACGCCGAGGCCGAGCACCACTGCGTGCGTTGCCACGCCGTGGTGCATTACCGCAAGCCCGACCACCTGGCCCGCACCTGGGCGCTGTTGCTGGCCGCCGTGGTGTTCTATATTCCCGCCAATGTGCTGCCGGTGATGAAGGTCAGCTCGGTGCTGGGCGACAGCGCCCACACCATCCTGGGCGGCGTGGTGGAACTCTGGGACATGGGTTCCTGGGACATCGCGCTGATCGTCTTCATCGCCAGCGTGGCCGTGCCGCTGACCAAATTGCTGGCGCTGATTTTGTTATTGTTGACCGAGCAGTGGCGCAGCACCACCAACCTGCGCCCGCGCACCCGGCTGTACCAGATGGTCGAGTTCATCGGCCAGTGGTCGATGCTGGATGTGTTCGTGGTGATTCTGCTGGCGGCCCTGGCCGATTTCCAGGGCCTGATGGAAATCAGCGCCGGCGCGGGCGCGGCGGCGTTCGGCGTGGTCGTCATCCTGACCATGCTGTCCGCCATGAGCTTCGATCTGCGCCGCAGCTGGGACCTGGAAGCAGCGGGTGAATTGGACGACCCGGAACCGGCCGCGGGCCGGCGTCCGGCGTCCGCCGCTGGCGCGCAAGCGGGTTGACGCCAGCACGATTGCGGCGCGTGGGCGGGAACGCCGCGCGCCGTTCAAAGAAGAAAAGGAAAACCGATGTCCGACCAAGCACCTGGATCTGGTGAAGAGAAGTACGCGTCACCCACGATCTCGCGCAAGCGCAAGAGCCGGATTTCATGGATCTGGCTGGTGCCGATCGTCGCGGCGCTGATGGGCCTGTCGCTGGTGGTGCGGACCTGGATGCAGGCCGGTCCCGACCTGTCGATCGAATTCAATACCGCCGAAGGGCTGGAAGTCGGCAAGACCCAGCTGCGCTACAAGGACGTGAACGTCGGCACCGTGCGCTCGATCGGCTTCAATGCCGACCGCAGCAAGGTGGTGGTCAACGCCGAGCTGTCCAAGGACGTGGCCGACCTGGCGCGCGAGGGCACCAACTTCTGGGTGGTGCGGCCGCGCCTGGACGTCAGCGGCGTGTCGGGCCTGGGCACCTTGCTGTCGGGCGCCTACATCGGCGTGGACGCGGTCGAGGGCAAGGATGCGTCCAAGAAGGCGACCAAGCTGCACTTCGTCGGCCTGGAGACGCCGCCCGCCGTCACGCATGATCGCGCCGGCAAGCGCTTCAAGCTCAAGGCGGCGGACCTGGGTTCGCTGGACATCGGCTCGCCGGTGTATTTCCGCCGCATCAACGTCGGCCGCGTGATCGGCTATGCGCTCGACAAGACCGGCAACGCGGTCAACGTCGAAGTGTTCGTGGACGCGCCCAACGACAAGTTCGTCACCAACGGCACGCGTTTCTGGAACGCCAGCGGCGTGGATTTCAGCGTCAATGCCGAAGGCCTGAAGGTGCGCACCCAGTCGCTGGTCTCGATGGCCGTGGGCGGCGTGGCCTTCGAGCCGGTCTACAGCGTGCGCGACGCCAGCACGCCGGCGCCGGCCGACGCGCACTTCGAACTGTATGCCACCGAGGCGGCGGCCAAGGCCAACCCCGATGGCGAGGCCTTCCCGATCCGCATGCGCTTCGACCAGTCGATCCGCGGCCTGGCGGTGGGCGCGTCGATCGACTTCTCGGGCATCACGCTGGGCAATGTCACGCAGATCAACATGGACTTCGATCCGGTCAGCAAGCGTTTCTACGCGCTGGTGGACGCGACGCTGTATCCGGAACGCCTGGGCCGCGTCTACGAAGACGTGCGCGAACACGCCATCAAGGACGGCGACGAGGCTGGCGGACGCCTGCTCGGCATCATGATCAAGCACGGCCTGCGCGCCCAGTTGCGCACGGCCAACCTGTTGACGGGCCAGCTGTACGTGGTGCTGGACGACTTCCCCAACGCCAAGCCGGTGGAGTTCAAGATGTCCAACCCGGCCTTGATCCCGACCGTGCCGGGCAACCTCGACCAGTTACAGCAGCAGGTCAGCAACATCGTCGCCAAGATCGACAAGATCCCGTTCGACAAGATCGGCGAGGACCTGCGCACCACGCTGGCCAGCACCTCCAAGCTGATGAACCGCCTGGACAAGCAGGTGGCGCCGGAGGCGCAGAACGTGCTCAAGCAGGCGCGCGATTCCATGGCCAGCCTCAACGCCCTGGTGGCCTCGGACGCCTCGCTGCCGGTCAACGCCGAAAAGGCCATGCAGGAACTGAGCCGCGCCGCCCGCTCGCTGCGCGCGCTGGCCGACTTCCTGCAATCGAACCCCGAAGCGCTGCTGCGCGGCCGCGGCAGCGACCCGATCCCCGGCGCCGGCCCCGTCAGGAACTGAACCCATGACCCACATCCGTTTCCGTCCCGTCCGCGCCGCCGCGCCGTCCCTGCGCCGCGGGTTGGCCGTGCTGGCCCTGCCGCTGCTGCTGGCCGCCTGCGCCTCGTCGCCGCCGGTCCATTACTACACCCTGCAGGGGCCGGCGCCCCAGGCGCCGGCCGTGCCGCGCGCGGCGGCGCCGTTCCTGCTGGAAGTGCAGGGCGTCAACGTGGCGGCGCAGGCCGACCAGCCGCAACTGATGGTCCGCACCGGCGACGGCAGCGTGGCGGCGCTGTATTCGGAGCGCTGGAGCTCGCCGCTGGGCGACGAGATCCGGGGCGCCTTGTCCGATGCCCTCAAGCACGACCTGGGCGCGCTCGATGTGCAGGTGGTCAAGCCCGGTCCGTCCGCGCCGCTGTGGCGGGTGCAGACCGACGTGCAGCGCTTCGACCTGGTATCGGGCCGCATGGCGCAGCTGGACGCCACCTGGCGGGTGCGGCCGGTCAACCTCAAGGGCAACGGCCTGCTGTGCCGCAGTGTCGTCACCGAAACCGTGTCCGAGGCCGGCGTGCCGGCGCTGGTCGCGGCGCAGCAGCGCGCGGTGGCGGCGCTGGCGGGCGCGATGGCATCCGCCATCCGCGGCCAGACGCCGGACAGCGCCGGCGCGGTGCAGATGCTGGGCTGCTCGCCGCTGCCCGAATCCGGCAAATAAAAGGGGACGGGCAGGATACCAAAACCTGCCATGATCTCAACCGGTTAACCCCTAGGGTTAACCTTAATACAAAGCCGGTTGCAACCTGACTAGCATACGGTCCTACCGATGCCGGGCCCCCTTGCGGGCCCGGTGTGACCTCTGCCATGCGACAGGAAGCAATCTCTTATGGCCAGCACCACCCTCGGCGTCAAGGTCGATGACGCGCTGCGCGACCGCCTGAAGGCCGCCGCGCAAAAACTCAATTGCACGCCCCACTGGCTGCACAAGCAGGCGATCCTCGCCTACCTGGACAAGATCGAGCGCGGCCACCTGCCGGCCGAGATGTCCCATCTGGGCGGCGAAGAGGGCGGCGATGAAGAGGGCGGCGAACAGCAGGCCGCCGCCACGCCACCGTTCTACGAATTCGGCCAGGACGTGCAACCGCAATCGGTGCTGCGCGCCGCCATCACCGCCGCCTACCGCCGCCCCGAGCCGGAGTGCGTGCCGCTGCTGCTGGGCCAGGCCCGCATGCCGAACCTGGAAAAGGTCCACGCGGTTGCCACCGATCTGGTCAAGAAGCTGCGCGGCAAGCGCACCGGCGGCGGGGTCGAGGGACTGATCCAGGAGTTTTCTCTGTCGAGCCAGGAAGGCGTGGCGCTGATGTGCCTGGCCGAGGCGCTGCTGCGCATTCCCG
>ERZ1739169.187-NODE-187-length-15274-cov-16.260858_pt1 | contig 15274 bp, 12 predicted proteins | sample MGYA00581756_ERZ1739169 | MGnify/ENA primary metagenome ERZ1739169 (study PRJEB40789, sample SAMEA7425667) | Salamandra salamandra | biome: salamander skin | place: Germany | collected 2020-03 | study: cvxcv | reverse complement strand
AGATCTACACTATAGCCTACACTCTTTCCCTACACGACGCTCTCCGATCTCTGCTGGCGGCGCAGCAGGCGCCCGCGGTCATCGCGGCCCTGCAGGCCGAAAGCAGCCGCCGCAGCCTGTTCGGCCCGGTGCTCGATGGCCAGGTGCTGCCGGCCGACATCGCGCCGGCCTTGCGCCAGGCGGCTGGCCGCGCCGACGTGCTGGTCAGCTACACCCGCGACGAAATGGCGGCGTTTCCCGGCGGCGACGGCCCCGACTGCGCGGCCGCCAGCGAGGCGGTGTTCGGCGCGCCATCGCGCCAGTGGGCCGCGGATGCCGCCGCCCAGGGCCGCCAGGCCTGGCTGGCGCGCTTCGACGTGGCGCCCACGACCCGTTTCCAGGCCTGCCACTGCATCGAGCTGCCGTTCGTCTTCGACACGCTCGCGGCCTTTGCCGACGCGCCCATGCTGCAAGGCCTGGCGCCAACACAGGCCGCCGCGCTGGCGCAGACCACGCAACGCGCCTGGATCGCTTTCATTCGCGGCGAAACGCCCGCGTGGCCGGCCGCGCCGCACCTGGAACGGCTGGCCTGAAGTCCCGCGCCGGGCGCATGACCCGGCGCGTCCAACATCGACAAGGGGAATACCAATGCTCAAGCCATTCGCCATCGCGCTCGCCCTGCTGCTGCCCGCCGCCGCCGGCGCGGCCTATCCGGACAAGCCGGTCAAGATCATCGTCTCCAATCCGCCGGGCGGTCCGGTCGACGTGATGCTGCGCGTGCTCGCCAGCAAGCTGTCCACCGCCTGGGGCCAGGCGGTGGTGGTGGAAAACAGGCCCGGCGCGTCCGGCATCATCAGCACCGGCGCGCTGGTCAAGTCGGCGCCGGACGGCTACACGCTGGGCATGGTGGTGGCGTCGTCGGTGACGATCGTGCCGTTCGCGGTCGACCACCTGCCGTTCGATCCGCAAAAGGACCTGCAGCCGGTGGCGCTGGTGGCGCGCACGCCGTTCCTTTTCATCGTGCCCAGCGACAGCCCCATCAAGACCTGGCAGGACTTCGTGCGCGAGAGCAAGGCGCGCAACCTGACGGTGGGTTCGTTCTCGATCGGCACCGCCTTCCACCTGGTGTGGGAGCAGACCGCCCGGCGCGCCGGCATCAAGGCGCTGTACATCCCGTCGTCCTCGTCCGGCAAGACGCAGAACGACCTGATCGGCGGCCAGCTCGACGTGGGGCTGGATGCCCCCTCCAGTTCGAAAGGCCTGATCGACAGCGGCCGCCTGCGGGCGCTGGCCATCACCAGCCCGCAGCGCTTTCCCGGCCTGCCGGACACGCCCACGCTGCGCGAGTCGGGCATGGGCGACTACGCGCCGCAACCATGGATCGGCCTGATGGCGCCGGCCGGCGTGCCGGCCGACCGCGTGGCGCGGATCCAGCAGTCGGTCGCGGACATCCTCAAGGAACCGGCGATGAAGGCGCAGATGGAAACGCTGGGCATGATTCCGATCGGCGGCAGCGCGCAGGAGCTGGCCGACACCATCGCCGCCGATCGCGCGCAGATGGAGCCACTGATCAAGGAACTGGGGATCAAGCTGCAGTAGGCGCGCCAGCGCGGGCCGGGGGAAGCCCGTTCACTCTTTATTGACCGACGGTCAGTCATTTATTAGAATGCGGTCATCCCCTTTCTTCCGGCCATCCGCATGACTCCCAATCGCCGCCGCGCCCTGGTGTTCGCCGTCAACCTGGGCAGCTTCATCACCATCCTGGACATCAGCATCGTCAACGTCGCCCTGCCCACCATGCAGGCGGCGCTGCGCATCGACATGGCCGGCCTGCAATGGGTGGTGGACGCCTACGCCCTGTTCCTGTCGGCCTTCATGCTGTCGGCCGGCCCGCTGGGCGACCGCTACGGCCGCAAGCGCTCGTGGCTGGCGGGCGTGGCGCTGTTCACGCTGGGCTCGGCGTTCTGCGGGATGGCCGACAACCTGCCGCTGCTGCTGGCCGGGCGCGCGGTGCAGGGCGTGGCCGGCGCGCTGCTGATCCCGGGCGCGATGTCGCTGCTGACGCAGGCCTTTCCCGATCCCGCCGAGCGCGCCCGCGCCATCGGCCTGTGGGCGTCGTGCAATGCCATTTCGCTGATCGTCGGCCCGATGCTGGGCGGCCTGCTGGTGGCGCACTTCAGCTGGCAGAGCATCTTCCTGATCAACCTGCCGGTGGGCGTGGTGGCGATCGCGCTGGGCGCCTGGGGCATCCAGGAAAGCGCGCATCCCGAGCACGCCGCCTTCGATCCAATCGGCCAGGCCCTGAGCGTGGTCTGGCTGGGCGCGCTGACGTATGGCCTGATCACCGCCGGCGAACACGGCTGGCAGGCGCCGGCCACCCTCGCCGCGCTGGCCGTGGCCGCGCTCGGGCTGATCGCCTTCCTGTGGGTCGAGCACACCGTGGCGCGCCCCATCCTGCCGTTGGGCCTGTTCCGCGACGCCGGCTTCGCCAGCACCAACTTCGCGTCGTTCGTGATGGGCTTCGGCGCCTACAGCAGCCTGTTCTTCTTCTCGCTCTACCTGCAGCACGTGCGCGGCCTGTCACCGCTGGAAGCCGGCTGGCAGCTGGCGCCGCAATTCGTGGCCACCGGGATCGTGTCGACGGTGTTCGGCCGGCTGACCCCGCGCTTCGGCCTGCCGCGGCTGATGATCGCCGGCTACGCCATGGTCGGCGCGGCCATGCTGGGCATGATGAGCTTCGACGCCCACACGCCCTACGCGCTGTCGGGCTCGCTGATGGTGCTGCTGGGACTGGGCATGGGGCTGTCGGTGCCCGCCACCAGCATGGCGGTGATGGCGACCGTGCCGCGCGAGCGCTCGGGCATGGCGTCGGCCACCATGAACGCGCTGCGCCAGACCGGCATGACCATCGGCATCGCGCTGCTCGGCGCGTTGATGAGCGGCCGCGCGATCGATGGCCTGGCCACGGCGCTGACGCGGCTGGGCCAGCCGGATGCGCAGGCGGTGGCGCGCATCGCGGTCACCCAGCACGTCCTGCCGGCGCAGCCCGATGGCGTGGCGGCGCTGTTCGCCGATGCGCTGGCGGGCGGTTTCCATGCCGCCATGGCCGGCGCCGGCGCGGCCTCGCTGCTGGCGGCGCTGCTGCTGTTGTGGGTCACGCGCGGCGCGCGGCCGGTGTTGCGAGCGGCATGAATGGATGCCGGGGCGGGCGCACGGAACCCAGGCTGGACGCGGAATTCCAGCGCATGGAATTCCAGCGCCCGGAATCAAATCGCGCCGTTCTTAAGCAGGCGTAACAAGCGCGCCGCCGTGCATGCGCTCCGGTAAGATCTCCGCCCAATAACAGGTTAACAACCAAGAGGAGACATGCCATGCAACACCGCAAGATCCTGTTCCGCCTGGCGCCGTTGGCGCTGGCCGCGCACCTGGCGCTGAGCGGCGCCGCCGCCGCGCAAAGCGCGCCGGGCACGCAGGGGCCGCTGGCGCCGGCGCCCGCCCCCGAACTGGCCGCGCAGATCGACCAGCGCGCCAAGGCCATCGAGGACAAGCTCATCGCCTGGCGCCGCGACATCCACCAGCACCCCGAACTGGGCAACCAGGAAACGCGCACTTCCAAGCTGGTGGCCGACCATCTGCGCGCGCTCGGCATGGAAGTGAAGACCGGCGTGGCCGGCACCGGCGTGGTGGCGCTGCTCAAGGGCGGCAAGCCCGGCCCGGTGGTGGCGCTGCGCGCCGACATGGACGCGCTGCCGGTCAAGGAACAGGTCGACGTGCCGTTCGCCTCCAAGGCCAAGGGCACCTACCTGGGCAAGGAAGTGGACGTGATGCACGCCTGCGGCCACGACGCCCACACCGCCATCCTGATGGCCACCGCCGAAGTGCTCGCCGGCATGAAGGACCAGCTGCCCGGCAGCGTCAAGTTCATCTTCCAGCCGGCCGAGGAAAGCCCGGCCGACTTCGAGCCGGACGGCAAGAATATCTGGGGCGCCAAGATGATGGTGCAGGAAGGCGTGCTGGACAATCCCAAGGTCGACGCGATCTTCGGGCTGCATGTCTCCAGCAGCTATCCGGTGGGCAAGCTGTCGTGGCGCAGCGGCCCGGCGATGGCCGCCGCCGACCAGTTCTGGATCGACGTCACCGGCAAGCAGACGCACGGCGCGCGGCCGTGGTCGGGCATCGACCCGATCGTGGTCAGCTCACAGATCATCCTGGGCCTGCAGACCATTCCCAGCCGCCAGATCAACAGCATGCTGGAGCCGGCCGTCATCACCGTGGGCGCCATCCACGGCGGCAACCGCATGAATATCGTGCCGGACAGCGTCGCCATGACGGGCACCATCCGCACGTATGACGAGGGCATGAAGAAGGACATCCACCAGCGCATCGCGCGCACCGCCACGCAGATCGCGCAAAGCGCGGGCGCCAAGGCGGACGTGCGGGTGGTCGAGCTCTACAACGCCACCGTCAACAACCCCGGCCTGACCGAGGAAATGGGCGCGACGCTGCGGCGCGTGGCGGGCGAAGGCAACTACGGCCTGCAACCCAAGTCGACGGCGTCCGAGGACTTCTCGTTCTACCAGGAGAAGGTGCCGGGCATGTTCTTCTATCTCGGCGTCACGCCCAAGGACGTCGATCCCGAGACGGCCGCGCCCAATCATTCGCCGCGTTTCTACGTGGACGAATCGGGCCTGATCAACGGCGTGCGGGCGCTGTCGAACCTGACGGTGGACTACATGGCCAAGGCCAAACAAGGCAGCTAGCGCCCGGCATAAGCAAACCGCCATAAAGTCTTTGTGGCGGACGGCATGGTTTCCTACAGTACGGCCCTTTGCCGCCAAAGCGCCGACCCGCCATGCCGATCTCCCGCCGCCGATTCCTGCTTGCCAGCACGCTGGCCCTGCCGCTTGCGCGTCCGCGCCGGGCGCGCGCCGCCGCCTGGCCCGAACGGCCCATCCGCCTGGTGGTGACGTTTCCGCCGGGCGGCGCCAGCGACATCGCCGCGCGCGTCATCGCGCCGGCGCTGGGCGACCTGCTGGGGCAATCGATCGTCATCGACAACCGTCCCGGCGCCGGTTCCACCATCGGCGCGACGCAGGTGGCGCAGGCGCCGGCCGACGGCTACACCCTGCTGATGTCGAACTCGGCGCCGCTGTCGATCTCGCCCGCGCTGATGCCGCAGCACAACTACGACCCGCTGGCCAGCTTCCGCCACGTGGCCTACCTGGGCGCGGTGCCGACCGCGTTCGTGGTGCATCCGTCGGTGCCGGTCGAGACCTTCGCGCAACTGACCGAGTGGATCAAGGCGCAGCCGGCGCCGGTGCAGTACGGCAGCGGCGGCCTGGCGTCGGTCGGCCAGATCGTCGGCGAACTGTACGCGCGCCAGACCGGCGCGCGGCTCGAACACATTCCCTACAAGGGCTCGGGCGCGATGCGCAACGACCTGCTGGGCGGACAGATCCGCTTCGCGGTGGATGCGCTGCCGCAGAACCTGCCGTTCCTGCGCACCGGCCAATTGCGCCTGCTGGCCGTGACCACCGCGCAGCGCGTGCCGCAGGCGCCGGAGATTCCGGCGGTGGGCGAACTGGGCTATCCCGGCCTGGTGGCCGAGAATTTCGTCGGCCTGTCGGGCCCGGCGGGCCTGTCCGACGCCGTCAGCGAACGCCTTTACAACGCCTTGACGCAGGTGCTGCGCACCCCGGAGATCCGCGCCAAGCTGGAAGGCCAGGGCTTCGTGCTGGCGCAGAAGTCATCCAGCGAATTCACCGACTTCGTGCGGCGCCAGGCCGAGGCCTGGGGACCGGTGGTGCGCGCCACCGGAGCCAGCCTGTGAGCGCGCGCCGGTTGCTGGCGCTGTTCGGCCAACCCGGCCGCGGCGGCTTCAACGAAGCCGCCGTCGAAGGCGCGGCGCGCGCCGCGCGCGCGGGCCAGCCGTTGCAGGTGGAATGGATCACGGCCAACGACCCCGACGCGCGTGCCGCGCGCCTCGCGGACCTGTGCGCCGCCGCGCCGGACCTGGTCATCGTGCATGGCGGCCAGGGCGATGCGCCAGTGGCGCGGGTTGCGCCGCGCTTTCCGCGCACCCAGTTCGCCATCACCCAGGGCAGCCATCATGCGGCCAATGTCGCCTCGTATGAAATCCTGCAGGAGCACACGGCCTTCCTGGCCGGCGTGCTGGCGGGCCTGCGCGGCGGCGCCGCGCATCTGTCGGGGGAACGCGTGCGGCCGGGGCTGAAGGGCCGCGCCGCCTATGCCGATGGCGTGCGCCGCGTGCGCGGGCAGGATCCGCTGACGGGTTTCTGCGGCAACCAGCACGACCCGGCGCTGGCCGAGGCCTGGACCGACGCGCTGGCGGCCGACGGCGCCCGCGTGGTGTTCGCGATGATGGACGGCGGCCGCGACGGCATCAGCCGCGCCTGCCGCCGCCATGGCCTGTGGCAGATCGGCAATGTGCTGGACTGGGTGGCGCGCGATCCGGCCGTGTACCTGGCGTCGGCGCTGGCCGACTCGGGGCTGTGCGTGGAACGGGCCGCGGCCGATCACGCCGCCGGCGCGCTGCGGGTCGGCGCGGTCACGCATTTCGGCCTGGAAGCGGGCGCATCGCTGCGGCTGGCGCTGGGCGCGGACGTCAGCGCGGAGGAACGCCGCGCGCTGGACGACTGGTCTGCGCGGCTGGCGCGCGGCGAGATCGCGGTCGCGCCCGACTACACGGGACCGGAATTCACGCCGCCGGCCCGGTAGCCGCGAAGCCCGCGTGGTACGCCACCTCGCCCCGCGCCGGCTGGGTGAACGCCTGCGCCATGAAGTACTCCGGCGGCACGCCGGGGTAGGTCAGGGCCGGCGTCGCCGCGAAGCCGAAGCGCGTGTAGTACGCCGGATCGCCCATCACCACGCAGCCGGCCGCGCCGCGCGCCTTGAGCGCGGCCAGGCCAGCCTCGATCAGGGCCGCGCCGATGCCGCGCCCCTGCATCGCGGGCAGCACCGCCACCGGCCCAAGCCCATACCAATCCGCCGCGCCGTCGCTGATCGCGACAGGCGAAAAGGCGATGTGACCCACGGCCCTGCCGTCCTCGCGCGCCACCAGCGACAGCGTCAGCGCGCCGGCCGCGCGCAGCGCGTCGATGATGTAGCCCTCGGTCTGCTGGCTGTGGGGATGGTCCTGGAAGGCTTGCTGGGTCAACGCGAAGATGGCGTCGATGTCGTCGGGGGTTTCGGCGGAAATTCGCATGACCCTTCTCCTTGGCGATGAATGCATGGCACAGACCGCGAGTGTAAGCCCCGCGATGATTGACGCCCGCCCGGCCCCTCGCTACAGTGACCGCCGACCCTGGCCGGCCACGCTGCCGCCGGCCGGCCCGCGAACCTGACGGCGCCTCGCGCCCCTTCTCCGGAATCTTCCATGAACAGCTACCGCGTCGGCATCGCCGGCTTCGGCGCCATCGGCCAGGCCGTGGCGCAATCCCTGGATGCCGGCCTGCCCGGCCTGACGCTGGCCGCCGTGGCCGTGCGCGATCCCCAGGCCGCGCCCGCGGTGGCCTGGCGGAACGCCAAGCCGGTGTTCACCACCATCGGCGAACTGGCCGACCATTGCGACGTGGTGGTCGAATGCGCCCCCGCCGCCGTGTTCCGCGAACTGGCCGAGCCGGTGCTCACGGCCGGCAAGAAGCTGGTGGTGCTGAGTTCCGGCGCGCTGCTGCGCCACGACGACCTGATCGAGGTCGCGCGCCGCCACCACGGCCAGATCCTGGTGCCGTCCGGCGCCATCCTGGGCCTGGACGCGATCACCGCCGCCGCCGAAGGCGAGATCCACTCGGTCACGATGATCACGCGCAAGCCGGTGCGCGGCCTGCTGGGCGCGCCCTACCTGACCGACAACAACATCGACATCGACGGCATCACCGAGCCGCGCCTGATCTTCCGCGGTTCGCCGCGCGAAGCGGCGGTGGGCTTCCCGGCCAACCTGAACGTGGCGGTGAGCGTATCGCTGGCCGGCATCGGCCCGGACCGCACCACGCTGGAGATCTGGGCCGATCCGTCGCTCGAGCGCAACGTGCACCGCGTCGAAGTGGTGTCCGACTCCGCCTCGTTCTCGATGGAAATCCAGAACATCCCGTCGGCCAACCCGAAGACCGGCCGCATCACCGCGCAAAGCGTGATCGCGGCGCTGCGCAAGCTGACCGGCCCGCTGCGCGTCGGCACCTGAGCGACATCCGCGCACGACGGGCGCCGCCCGCGCCCGAGCCGGCGGCCGACCACCGGGACCGGGCCGCGCGGCGCAACGCCTCGCGCCGGCCTCAGGCCGCCGCCCACGTCAGCACCGGCCCCGGCGCCGCGGCCAGCGGCCCGGCGCGCCAGCCGCCCTCTCCGTCCAGGTCCAGCCGGTGGGTGTGGAACGCGTCCAGCGTGCTGCGGTGGCCGACGCTCACCAGCATGGCGTCCGGCAGCTGCTCGCGCAGCAAGCCGTACAGCATGTGTTCCAGCCCTTCATCGGTGGCCGAGGTGGCCTCGTCCAGGAACACGATGGCCGGCCGGTTGAACAGCACGCGCGCGAACGCCACGCGCTGCTGCTCGCCGATCGACAGGATGCGCGACCAGTCGGCCTCGTGGTCCAGCCGCGCCGCCAGATGCCCCAGATTCACCGCCCGCAGGGCCGCCGTCAGGCGCGCGTCGTCGCCGGCCCGCGCATGCCCGGGATAGGCCACGGCATCGCGCAGCTTGCCCAGCGGCAGATAGGGACGCTGCGACAGGAACAGCGCGGCCGCGCCCTGCGGCCGCCGCACCGTGCCCTGCGCGTAGGGCCACAGGCCCGCCAGGGCGCGCAGCAGGGTGGTCTTGCCGCTGCCCGACGGCCCCTTGATCAGCAGGGCCTGGCCCGGATGCAGCGCCAGATCCAACTGCCGCAGCAGCGCGCGGCCATCGGGACGCGACACGTCCAGTCCGCTGATTTCCATGGCGTCCGGCAAAGGCAGCGCCGCGATCGCCGGCAGCTCGCGCGCCGCCGCGTTGGCGTCGAGAAAGCCGGCCAGGCGGTTGAGCGTGGCGCGGTACTGCGCGAACGAATCGTACGAGGTGCGGAAGAACGACAGCGAATCCTGCACCTGGCCGAACGCCTGCGAGGTCTGCATGACGTCGCCCAGCTTGATCGCGCCGCTGAAGAAGCGCTGCGCCTGCAACAGGAACGGGAACACCACGGCCACCTGGCTCACCACCAGGTTGAAGCCGTCGAACTTCAGACCCCGGTACACCCGCGCCCACAGGTTGGCGATGTAGGCCGAGAAGCGCGCCCACAACGTCACCCGCTCGACTTCCTCGCCCTGATAGAAGGCCACGTTTTCGGCATTCTCGCGCAGCCGCAGCAGGGCGTAGCGGAAGTTGGCGGTGAGCCGCTCGGACAGGAAGTTCAGCAGGATCAGCGGCCGGCCGATGCGGAACGCGAACAAGGTGGCGACGAGCACATACACATACACCATGAACACCATGGCGCGCGGGATCTCGACACCCGCCACCTCGAGCGCGCCGGACAGGTTCCACAGGATGCCGGTGAACGCCACCAGCGACACCACGGCGCTCAACGCGCCGATCGCCAGCGAGCGTGATCCGGTCACGAACAGGGCGATGTCCTGCTCGATGCGCTGATCGGGGTTGTCGACCGGCTCGCCGACGAAATGGCCGCGGTAGTAGGCGCGCGCGCCGAGCCAGTCGCGCGTCAGGCTGTCGTTGAGCCAGACCCGCCAGTGGATGTCGAAGGCCTGGCCGGCGTAGCTGTCGATCAGGGTGCGGATCACGTGCACCGTGGCCAGCACCGAGAAGATGCCCAGGAAGCGCCAGAACGCGTTCGGATCGAGCGCCTGCAGCGCGCTGTAGAAGCCGTTGTACCAGAACGAAAACAGCACGGTCATGCGCACCGAGAACATCGCCAGGAACAACAGCGCGGCCAGCGTCAGCAGCGGGCGCCAGCTGCGCCGCGGCGTCAGGTAGGGCCAGGCCAGGCGCCAGAACTTGCGCCCCCAGTCGGTCCAGCGCGCCAGCGCCAGCGTCGCCACTGCCAGCGCGACCACGCTGATGCCGAACGCGCGCGCCAGCCAGAGCGCGCTTTCCCACAGCTGTTGCTGCCAGTTCAGATCCATGAGCCACCCCTCTGATGCCGTTTCTGGTTAGAACGGCCGGGGCGGCGCGGTTCCGGCGCAAACGCCGTCTTAAGCGTGGCTTAAGTGTTCTCCGGCGTAACTGAAGGCGTCATGAAAGATCCCGGAAAGGCGCCGGGAAATGTTCGAGGATCTGGCGGTGATTGGCGCGGCGCGTCAGTGGCCGGCCAGGTCCAGGTTGGCGAACAGGTCGGCCAGCGTCGGCACCGAACGGGCCGGCCAGATCGCGCTCAGGTCGAAGCTGGGCAGGCGCTCGCCGTCGCGCACTTCGCAAAAGCGCACGCCGCGGAAATCCATCGAGCGGATCCAGCTGGGCAAGAGCGCCACGCCGCAGCCGCCAGCCACGCAGGCCAGCACGGTCAGGGTGCGGTTGGCCTCCTGCGCCACGTGGGCGTCATGGCCGCCCTTGCGCATGGCGTCGAGGATGTCGGCATAGAACGCCGGCAGTTGCGATTGCGGATACATCACCAGGCCGGCCTGCGCGATCTGCGCCATCGAGACCTGGCCATCGGCGGCGACGTCGAACTCGTCCGGCACGGCCGCCACCAGCCGGTCGCGCAGCAGCTGGCGCTCGCGCATGCGGCCGCCCACGGCCACCGGCGTATGCATCAGGCCGATGTCGATCTCGCCCGTCTGCAGCGCCTCGGCCTGCTCGGCGTTGCTCATCTCGCGCAGGATCACGCGCACGCCGGGCGCTTGCCGCCGCATCTCGCGCAGGGCCCGCGGCAGCGTGTCGAACAGCGCCGACGACACCAGCCCCACCGTCAGCTGGCCGGCGCTGCCGCGGCCGATCTCGCGGGCCCGGCGCGCGGCGGCGTCGATGCGCGCGACGCTGGCGCGCACGTCCTCCAGGATGGCCTGGGCCGCGGGGGTCGGCGTGGTGCCCTGGCGCGAGCGCTCGAACAGGCGCACGCCCAGGTCCTTTTCCATGCGTCCCAGGGCCTGGCTCAACGCCGGCTGGGCGATGCCCAGCCATTCGGAGGCGCGGCTGACGCTGCCGTGGTCCACCACCGCCAGGAAGTAGCGCAAATGCCGGGTTTCCATATCAATCCAATATAAATAAAGCAATTTTCCAGAATGGAAAACTATACCCTGTCTCCCTAGAATGCCGTTTACAGAACCTTACATAACGCGCGGGGCACGGACCCCGCCCAGGAGACTGCCTTGCCCCCCTCCGTCACCGGCCCCGCCGTCGACAGCCACGCCCACGTCTTCCTGCAGGGCCTGGCGTTGGCGGACACACGCCGCCACACCCCGGACTACGACGCCCCGCTGGCCCAATACCTGGGCCTGCTGGACGCGCACGGGCTGTCGCATGGCGTGCTGGTGCAGCCCAGCTTCCTGGGCACCGACAATAGCCACCTGGTACAGGCGCTGCGCGCCGCGCCGACGCGGCTGCGCGGCGTGGCGGTGGTGGACCCCGCGATCGACGACGCCGGGCTGCAGGCCCTGGCCGCGGCCGGCGTGGTCGGCATCCGGCTCAACCTGATCGGCCTGGCCCTGCCCGACCCGCGCACGCCGGCGTGGCAATCCCTGCTGGCGCGCGTCAATGCGCTCGGCTGGCACGTCGAGGTCCACGTGCAGGCCGCGCGCCTGGCCGATATCATGCCGGCGCTGCTGCAGGCCGGCTGCCGCGTGGTGGTGGATCACTTCGGCCGTCCCGACCCGGCCCTCGGCGTGGCCGACCCCGGCTTCGGCTACCTGCTGCGGCAGGCCGCCAGCAGCCAGGTCTGGGTCAAGCTGTCCGCGCCCTACCGCAACTGGACCGGGGCGGCCTGTGCCAGCGCCGGCCGCGAGGCCGCGCGGCAACTGTTGGACGCCTACACGCCCGCCCGCCTCATGTGGGGCAGCGACTGGCCCCACACCGAGCATCGCCACCTGGCGTCCTACCCCGCGGCAACGCAGTGGCTGGACGACTGGATCGACGACCCCACGCAACGGCGCGCCGTACTCGCCGAGACACCGTTGCGGCTGTTCCAATTCCAAGGAGAATTCCAATGACCCCTCTGTTCCAACGCCTCGCGCGCCGCGCCAGCCTGCTGGCTGCCGCCGGTCTGCTGGCTGGCGCCGCCGGCACCGCTGCCGCCGCCTACCCCGAGCGCGCCGTCACGCTGGTCGTGACCTACCCGCCCGGCGGCACGGTCGACGTGGTGGCCCGCCTGATCGGCCCCAAGCTGGCGGCTGAACTGGGCCAGCCGGTGGTCATCGAAAACCGCGGCGGCGCCGGCGGCATGATCGGCGGCGCCGTGGTCGCCAAGGCCCAGCCCGACGGCTACACGCTGATGCTGGACGCATCCAACCACGCGCAGAACCCCGCGCTGCATTCCAAGATGCAGTTCGACACCCTGACCGCGTTCGCGCCGGTGTCGCTGCTGTTGCGCGTGCCCAACGTGCTGGTGGTGACCCCGTCGTACGAGGTCAAGACCGTGGCCGACCTGATCCGCCTGGGCCAGCCCGGCAGCAAGGACCACGTCTACTTCGCCTCGGCCGGCCCCGGCTCGGCCCAGCACCTGGCCGGCGAACTCTTCAACCTGCTGGCCAAGACCCAGCTGCAGCACGTCGCCTACAAGGGCGGCGGCCCGGCCATGATCGACGTCATGTCCGGCCAGGTGCCGGTGATGTTCGCCAGCATGGGCTCGGCCTGGCAGCACGTGAAGAACGGCAAGCTGCGCGCGATCGCCGTGGGCGGCTCGGAACGCTCCAAGGCGGCGCCGGACCTGCCCACCATCGCCGAATCCGGCGTGCCCGGCTACGAGACGTATGAGTGGAACGCGGTGTTCGCGCCGGCCGGCACGCCGCCGGAAATCGTCAACAAGGTTTCCCAGGCGCTGGCCAAGGTGCTGAAGGACCCGCAGATCGCCGAGCAGCTCGAAGGCATCGGCGCCGAGCCCATCGGCTCCACGCCCGCCGAACTCGACACCTTCCGCCGCGCCGAGATCGCCAAGTGGCAGCGCGTGGTCAAGGAAGCCGATCTGAAACTGGATTGAGTACTGCCGGGCGCATGCCGCCCGACAACCGGAATGCCGGTCTTGGACGCCCCTCGGGGCGTCCTTTTTTTTGGTTTTACGGCGGCTCTCCGATGCGATACAACAGCACTTCAAGCGTGCTCAGGGAAATCCGCAGCGAGATGAACCACGACAGCAACGAGCCTTCCTCCTTCCTCCCGCCCGCCGACGCCCGCCTCGCGGCCGGCGCCGACGGCGCCACGCTCGACGGTCTGGCCGACGGCTTCCTGTCGCTGGATCGCCACTGGCGCGTGCGCTACCTGAACCCGGCCGCCGAACGCCTGCTGCGACGCAGCAGGCTTGACCTCGTGGGACACGGCCTGTGGGACAGCTGTCCGGACCTGGTCGGCACCGGCTACTACGATGCCTGTCGCGGCGCCATGCAGACCGGCCGCCCGGCGCAGCACATCGGCTACTACGCGCCGCTGGCCAGCTGGTTCGAGGCCCGCGCCTTTCCGCACGAGGGCGGCCTGGCGGTGCTGTTCCGCGACGTCTCGCGCGAACGCGAGGAGACCGCCCAGCTCAGGTACCAGGCCACCCATGATTACCTGACCGGCCTGCCGAACCGGCGCCAGTGCATGGACACGCTGTCCACCGCCATCGCCGAGGCCGAGCAGGCGCTGGCCGCGCAGGGCCCGACCCTGGCGGTGCTGTTCCTGGACCTGGACCGCTTCAAGGAAGTCAACGACGCCTTCGGCCACGCCGAGGGCGACCTGCTGCTGTGCGACGTGGCGGAGCGGCTGCGCAAGTTCCTCACGCCCGCGATCTTCTGCGCCCGGGTCGGCGGCGACGAATTCCTGCTGGTGCTGCGCGGCACCAACGAGCGCGCGGCCGAGGCCCTGGCCAATTCGATCCTGAATGCGCTGTCGACGCCGAGCGACATCCACGGCCGCTCGGTCTCGCTGGGCGCCAGCATCGGCATCGCGCTGATGAACTCGCCCGGCGAATCGGCCGAGATGCTGCTGAACTATGCCGACGCGGCCATGTACGCGGCCAAGTCGGCCGGCCGCTTCCAGGTGCGGGTCTATCACCGCGAGCTGATGCAGGGGCTGGGCGCGCGCCTGTCGCTGCGCGGCGACATCCAGGGCGCGCTGGCCAACAACCAGTTCGAGCTGCACTTCCAGCCGCAGATCAGCATGCACGACGGCTCGCTGTGCGGCGCCGAGGCGCTGCTGCGCTGGCGCCATCCCACCCGCGGCCTGCTGGCGCCGGCCGCGTTCCTGGACGTGATCCTGGATTCGCCGATGGAGTCGGCGCTGACCGAATGGGTGGCCAACGCCACCTGCCTGCACATCAGCGAATGGCTGGGCGAGGGCCTGCCGGTGCCGCGCATCTCGTTCAACCTGTCGGCGCGCCAGCTGGTGGCGCCCGACCTGGCCAACACCATCGTGCGCCTGGCGCAGGTGCACGGCGTGCCGCCGACGCTGCTGGACGTGGAGGTCACCGAGAATTCGCTGATGAGCGACGTCGAGAAGGCCTCCGGCATTCTCGCGGCGCTGCGCGAGGCCGGCATCTCGGCGTCGCTGGATGACTTCGGCTCGGGCTATTCGAGCCTGGCGTACCTGGTGCGGCTGCCGATCGACACGCTCAAGATCGACCAGTCGTTCGTCTGGGCGCTGGGCAAGGTGCCGACCGCCACCGCCGTGATCCGCGGCGTGGTGCGGCTGGCGCATTCGCTGGGCATGCGCACGCTGGCCGAGGGCGTCGAGACCGAGGCGCAGCGCCAGATGCTGATCGAGGAAGGCTGCGACGCGATGCAGGGCTTCCTGTTCAGCCGCGCGCTGCCGGCCAGCGCCTTCGCCGCGCTGCTGCGCGAAGTGCCGCGCTGACGCGACCCGCTATCATGTCCGCCTGACGACCCGATTGATGGCGGCAATGACGATGGACAGGATACGGCTCGACAAATGGCTCTGGGCGGCGCGCTTCTACAAGACGCGCAGCCTGGCGGTGGACGAAATCGGCAAGGGCCGCGTGCAGGTCAACGGCCAGCCCGCCAAGCCGGCGCGCGAGGTCGGCCCCGGCGACGTGATCAGCATCCGCAAGGAAGACCCGCCCATCCAGGTGCGCGTGGTCGCCGTCAGCGGCGCGCGCGGCCCGGCGCCGGTGGCGCGCCAGCTGTACGAGGAAACCCCGGAAAGCGCCGCCGCG
>ERZ1739169.186-NODE-186-length-15353-cov-18.062492_pt1 | contig 15353 bp, 20 predicted proteins | sample MGYA00581756_ERZ1739169 | MGnify/ENA primary metagenome ERZ1739169 (study PRJEB40789, sample SAMEA7425667) | Salamandra salamandra | biome: salamander skin | place: Germany | collected 2020-03 | study: cvxcv | reverse complement strand
GGCCCGGCCTGACGGACGCTGGCGCCGGCGGTTCGGGGGCCCTGGGCGCCTCTATCGATTGTTCCCAATGGCGAAAACACTGTTCCATGGGCAGTCATATCGCACTGCGATGACAATTGGTCGGGCTACAATGGCCCCTCGCCGCCGGGTGCGACGGGTCTTTCCTCGTCCCCGGCATATGAGTAACAGGGCGCTTCCCGACGCAGCCCGTCTCGCTCGCGCCGGCCGGATGACCCGCCCCGCATGAGCGCGGCGGCAGGGCACCCGCCACCGAAACACCCTTTTGTTGCCCATGCCCGATCAAACCCGCAGCACCCCGGAATTCGCCCTGCGCCTGGAAGGTGTGGCGCTAGGCTACGGTGATTTCACCGTCTTGCGCGACATTTCCATGGAAGCGCGCTCGGGCCAGGTGGTCGCCATCATGGGCGGCTCGGGCTCCGGCAAGACCACGCTGCTGCGGGCCGCCACCGGCCAGCTCATCGCGCAACAGGGCACCGTGCTGGCGTTCGGCCAGGACATCGCCCGGGCCACGCCCGCCGAGCTGCAGTCCCTGCGCAAGCGCATGGGCGTGCTGTTCCAGCAGGGCGCGCTGTTCACCGACCTGAACGTGTTCGAGAACGTCGCCTTCCCGCTGCGCGAACACACCACGCTGGCCGAATCCGAAATCACCGCCCGCGTGCTCGACAAGCTCGACGCCGTGGGCCTGCGCGCCGCCGCCCACCTGAAGGTGGCCGAAGTCTCCGGCGGCATGGCCCGCCGGGTGGCGCTGGCCCGCGCGGTGGTGCTGGAACCCGAACTGATCCTGTACGACGAACCCTTCGCCGGCCTCGACCCGATCTCGCTGGGCATCACCGCCCGCCTGATCCGCAGCCTGGCCGACCGCCTGGGTTGCGCCTCGGTGCTGATCACCCACGACGTGCACGAATCGTTCGCGATCGCCGACCAGGTCTACCTGGTGGGGCAGGGCCAGCTCAAGGCCGCCGGCAGTCCCGAGAGCCTGTCGGCCTCGCAGGACCCCTACGTGCAGCAATTCCTCAAGGGCGAACCCGACGGTCCGGTCGCGTTCCAGTACCCCGAAACGCCGGCCTTCCAGAAGTGGCTGTCGCAACAACAAGGGCGCAAGGCATGAGCGGATCCAACAACGCCGTGAGCGCGCTGGGCGGCTGGGTGCGCACCCGCATCGCCGGCATCGGCTACTTCACCCGTTTCTTCGGCGCCATGCTGGCGCGCAGCGGCATCGCGCTGTCGCGGCCGCGGCTGGTGTCGCAGCAAATCCATTTCATCGGCAATTTTTCGCTGCTGATCATCGCCGTGTCCGGCATGTTCGTGGGCTTCGTGCTGGGCCTGCAGGGCTATTACACGCTGAACCGCTACGGCGCCGAGGAATCGCTCGGCCTGCTGGTGGCGCTGTCGCTGGTGCGCGAACTGGGGCCGGTGGTGACCGCGCTGCTGTTCGCCGGCCGCGCCGGCACCTCGCTGACCGCCGAGATCGGCCTGATGAAGGCCGGCGAGCAATTGTCGGCCATGGAAGTGATGGCGGTCGACCCGATGCGCCGCGTGCTGGTGCCGCGCCTGTGGGGCGGCATCATCGCCATGCCGATCCTGGCCGCCGTGTTCTCCATGGTGGGCATCCTGGGCGGCTGGGTGGTCGGCGTGCTGATGATCGGCGTCGACGCCGGCGCCTTCTGGTCGCAGATGCAGGGCGGCGTCGATGTCTGGAACGACGTCCTGAACGGCGTCATCAAAAGCCTGGTCTTCGGCGTCACGGTGACGCTGGTGGCGCTTTACGAAGGCTGGCAGGCCAAGCCCACCCCCGAAGGCGTCGCCCGCGCCACCACCCGCACGGTGGTGGTGGGTTCGCTGGCGGTGCTGGGGCTGGACTTCCTGCTGACCGCCTTGATGTTTGGAAACTGATTACGGATCGATCATGTCTCGCGAAAAAACCGATTTCTGGGTAGGCCTGTTCGTCTTGCTGGGCGCGGCCGCGCTGGCGTTCCTGGCGTTGCGCGCCGGCAACTTGAGCACCTTTTCTTTTGCCCCCACCTATACGCTGACGGCCAATTTCGATAACGTAGGCGGCCTCAAAGTGCGTGCGCCCGTGAAAAGCGCCGGGGTCGTGGTCGGCCGGATCTCCAAGATCTCCTTCGACGACAAGACCTTCCAGGCGGTCGTCGCGATGAACCTGGAAACCGCCTACCAGTTTCCCAAGGACTCCTCCGCGGCCATTCTCACCTCGGGCCTGCTTGGCGAGCAGTACCTGGGCCTGACGCCGGGCAGCGAAGACGACAATCTGGCCGAGGGTGGCAAAATCCGCTATACCCAAAGCGCCGTGGTGCTGGAACAGCTGATCAGCAAGTTCCTGTACGGCTCGGCCGAGAAGGAAGGCACGAACGCGGCTGGCGCCCCGGAAGCGAAAGCGCCGAATTAAAGAGGATCCGTCACGCCCGGCTACAACCCGATGCTTGACGCACGCTGCAATAAGAATACAAATCTGCTGATAGGGATGCCCTGATCATGAACAAGAAAGCTCTCTCCCGCATCGCCACCGTCGCCGCCGCCGGCGCACTGATGGCCGGTTGCGCCGCGCCGCAACATCCGGACCCGCGCGATCCCTGGGAAGGCTTCAACCGCGGCGTCTACAAGTTCAACGACACCGTCGACCGCGCGGTCTTCAAGCCGGTGGCGCAGGCCTACACCTACGTCACGCCGGAGCCGGTGCGCAGCTGTGTCCACAACATCTTCAGCAACGTCGGCGACCTCTGGTCGGGCACCAACAGCTTCCTGCAGGGCCGCGGCCACGACTTCGTCAACACGCTCGGCCGCTTCCTGTTCAACACCACCATGGGCGTGGGCGGCTGCTTCGACGTCGCCTCGGCCAACGGCGCGCGCAAGATCCCGAACGACTTCGGCACCACGCTGGGCGTCTGGGGCTTCAGCCAGGGTCCGTACCTGGTGCTGCCGTTCTTCGGTTCGGCCAGCGTGCGCGACGGCGTCGGCCTGGTCGGCGACTGGCAGGGCCGCATGCACGGCTACATGGGCGTGAGCGCCATCGACAATGTGCCGCTGCGCAATTCGCTGTGGGGCCTGGAAGTGGTCGACACGCGCGCCAGCCTGCTCAACGCCACCGACACCATCGACCGCGTGGCGCTGGATCCGTACAGCTTCGTGCGCGATGCCTACCTGCAGCGCCGCGCCGCGATGGTCAACGGCCAGCGCGTGGACGACGAATCCCTGCCCAACTACGAAGACGACGAAGACGCTCCCGCCAACAAGGACAAGGGCGACGCGGCAGCGAAGCCCGCAAACAAGTAAGCTGTCGGATCGCGTTATCCGTATTGCAAGGAGTCTCCATGTCGTTTTCTTTTTTCCCCCTGCTCCAGCGCCTGGCGTTTGCCGGCCTGCTGGGACTGGCGGCATCCGCCGCCGTGCAGGCGAAACCCGACGCGCAGGGCGCGCCTGACCAGTTCGTGCTGGGCGCCGCCAATGAAGCCCTGGACGTCCTGAAGGCCGATGGCGCCGTCAAGGCCGGCAACACCGCCCGCATCAACCAGGTCGTGAACGAACACATCCTGCCCTACGTCAACTTCCAGAAGACGACGCGGCTGGCCGCCGGCCGCTACTGGCGCCAGGCCACCGAACAGCAGCGGACCGCCCTGGCCGACGCCTTCCGCGGCACGCTGGTGCGCACCTACAGCGGCGCGCTGACGCGCGTCACGTCCGGCACCACGGTCACGGCCCTGCCGTTCCGCGGCGACCCCAAGTCCGACGACGTGGTCGTGCGCACGCTCATCAGCCAGCCCAACGGCCAGCCGGTCGGCGTCGACTACCGCCTGGAAAAGACGCCCCAGGGCTGGAAGATCTACGACATGAACGTCGAAGGCATCTGGCTGATCGAGAACTACCGCAACCAGTTCGCCCAGCAGATCAACCAGAACGGCATCGACGGCCTGATCCAGGCGCTGAACCAGCGCAACCAGTAACGATCCCGTCCGGCTTGTCCCGGCCCGGCGCGCCCCTGCGGTCCGCCGGGCCTGTCATTTTTAGGGACGGATAAGCGCGCTGCGCCCCCACGGCCGCCGGGGCTATCGGCGCCTCGCGTAGCGGGGCGCTTATATAATGATCAATTCGCTCTTTGCCGGGCACCCTCGCCGCCGTCATGTCTGCCGTCAGTCTTGAGAACGTCTCCAAAATCTACTCGCCGCGCCGCAGCGGCTGGGGCAAGCTCACCGGGCGCGCGCCCGGCGCCGGCTTCCAGGCGCTCGACAACGTCAGCCTGAACATCGAGCACGGCGAGTTCTTCGGCCTGCTCGGGCCCAACGGCGCCGGCAAGACCACCCTCATTTCCATCCTGGCCGGGCTGGCGCACGCCACCGCCGGCCGCGCCACCGTCTGTGGCTACGACGTCGTGGCCGACTACAAGTCGGCACGGCGGGCCCTGGGCGTCGTGCCGCAGGAACTGGTCTACGACCCGTTCTTCACCGTGCGCGAGACGCTGCGCATCCAGTCCGGTTATTTCGGCCTGCGCAAGAACGACGACTGGATCGACGAGATCCTCTTCAACCTGGGCCTGGCCGACAAGGCCAACTCGAACATGCGCGCGCTGTCCGGCGGCATGAAGCGCCGCGTGCTGGTGGCGCAGGCGCTGGTGCACCGCCCGCCGGTCATCGTGCTGGACGAACCCACCGCCGGCGTCGACGTGGACCTGCGCCGCACCCTGTGGGAATTCATCTCGCGCCTGAACAAGGCCGGCCACACCATCATGCTGACCACCCACTACCTGGAAGAAGCGGAAGCCCTGTGCGGCCGCATCGCCATGCTCAAGGGCGGCCGCATCGTGGCGCTGGACACCACCCAGGCGCTGCTGGCCCGCGTCGGCGGCGTCGACCTCGAGGACGCCTTCGTGCGCATCATGCACCAGGACGACGCCCCGCAACCCGAAGAGATTCCGCAATGACGCAGCCCGCCGCCAATGCCAGCCAGCCGCTGGTGCAGCCCCGCCTGGACGCGGGCTCGGGCTTTCCGACCCTGCTGCGCAAGGAATTGCTGCGCTTCTGGAAGGTCAGCTTCCAGACCATCGCCGCGCCCGTCATCACCGCGCTGCTGTACCTGCTGGTGTTCGCCCACGTGCTGGAAGGGCGCGTCATGGTCTACGGCAGCGTGCCGTACACCGCGTTCCTGATCCCCGGGCTCATGATGATGAGCATGCTGCAGAACGCCTTCGCCAACCCTTCGTCGTCGCTGATCCAGAGCCGCATCACCGGCAACCTGGTGTTCATGCTGCTGCCGCCGCTGTCGCACCGCGACATCTTCGCCGCCTACGTGCTGGCGGCCGTGGTGCGCGGCCTGGCCGTGGGCCTGTGCGTGTGGGTGGTGGCGCTGTTCTTCGTCTCGCTGGTGCCGTCCAATCCGCTGTGGCTGCTGGTGTTCGCGGTGCTGGCCTGCGGCATCATGGGCGTGCTGGGCCTGATCGCCGGCCTCTGGTCCGAGAAATTCGACCAGCTGGCGGCGTTCCAGAACTTCCTCATCATGCCGGCCACCTTCCTGTCCGGCGTGTTCTATTCCATCCATACGCTCCCGGCCTTCTGGCAGGGGGTGTCCCACTGGAACCCCATCTTCTACACCATCGACGGCTTCCGCTACGGATTCTTCTCGGTGTCGGACGTCTCCCCCTGGCGCAGCCTGGCGGTGGTGACGGGGGTGTTCCTCGCGCTTTCGATCTATGCGCTGCGGCTCCTGGCCAGCGGCTACAAACTCAGGAACTGACGTCCATGCTTCCCACTCCCGCGCAAGTCCGCCAATACATCGCGGACGGCCTGCCCTGTGAACACCTCGACGTACAGGGCGACGGCTCGCATTTCGACGCGGTCATCGTCAGCACCGCCTTCGAAGGCAAGCGCCTGATCCAGCGCCATCAACTGGTCTACGCGGCGCTGGGCGACCGCATGAAGGCCGAGATCCACGCCTTGTCGATGCGCACCCTGACCCCGGCCGAATACACCCAGGCGGGCAAGTGACCATGGACAAACTCCGCATTACCGGCGGCGCGCGGCTGCATGGCGAAATCACCATCTCCGGCGCCAAGAACTCGGCGCTGCCGATCCTGTGCGCCGGCCTGCTGACGGCCGACGCGCTGACCATCTCGAACGTCCCGCACCTGAACGACACCGCCACCATGCTGCGCCTGCTGGGCCGCATGGGCGTGCGCGCCGAGCGCGGCAGCGACGGCATCGTGACGCTGCAGGCCGACCGCGTCGACAGCCTCGAAGCGCCGTACGACCTGGTCAAGACCATGCGCGCCTCGATCCTGGTGCTGGGTCCGCTGGTGGCGCGCTTCGGCGAGGCCCGCGTCAGCCTGCCCGGCGGCTGCACCATCGGCCAGCGGCCGGTGGACCAGCACATCAAGGGCCTGGCGGCCCTGGGCGCCGACATCAGCATCGAGCACGGCTTCGTGGTGGCGCGCGCCAAGCGCCTGAAGGGCGCCTCGATCCGCACCGACATGGTCACCGTCACCGGCACCGAGAACCTGCTGATGGCCGCGGTGCTGGCCGAGGGCCAGACGGTGCTGGAAAACGCCGCCCGCGAACCCGAGGTGGTGGACCTGGCCGAGCTGCTCATCAAGATGGGCGCCCGCATCCAGGGCCACGGCACCGACCGCATCGTGATCGACGGCGTCGAGCGCCTGCACGGCGCCGAGCACCGCGTGATCTCCGACCGCATCGAGGCCGGCACCTTCCTGTGCGCCGTGGGCGCGGCGGGCGGCGACATCGTGCTGCGCAACACCGACGCCGGCATCCTCGGCGCCACGCTCGACAAGCTGACCGAAGCCGGCCTGACCATCGAGACCGGCCCCGACTGGATCCGCGGCGCCATGTCGACGCGCCCCAAGGCCGTCGGCTTTCGCACCCATGAGTACCCCGGCTTCGCCACCGACATGCAGGCCCAGGTGATGACGCTGAACACGGTGGCCGAAGGCACCTCGGTGATCGTCGAGAACATCTTCGAGAACCGCTACATGCACGTGCAGGAACTGCGCCGCATGGGCGCGGACATCGACATCGACGGCCACACCGCCATCGTCCGCGGCATCGCTCGCCTGTCGGGCGCGACGGTCATGGCCACCGACCTGCGGGCCTCGGCCAGCCTGGTCATCGCCGGCCTGGCCGCCGACGGCGACACGCTGGTCGACCGCATCTACCACCTGGATCGCGGCTACGATCGGATGGAAGTCAAGCTGCGCGCCCTGGGCGCCAATATTCAACGCGTTACCGGCAAGGAATCGGCATGAGCAATGCCCCGCTCGCCCCCCTGACCCTGGCTCTGTCCAAGGGGCGCATCTTCGAAGAAACCATGCCTCTGCTGGCGGAAGCCGGCATCGAGGTGCCCGAGAACCCCGAAAGCTCGCGCAAGCTGATCCTGCCGACCAGCGATCCCGGCCTGCGCCTGATCATCGTGCGCGCCTCGGATGTGCCGACCTACGTGCAGTACGGCGCGGCCGACCTCGGCATCGCCGGCAAGGACGTGCTGATCGAGCACGCCGCGCAGCAGCCCGGCGGCCTGTACCAGCCGATCGACCTGAACATCGCCAAGTGCCGCCTGGCCGTGGCCGTGCGCAACGGCTTCGACTACGAAGCCGCGGTGCACCAGGGCGCGCGCCTGCGCGTGGCCACCAAGTACGTGCAGTCAGCCCGTGAACACTTCGCCTCAAAGGGTGTGTACGTCGACATCATCAAGCTGTATGGTTCGATGGAACTGGCGCCGCTGGTGGGCCTGGCCGACTGCATCGTGGACCTGGTGTCCACCGGCGGCACGCTGCGCGCCAACGACCTGGTCGCGGTCGAGGACATCATGCCGATCTCCTCGCGCCTGATCGTCAACCAGGCCGCGCTGAAGACCCGCGGCGAACGCCTGCAACCGCTGCTGGACGCTTTCGAGCGCGCCGCCTCCCGCAACGCCTGACCCAGGCCGCCGCCCCGCGCGGCGTCCGCCACCCGCCTGAACGCCATGGCCCTGATCAATCGTCTCGACTCCCGCGATCCCGGATTCGCATCCGCCCTGTCCAAGCTGCTGGCCTTCGAGGCCACCGAGGACGAGTCCATCGACCGCGCCGCCGCCGGCATCCTGGCCGACGTGCGCGCCCGCGGCGACGCCGCGCTGGTGGAATACACCCAGCGCTTCGACCGCATGCCGCATGCGTCAGCGGACGCGCTCGAAATCCCCAAGGCCGACTGGCATGCGGCCCTGGCCGCGCTGCCGGCCGCCCAGCGCGACGCGCTGCAGGCCGCCGCCGAGCGCGTGCGCCGCTACCACGAGCGCCAGCGCGCCGAGACCTGGACCTACACCGAGGCCGACGGCACGCTGCTGGGCCAGCAGGTCACGCCGCTGGACCGCGTCGGCCTGTACGTGCCGGGCGGCAAGGCCGCGTATCCCTCGTCGGTGCTGATGAACGCCATCCCGGCCAAGGTCGCCGGCGTGCAGGAACTGGTCATGGTCACGCCCACGCCGGACGGCGCGCGCAACCCGATCGTGCTGGCCGCGGCCGCCATCAGCGGCGTCGACCGCGTGTTCGCCATCGGCGGCGCGCAGGCCGTCGGCGCGCTGGCCTACGGCACCGCCACCGTGCCGGCCGTGGACAAGATCGTCGGCCCGGGCAACGCCTACGTGGCCGCCGCCAAGCGCCGCGTGTTCGGCGTGGTCGGCATCGACATGATCGCCGGCCCCAGCGAAATCCTGGTGATCTGCGACGGCAAGACGCCGGCCGACTGGATCGCCATGGACCTGTTCTCGCAGGCCGAGCACGACGAACTGGCTCAGTCCATCCTGCTGTGCCCGGACGCCGCCTTCATCGCCGAGGTCGAGGCCGCCATCGCCCGCCTGCTGCCGACCATGCCGCGCGCCGACATCCTGCGCACCAGCCTGGCCAACCGCGGCGCGCTGATCCAGGTGCGCGACCTGGACGAAGCCTGCCGCATCGCCAACGACATCGCCCCGGAACACCTGGAGATCTCCACCGAGCAACCGGAAATCTGGACCGCCAGGATCCGCCACGCCGGCGCCATCTTCATGGGCCGCTTCAGTTCGGAAGCCCTGGGCGACTACTGCGCCGGCCCCAACCACGTGCTGCCGACCTCGCGCACGGCCCGTTTCTCGTCGCCGCTGGGCGTCTATGACTTCCAGAAGCGCTCCAGCCTGATCCAGGTCTCGCACCAGGGCGCCCAGACGCTCGGCCGCATCGCCGCCGAACTGGCGCTGGGCGAAGGCCTGCAGGCCCACGCCGCCAGCGCCCAGTACCGGATCGACCAGCCATGAGCGAGGTCGCCGGCCGCATCGCCGGCACCATCCGGCCCGACATCCGTGAACTGAGCGCGTATCCGGTGGCGCACGCCGAAGGCTGCATCAAGCTGGACGCGATGGAGTCGCCCTACGAACTGCCCGAGGCGGTGCGCGACGACCTGGCCCGCGTGCTGCGCGATACGCCGCTGAACCGCTACCCGGCCGCCGACCTGTCCGAACTGCGCCAGGCCGTGAAAGCGGCCTTCGGCGTGCCCGCGGCCGCCGGCGTGCTGTTCGGCAACGGCTCGGACGAGTTGATCCACATCGTGGTGCAGGCCTGCTGCAACCCGGGCGAGGTGGTGCTGGCGCCGTGGCCGTCGTTCGTCTATTTCGACATGGCGGCGCGCTTCGACCACGCCCGCTTCGTCGGCGTGCCGCTCGCCGACGATCTGTCCCTGGATCTTCCGGCCATGCTGGCCGCGATCCGCGAGCACCAGCCCAAGGTGGTGTTCCTGGCCGTGCCCAACAACCCCACCGGCGGCGCCTGGTCTGACGCCGACATGGCCGCCATCATCGCCGCCGCCCCCGGCCTGGTGGTGGTGGACGAGGCCTACCAGCCCTTCACCGACCGCAGCTGGATGCCGCGCCTGCTGGACGCGCCCAACGTGGTGGTGATGCGCACGGTGTCCAAGATCGGCCTGGCGGGCCTGCGCTTCGGCTACCTGGCCGGCCATCCCGACTGGGTCGCCGAGCTGGACAAGGTGCGCCCGCCCTACAACCTGGACGTGCTGACCCAGGCCGCGCTGCTGACGGTGCTGCGCCACAAGCCGGTACTGGACGCGCAGGCCGCCCGCCTGCGCGCCGACCGCGAGCCGCTGGCCGCGGCCCTGGCGGCGCTGCCCGGCGTCAGGGTATTCCCTTCCGCCGCCAACTTCGTACTCGCCCGCTTTTCCGGCAAGCTGGACGGCAACGCCGTGCATCTTGCCTTGAAACAGCGCAAAATATTGGTTCGTAACTTCTCCAACGCCCATCCGCTCCTGGCCGGCTGCCTCCGCATCTCGGTAGGTTCCCCGGACGAGAACGCCGCTTTGCTATCGGCACTGCAAGACATCCTGAGTGCCTAATCGAGTCCTGACATGCGTACCGCAGAGATCACCCGCAACACCAACGAAACCCGCATCCGCGTGGCCATCAACCTGGATGGCACCGGCAAGCAGACGATCGACACGGGCGTGCCCTTCCTGGACCACATGCTGGACCAGATCGCGCGCCACGGCCTGATCGACCTCGACATCAAGGCCGAGGGCGACCTGCACATCGATGCGCATCACACGGTGGAAGACGTGGGCATCACGCTGGGCATGGCCATCGCCAAGGCGGTCGGCACCAAGGCCGGCCTGCGCCGCTACGGCCACGCCTACGTGCCGCTGGACGAAGCGCTGTCGCGCGTGGTGGTCGATTTCTCGGGCCGTCCCGGCCTGGAATACCACATCCCCTTCACGCGTTCGCACATCGGCGCCTTCGACGTCGACCTGACGCGCGAATTCTTCCAGGGCCTGGTCAACCACGCGCTGATCACCCTGCACATCGACAACCTGCGCGGCACCAACGCCCACCACCAATGCGAGACGGTCTTCAAGGCCTGTGGCCGCGCGCTGCGCATGGCCATCGAAGTCGACCCGCGCATGGGCGACGTCGTCCCCTCGACCAAGGGCGTGCTGTAACGTCCGCGACCTCCCGCCACGCATCAGGTAAATCGAAGTGACCACTATCGCCATCGTCGACTACGGAATGGGCAATTTCCACTCCGTCGCGCGCGCGCTCAAGTACGCCGCCCCCGACGCGGACATCCGCATCTGCAACCAGCCCCATGAAATCGACGCGGCCGACCGCGTGGTATTTCCCGGGCAGGGCGCCATGGCGGACTGCATGCGCACCCTGAATGAATCCGGCCTGCGCGAAGCGGTCGTCAAGGCCGCCCGCAGCAAGCCGCTGCTGGGCGTCTGCGTGGGCGAACAGATGCTGTTCGACGCCAGCGAAGAGGGCGCCACCCCGTGCCTGGGCCTGTTCCCCGGCGTGGTGCGGCGCTTTGCCGGTCCGCGCTTCGCCGACCTGGCCGCCGGCGACGACCAGGCCTGCCTGGCCGACACCGGCGCCGCCGGCCCGGTCGACGCCCGTCCCGAACTGCTGAAAGTCCCGCACATGGGATGGAACAAAGTCCGCCAGACGCGCTCTCACCCTATCTGGGACGGCATTCCGGACGACACGCATTTCTATTTCGTCCATAGTTATTACGCCGACCCGGCCGATACGAGCCTGACCGTTGGTGAAACCGATTATGGCGTCGCCTTTACCTGCGCGGTGGCGGCAGCTAACATTTTCGCGGTGCAGTTCCACCCCGAGAAGAGCGCCGAGCACGGTTTGCGCCTGTATCGCAATTTTGTAGACTGGCAGCCGTAAGCCACTAGCACTCCGCTGCGGCACACGCGCTGCAGCCCGTTCAACCCCATATTTTCCCGCTGCCCACCATGCTGCTGATCCCCGCCATCGATCTCAAAGACGGACGCTGCGTGCGTCTGCGCCAGGGCGACCTGGACGATGTAACGGTGTTCTCCGAAGACCCCGCCTCCATGGCCTCCAAATGGCTCGAACAGGGCGCGCGCCGCCTGCACCTGGTCGACCTGAACGGCGCCGTCGTCGGCAAGCCCAAGAATGAAGCGCCCATCAAGGCCATCCTGGACGCCGTCGGCGACGACATCCCCGTCCAGATCGGCGGCGGCATCCGCGACCTCGACACCATCGAGCGCTACCTCGACGCCGGCATTTCCTACGTCATCATCGGCACCGCCGCGGTCAAGAACCCGGGCTTCCTGCAGGACGCCTGCGGCGCCTTCCCCGGCCAGATCATCGTCGGCCTGGACGCCCGCGACGGCAAGATCGCCACCGACGGCTGGAGCAAGCTGACCCGCCACGACGTGCTCGACCTGGCCAAGAAGTTCGAGGACTACGGCTGCGAAGCCATCATCTACACCGACATCGGCCGCGACGGCATGCTGTCGGGCGTGAACGTCGAGGCCACCGTGCGCCTGGCGCAGCACGTGCGCATCCCCGTGTACGCCTCGGGCGGCATCGCCGGCATCCAGGACATCGAAGCGCTGTGCGCCGTCGAGGAAGAGGGCGTCGAAGGCGCCATCCTGGGCCGCAGCATCTACGAAGGCACGCTCAACTTCCAGGCGGCGCAGGCCCGCGCCGACGAATTGGCCAAATGACCACCTCCAGCAGTACCTCCGGGGCGGGCGCGCCCGCCCAGAGCGCGCTGACCCGCCGCATCATTCCCTGCCTTGACGTCACCGCCGGCCGGGTCGTCAAGGGCGTCAACTTCGTCAACCTCGCCGATGCCGGCGATCCCGTCGAGATCGCCCGCCGCTACAACGAGCAGGGCGCCGACGAGCTCACCTTCCTGGACATCACCGCCACCAGCGATGGCCGCGACCTGATCCTGCCCATCATCGAGCAGGTCGCCTCGCAGGTCTTCATCCCCCTGACGGTGGGCGGCGGCGTGCGCCAGGTGTCGGACATCCAGCGCCTGCTCAACGCCGGCGCCGACAAGATCAGCATCAACAGCGCCGCCGTGGCCAATCCGGAACTGGTGCGCGCGGCCTCCGACTACCACGGCTCGCAATGCGTGGTGGTGGCGATCGACGCGCGCCGGGTCTCGGCCGCGGGCGAACCGCCGCGCTGGGAAGTGTTCACCCATGGCGGCCGCAAGGCCACCGGGCTGGACGCCGTGGCATGGGCCCGCCGCATGGCCGCCTACGGCGCCGGCGAGATCCTGCTGACCAGCATGGACCGCGACGGCACCAAGTCGGGCTTCGACCTGGAACTGACCCGCGCCGTGTCCGACGCGGTGCCGGTGCCCGTCATCGCCTCGGGCGGCGTCGGCTCGCTGCAGCATCTGGCCGACGGCGTCACCACGGGCCGCGCCAGCGCGGTGCTGGCCGCCAGTATTTTCCACTTCGGCCAGCACACGGTCGGCGAGTGCAAGCGTTTCATGGCCGAGCAGGGCATTGCAGTGAGGATGTGAAGATGAGCAACGAACCCAGCTGGATGGCCGACGTCGTCTTCGACGAAAACGGCCTGATCCCCGCCATCGCGCAGGACGCCGACAACGGCCAGATCATGATGGTGGCCTGGATGAACCGCGAATCGCTGGCCGAGACCGCCGCCACCGGCCGCGCGGTGTACTGGTCGCGTTCGCGCCAGCGCCTGTGGCGCAAGGGCGAGGAATCCGGCCACGTGCAGCAGGTGCACGAGCTGCGCCTGGACTGCGACGGCGACGTGGTGCTGCTCAAGGTGCACCAGGAAGGCGGCATCGCCTGCCACACCGGCCGCGCCAGCTGCTTCTACCGCCGCCTGGAAGGCCAGACCGACCAGGCCACCTGGGTCACGGTCGACCCGGTGCTGAAAGACCCCGAGCTGATCTACAAATGACCGATTCGCCCCTGACCGCCCACGACATCCTGGCCCGCATCGCCGACACCCTGGAAACCCGCCGCCCCGAAAATGGCGGCGACCCCAAGGCCTCGTACGCGGCCAAGCTGCTGTCCAAAGGCCCCGACGCCTTCCTCAAGAAGATCGGCGAGGAAGCCACCGAACTGGTCATGGCCGCCAAGGATGGCGTGCCCGAGCGCATCGTCAGCGAAACCGCCGACCTGTGGTTTCATTGCCTGGTCGCGCTGACGCACTTCAACCTGCGGCCCGACGACGTGCTGGCCGAACTGGCCCGCCGCGAAGGGCTGTCGGGCCTGGCCGAGAAGGCCAGCCGTCCCCAGGACTGACACGGAACCGCAAAAATGAGCGCCAACTGTATCTTCTGCAAGATCGCCGCCGGCGAGATCCCGTCCAAGAAGGTCTACGAGGACGAGGACTTTGTTGCATTCCACGATATCAACCCGGCCGCGCCGGTGCATTTATTGCTGATCCCTCGACGTCATGTCACATCCATGCAGGATATTACGGCCGAGGACGCAGGTTGGTTGGGTAGAATGATGGCATTGGCGCCGCGGCTTGCCGCTGAAAACGGTTGCACCCCGGGCCCTGATGGCGGGTTTCGCATCATGATCAATTCTGGCGTCGAAGGCGGCCAGGAAGTCCCGCATCTGCATTTCCACATCATCGGCGGTCAGCGACCCTGGAAAGGGCGCATGGCCCCCACTGCGTAATACGGAGAACCATCATGGGTAGCTTTAGCATTTGGCATTGGCTGGTCGTTCTGGTCATTGTGGCGCTGATTTTCGGCACCAAGAAACTGCGCAACATCGGTTCCGACCTGGGCGGCGCCGTCAAGGGCTTCAAGGAAGGCATGAAGGACGCCAACGGCGAGAAGCCGGCCGAGCCCATCGCCCAGCAGCGCGTCGCCGGCGACACCATCGACGTGCAGGCCAAGGAAAAGTCCAACACCTGAGCGCCTGCTCCCCCGGGCCCGGCCTGAACCGGCCGGCCCTAATTGCCTCAATTCCCGAGCGGCCGTCGAATGTTTGATGTCAGCCTCACTGAACTGATGGTGATCGGCGTCGTCGCGCTGATCGTCATCGGCCCCGAACGCCTGCCCAAGGTCGCCCGTACGGTCGGCCACCTGCTGGGCCGCGCGCAGCGTTACGTCAATGACGTGAAATCCGATATCCAGCGCGAGATCGAGCTGGACGAACTGCGCAAATTCAAGAGCGAAATGGAGACCGCGGCACAGGATGTGCACCAGTCCCTGAACGATACCCACAACGCCTTGCAGGAGCCGGTGCAGCAATTCCGCGCCGAGCTCGACGAAGTCGCCCGCGAAGCCAGCGGCAAGCCCGCGCTGACGGCCGGCGCCGAATCCGCCGCCCCCGCCGACCCGCACGCCACGCCCGCCAATACCGCAGGCACCGGCGCCACGCCGGCCTCGTCGGCCGAGCCGCTGATGACGCCGCACGCGGCCCAGCCGGCCGAGCCGCCGCGCATCATCGCGCCGCCCAACCCGAACCTGAGCCTGGACCTGGATCCGCCCGCCGCCGCGCCGGCCGCCCAGCCCGCTCCCGCCCCGCAAC
>ERZ1739169.185-NODE-185-length-15399-cov-14.555396_pt1 | contig 15399 bp, 15 predicted proteins | sample MGYA00581756_ERZ1739169 | MGnify/ENA primary metagenome ERZ1739169 (study PRJEB40789, sample SAMEA7425667) | Salamandra salamandra | biome: salamander skin | place: Germany | collected 2020-03 | study: cvxcv | reverse complement strand
GAGCCGGCCGCCGCCGGCCGCGCCGCGCGCCGCCGGCAACAGCCGCAGGCACAGCGCATACACCACCGCGCCGATCGGAATGTTGACCAGGAAGATCCAGTGCCACGACAGCGTGCTGGTCAGCAGCCCGCCCAGCAGCACGCCCAGGCTGCCGCCGCCCGCACAGACGAAGCCGTACACGCCCATGGCGCGGGCGCGTTCGCCGGCCTCGGTGAAGAGATTCATGATGAGCGACAGCGACACCGCCGACACCACCGCGCCGCCCAGCCCCTGCGCCGCGCGCGCGGCGATCAGCAGGCCCTGGCCCCGCGCCAGCCCACAGGCCAGCGAGGCTGCGGTGAACAGGACCAGGCCCGCCAGGAACATGCGCCGGTGGCCGAGCAGGTCGCCCAGCCGTCCGCCCAGCAGCAGGAAGCCGCCGAAGGTCAGCATGTAGGCGTTCACCACCCACACCAGCGAGGTCTCGGTGAAATGCAGGTCTTCGCGGATCGAGGGCAGGGCGACGTTGACGATGGTGGTGTCCAGCACGATCATCAATACGCCCAGGCACAGCACCATCAGTGCCCACCAGCGTTGCTTGCCCTGTATGCCATGCGTCATGGATCTCTCGCTCCATCCGCTTGTGGCGGATGCGGTTGTCAGTGGTTGAGCCGCCCGCCGCTGACCATCCACCGCGTGTCGTAGCGGTCGATCAGCGCGCCGTAGGCTTCGGCCCAGAAGGTTTTCTGGAGCGGCATGGTAACGCTGCCGCCCTCGGCCAGCATATCGAACACGCGTTGCGCGTCCGAGACCGTAGGGTAGGCCAGCGACAGCGCCATGCCCTGCTTGCCGGGATAGGGATGGCCGGCGGTGGCGTCGCTGGCCATCAGCACCTGTTCGTCCAGCGCCAGGCGGGCGTACATGATGCGTTCGGCGTCTTCGCCGGACAGCGCCGGCATGGCGGCATCGGCGGGCGCATCCGCGTAGCGGACCATGGCCTCGACGCGGCCGCCGAGCACGCGTTCGTAGAAACGCATGGCCTCGGCGCAGTTGCCGTCGAAACTGAGGTAGGCGGAAAGTTGGGGCATGGCGGGTTCCTCCTTTGTGGCCGATCCTGATTCTCGCATCCATGGCGCCGTCCGGGAAACCTCTTATTGCCGCCGGTCCGAGCCCATCCCTATCATTCGCCACAGGATCAGGACTGATCCGCACGCACCGGCACGGCTTGGTGCGGCAGTGCCCCGCAGCAATGATTGCTGCCCGAACCTTCGTCTGGCTATAGAAGCCCCCGACTCACACGCAACGCGTGGTCGGGGGCTTTTTTGTTTTCCAAAACGTTGCAGGGAGATCGCATGCAAGTTTCACCGCCGCCGGACGCCACCGCGTCCGCGATCCACGTGGCCAGTGTGCAGACGGCCCCCGTCATGGGCGAGGTCGCCGCCAACGTGGCCCGTTCCATCGAGCTGGTCGAGCAGGCTGCCGCGCAGGGCGCGCGGCTGGTGGTGCTGCCCGAGCTGGCCAACACCGGCTACGTGTTCGCCAGCCGCCAGGAGGCCCACGCCCTGGCCGAAACCGTGCCCGACGGCCCCAGTTCGCAGGCCTGGATCGCGCTGGCGCAACGCCTGGGCATCTACCTGGTGGCCGGCATCGCCGAGCGCAGCGGCGGCCGGCTGTACAACGCCGCCGTCATCGCCGGCCCCGACGGCTACCTGGGCACCTACCGCAAGCTGCACCTGTGGGGCGACGAGAACCTGTTCTTCGAGCCGGGCGACCTGGGCCTGCCGGTGTTCCATACCGAATTCGGCCGGCTGGGCGTGGCGATCTGCTACGACGGCTGGTTCCCCGAGGTCTACCGCCTGCTGGCGCTGCGCGGCGCCGACATCGTCGCGGTGCCCACCAACTGGGTGCCGATGCCGGGGCAGACGCCCGACGGCCCGGCCATGGCGCACGCGCTGGCGGCGGCCGGCGCCCACAGCAACGGCCTGACGCTGGTGTGCGCCGACCGGGTCGGCGTCGAGCGCGGCCAGCCCTTCGTCGGCCGCAGCCTGATCGTCGGCTCGCAGGGCTGGACCGTGGCCGGCCCCGCCAGCCACGACCGCGAAGAGGTGCTGGTGGCGCCGGTGGACCTGGCCGCCTCGCGCCGCGCGCGGCAACTGAACGACTTCAACCACGTGCTGCGCGATCGGCGCCGCGACCTTTACGACGAACTGCTGGGCGCCGCCGAGGCGCCGCGGCAGCGTTGAATACAACGGCGGACAGCCGGCCCCCAAGGAGAAATCCCCATGAAAAAACCCACTTGCAGCTTCCTCATCCGACTTTCCTTCATCGCCGCGCTGACCGGCGCGGCGGGCGCCCATGCTGCCGAGCCCTTGCGCATCGGCGTGCCGGTCGGCCTGTCGGGCGCCAACAGCGTGGTCGCGCCCGGCGTGGTGCAGGCCTCGCAACTGGCCGCCGATGAAATCAACGCCGCCGGCGGCATCCTCGGCCGCCAGGTGGTGCTGGAGATCGCCGACGACGCCTCGGGCGCGGTCGGCGCGCAGAAGGCCTACGACACGCTGGTGTTCCAGAAGAAGGTGGACGCCATCATCGCCATGGAAACCAGCGCGGCGCGCAACGCGGCGCTGCCCATCGTCTCGCGCGGCAAGGTGCCGTACATCTACACCTCGTTCTACGAAGGCCGCTCGTGCAACCGCTGGATGCACGTCAACGGCTGGGTGCCCGAGCAGCAGGTGGCGCCGGTGGTGGACCACTTCATGAAGGAACGCGGCGCCAAGACCTTCTTCCTGGTCGGCAGCGACTACGCCTTCGGCCGCGGCATGCTCAAGTTCACCCGCGAATACATCGAGAAGCAGGGCGGGCGCGTGGTGGGCGAGGAATACCTGCCCATCGACGGCTCCGACTGGACGCCGGTGGTCTCGAAGATCCGCTCGGCCAACCCGGACGCGCTGATCAGCTCCACCGCCGGCGGCGGCCCCAACGTCAGCCTGGCCAAGCAGGTCAAGGCGGCCGGCCTGACCATGCCCTACGGCAACCTGGCGATCGACGAAGCCACCGCCAAGACCATGGGCGACACGGCGGTCGGCATGTACCTGTCGGCCTCGTACCTGACCAGCATCGATACGCCGCAGAACCGCAAGTTCCTCGACGGCCTGAAGGCCAAGTTCGGCGCCGACGCCAAGACCGCCAACGAGTTCTCGGGTCCGCAGTACGAAGCCTTCTTCCTGTACAAGGCGGCGGTCGAAAAGGCCGGCGGCACCGATTCGCAGAAGGTGGTGCAGGCGCTGAGCGAAGTGTCGTTCGACGGCCCGCGCGGCCCGGTCAAGATGGACCGCCAGCGCCACGCCGCCCTGACCATGCGGCTGGGCCAGGTGCAGCCGGACGGCTCCATCAAGATCCTGCAGACCTTCAACCAGGTCGATCCGGGCGCGCAGTGCCCCGACCTGAAGTAACGCGCTAAGCCACACCCTGCGCGCCGCCGGTTCGCCGGCGGCGCAGGAGAACACAATGGGTTTGATGCTGGACATCCTGAGCACGGCCGCCATGCTGTTCATCGTGACGGCCGGGCTGATGATCATTTTCGGCGTGATGAAGATCGTCAATTTCGCCCACGGCGCCATAATCACGCTGGGCAGCTACGCCGCCCTGGTGGTGACGCGGCTGGGGCTGGACCCGTGGCTGGCGCTGCCGTGCGCGCTGGTGGCGGGCGTGCTGGTGGGCATGCTGGTCGAGCGCCTGATCGTGCAGCCGCTGTACAAGCGGCCGCTGGACGCCATCCTGGCCACCTGGGGCCTGGGCATCGTGATCGGCCAGCTCATCACCATGGCCTTCGGCCGCGAGGTGCAGTTCGCCGACGCGCCGATCCAGGGCGCGGTGCCGTTCCTGGGCACCGAATATTCAGCCTACCGGCTGTTCCTGGTGCCGGGCGCGCTGCTGCTGTACGTGGCGCTGACGCTGCTGCTGAACGGCACGCGCTTCGGCGTGCGCACCCGCGCCGTCATCATGAACGAGGACCTGGCGCGCGGCCTGGGCATCAACGCCGAACGCATCCGCTTCACCACCTTCGCGCTCGGCGCGGGGTTGGGGGCGCTGGCCGGCGCGCTCATCACGCCGCTGTCCAGCGTCGATCCGAACATGGGGCTGCCGTGGCTGGTCAGCGCCTTCATGCTGGTGATGGTGTCGGGCAACTCGATCACCGCGCTGCTCCTGACCTGCCTGGTCTATGGCGCCTGCCAGGTGCTGGTGGGCGTGTTCATCAGCCCGATCCTGGGCGGCGTCACCATCGCGGTGCTGGCGGCCCTGACCCTGCGCCTGCGACCCAAAGGATTCGCCCATGACTGATTCCTCCCTCGCGCAACCGGCGCTGGCGACCCGCGCCGACCCGCGCCGCGCCGCCCGCGGCCGCGACCTGCTGTGGCTGGCGGTCGCCTGCCTGGCGTTGACCGTGGCCGGCCCCTGGCTGTTCGACACCTATCTGCTGAACGTGCTGATCAAAGCGCTGTTCTTCGCCGTGGCGGCGGTCACGGTGGACATCCTGTGGGGCTACACCGGCTACCTGACCTTCGGCCAATCGGCCTTCTTCGGCGTCGGCGCCTATGCCGCCGGGCTGGCCTTCACGCACTACGGCTTCTCGCCGGGCATCGCGCTCGCGGCCGCGCTGGTGGCGGTGGGGGCGGCCATGCTGCTGGCGCTGGCCACCGGCTGGCTGTCGTTCTACCGCGGCGCCTCGCCGTTTTTCGCCACCGTGATCTCGCTGGTGCTGCCCATCGTGCTGACCCAGGTCGTGCTGTCGGGCGGCACCTATACCGGCTCCTCGTCCGGCCTGACCGGCTACGACACCTTCGACCTGTCGCTGGAGGCCTGGTACGTCATCGCCGCCGGCGGCCTGTCGATCGTGGCGCTGCTGGCCTGGGTCGCGGTGCGCAGCGACGGCGGCCGCATCCTGGCCGCGCTGCGCGACAACGAGGGCCGCTGCAGCTACCTGGGCCTGAACACCGCGCACTGGCGCATCGCGCTGCTGGTGGTGTGCGGCGCGGTCGCCAGCCTGGCGGGCTTCGGCTACGGCGCCTTCAGCGGCGTGGTCGCGCCGGAACTGACCGGCTTCGTGTTCGGCACCGAACTCATCATCTGGGTGGCGCTGGGCGGACGCGGCACGGTGTGGGGCCCGGTGCTGGGCGCCGTGCTGATCAACGTGGCCGGCTCGTACCTCAGCGGCAACATGCCGTTCGTCTACCAGCTGGTGCTGGGCGTGACCTTCATCCTGGTGATCCTGCTGCTGCCGCGCGGGCTGCTGCCGCTGCTGCTGGCGCCGTGGCGCCGCCGGCGGCCGGCCCCGGTGCCGGAATTGGTGGCGCGCGCGCCAGCCCAGGCCGCCACCGAAAGCGGCCTGGTCCTGGCCGGCGTGGCCAAGCGATTCGGCAGCCTCAAGGTGCTGGAAGGCATCGACCTGCGGGCGCGCGGCGGCGAGCTGCTGGGCCTGATCGGCCCCAACGGCGCCGGCAAGACCACGCTGATGCGCTGCATCGCCGACGGCGCCGAGCGCAGCGACGGCGCCGTCGAACTCTGCGGCCACGCGGTCAAGCGCGACGGGCCGGAGCAGTGCGTGCGTTACGGCCTGGGCCGCAAGTTCCAGAACGCCAACATCTTCGACACGCTCACCGTCGCCGAAAGCCTGCGCATCGCCACCACGCTGCGCGAACGCCCGTCATGGCGGCGCCGCGCGCCCGACCTGGCGCTGCCGGCCTACGCGCTGGAGGTGCTGCGCATGACCGGCCTGGACCAGCAGCTGGACCGCGTGGCGCGCGACCTGTCGCACGGCCAGCAGCAGGCGCTGGAACTGGCCATGGTGCTGGCGCTGGAGCCGCGCGTGGTGCTGCTGGACGAACCCACCGCGGGCCTGAGCAAGGACGAGCGCGCCCGCATCGGCCAGGTGCTGTCGGCCCTGGCCCACACCCACGGCCTGTGCTGCCTGCTGGTCGAGCACGACCTGGACTTCGTGGCCGAGGTGGCCACCCGCATCATCGTGCTGCACCAGGGCCGCATCGTCATGGACGGCAGCTTCCGCGAAGTGGCCGAATCGGAACTGGTGCGCACCATCTATGCCGGTAACGCGCCGTCCGGCGACACGACCCCGCAAGCCGCCCAGCAAGGCACTCAACCCGCCGCCCCGCCTGTTTCGCCCCAAGGAGCCCAGTCATGAGCCACGCCCCGGCCTTGCGCCTGGAAAACGTCGCCAGCGGCTACAAAGGCGCCGTGGTGCTGAACGACATCTCGCTGTCGGTGGCCGGCGGCGCCTGCGTGGCGCTGCTGGGCAAGAACGGCATGGGCAAGAGCACGCTGCTCAAGACGGTCATGGGCTACCTGCCCAAGCTGCGCGGCACCGTCAGCCTGGGCGGCGTCGACGCCACCCGCCTGCGGCCGCACGAAGTCGCGCGCCGCGGCGTGGCCTACGCGGCGCAGGACCAGCCGCTGTTCCCCGACCTGAACATCCGCGACAACCTGCGCCTGGGCCTGCCCAATGATCGCCTGTTCGACGAACGCTTCGGCGAGATCGCCGAGCTGTTCCCGGTGTTCTCCAGCCGCCTGCGGCAATACGCCGGCACGCTGTCCGGCGGCGAACAGAAGATGCTGCTGGTGGCGCGCGGCCTGATGCAGCGGCCGGCCCTGCTGTTGCTGGACGAAATCACCGAAGGCCTGCAACCCTCGGTGATCGAGCGGCTGGGACGCGCCCTGAACTGGGAACGCGAACGGCGCGGCACGTCCATGTTCATCGTCGAACAGAACGTGGCCTTCGCGCTGGACGTGGCCGACCGCTACCTGGTGCTCAAGCAGGGCGCCATCGTCGACCAGGGCGAGGCTGGCGCGCCCGGGGCCGCCGGCCATATCATGGACCACTTGAAGGTATGAACCGTGCCGGCGCCAGCGGCGCGCCGGCCACGATCTAGCAGAAGGAAGCTCCTATGACCTCCCGCACTGACAGGGACGCCGCCACGCCGGGATGGCGCATCGGCGTGCTGTATTCGCGCAGCGGCGTGACCGGCACCACCGAATCGCAGCACTTCTTCGGCACCGTGCTGGCGGTCGAGGAAATCAACGCGCTCGGCGGCGTGCTGGGCCGGCCGCTGGAACCGGTGGTCTACGACCCCCGCAGCGACGCCGAGGAATACCGCCGCCTGGCCGCGCGGCTGCTGCTGGACGACGAGGTCAACGTGATCTTCGGCGGCTGCACCTCGCACTGCCGCAAGGCCATGCTGCCGGTGGTCGAACGCAGCAACGCGCTGCTGTGGTACGCCTCGGTCTACGAAGGCTTCGAGTATTCGCCCAACGTCATCTACACCGGCGCCGCGCCCAACCAGGGCAGCATGCAGCTGGCCGCCTACCTGATCCAGCACTGCGGCAAGCGCATCTTCCTGGTGGGCGCCGACTACATCTACCCGCGGGAAACCAACCGCATCATGCGCGACACCGTCGAGGAACACGGCGGCGAGATCCTCGACGAAACCTACCTGCCGCTGGGCTGCGACGAAGGCGAGATCATCGACGTGGTGCGCGACATCCGCCGCATCAAGCCGGATGTGGTGTTCTCCACCCTGATCGGCGACGACGCCCAGCGCTTCTACCGCCGCTACCACGCCGCCTGCGAGGCCGACCCGGGCGCGCCGCACATCCCCATCGCCAGCCTCACCATGGCTGAATCCGAGGTGGCCGAGATCGGCCCGGCCCTGTGCGCCGGCCACATCACCGCCGCCACCTACTTCAACACCGTTGACTCGCCCGCCAACGCCCATTTCCTGGACCTTTGGCGCGCCCGCTTCGGCGACCGGCCGGCCAGCGTCTACGCCGAGGCCTGCTACAGCCAGGTGCACCTGTTCGCGCGCGCCTTGCAGCGCGCCGGCAGCCTGGACACGCGCAAGCTGGTGCAGGCGGTGCACCAGGTGGGCTTTGACGCGCCCGGCGGCCGGCTGACCATCCTGGCCGAGAACAACCACAGCGTGCTGACCCCACGCATCGGCCTGTGCCGCGCCGACGGCCGCTTCGACATCGTCTGGGCCAGCGGCGAACCGGTCAAGCCGGACCCCTACCTGACGGCCTTCGGCCTGGACGAATTCTGGTTGGCATGAGCATGGACCATAGCCTCCGCCGCCTCTACGAAGACCTGCGCAGCGTGGCCGTCGCCGTGGCCTATCCGCCTGGCGAAGACCGCGACCTGCTGGTCGAACAGCTCAAGCGCATCGGCTGCCGCATCCACCTGGTCTGGCCGTTCCCCGACAAACCGCCGGCCGGCGCCGACGTGGTGTTCTTCCAGGTCTCGCAATGCGGCCAGAACTCTTTCGCCTGGTCCGCCAGCGAGGTCGACGCCACTCTGATCGCGCTGTCCGAATACGAAACCCCCACCACCTTGAAGCAACTGCTCAAGACCAACGCCCACGGCGTGCTGACGCGGCCATTCCGCTCGGCCGGCATCCTCAGCACCCTGGTGCTGGCGCGCTCGGCCAAGCAGTTCCAGAACCGCCAGCAGAACAAGATCGACAAGCTGGAAAGCACCATCAAGGCGCGCCGCGTGATCGAAAAGGCGATCCGCGTGCTGATGGACCACCAGCGCCTGGACGAACGCGCCGCCTACGAACACATGCGGACCCGCGCCACCGGCCTGCGGGTCAGCGTGGCCGAGGTCGCCGCCATGATCGTCGAGGCCAGCGAAGCCATGGAAAAACTGGGCCTGGGCGGCGCGCGCCCCGACCCGCACAACAACAGCAACAACGGAGGCAAGGCATGAAAGTCATGATCGCCCGCATGAACCACGAGACCAACACCTTTTCGCCGGTGCCCACGCCGCTGTCCGCCTTCGGCAACGACGGCCCCACCTACGACCGCGCCGCCTACGAAGAGAACCACGGCAAGCGCACCGCCATGTCCGCCTTCATCGACCTGGCCCAGGCGCAGGGCGCCACGCTGGTCACGCCGGTGTCGGCCACCGCCTATCCCAGCGGCCGCGTCGACGGCCAGGCCTATCGTGAATTGTGCGACCGCATCGTCGCCGCCGCCGCCGGCTGCGACGCGCTGCTGCTGGACCTGCACGGCGCCATGGCCGTCGAAACCACCGACGACGGCGAAGGCGACCTGCTCGAACGCCTGCGCCAGCAAGCCCCCGGCGTGCCGATCGCCGTCGCCCTGGACCTGCACGGCAACGTCACCCAGAAAATGATCGACAACGCCGACGTTATCGTCAGCTTCAAGACCTACCCGCACATCGACATGTACGAAACCGGCGAGCACGCCGGCCGCCTCCTGTTCGACTGGCTGGCGGGCGGCCCGCGCCCGCGCCTGGCCTGGCGCCGCCTGCCGCTCATGAGCCACACCCTGCGCAGCAACACCGCCGAAGGCGCCATGCGCCGCGCCGTGCAGGCCGCGCGCGGCGCCGAGGCCGGCGGCATGCTGGGCGTGTCGGTGCTGGCCGGCTTCGCCCTGGCCGACATTCCCGACCCGTGCCTGAGCGTGGTGGTGGTCGCCGCCGGCGACGCCGAGGCCGCCGAGCGCGTCGCCGCGGGCCTGGCCGCCGCCATCTGGGAAGACCGCGACGGCTTCGTCTACGAGGCCGAACCCCTGGCCGCCTCGCTCGAACGCGCCGCCGCCCTGGCGCGCGGCGCCGACCGCCCCGTGCTGCTGCTGGACCACGGCGACAACTGCATGTCCGGCGGCACCTGCGACACCATGGACGTGCTGGTCGCCGCCGTCGACGCCGGCCTGACGGGTATCGTCGCCGGCCTGTATTGCGACCCCGAAGCCGTCGCCGCCATGATCGCGGCCGGGCAGGGCGCCCGGGTCGAACTGCCGGTCGGCAACAAGCTGCCCATCCCCGCCATCGGCCGGCCCGCCGCGCCGGTGACGCTGACCGGCGTGGTGCGCGCCATCACCGACGGCAGCTACGTCATCACCGGCCCCACCTACACCGGCCAGACCGCCTGCATGGGCCGCAGCGCCGTGCTGGACATCGGCGCCGCGCAACTGGTCGTCACCGAACGCACCCACGAACCCTGGGACCTGGGCGTCTTCGAAAGCCTGGGAATCGACCCGCGCGCCGCCCGCTTCATCCTGGTCAAGTCGCGCATGTACTGCCGCCCGGTGTTCGTGCCCATCTCGTGCGCCCTGATCGAATGCGACAGCCCCGGCGTCACCAGCTCGGACTTCTCGCTGTTCCCGTACCAGCGGCGCAACCGGCCGCGCTATCCGCTCGATCCGTTCAAGCCGGCGCAGATGTCGGCGTAGGGTGGGGCGGATGATGCCGTGAGGGCGGCGCGGGGATGCTCCTGGCGCGCCATTCGCCTGTTTCCCCGCGGCTTGATTCGCGCCGGGCTTTCCCGTTCAATAGCGGTCATGGTGGCGATCAGCGCTCCACGATGACGTGTCCGATCAGACAGAGACACGCTCAAGATCGATCCGACGCGGAGTTAACGTTCGGATAATCTTTCCTGTGCAAAATCCCAACGCATAAAGACGTCGTGCCCAGGTCTGCCGGCGCATCGTCACCGCGCCAGCGATAGCGAAACAACCGCGATCGCATAAATCAGGCCATGGGTCACGCCGACCGCAACCGCCCGGCTCCCCCAGAATCCCCAGGCAGGCATCTGCCCGCGGCATCGGCACGCGCCCTCGGCGCCGATTTCACCCTGCAGCCTGGGCAATGGAACGCATCAATGAACAACACGACAATCACGGCGCAAACCCCTCGCCGCGGCGGGAGCCTTCGGGCCCGGAAGGGCAGGCCAAGGGCAGGGATGCTGATCATCTCCTGCGCGGCTTTGATGGGACTGCCGGGCCTGGCGCAGGCACAGACCTCGGGAAGAGGATGCACTTCCTCCGGCGGCTTCAATATCCAGTTGATCCCTTCCGTGAATTTCACGCTTGGCAAGCTGCCGCCGCCCGGCACCGAAATCTATAGAACGATCACCTATGTCATCAACTACGAATGCCACTACTTTGACAGGTTAGGTAATGCCCCTACCGTCTCTCCCCAGCTGTACGCGCTCTCCGACTACAGCAAGCTGAACGATGCCTTGCTCAAGGCGGGATTGCAGCTGGCAATCATCGTCAATGGCGACGAGAGCAACCCGTGGTATCCGAACCTGATCCCGGGGACTATGCCGATGTCGGAAACTCATGAGGCCGGCCCTTCCTACACAGGGACTTCGGGCCCGCGAACCGTCAGCATTGTCGCCAAGCTGTCGGTGGTGAACGATAACCCTCCAGCGGCGCGTTACCCGGTTCCCTCGGCAACCATATTCAAACTGGCCCCAGCTTATGGGGCGGGGGCTTCGCCCGGTCCATTCATCACCAGTTCCGCCACGCGCATGCAGTACGTCCCGCAGTGCATCGGCGATGTCAGTGTGGACAATCTGGTGCAGTTCGACAGGGTCATGGCGGTGACGGGCTATATGGGCACCCTGCCACAACAGCACCCCTTCACGGTCACCGCCCGAATCAACCCGTCCTGCGCTATCGGCTCCCTGACCGCGCCCGCCAGTCCGGATAACGCTCAAACCCAATTCCTCATGCTGCTCGCGGCGCAGTTCGTCCTGCAAGGGGCAGGGCGCCTCGATGATGGCGGCCAGTCCATCATCCTGAGCAATGACGACGGCGTCGATAACGGACTGAAAATGCAGATACTCGATGCCGACAATGCGAACCTGCCCGTCACCATCCTGCCCGCCCCGGCGCCGCCTTCACGCGCCGACGTCGGCAATTTCGGCCAACTGGTCGGCTACAACCCCGCCGCGGCGGTCCACACCTATACCGCATCGCTGATGCCGGACCCAGGCAAGGAACTGAAAATCGGCAAATACTCGACCCAGGTGCTCGTCAGGGTGACCTATTACTGAATGCCCCGCGCCTTGAACCGCGCCGGGCTTTCCAGTTCAATGGGACATTGCGCGGGCGGCACGCCGCCGCCCGGCCCCTTACCCGTTGGAGTGGCATATGGCTACGGTGCATCTGCTGTCGGATGAAGAAGCGCGCAAGATCCCCGAGGCGTGGGCGGTGTTCGAAGACATCCGCGCCACCCGCAAATCCGATTTCGTCAATAACTTCTGGCGCGCCCTGGCCAACGACCCGCCCCAGCTCAAGCGCGTCTGGGAACAGCTCAAGCAGGTCATGATGGCCGACGGTGAAATCCCGCCCCTGGTGCGCGAGATGATCTACATTGCGGTATCGACCTCCAACGGCTGCGCCTACTGCATCCATTCCCACACCGCCGCCGCCCGCGCCAAGGGCATGACCGACGGCCAGCACGCCGAACTGCTCGCCGTCATCGGCATGGCCGCCCAGACCAACGCGCTGGTCACCGCCATGCAGGTGCCCGTCGACGACGCCTTCACCGTGAAATAGGGCGCCGCCATGGCGACCATTCCCCTGTTCCCGCTGTCGAACGCGCTGTTCCCCGCCGGCGTGCTGCACCTGCGCATCTTCGAAGTGCGCTACCTGGACATGATCCGCCGCTGCATCGCCGACGGCACCGAGTTCGGCGTGGTCGCGCTGCTGTCCGGCAACGAAGTCCGCTCGCCCGAAGGCCAGGAAACCCTGGCCGACACCGGCACCCTGGCCCGCATCGACGCCTGGGACGCGCCCATGCCCGCCTTGCTGCAGCTGCGCTGCGTGGGGACGAGCCGCTTCCGCCTGGTCTCCAGCCAACTGGCAAAATACGGTCTTTGGATGGGCGAAACCGAGCCCATCGACGATGACCCGCCGCTACCCGTGCCAGCGCCGCTGCAACCCTGCGCCGACGCCCTGGGCCGCCTGGTGGCGCAGTGGCAGCAGGAAGGCGTGCCCGCCGACCGCATGCCGGTGGCGCCGCCGTACCGGCTGGATGAATGCGCCTGGGTGGCTGACCGCTGGTGTGAACTGCTGCCGCTGCCGGCGGCGGAGAAGGTCCGGCTGCTGGCGCTGACGGACCCGCGCGTTCGTCTCGAAGCCGTGCGCATTGCGTTGGAAGGGCCGCAGGCCTAGCCAGCGGCAGGTGGCGCTTTTTGACGGTGCCTGGCGGCCGTCTGGCATGGGCCCCGCCAGGCCAACCGGGCAGGGCAGCGGGGCTGGGCTTGAATTTTTTTGGACACCATGGATATCAGGATTGACGAAGGCCTGCGCGCCTATATTGACCCCTTGACCGACGACGAGCGCGAGGCGCTCGAACGCAGCCTGCTGGCCGAAGGCTGCCGCGACGCGCTGGTGCTGTGGGGCGACCTGCTGATCGACGGCCACAACCGCTACGCGCTGTGCAGGAAGCACGGCATTCCCTTCGAGACCAAACAGAACACCTCGTTCAAATCGATGGACGACGTGCACCTGTGGATGATCGAGAACCACCTGGGCCGGCGCAGTGTCTCGGATTTCCAGCGCGGGGTGCTGGCGCTGCGCAAGAAGGAGATCCTGCAATCGCGCAGCGTGCCGCCGTGGGAAGACGACGGCAGCACGCCGCCGCCAGAACCCGCGCCCATCCCGCCGGCCGCGGCATTCAGCCGGCAGGCGTTGGCGCGTGAGGCGCGCATCAGCAGCAATACGCTGGGGCAGATCGAGCGGATTCAGAAGGCCGCCGCGCCGGAATTGGTGCGGGCCGTGAAGGATGGGGCGATCTCCATCAACGCCGCGGCGGCAGTCGCGACCTTGCCGCAGGAGCGGCAAGCGGCTGCGGTGGCGGGGGGCAGGAAGGAATTGCAGCAGGCGGCGCGCGAAGTGCGCCAGGCCAAGGCGCCGCCGCCGAAAGAGGCGGTGCCGGATATTCCGATCGAGAATATCGAGGATTTGCCGGCTGAGGTGGCGCGGTTACGGGAGCTGCTGGCGCGGTTGACGGATGAAAGGGATCAGTTGAAGAAGAAGGTGATGCATTTGACGGTGGCGTTGGCTGAGGCGCGGAATGCGTCGGCGGGGGGAGGGGATGATTGACGGGGGCCTCCTCTCAACTGAACGAATCTTGTCGAGAATTGGCCTGACACCCCATATTTGGTAAAAGCAAGGTTGATCAGAACCTGAGAGTCGATGGCTGCCATGTCCGAACCCTATTCGGCCTTTCTCAACCTCCAGATGCCCCGCGAGAATCTTGCCAGATGGCTCGCGGCCCCGGCGCCGGCGGCATCAAGATGGTCGGACTGGCGTGCCATCGGCGGCCAGTGGTATCTCTCCGAAGGCAAGGATCTGGCCGCCTCCAGCAATCAGGATCTGGGCAGGCTCATTGCGGAATGCGACGCCATGCTGGCTCGCCATCCGGACAACCGCGCGGCGCTGGGGGCCATCCTGACATCCGCGGAGGCCGAGAACATCAAAGTTGCGGCCTACGACCGTACAGGAACGCGCTTCGTTGCTGGCTCGCTGACCTATTCCGAAAATCTCTACGATCTCATCGTCTTTTTTTCGATAGCGCGCGGAGCGGCCGATTTTTTCGAGGCGGATGATCGTGGCCTTGCAGTGGTTCACGACTATCTCTGGGGCGAGGAAGACGAACGAGAAACGGTGGCTGCGCTGGAACTCGCCGGAAACGGCGGCTCCGTATTCCTGGCGTCCGAAGCACTCGGCCAAGCAGCTGGCGCATTCGAGGCCATGGTGGACGCGATGCTGGAAGGCAAAGAGGATCCGGAGTTCCAGCCGCGCAATCAACTCGAGCTTCTTTGAGACCAGACCTGCGTCCAGCAGGGACAACAGCGTGCACACGACAGGGCCGCCAGGCGGGCCAAAGAGGCAAAATTTCCAATGCGATTGCTACCACTGGTTATCATGCTGTCCGCTAGCGCGGTCTGCCAGGCACAGGGAACCAGGACCTGGCACTTTACGGGTGCCGAGCTGGTCGCGGCCCTTGAAGGCCGGATGCCCTCAGAGATCCGCGATGCATCGCTACGCCGCCAATTTTCTTCCTCCTATGCGCAGGCCTACGTGGTCGGCATCGCCGACCAGACACAAGGCACGGTCTGGTGCACCCCCACCGGCGTCCTTCCTCACGAATTGAAGGACAGGGTGTACAGCTACTTGTCCAAGCTGCCGACCAGCCGTCTCGCGGACAATGCCGGCCCGCTGGTGAGCGAGGCACTCCATCAGTCTTTCGCTTGCCGGTAGGATCCTTTCCGCCAATATGCCCCCCGGGCGGCATTTAGATGAAGTTCGTCGGGTGTCAGGTCCGTAGCTTGACATCGATGTCGTCCAATAGGTGTCAACCTACGTTGGACGGGCCGCACTCTTAAAATAAATTAAACCGGCTCTATGCCGTTATCGAAAACCGAGATTGCGAAGAGGCGGGGGAAGATGTTTTCAGATCCAAAATTTCCCCGCTCACAGCCTTCGCTATCATTGCTGCACGAATCGATCCCAAATTGCTGGATGCATCACCAGGAAGATTCAAGCCCTTTAATTGTTCGGAGTATTGATCGGCAACCTCTACGACGCCAG
>ERZ1739169.184-NODE-184-length-15439-cov-15.851209_pt1 | contig 15439 bp, 12 predicted proteins | sample MGYA00581756_ERZ1739169 | MGnify/ENA primary metagenome ERZ1739169 (study PRJEB40789, sample SAMEA7425667) | Salamandra salamandra | biome: salamander skin | place: Germany | collected 2020-03 | study: cvxcv | reverse complement strand
TTTTTTTTTTAATGATCCGGCGCCCCCCGAGATCTACCCTATAGCCTCCCCTCTTCCCCTACCCGACGCTCTTCCGATCTCAGCGCAATGGCGGCCACCGGCGACGGGCGGCGCGGCGCGGCGGTCGGAATGAAGGAGGTAGCGAACACGATGAACCTTGCAGGGAGAGTCGGAGGAAACCGCGAACCGCCTACAGGCGGAAGCGCGCGGCGCCGAACGGATCCAGGACCGCGGGCCGCTTGCCGCTGGCGAGCCAGGCGGCCACCGCTTCGGACACGGCGGGCGCGATGGCGAATCCGTGGCCGCTCCAGCCGGTGGCGTAGTACACGCCCTCCTGGCCCGCCACCTGGTCGATGATCGGGATCTGGTCGACCGAGCTGGAGTCCGCGCGGCTGGCGTCGAGCCGGGTCACGACGGTGTCGGTCGCGGTGATGGGAAAGGTCGCCGTCAACGCCGTCAGGCTGGCGCTGAGGGTCGACAGGTCGGTGTTGCCGATCTCGGTCGCATCGTCCCAGCGGCCCACGGCGCCGCCGGTCACGGTGATGTGGTCGGCGTCGGCGCGCTTGATGGAGAGCGTGCGGTTGCTGTGGTTGATCAGGTAGTCCAGCTTCAGTTCGCGCGACACGCGCAGTTGCGCCACCTGCGGGTTGAACGACCAGATCGGCAGCCGCAGCCCGAAGGCGTCCACCAGCAGCTTCGGCACCTGCGTGTTGGCGGCCAGCACCACCGCGCGCCTGGCGGCGAATTCGCGCCCGTCCGCCAGCCGCACCGATGCGGGCTGCGCGCCGGCGGCGCGCACCTGGCGCACGTCGGCGCCCTCGATCAGCGTGGCGCCATGCGTCACGGCCGCCGAGGCGAAGGCGCGCGTGGCGACCGTATGGTCGGCGATGCCATCGTTGGGGCTGTAGAGCGCGTAGATGACCTTGTCGGAGACGTGGGGCAGCTTCTCGCGCACGCCGGCCGCGTCCAGGATCTCGGTGCGGGCGCCGAAGGCGTTCTGCACCGCGGCGCGCGCTTCCAGGGTCACGCGGCCGTGCGTGCCGCCCACGCGCTCCAGTTCGCCCAGGCTCAGGCCGCCCAGCGGCTCGAAGCCGCTGTCGGCGCCGAGTTCGCGGGTCAGCGTAGGCCATATTTGCAGCGCCCGCACGGCCAGGGGCAGTTCGCGCAGGTCGCGGTTGTTGGCGCGCACCCCGCGGTGGCCGGGGCCGCCGGAGGCGCCGCTGGCGACGGCATGGCGCTCCAGCAGGGTGACGGAATGGCCGGCTCGCGCCAGCGTCCAGGCCAGCGAGGCGCCGAAAATGCCGGCGCCCACGATGACATAATCGCTCGAGACTTCACTCATGATGATCCAGGAACAGGTACGGAGAAATGGGACGCGTCAGGCCGCGAAGCGCGCCGGCCGGAAGTCGGCCAGCAGCGGCGACGGCGTGCCGTCGATGATCTCGGCGGCCAGCAGTTCGGAAAGAATGGGCGCGAGCGTGGCCGCGCTGTGGCTGAACGCCACCGACAGGCCGCCGATGTCGGCGACCTCGCCCGCCACCGCTCGCTGGTCGCCGGGGATGGGACGCAGGCCGATGCCGCCCTGGACCTGGGTGAAGGCGGGACGGCCGGCCAGCCAGCGCGCGGCCGCCGCGGTGACGGCGTCGATCACGTCCGGCGTGACCGACCAGCCGCGCTCGTCGTCGCCGGCGACGCGGGTGTCGGCCCAATCGGCATGCAGCGCCAGCAGGCCATCGGCGCGCGGCCGGATCGCGATGTCCGGCGCGCGCAGCACGGCTTTGGGGGCCGCCACGCTGGCCCGCGCCGTCACCAGCAAGGCGGTATTGGTCTGCGCCGGCAGCTCGATGCCCACCTGCCGCAGCAAGGCGGGCGTGCCCGCGCCGGCGGCCAGCACCGCGCTGTCGGCGTCCAGCGAGGTGCGGCCATCGACCTGCACGCCCGTGATCTTGCCGCCGGCCACGCGCAGCAGCGGCGGCTGCGTCAGGGTCACGAACTGGCCGTCGCGCGCGGCGATGCGCCGGCGCAGGACATGGAGGTATTCGGGCAGGTCGACCCAGCCTTCGCCCGGCGTGTGCACCAGCGCATGGCCGTCAAGCGCGGCCCTGTCCAGCGCGGGTTCGAGCCGCGCCGCCGCATCGGCGTCGACCCAGGTATTGCCATAGCCCGACTGGCTCAGCGCCTCGGCGCGCGCCTGCAGCAGCTCCCGCTTGTCGGCGTCGCGCCAGGTCAGCGAACCGTCAAAGCGCAGCCATGGCGCGCCGGGTCCGGCCAGGGTGCGGTAGCGGTCCAGCGACAGCAGCCGCAGGCGCCGGTAGCTTTCCGGCGCCGCGCCGAACGCGTTGAGCCACGAATACGACCGCAGCGACGCGGTCCGGTGATCCAGCGGCGGCGCGGCCACCACCACCCGCGCCCCGCGCTCGGCCAGCTCGGCCGCGACACTCAACCCCAAAACGCCGGCACCGAGCACGACGACTTTCCTTACCGCTGGCATCAAACACATCCTTCGACCACGACTTGATTGCCACCCATTCTGGGCAAGCATCCGTGGCGCGCCAACGATGGAATACGTATATCAATATCGGTTTTCCGCGCGCGGTGGCGAAGGCGTTTCAGACCGCCGGCAACTGATGCGTCACGCAGTGGATCCCGCCGCCGCCCGAGGCGATCGCGTCGATGTCCAGCTGCACCACGTCGCGGCCGGGATACAAGGCGCGCAGCAGGTCACGCGCCTTGCCATCGGCGCGGGCATCGCCGAACTCGGGCGCGATCACGGCGCCGTTGATGACGAAGTAGTTGATGTAGCCGGCGGCGAAATCGTCGTTGTCTTCCTGGTAGACGCTGGCCCGGGGACGGCGCGGCGGCGACAGCGTGTGCAGCCGCAGCCGGTTGCCGTCGGCGTCGGTGGCGGACCGCAGGATCTCCAGGTGCGCGCGGGTCACGTCGTAGTCGTGCGAGTCCGGATCCTCCTCCAGGTTGGCGACCACCACGCCGGGCCGCGCGAAGCGGGCGTAGAAGTCGACGTGGGCGTCGGTGATGTCCTTGCCCTTGATGCCCGGCAGCCAGATGATCTTGCGCAGCCCCAGGCAGAACTTGAGTTCCTCCTCGACCTCGGCGCGGCTCCAGCCCGGATTGCGGTTGTCGTTGACCCAGCAGCTTTCGGTCATGATGCCGGTGCCGCGGCCGTCCACCTCGATGCCGCCGCCCTCGCCCACCAGCTCGCTGCGCACGTGGCGCGCGCCCGTCTCCCTGGCCGCCCGCCCGGCCAGCAAGGCGTCGGCCGCGTGCCGCTGCTTGTCGCCCCAGCCGTTGAAGTTGAAGTCCATCGCGGTCAGGCCGCCCTGTCCGTTCACCAGGAAGTTGGCGCCGATGTCGCGCATCCAGATGTCGTCGAGCTCGGCCGCCAGATAGGTGATGTTGGCGTCGCCGCAGTGGCGCCGGGCCAGCGCCGTCTCGGCCTCGCGGCAGAACACGGTGACGGGCTGGTAGCGCGCGATGGCGCGCGCGATGCGTCCCTGCGCGGCCTGCACATCGGGCGTGAAGTCCTTCCAGATCGCCGGCTGCGCGCCGAAGGCGATGAAGGCCCGGGCCTGCCGATCGGCTTCGTCGGGCATGCGCCACTGTCCGCCGGCGCCCGCCCGCGCGGGGCCCGCGGCCAGCCCGAAGCCGGCGGCGGCAAGCGCCTGGCCCGCGGCGAGCGCGGAAAGCTGTTTGACGAAAAGGCGGCGGGTAAACATAAGCAAATCCAATCAGTGTGAAAACGAGGGGAAAATCGGGCCTGCGACCCATGAATGCATCGTAGAGCGCGCCGGACACCGCCAACAAGCGATATATTTAGCGGACATCTGATTAGATTTACTTATCAATATGCTCAAACAATGGCCCCCGTTGAACGTGTTGCGCGGCTTCGAGGCGGCGGCGCGGCTGGGCAGTTTCCACAAGGCCGCCGACGAGCTGCACCTGACCCAGTCGGCCATCAGCCAGCAGATCCGCAGCCTGGAAACCTATCTGGAGCAGCCGCTGTTCCTGCGCCAGGGGCGCAGCGTGACGCTGACCGACGCCGGCGCCGACCTGCTCGGCACCACCCAGGCGATGCTGCTGCAACTGGCGACGGGCATCCGCCGCCTGGACCAGTACCGCAAGCCGAACCAGCTGATCGTCAACACCAGCCCGGCGTTCGCGCGCCATTGGCTGGTGCCGCGCCTGCAGGCGTTCCATGAGCGCCATCCCGAGGTCGATCTGTGGCTCTACACCAGCGATGAGGCGCCGGACATGGCGACGCAGACCATCGACATCGCCTTGCGCGACGATATCGGCCCGCAGGCCGACTGCGATTTCCGCGTGCTGTGCGAGGACCGGCTGTACGCCGCCTGCCATCCGCGCCTGCTGGCGGCCGATCCGGCGCAGCGGGTGACCCTGCACGGCGAACGCGAGATGGACTGGAGCTATTGGCGCATGCAGGGCGGCGCCGACGTCGGCCAGCGCGACAGCGGCCTGAACTTCTCGGATCCGGGGCAGTTGCTGGACGCCGCCAGCCAGGGCCTGGGCATCGCCCTGGTGGCGGCGCTGCTGGCGCGGCGCGCGTGCGAGGACGGCCTGCTCGCGCCGATGACGCCGCAGACCGTGCGCGGCCCGACCTGGCGCTGGCTGGTGCACCGCGACAGCCGCAACGCGCTGGCCGCGGGCTTTTGCGCCTGGCTGTGCGAGAACCTGGGGGTGGACTGGCAGCCCTGGCGCTGAACGCCGCGCCCGGGCTCGTCCGGCCTACCAGCGATGCTGGTAGGTCAGGGTCAGCACCGTGCCCGGGGCCGGCAGGCGGCTGGTATTGGTGCTGGTGCGCATCAGCTGGCTGTAGAGCGGGTAATAGTCGCGGTTGAACAGGTTCTCGACGCCGACGATCAGCGTGTCCTTCGGCGTGACCTGGTAGCGGCTCATCAGGTCCACCGTGAAGTAGCTGCCCACGTCGCGGCGGCCGAAGCTTTCGACGCCGTCCAGCCGGTAGTCCTTGCCGCCGAAGTAGTTGGCCTGGATGCGGTTGTTCCAGCGCTCGTTCGGCCGGTACTGCAGGTACGCGGTGAGCTTGAGCGGCGGGATGCGGTAGCCGGTCATGTCGCGCCATTGGCCGTTGTCGGGCCGCTCGCGCCCCTTCATCCAGGTGAACGTGCCGCCCGTGCCCCACTTCTCGTCGTCGGTCAGGTAGTCCACCGTCGCCTCGATGCCGTGGATGCGCTCTTCGGTGCGCGTCAGGATCAGGCCGTTATTGAAGCTCTGCACATCGCCCAGCTTGGAGGTGGTGTAGAACAGCGCCAGCGACGCGGTCGTGTTGCCCACCCCGCCGCGCCAGCCCAGCTCGTAGTTGTTGGTCTTGACCGGCTGCAGGTCCGACGAGCCGATGTCGAAGCCCGGCCGCGCGTTGCGCATCTGCACGCCGATGTCCGGCAGCTGGAAGCCCTGGCTGAAGTTGGCGTACAGCTCCTGGCCGCGGACCGGCGCGTAGGTCAGGCCGGCGTTGAACAGGAAGGCGTCGTAGCTGACCGAGCCGCCCTGCACCGAGGCCGGCGACGCCATCCGCGACTGCGACAGCGGCACGAAGTCGCCGAAGCGGGCCGTGGCGTACTCGTAGCGCGCCCCGCCCTGCACCGACCATTGCTCGTTGAAGCGGTGCTCCAGCTGGCCGAAGATGCCGGTGCTGCGCGAGGTCAGCTCGGGCATGTAGGTCAGGCGGCCGGTCTTGCGGAACACCCGGCCGCCGCTGGCGTCGTAGGCGGCCGCGTCGAACACGTCGATCGGCATGTCGCTGCGTTCCTGGTTGAAGTCCATGCCCCACAGCAGTTTCGATTGCTCGCCCAGCGGCGTGTCGATGGTGAGCCGGCTGCCGAACACCTTGCTGTTCTGCATGACCTGGTCGACGTTGCCGCCGCGCGTGACCACGGCGCGCGCGTCGAACGGCGTGAAGCGCGTGTAGTAGTCGCGGTAGTACATCTGCGCCGTGACCTTGCTGCCCAGCAGGTCCAGGTGCTGGTATTCCAGGTTCACCAGCGTGTTGCGGATCTGGTTCTGGTCCGCCAGATCCAGGCCGTTCATCGGCAGCGCGCGCGCCGTGCCGGGCGGCAGCCGGCCGACCGCGGGATCGGAGGTGTAGTTGGAGTGCTGGTCGGCGTTGTAGTAGCTGGCCGACAGTTGCAGGCGCTGCTTGTCGTCCAGCCGCAGGCCGAGCTTGCCGCCCAGGCTGTAGATGTTGGAATCGAACAGGTCGCCCTGGCTGGGCTCGGGCGCGATGCGGCGGCCGCGCGCGTCATAGGAGGCGCCGTTGTGGCGCGCGCCCAGGTCCAGCGCGTAGTCCAGCATGCCCTGGCTGCCGGCGAAATGCTGCTGCAGCTGGCCGCCCAGGCCGTCGCCGCCCAGCCGGCTCAGCGGGCTGACGGCGGTCACGGTGGTCTCGGCCACCGGTTCCCCGCCGGCCGGCCGCGTGGTGATGGAGACGATGCCGCCCGTGGCGCCGGCGCCATAGATCGAACTGCTGCCGCGCAGCACCTCGACGCGCTCGATGGTGGCCGGGTCGACGTTGGCGAGGTTGCGCGACGAGTCCCGGTTGGTGTTCAGCGGAATGCCGTCCACCAGCACCAGCACGCCGCGTCCGCGCAGCGTCTGGCCGTAGTCGGTCATGGTGCGGCTGGAATCGGCCATGCCCGGCACGGTCTTGGCCAGCACGGTGGCCAGGCCGTCCGAGCCGGTGCGCAGTTCCTGCAAGGCGTCGCGCTCCAGCACGATGGTCTGCTGCACCGGGCTCACCAGGTTGCTGGCCGTGCGCGAGGCGCTGACCTCGATCGGCGCCAGCACGGTGGCGGCGCCGGCCGCCTCGGGTTCGATGATGGTGGCCGAGCCTTCCTGCCGCAGCCGCAGCGGCTTGCCCTGCAGCAGCGCGGCCAGCGCCTGTTGCGGCGTCATGGATCCGGACAGCGCCGGCGCCTGCATGCCGGCCACGGTCTGGGGCGCATAGAAGATCTGCAGCCCATGCGTCTCGGCCAGCCGCTTGAGCGCCTGGTCGAGCGACTGCGCCGGCATGTCGATGGCGACGGGCGCCGTCATCTGGGCGCTGGCCATCCCCGGGCCGAACGCCAGCAATGCCGCCATCGCGGCCATCGTCAGGTGCGCACCCACCGGCGCGCCTTGTCCCATTTTCTTGTGAACCACAGCTTCTGCTCCTGATCCGTTCTCGGTAGGCCCCATGCCCCACGGAATCAAGAAGAAGACGCAATACGGCGAAAAAACCTGAATGTCCGGGCCAACTATTTTGTAACAGCGTCAGCGCGCCGAGATTTCGCTGCGGCCGTCGGGCAGCTGGCGCACCCGCACCGGCAGGATGTGCGGCAAGGCTGTCAGGAAGGCGTCGGTGTCGCGGGTCTGGAACACGCTGGTCACGGTCAGATGCTCGACGCCCGGCCCCAGCACGATCGGCTGCTGGCGATAACGCGACACTTCCCGCGCCGCGCTGGCCAGGTCGGTATTGCTGAAGCGGATCTGGCCGCCGCGCCAGGCCAGCGTCGCGGCCACGTCGACGGGTCCGGCCCGGTCGGCCTGCCCCGCCGCGCCGATGCGCACGCCCTGCCCGGCCGTGACCGGCACGGCCGCCGCGTCGTGCGCGCCGGCCACCTTGACCGAACCCGACTCCACCAGCACCCGCATCTGTTCCGCGTCGCGGCGCACGTCGAAGCGCGTCCCGGTCACGGTCGCGGTGCCCAGGCCGGCGTCCACCACGAACGGACGGCCGGCGTTCTTCTCGACCGAGAACAGCGCCTCGCCCGCCACCAGCAGCACGCGCCGCTCGGCGTCGTCGAAGCGCACGCGGATATGGCTGTTGCTATTCAATTCGGCGCGGGAACCATCGGGCAGCGCCACGCTGCGCAGTTCGCCAACCTGTGTCTGGTATTCGGTCCAGCCCGCGCCGCGCGGCCACAGCGCCCAGCCGCCGACGGCGAGGATCGCGGCGCCCAGGCTCAAGGCCAGCGCGGCTCGCCGTCCGGAATGGGACGCGCGGCCCGGCGCTTCGGCCAGGGCGCGCAGGCGCTCGGGCGCGACGGCGTCCGCGGCTTGCCAGATCGATTCCAGCAGGCGGTACTCATAGGCGTGGCGCGGATCGGCCGCCAGCCAGTCGGCGCGCGCCTGTTCCTGCGCGGCGTCCCACTCGCCGGAATGGGCGCGCGCGAACCACCGCGCCGCCTCGGCGCGGATGGCGTCGGCGCCGGCCTCGCGGCCGGCCTGCCCGGGCGATGCGGCGTCAGTTGGGCGCATAAGCCCCCAGCCGCTCGCGCAGATGCAACGCGGTGCGAATCATGTATTTCTCGACCATGTTCTTGCTCAATCCCATGCGTTCGGCGATCTCGGCCTGCGTCAGGCCTTCCAGCCGCTGCCAGACGAACACCTGGCGGCACTTGAGCGGCAGTTCCGCCAGCGCCGCTTCCAGCGCCTGGCCCAGCTGGCCGGTGCGCGCCTGGGCCATCGGGTCGCCCAGCGGGCTGGCGTGGTCGGCAATGGTATCAAGCGGCACCCATTCCTGCCCGCCGTCGCGGCGGAACTGGTCGACGGCCGCGTTGCGCGCGGCCTGGTGCAGATAGGCGCGCGGCTGCGCCACCTGCGCCGGGTCCGTTTCCAGGCACTTGACCAGCGCGTCGTGGGCCAGATCGCGCGCGGCGTCGCGGCAGCCCAGCTTCCGGGTCCAGACCGCGAGCAGTTCTTCGTAATAGGCCAGGAAGCCGGATGGGCGGGACGAACGCAATGACATGGCGCGCAATCGATAGAGTCAGGCATGATAATGGTTTCCATTTTCATAAACAAACCCGCATTCCATGCAAGGACGCCACCATGGCCGCTGACGACGCCTCCGCCGCCGCACCCGGACGGATCCCCCGCGCGCAGGGCGAGCCGATTCCCGAGTCGGTCGCCACCGCGGCCGCCACCTGGCTGACCCAGGCGATGGCCGGCGAGCTGGACGGCCCGCAACGCGAGCGCTGGCGGCAATGGCGCGCCGCGCATCCGGACCACGAGCGCGCCTGGCTGCACGTCGAGGCGGTGCTCGGCCGCTTCCAGGCCCTGGAACAGGCGCCGGCCGCGCGCGCGTTGGCCGGCCTGCGCAAGCCGTCGCGCCGCAAACTGGTGTTCGCGCCGTTGTGGCTGGCTGCCGGCGCCGGCGCGGCGGGCCTGGCGGCCAGCCGCACGCCGACCGGGCGCGCCTGGGTCGCCGACCTGCGCACCGCCACCGGTGAATTGCGCTGGGTCACGCTGGACGACGGCTCCCGGCTGCTGCTGGGCACCGGCACCGCCCTGGATATCGAGTTCGACGCATCGCAACGCGCCATCGCGTTGCGCGCCGGCGAGATTTTCGTGGCGACCGCGCATGGCGACCCGCGCCCTTTCAGCGTCCGGACGCCGCAGGGCTCGGTGCGGCCGCTGGGCACCCGCTTCAGCGTGCGGCTCGATCCGGACCGGACCATGGTCGGCGTCGAGGAAGGCGCGGTCGAACTGCGGCCCCTGCGCCAGCCCGACCTCGCGCTGCGCGTCGCGGCCGGCGAATCGGCCTACCTGACGCAATGGGCGCCGTCCCGCGCCGAGCCGCTGCCGGCGCAGGCCCTGGCCTGGACGCGCGGACAACTGATCGCCGACGACGAACGCCTGGGCGACTTCATCGCCAATCTGTCGCGCTTTCGGCCCGGCATCCTGCGCTGCGATCCGGCGGTGGCGGACCTGCGCTTTTCGGGCGTGTTCCCGATCGCCGATACCGACCACATCCTGGCCCTGCTGCCGAACTCGCTGCCGGTGGCCATCCGCCAGGTCACGCGCTACTGGGTCACGGTGGTTCCCAGGGCCGGCTGAGTTTCAAGATACACACTGTTTCATCTCGACGCCCGTTTCGCGTGCCCGATCCGGCTGCCCGCTGCTCCTACCTGCTGACGTCAATTCATTCCTTCAGCACTTCATTCGAGAGATCACATGGCAGCGAACCCTCCGCGCGGGCTGACCCGCGCATTCATCGCCACGCTGATGCTGGGCGCCAGCGCCGCGGCGGCAGCCCAGGGCGCGGCGCCGGGCGCCACGGCTTCCCGGCCGGCACAGCAGGCGGCGGCGTCCTACGACATTCCGGCCGGCCCGCTGGCGCCGGCCCTGCGCAGCCTGGCCAGCACCGCCGGCATCGCGCTGACCTTCACGGCCGACCAGGTCCAGGGCAAGACCACCGCCGGCCTCAAGGGCGCCTACCGCCCGGCGCAGGCGTTCGAGGCATTGCTGGCCGGCACCGGCCTGCAGGCCGTGCAGCGCGCCAACCAGGGCTACGTGCTGACGCCCGCCGTCGACGCGCCCGTCACCGCGCTGGCGCCCGTGACCGTCACCGCCCGTTCGGTCTACGAGCTGCCCGAGGCCTACGCCGGCGGCCAGGTGGCGCGCGGCGGGCACCTCGGCCTGCTGGGCAACACCGACTACATGGACACGCCCTTCAGCATCGCCAGCTACACCGCCCAGACCATCCAGGACCAGCAGGCCGGCAGCATCGCCGACGTGCTGACCACCAGCGATTCGTCGGTGCGCGCCTCGATCGGCAGCGGCAACCGCTATGACGCGCTGACCATCCGCGGCTTTCGCGTCGACAACGACGAGATCGCGCTCAACGGCCTGTATGGCCTGGTGCCGGCCTATCGCATCAACCCCGACCCGGTGGAGCGCATCGAAGTGCTGCGCGGCGCCGGCGCCTTCCTCAACGGCATGCTGCCGTGGGGCAGCGTGGGCGGCAGCGTCAACATCGTGACCAAGCGCGCCGACGACGCGCCGCTGACGCGCTTCACCACGGAATACGCGTCCGACTCGCGCTGGGGCGGCCACCTGGACCTGGGGCGCCGCTTCGGCGACCAGAACCAGTACGGCCTGCGCGTGAATGGCGCGTTCCGCGGCGGCCAGCCGCGCATCGATGGTCAGTCGACGCAGAACGGTTCGGGCTCGCTGGGCCTGGACTATCGCGGCGACCGGCTGCGGCTGTCGGCCGACGTCGTCTACCAGGACGACTGGATGCGCGCCGCCGCGCGCGGCTACACGGTCGCTCCGGGCGTCAAGGTGCCGGGCGCGCCCGATCCCAAGATCAACCTGGCGCAGCGCTTCGACACGTCCAGCGCGCAGAGCCTGACCGGGCTGGTGCGCGCCGAGTACGACCTGAGCGACCGGGTCTCGCTGTTCGGCGCGTTCGGGGCCAACCGCTTCGACTACAACAAGCGCGAGGCGCCGGGCGCCACCATCGTCGGCGACAACGGCGACGCGCTGTCCACCTCGACCCACCAGAAAGGCAAGACCGAGGCCACTTCGGGCGAGATCGGCATCCGCGGTCGCATCGAGACCGGCCCCGTCACGCACCAGCTGGTGCTGAGCGGCAACCGGCTGGAATCGCGCACCTGGCAGGGCCAGACGCGCTACGCGGACTACGCCACCAACATCTATCACCCCGCGCGCCTGGCCGATCCGGGCGCGCCGATCGCCTACTCGCCGGAAACCAGGACCAGCCTGAGCATCCTGCAAAGCGTGGCCGTGGCCGATACCCTGTCGGTCAAGGACGGCCTGGTGCAACTGACCCTGGGCGCGCGCCGCCAGAACGTCAACACGCGTTCGTACTCGCCGGCCGGCGACGCCACCAACCGCTACGACCAGAGCGCCACGACGCCCTCGGCCGCGCTGGTGGTGCGGCCGACGGAACAGGTCTCGCTGTACGCCAGCTACATCGAGGCGCTGACGGCCGGCGCCTCGCCGCCGGCCGACGCCGCCAACGCCGACCAGGTGTTCGCGCCCTACAAGTCCAAGCAGTACGAGATCGGCAGCAAGCTCGACTTCGGCGCCTTCGGGGCGTCGCTGGCGCTGTTCCAGATCCGCGTGCCGGGCGGCATCGTCGATCCGGTGTCCAAGGTCTACAGCCTGAATGGCGAGCAGCGCAACCAGGGCGTCGAGCTGAACGGCTTTGGCGAACTGGCGCGCGGCGTGCGCCTGCTGGGCGGCGTCACCTGGCTGGATGCGAAACAGCGCAAGACCCAGGGCGGCTTGAATGACGGCCGCCACGCCGTCGGCGCGCCCGAGCTGCAGGCCAACCTGACGCTGGAATGGGATACGCCGTTCGCGCCGGGGCTGACCCTGATGGGCCGGGCCATCCACACCAGCCAGGCCTATCTCAGCGCCGACAACAGCCAGCGCGTGCCGGCTTGGACGCGCTACGACTTCGGCGGCCGCTACAAGACCCGCGTGGCGGGCAAGGACGTGACGCTGCGCGCGACCGTGACCAACCTGCTCGACAAGCACTATTGGGAGGCCAATCCGACCGGCTACCTGATCAGCGGCATGCCGCGCACGCTGTGGCTGTCGGTGGCGACGGAGTTTTGACGACGACGCTCCGGGCCGCCCGCCGGCGGTCCGGCCCGGCCCTCACGCCGCCAGCGCGAACAGGCAGTGGGCGTTGGCGCGGATCAGGTATTTCTTGACGGTGCTGGGCGAGATGCGCAGGCGCTCGGCGATCTGCGCGTAGGTCAGTTCCTCGATGTGCGCCATGATGAAAGCGCTGCGCGCCGCTTGCGGCAGGCCTTCCAGCGCCTGGTCGAGCTGCTGCAGCGTTTCCACCGCCAGCGCCACGCTTTCCGGCGACGGCGCGGTCGGGACCGGCAGGCAGGCCAGCGCTTCGAGGTAGGCGGCTTCCAGCGCCGCCTTGTGGCGCCGGCGCGCGATCAGGCGGCGGGCGATGGTGGCCAGGAACGGCCGGGCTTCGCGGATGGCGTCGCGCCGGCCCTCGCCCAGCAGGCACAGGAAGGTGTCGTGCGACAGGTCGGCGGCGTCGCTGCTGTTGCCGACGCGGCGCCGCAGCCAGCCCAGCAGCCAGGGATGGTGGTCGACATAGAAGCGTTGCAGCTGCGTGCGGGCAACGGCGTCGACGGCGATCGGGGCGGAGTAATCCAGGTCCTGAGTGGCCATGGCGGGTACGCCGCCTCGCGGGCCGCGTGATTTTCAATTACGAACGAGTTTCATTATAAATTGAAACCTCGCTAAATCGCCGCCCCGCCCCGATCTTTCGCGCCGCCCTGCCCTCAATGCAGGATGCGCTCCAGGAACGCCCGGGTGCGTTCATGCCTGGGGTTGTCGAAGAACGCGCCGGGCTCGCCCATCTCGATGATGCGTCCGCCGTCCATGAACACCACCCGGTCGGCGACGTTGCGGGCAAAGCCCATCTCGTGCGTCACGCACAGCATCGTCATGCCGTCCTCGGCCAGCGAGGTCATGGTGTCCAGCACTTCCTTGACCATCTCCGGATCCAGCGCCGAGGTCGGCTCGTCGAACAGCATGATGCGCGGCTGCATGCAGAGCGAGCGGGCGATGGCCACGCGCTGCTGCTGCCCGCCTGACAACTGGCCGGGGTACTTGCCGGCCTGGTCGGGAATGCGCACCCGCTCCAGGTAGCGCATGGCCAGCTCGACCGCCTGCGCGCGCGGCATGCGCCGCACCTGGGTCGGCGCCAGGATGCAGTTCTCCAGCACCGTCAGGTGCGGGAACAGGTTGAAGTGCTGGAACACCATGCCGGCGTCGGTGCGCACGCCGTCCACGGCGCGCAGGTCGTCGCTCAGCTCGACGCCGTTGACCACGATGGAGCCCTGCTGGTGGCGTTCGAGCCGGTTGATGCAGCGGATCATGGTGGACTTGCCCGAGCCGGACGGCCCGCAGATCACCAGGCGCTCGCCTGCGCGGACCTGCAGGTTGATGTCCTGCAGCACATGGAAGTCGCCATACCACTTGTGCATGCCGGCGATGGCGATGGCGGGCGGCGTGGCGGCGGAAGGCGTGGTCATCGGAGTTCCCCTTTTTTGTAGCGGTGTTCCAGCCACATCGAGTAGCGCGACAGGCCGAAGCAGATGCAGAAATAGATCGATGCGATGAAGAGATAGGTCTCGACGTAAGGCGTGGGCCAGGCCGGGTCGGTCAGCGCCGCGCGCCCCGAGCTGAGCAGGTCGAACAGGCCCACGATCAGCACCAGGCTGGTGTTCTTGATCATCACGATGGCGGTATTGGTGAGCGGCGCGATCACCTTGCGCAGGGCTTGCGGCAGCACCACCAGCCGCGTCATCTGCCACCACGACAGGCCCAGCGCGCGCGAGGCCTCGGCCTGCCCGGGCGGGATCGCCTGCAGGCCGCCGCGGATCACCTCGGCCAGGTAGGCGGCCGAGAACACCGTCAGCGCGATGCCGGCGCGCAGCAGGCTGTCGATGGTCATGCCGGCCGGCAGCATGATGGGCAGCACGATCGAGGCCATGAACAGCAGGCTGACCAGCGGCAGTCCCCGGATCAGCTCGATCACGCCGATGCTGATGAAGCGCGCCGTCGGCAGGCTGCCGCGGCGTCCCAGCGCCAGCAGCACGCCCAGCGGCAGTCCGGCGCCCAGCGCGCACACCGCCAGCAACAGCGTGATGGGCAGGCCGCCCCACGACGAGGTCGGCACCCCCGCCAGGCCGAACACGCCGCCCTGCATCAACAGCAGGCCGGCCGCCAGGCCGACGATCCACAGCGCCGCCGTGCGGGCGCGCCATTGGCGCGGGCTGAGCGAAAACACCGTCATCGCCAGGATGAACAGGCAGACCACGGTGGGCCGCCATTGCTCGCCGGGCGGATAGATGCCGAACAGGATCTGACGCATCTTTTCGCCCAGGAATGCCCAGCAGGCGCCGCTGGCCTGGCGGCAGACAGCGCCCGTGGCGCCCGGCCAGACGGCATCCAGCACCGCCCAGTTCAGCAGCTTGCCGGCCGCGGCCAGGACCAGCGCCAGCGTGGCCACGGTGGCGAGCGCGCTGACGGCGCTGCCGAACAGGCGGTGCCAGGCGCTGTCGCGGCGGCCCGCCGGCGGCGGCAGAGTCCGCGGCAAAGAGGAAGGATGGGACAGGCTCATGCGCGTTGCGTCCTCAGGATGCGGCGGTTGTACAGATTCATGAAGAGCGACACGCTCAGGCTGATGCTCAGGTACACCGTCATCAGCACCGCCACGCCCTCGATGGCCTGGCCGGTCTGGTTGATGGTGGTGGTGATGACGAAGGACAGGTCCGGGTAGCCCACCGCCAGCGCCAGCGTGGTGTTCTTGATGATGGACAGGTACTGGCTGGTCATCGGCGGGATGATCACGCGCAGCGCCTGCGGCACCACGATCCAGCGCAGCGCGGCGCCGGGTTTCAGGCCCAGCGAATGGGCCGCTTCCCACTGGCCGGCGGGCACCGCGTCGATGCCGCCGCGGATGATCTCGCCGGAGAACGCGGCCGAATAGATCGTCAGCCCGACCAGCAAGGCGGTGAATTCCGGCGTGAAGGCGCTGCCGCCGGCGAAGTTCAGGCCGCGCAGCGCCGGCACGTCGGCATGCAGCGAGGCCCCGCCCCACCCCGCGGCGGCCGCCACC
>ERZ1739169.182-NODE-182-length-15742-cov-16.097788_pt1 | contig 15742 bp, 13 predicted proteins | sample MGYA00581756_ERZ1739169 | MGnify/ENA primary metagenome ERZ1739169 (study PRJEB40789, sample SAMEA7425667) | Salamandra salamandra | biome: salamander skin | place: Germany | collected 2020-03 | study: cvxcv | reverse complement strand
AGATCTACACTATAGCCTACACTCCTTTCCCTACACGACGCTCTTCCGATCTGGGCGGCGGTTCGGTGTCCTTGGGGGGCGTGGCGGCGCCGTCGCCGCTGTTCCGGTCGGTCGGGGCGGCGGGGCTCGCCGGCTCCTGGCCGGCGCCCTGCTGGGCGTCCAGCGGCACCCGCACCGGCCCGGCGGCGTTCACCCCGGTGCGCGCGGCGTTGGGCGTGCTCCAGGACACCACCAGCAACACCAGCGCGCCGTAGATCGCCAGCGTATAGAGGACGGTCAGGGTGGCGTAGCCCACGCGCTTGCCGGTGATCGGGGTGGCGTCCTCGCGGCCGATCAGGCTGCGCCAGCCCACCAGGGCGGCGCCGGGCGCGCTGATCAGCGCCCAGCCCAGCCGCTTGAACAGGCCGGGCCGCGGGATCGAGGCCTGCACTTGCGCCGCCAGCAGTTCGCGCAGGGCGCGGTTCTCGTCGCGCAAGCGCTGGGTGTGCGCATCCACCGGCGCCTGGTCGTCTGGATCCGTGGTGCCGTCATGCCGCGTAGCGAGTGGATCGGGAGGCGTGGTGGTCATGTTACGAAAAATATAGATACAAAAGCGTACGAACGCAATTATGACCGCCTGCCTGGCCGGGCAAAAAAGGAATAAGCCGGCAAAAAGCCGGCTTCCAACCAATCATGTCGTGGGGGGCGCTCAGTCGCCGGTCTCTTCGCGCCAGCCGAGTACCGCCATGGGGTTGCCGCCCTGTATCGAGAAAGCGGCGATTTCTCCGCGCACGATGCTGCCGGCGGCAATGACGCAGCCTTCGCGCAGGATGGCGCCGTCCAGCAGCACGCAGTTGGCGCCGATCCAGACGTCGTCCTCGATGACGATGCCGCCCTTGCTGGGGCGGAACCCCTGTTGCCGGATCGGCAGGTCGCGGCGGCGGAACTCGTGGTTGGCGGGGGCGAAGGTGCAATTGGCCGCGACCGCCACGCGCGCGCCCATCCGGATGCCGTTGCCGGTATAGAGCACGCAGCCGGAATTGATGACACAGTCCGGGCCGATGATGACGTCCCCGGCGCCGCCGGCGGGCTTGATCTTGACGAAGGAATCCACCACGGCGCCGGGGCCGATCACGATCCGCGTGCCGCGGGTGGAATCCTCGATGTCGGCCAGCGGCGATACGCGGGCGCTCGGATCGATCTCGATCATGATGCCGCCTGTGGCGCGGTCAGGCCTTGCGGCGCAGGAAGCCGTCGGGCGCCGAGGTCACCAGCAGCCGATCCTCGACCGAGCGGTCGATCTCGAATTCCGGGTGGCTCTTGATCCATTCCCAGACGGCGGTCTTGGGGTTGTTGCCCTTGCCCCAATGGCGGCCCGGCCATTCGTAGTCGGCCGGCATGTCCTCGACGAAGGTGTCGAACACCACGCAGTAGCTGCCCACGCTGACCAGGTCGGCATAGGCGTTCAGCTCGGCCAGCACGTGGTCATGCGTGTGGTTCGAATCCAGGCACACCATGATGTTCTTCTTGCCCTCGGCATGCGCGCGGACCTGGGCGATGGTGGCCGGGTCGATGCTGGAGCCTTCGATCAGGTGGATGCGGCCGGCCAGCGGGTGGGCCTCGATGGCGCGGCGGTTGTGCTCGCGGATCTCGATGTCCACGCCCACCACTTCGCCGGCGCCCAGCAGCTGCAGCATCGAGGCCGACAGCATCAGCGAGCCGCCATGGGCGATGCCGGTCTCGATGATCAGGTCCGGCTTGACCGCCCAGATCAGTTCCTGCATGGCCATGGCGTCCATGGGCAGCTGGATAAGCGGCCGGCCGGCCCACGAGAAGTTGTTCATGTACTTGCGCTCCAGCGCCATCTGGCGCCAGGCGATCGACAGTTCGCGGAACTCCTGGTCGGTCGCGAACGAGCCGATGCGGGCGGCCTTTTCCTGGCGGTATTCGGGATGCGCGTCGGGCGTGGTTTCGAGGTAGGACATTCAGATTCCTTTGCGTTGGCGGTACTGCGCCAGAAAATGCGGGAAATAGTCGGCGAACGCGCGCGGCGCGAGGCCGAAGCGGGTGCGCATGCGTTGGGTGTCGATATCGGCGAAGGCCCAGGGCTGCGCGTCGGCCGCTTCGGTGACGCGGTAGCCCAGGGCGGCTTCCAGGCACTCGGCGATGGCGCGGTTGTCCACGCCCTGGCCGTGAGCCACGTTGAAAATACCGGTGGCGTCCGATTGCGCCAGGGCCAGGATCTGGGTCACGGCGTCGTCGATGTACAGGTAATCCTTGCGCGAGGACAGAGTGGTGTGCAGCGTGATCCGGCCGTCGCGCGCGCCTTCCTCGAGCAGCTGGTCGATGAAACTGTCGGGCGCGTCGCGCAGGCCCACGATATTGGACAGGCGCGCCACCCGGGCCCGCGGATGGCCGCCGTGCAGGCACAGGGATTCGCCCATCAGCTTGGACAGGTTGTAGAGATCGCTGGCGTGGTTCGGATTGACCGTCAGCGCGGCCTGCTCGCGGGTGTCGCTGGCGCCGGCATACACGCGGGTGCTGGACAGATAGGTCAGGCTGTCGAAGTGGCCGGCGGCGATCAGGCGCCGCAGCAGGCAGACGTGGGCTTCCACCGTGTCCAGCGGCCGGCTGCGGAAGTCCGAGGTCAGGCCGATGGCGTAGATCACGTGGCCCAGGGGGCGGTCGAACAGGCCGGCATCATCGCGCGCCGGCGCCTCGCAGGCGATGCCGTCGGCGCGCAGGCGCGCCAGCAGGTGGCGGCCGATGAAGCCCGTTGCCCCCAGGACGGTGACCGGCGCGGTGTTCATGCGTCGTGGCCGCCGTCGATCGCCAGGCCGGGCACGGCCGTGACCAGCTTGGCGTGCCAGCCCTCGCGCGCGTAGGCCAGCTGTTGCGAGACTTCCGTCTTCAGGTTCCAGGGCAGCACCACGATGTACTCGGGCTGGTCCTGCCGCAGGACTTCCTCGGCGACGATGGGGATATGGCTGCCCGGCAGGTACTTGCCCTGCTTGGCCGGGTTCAGGTCCACCACGTAGGGCAGCAGGTCCGGCCGCACGCCGGCGAAGTTCAGCAGCGTGTTGCCCTTGGCGGCGGCGCCATAGGCGGCCACCCGCTTGCCGTTGCGGCGCAGCTCCACCAGCAGCGCCAGCAGGTCGTTCTTGATGCGCTCGGCCTGCTGCTGGAAGCGCTCGTAGAAGGCCGCGCCGGTCATGCCGGCCTGTTGCTCCTCGTCCAGCGTGCGCGCCACCTCCGCCGTCACCTCGTGCTTGCCGGTGTCGAGCCGCTGGGCATACACGCGCAGGCTGCCGCCGTGGGTGGGCAGGTGCTCGACGTCGAACACCGCCAGGCCGTTGGCGCGGAAGATGCGCGCGACCGCGGTCAGCGACAGGTAGGAATAGTGTTCGTGATAGGCCGTGTCGAACTGGTTCTCGCGCACCATGCGCAGCAGGTGCGGGAATTCGAAGGTGGCCACGCCCTGGGGCTTGAGCAGCGCGGCGAAGCCCGAGACGAAATCGTTGATGTCCGGCACGTGCGCCAGCACGTTGTTGGCGGCGACCAGGTCGGCCGCGCGGCCGGTGCTGGCCAGTTCGTCGCCCAGTTCGACGCCAAAGAAGCGCTGCACGATGTCGATACCGCGTTCGCGCGCGGCCTGCGCCGTGCTGGCGGTGGGTTCGACGCCATAGCAGGGAATGCCGGCGGCCTTGACGTACTGCAGCAGGTAGCCGTCATTGGCGGCGATCTCGCACACCATGCTCTGCGGGCCCAGGCCGAAGCGGCTGGCCATGGCGTCGACGTAGCGGCGCGAATGCGCCAGCCAGGACGACGAGAACGAGCTGAAGTAGGCGTAGTCGTCGGTGAACAGGGCCTCGCGGCCGGCGTGGTCCTCGGTCTGGACCAGCCAGCACGATTCGCACACCAGCAGGCGCAGCGGAAACCAGGTTTCCGGGCCGCGCAGCGCGTCGGCGCTCAGGTAGGCATTGGACGGCGGCGCGTGGCCCAGGTCGAGAAAGGGCAGGCTCAGTTCGGCCTGGCAGTGGCGGCACTTCACAGTGCGACTCCCGGGAAAGCGGCATCCAGGCGCGGATGATTCAGGTCGCGCTCGGACACCAGGGTAGGGGGCAGGGGCCAGGCAATGCCCAGGCGGGCATCCTGGAAATGCAGGCCGGCCTCGGCCTGCGGGGCGTAGGCCGCGGAATGGCAATACAGCATCTCGACGTCGTCGCCGAGCGTCTGGAAGCCATGGGCGAAGCCCTGCGGGATCAGCAGCGCGCAGCCGTTGTCGGCGGACAGGCGTTCGGCGTGCCATTGCAGGAAGGTGGGCGAGCCGCGGCGCAGATCCACCGCCACGTCCCAGACTTCGCCGCGGATGCAACTGACCAGCTTCATCTCGGCATGCGGCGGCAACTGGTAGTGCATGCCGCGCACCGTGCCGGCCTGGGCGGTATGGGTATGGTTGACCTGCGCGATGGCGCCGTTCCAGCCGGCGGCCCGCAGGGCCTCGGCATCGAACAGGCGCGCCAGGAAGCCGCGCGCGTCGCCGCGCGGGTGGCGCCGCACGCGCTTCAGGCCGGCCAGCGGCGTGTCGTGGATCTCCAGGCTCATCGCGGCCGCCCCGCGTAGCGGTCGATGTCGGCCTGGCACAGCGCCAGCGCGTCCTCGCCCGCGTCGAAGCGGCGGTACCAGTCCATGCTGCGCGTCACCGCCGTGGCCAGCGGCCAGCGCGGCGCCACGCCAAGCACGGCGCGGGCCTTCGAGGTATCCAGCGTCAGCAGGCCGGCTTCGTGCGGTCCCTGCGGGTGCTCGGCATAGACCGTGCGGCCGCGGCCATAGGTGGCCTGCGCCAGGTCGATGACCGTGCGCACCGGCGCGGCCTCGGCGGCATCCGGTCCGAAGTTGTAGGCGTCGGCCAGCGCCGGATCCCGCCATAGCGTCTCCGCCAGGGTCAGGTAGCCGGCCAGCGGTTCGAGCACGTGTTGCCAGGGCCGCACCGACTGGGGCCGGCGCACGTGCAGCTCGCCGCCATCGCGCCAGGCGCGCACGGCGTCGGGCAGCAGGCGGTCGACCGACCAGTCGCCGCCGCCGATCACATTGCCGGCGCGCGCGCTGGCGACCGCCAGGCCTTGTTGTTTCAGGAAGGCGTCGCGGTACGAGGCGATGACCAGTTCGCTGGCCGCCTTGCTGGCGCTATAGGGATCGTGGCCGCCCAGCGTGTCGTGCTCGCGGTACGGGTAGGGCCATTCGTTGTTGCGGTAGACCTTGTCGGTGGTGACCATGACGGCCACCTTGGCGTCCGGCGCCGATCGCAGCGCGTCCAGCAGGTGCGCGGTGCCCATCACGTTGGTGGCGAACGTGTCCACCGGTTCGGCGTAGCTGGGCCGCACCAGCGCCTGGGCGGCCAGGTGCAGCACGATTTCGGGTCGCGCCTCCAGGACCTGTTGTCGCAGGGCGGCGGCATCCCGGATGTCGCAGTGCCGGCCGTCGATCAGGCTGTCGATGCGCGCGGCCTGGTGGAGCGCCGGAGTCGTTTCGGCCGCAAGGGAGATGCCCGTGACGCGTGCGCCCAGCCGGTGCAGCCACAGCGCCAACCAGCCGCCTTTGAAACCTGTGTGACCGGTCAGCAAAACGCGCTTGTCGCGCCAGAAAGTGGGAGAGGGCAAGGGGGACCCGGTCATGAGTACTTAAGTGGGAATCAGGTGCGAGCGATGGTGTGGATGGGATTTCTAGGGACGTTCTCCGCGACACTGCCCATTCTAGTGACATGGGTGCGCGGCAATAGGGGGATCAGTCGAGAAATCGGCCCCTAGTTTTTCGTCCAAGTGCGAGGTGCTTTCTGTAACATCAGTACCAAGGCAACCCAGCGCAAAACCATCCAATTTTCCGGATGATTGAGCGATCACATTCAATAATCGTTTTGAGCGTATCCGACATGAGCAAGAATCACCTGAAGACAGTGTTTTTCGGGCTGCAGGACCCCAATATGTTTTATGAAGGCATCCAGACGGCCCTGAATGGAATTGGGGCGGTGTCCGGGGCCTACGCCGGGGACAATCTCTTTACGTATCATCGTAATCTGGGCTTTCTGGAAGACGACGCTCTGATGACGGCATTTGGCAACCACGCCAGCACCTCGATCGAACAGGCGGTGCTGTGGCGGATTTCCGTCGTCCTGTGGGGTGTGCGCAATGGCCTGCGCCTGGAAGGCGATTTCGTCGAGTGTGCTTGTTACAAGGGCACGACGGCGCGGATCGTTTGCGATGCGGTCGATTTTTCGTCCCATCCCGATCGCCACTACTATCTTTACGATCTGTTCGATCACGATCCGTCCCAGCCGCATCACGCCATGCCCGAACACAGCAAACAACTGTTCAGCTGGGTGACGCAGCGTTTTGCCGATCTGCCCAACGTCACCGTCAGCCAGGGCAAGGTTCCGGAAGTCCTGCACGATGTCGCGCCCGAGAAGATCGCCTTCATGCATCTGGACCTGAATAATGCCGACGCGGAAATCGGCGCGCTGGAAATACTGTTCGATCGCATGGTTCCCGGTGCGGTCCTGATCCTGGACGACTATGGTTGGTTGGCGTATCGCGCCCAGAAGGACGCCGAAGATCCCTGGTTTGCCAAGCGTGGGTATCGGGTATTGGAACTGCCCACCGGGCAGGGCCTGGTGATCAAATGAAAAGCGGGCGTTTCGAGTGACGCCGCGCCGCCCGCAAGGGCGCGCGCGGTGGTGGCAGGGACGTCGGGCCGTCCCTGCTTACCAGACTTTCCATGGCGCCTTGCCCGTGTTCCACAACGACTCGAGCAGGTTCTTCTCGCGCAGCGTGTCCATCGGCTGCCAGAAGCCCAGGTGTTCATAGGCGTGCAACTGGCCGTCGCGGCTCAGGGCTTCGAGCGGCGCCGCTTCCCAGCTGGTGTCGTCGCTCTCGATCAGCGACAGGACGCTGGGCGACAGCACGAAGAAGCCGCCATTGATCAGGCCGCCGTCGCCGCGCGGCTTCTCGGTGAAGCCGGTGACCCGGTCGCCTTCGCGCCGCAGCGCGCCATAGCGGCCGGGGGGCTGCACCGCGGTGACCGTCGCCTGGCCGCCATGACGGCGGTGGAACGCGATCAGGGCGCTGATGTCGATGTCCGCCACGCCGTCGCCGTAGGTGAAGCAGAACGCCTCTTCTTCCTTGACGTAGTCGGCCACGCGCTTGAGGCGGCCGCCGGTCATGGTGTTCTCGCCGGTGTCGACCAGCGTCACGCGCCATGGTTCGGCCTTGCGCTGGTGGACTTCCATGCGGTTGTCGGCCATGTCGAAGGTGACGTCGGACATGTGCAGGAAGTAGTTGGCGAAATACTCCTTGATCATGTAGCCCTTGTAGCCGCAGCAGATCACGAACTCGTTCACGCCGTGGGCGGAGTAGGTCTTCATGATGTGCCACAGGATCGGGCGGCCGCCGATCTCGATCATCGGCTTGGGGCGCGTATGCGTTTCTTCGGAAATCCGGGTGCCCAGGCCACCGGCCAGGATGATTGCTTTCATGCTTGGTTCTCGCACCAATTCGTGAACATGCCGCGCAGGGCGGCTTCGAACTTGCGGGCGAATGCCGGCTCGTCCATGAGGGGGCTTGCGCCCATCTGGTCGCGCAGCGTGCCGCGCAGGGCCTGCAACGCCGGGATGTCGCTGGCCAGCGCCACCACCTTGTCGACGTAGGCCGCCTCGTTGTCGGCGATCCATTCCGGATGGCCGACACTCTGAAGCACCGAGGCGCCGATGCGGCCGACGCTGGGACGGTCGGCCAGCGTCACGTAGGGCACGCCCATGTAGAGCGTCTCGACCAGCGTCACGCCGGAATTGTGGGGGAAACAGTCCAGGCCGATGTCCATGCCGCGCAGCACGTCCCAGGCCGGGCTGGTGCAGCCGATCTCCAGGCGCTGGCGCTCGATGCCGTGAGCCTCGAAGCGGCGGATCAACTGCTCGCACATCGGGCCGTCGCGGTAGCTGGTGCTGTTGACCACCAGGTGCGCCCGCGGCAGGCGGCGCAGGATCTCGGACCAGACCTTGACCGTGCGGTCGTTCATGCGGATCGCGCGGGTCAGCGTGCCCAGGGTCACGTAACCATTCTTCAGGGCCGGCAACGGGCCGGGGTCGCCCATGCCGCCGCCGGGCCGATAGATGAAATTGCCTTGCGGCAGGCGCCAGGGCTTTTCCGAGAACAGGTGTTCGTAGCCCTCGGGCAGCATGACGCCGTCGGTCATGATGTAGTCGATCGCCGACAGCCCGGTGGTGTAGCCGAAGCCCAGCCAGGTCAGCGATACCGGCGCCGGCTTGCGCGCGAACGCGCCCAGGCGGTTGCCGGCGGTATGGCCGGCGACGTCGATGAGGATGTCGATGCCGTCGGCGCGGATGCGTTCGGCCAGTTGCACGTCGGTCAGCGCCGCCGTGGGCACCCAGTGGTCGAAATAGGCCTTCAGGCGTGGCGTGGTGGCGTCCTCGGCCACCAGCTCCGCGTAGGCGGTCAGCTCGAAGCGCTCGCGGTCATGGTGGGCGAACACCGGCTCGATGAAGTAGTTGCCGGAATGCTGGCGGAAGTCGGGCGAGACATAACCGACCTTCAGCTTGCGCGCCGGATCCCGCTTGTTGGCGTGCGGCTTCCAGCTCGAACGCAGCGGCACGCACAGGTCGGTGTCGTAGTCGCGGTAGGCCTGGAACACCTCTTCGGCCGTGCGATCGTCCGAATAGTTCATGGCGAACAACAGGTTGTTGCGGGCCACGGGAGCAGTCGGATAGTGCGTGAGGGTCCGGCGGGTCATCAGCTCGGCCTGCGTTACCTCGCCCGAGTCGATGTAGATCTTGCTCAGGTTGATGAGCGCCTTGCGGTGGGTCGGATCGAGGGCTAGCGCGGTCTGATTGCAGGCCTCGGCTTCCTTGTAGCGGCGCTCGGCGGCCAGCGCGTCGGCCAGGGCCGAATGGGTTTCGGCGCTGCGCGGATCCAGTTCGATCGCGCGGCGGGCCACGCCGATCGCCTCGGAGGTGCGCCCCAGCTGGGTCAGGACGGCGGCGAGCACGATGTGGCTCTGCGGGTCGGCCGGCGCCAGGTCCAGCATGGTCAGCGCCGGCAGCAGGGCCTGCGGGCTGCGGAAGGTGCTGAACAAGGCGACGGTCAGGACTTCCCAGGCATCCCAGAACCGCGGCGACAGCTTGGTCAGCTGGCGCGCCACGGGTTCCGCCTCGAGGTAGGCCTTCTGCACCATCAGTTCGTGCATGCGCTTGACGGGGGCCGCGATGCTGGCGGGCGGGTTCGACTGGTGTCCGCTGGCCTGCAGCACCCGGGAATTCAGGCTCTGGCAGGCCCGCGCGCTGGCGTACATGCCCGCCAGCGGCATATAGGTTTCCCCCGCGGCCTCGAGCGTGCGGCGCAGCAGATCGGCCCAGGCCTTGGGGCCGCCTTGGGTCAAGGCATAACGCTTGAGCAGCGCCAGGGTCTCCGCCACGTCCGCGGGTTCGGGGGCGGGGCCGAGGTCGGCTGCGGCGCTGGGCAGGCGGCCCGCCGCGAGGTTGGCCACGACCGCCGCCTGCTCGGGCGGCGGCAGGTAGTTGACGGCCTCGTGCCAGAGATTGAAGCGGGGCAGCGCGGGTTCGCCGTCCGCCACCGCTTCGCTCATGAACGGCAGCAGGTGGAAGGTGTCGCCGCCCTCGGTGTCATAGGGACCGCGGTCGAGGCAGTAGTGCGCCAGATCGTGCTCGAGCAGCGTCTGCAGGACGCGCTGCAGGATCCTGGTCCCGGCATCGTTGTCGATCTGGTTGCGGTACAGCAGGACCGCCAGCAGGGTGCTGTAGGGCAGCGAGCCGGGCCAGGCATGCGCCAACGTGTCCACCACCGTCACCACGTCGGCGTCGTGCGTGACCAGGGCGCGGCCCAGGTGATTCACATAGGTGGCGCCTTGTTCCTGGCCATTGGCGGCCAGCCGGATCGGGCCGGACGCGAAACGCAGGTCGCGCAGCCGCGCCAGGTCCGGACGCTGGACCTCGGCGGCCCGTTCGTCACGCAGCCAGAGGCACTGGCGGAACGCGCGCCCGGTGGCGAAGTCGAGGTATTGCTGGCGCACCGTAACCGGCTGTCCCATGGCCAGCAGGCTGTGGTTGAGCGACACTCCCTGGCCGAACGACAGCGGCAATTCGCTCAGCGGCTGTGCATCACCCAGATAGGCGAGCCCCGCCTGGGCGGCCACGCCGGCCAGTTCGACGAAATAGCTGGGGTTGCAGGACAGCGGATTGGCGCCGGCCGCCGTGTCGCTAAGGGCGCGGGCGAATTGCTCCGCCGCGGCCGCCAGGGTCGAGGCGTGCGGGTTGGACGCCGCCAGGCCGTCCTTGAACAGGGACAGCGCCGCCGTGGCGCTCTGGCGCAGTTCGGCGTCGTTCTGCGCGGCGTGGCCGTGCAGCATGATGGCGTCGCGCACCACTTCCAGCGACTTGGCGCCCGGATAGACGTGGCTGTCCAGGTACAGGATGCCCTGCGGCGACAGCAACTGTCCGCAGGCCTGCAGCAATGCCTGCTGCGCCGGCGCCGGCAGGTAACTATAGAGGCCGGTGACGATCACGTAGTCGAACTGGCCCAGCTGGGTGCCGATGTCGGCGGCTTCTCCCACGTACAGCCGCAGGTTGGCCGCGCCCAGCCGCTGGGCGGCCGCCGTGCCCTGGGCCACCAGGGCCTCGGATGCGTCGATGCCGACCGCCTGGGCCTGCGGATGGGCCAGGGCGAAGGGCAGCAGGCCGGCGCCGTCGCCGCAGCCGATCGCCAGCACGCGGGCATGTTCCAGGGGGACGCTGTCGACCCCGTACAGATGGGCGGTCGCGCGCAACCGGGCGGGGGAGTGGCTGGGAGCCAGGCGTCCGGGGTCGGCGGCGGCTTGTCGTTGGGTATGGGCCGGATAAGACATGTGGCGTGCGAAGGAGGGGCGAGCCTCGGGAGACTATTGCGCTCATTCTATGGACGCCGGCCCGCGCCCATTCAGCGAATCAGCGTGCCAATTCCCCGCCAGTTTGGATGAAACCGCTCGAAGCCAGCGGGAATGAAAAAACCCGCCGGGAGGCGGGTTCGAGGGGCCGGCCATGGCGCGAAGGGCCGTGGCCGGCTGGCCGGGGGGAAGCCGGAGCTTCCCCCGTCCGTACTGCTTTGCCGTGAATTAACGCAGCAGCGACAGAACGGTTTGCGGCACTTGGTTGGCTTGCGCCAGAACCGAGGTGCCAGCCTGTTGCAGGATCTGGGCCTTCGACATGTTCGACACTTCCGTGGCGTAGTCGGCGTCCTGGATGCGCGAACGGGCGTTCGACAGGTTGTTGACCACGTTGTTCAGGTTGGCGATGGTCGATTCCAGACGGTTCTGCACGGCACCCAGTTCACCGGTCAGCTTGTCCAGCTTGGTGAAGGCGGCGTCCAGCGTCTTCAGCGGATCGGTGGTCAGCGTGCCCTTGCTGGTCGTGTCCGTGGTCAGCTTGCCCGAGGCGCTGACGTAGGCGGTGGAGCCAACCTTGGGAGCGTAGTCGCCTGCGCCCGTGCCGCTCTTGACCGTGGCCTTGCCCGTGTTGGGGTCGACGGTGTAGACGGTGGTGTAGTTCTTGGTGGTCGTGAACGCGCCCTTGTCGTCGACGTACGTGTCGGACGAGGTGCCGTTGGCCAGCAGCGCATCGGAAGCGATGGTGTTGGTGAACGTCGGTTGGTTGGCCGTACCCGTGTTGGAGTACGTCTTGCCATTGATGGAGACCGACGACGAACCGGCGGTGCCGGTGTTGTTCGACGCAGCCGTCATGACGGAGTCGAGCGTGGCGGCGGTGGCGCTGGCGCTGTTGGTCGTCAGGTTGCCGGCGGCGTCCAGGTAGGCGGCTTGACCGCCGACGGTGACCTTGCCCGTGGCGTCGACTTCGAACGAGGTCGAAGCGGAGCCGTTGCTGTGGGTGTAGGTGGCGGTCGTGGTGCCGGTGGCCGGGCGCAGCGAGTTGGCCAGCGAGGTGACGGTGGCGGCGTTCGAGGCCGACTTGTCGGTGAACGTGAAGTTCTTGTTGGCGGCGTCGTAGCTGTAGACGGTAGCGGCGGTGCCGGTACCGATGGTGACCTTGTTGCCGCCTTCCAGCTTGGCGAACACTTGGTCAGCGGTGGCGCTGGCGTGGTTCGTGGTCACGGTCCAGTCGTTGCCGGTGGCGGAACCGCCAGCGGCTTGCAGGTCGGACACGGTGGCGGTGCGGTTTTGCGTCACGCCGGTGCCGTTCACGTTGAAGCCGTCCAGACCCAGCGTCTTGACGCTGATTTCCGACAGGTTCAGGGTGATGGTTTCGCCGTCGTTGGCGCCGACTTGCAGCGTCAGGGGCTTGGCGTTGGCCGACAGAACCTTCACGCCGTTGAAGTCGGTTTGTTGCGAGATGCGGTCGATGTCCGACAGACGCTGGTTGATTTCGTCTTGCATCGAGTTCAGCTGCTCTTGCGAGTAGCTGCCGTTGCCGGCTTGCACCGACAGTTCGCGAACGCGCTGCAGGTGGGTGTTGATTTCGGAGGCGGCGCCTTCCGTCGTCTGGGCCAGCGAGATACCGTCGTTGGCGTTACGAGCGGCTTGGGTCAGACCCTTCACGTTGGCGGTGAAGCGGTTGGCAATGGCCATACCGGCGGCGTCGTCCTTGGCGCTGTTGATGCGCAGGCCCGACGACAGGCGTTCGATGGCGGTACCCAGGGAAGATTGCGACTTGTTCAGGTTGTTCTGAGCAACCAGCGACAAGTAGTTGGTGTTAATGACTGCAGCCATGTTTAGGCTCCCAAGAGAGAAAGGCTTCTTCAAACCGGGCAGCGGGGCCGCCCATCGTTGTAACGGGAAGAATTCGATTTCTTGCGTCTTCGAATTTCTCCGTTGCAAGGATTACGGCAGTCGCAAATCAATCTTTAGGGCTTTTTTTTGGTATTCGCAAAATGTTGTTGGATACCACTTACAGACTGGTCTTACGGTCTGGCCGGGCGGCCGGACGGGTGAGGAAGCACCATATACAGACTTGTCCGACGGCCGGAGCACGGCCGCCGGACGGGCCTGTCAGTGCAGCAGCAGGCCGGCGCGGCGCAGGGCGGCCAGCAGGCTGTTGACGATTTCCTGGGCCACCGGATCCAGGTTGCGGGCGCCCTTGTAGGATTTGCCGTCCGGGTGCGGATGGCGTCCCGCGGTCAGCGCGTCGCGCGCCAGGGTGCGCAGTTCGGCGCTGCTGTGCTCGCCGTCGATGTGGCGCATCAGATATTGGTGCAGGGCGTCGGTGGGCGCCGTGACCGGGTGATGCCAGAGGTTGTGCATGCCGACCTGGGAATTCGGTTTTGTTACTTCTTGTAGTAATTGCAGGGCGCCGGGGATCAGGCGCGGCTTGGCCTGCGCGGGTTGGTAGGCGGCCGGTTCCAGGCGGTAGTGGAGGGCGCTGGCCTGCACCAGCGTCACCAGGTGGCCGATCATCGCGTTGGCCAGGGTGTCGGCCGCCGCGTCGGCCGCGTGTCCGCGCTGGGTTTCGAGCAGCGCGGCGAATGGCAGCGATCGCGGCCAGGCCTGGGCCAGCGTTTCCATCAACGCGATCATGCCCGGATCCTGGGTGGTGATGGCGGTCCCGGCGGCGGTGCGGAACTGGCGTTGCCCGGCCGGGGCGCCCGCCGCGCCGGGCAGCGGCGTCAGGTCGGCGGCGAAATGCATGGCGACAAAGGCGCCGCCCTCGGGTTGGTCGAGAATGTCGCCGGCGCGCTCGGCATGCACCAGCAGGCTCTTGCGGAACGAGCGGCCGATGGCGAAATCGAGGTATTGCTCGCGCATTTCCCGGCCGGCGTTGACCGACAGCCCGTTCAGGCCCAGCGCCACGGTGCCGCCGAACGTGGAGGGGAACGTCAATTGCGGTTCGGCATCGGTCACGTAGGCCAGGCCGGCTTGTTGCGCCGCGGCGGCGAATTCCAGGAAATAGCAGGGCGTGTTGATCGCCTCCAGGTATTCGTGCAGCAGATAGTGATCGGTCTGTCCGCGCAGCTTGCGGGCGGCTTCCTGCAGCGCCGAGCGCAGCGGGTTGCTCTGCCACAGGCCGCCCTCGATCAGTTCCAGCATGGCCTTGGCGCGAACCAGCTTGTCCTGCGGCGTTTCCGCGCCGAAGCTGTTCAGGATCATGGCGTCGCGGATCACGTCGGACGCCTTCCAGCCCGGATAGGTGTTGTAGCTGACGTAGGCGATGCCTTGCGGCGCCAGGTTTTCGCGGCAGATGCGCAGGATCGCGTCACGCACCTCCGGCGGCACCCAGCTGAACACGCCGTGGCAGATGATGTAGTCGAAAGTGCCGAAGTCGGCGGTGATGTCCGTCAGGCTCATGGCCCGCAGGTCGAGATTACGCGCGCCCGCCGCTTCCGCGATCAGCCGGCCCGCGTCAATCTGCTGCGGCGACAGGTCGATGCCGACGACGCGGGCCTCGGGGTAGGCCAGCGCGAATGGCAACAGGTTGCCGCCGGCGGCGCAGCCCAGTTCCAGCACCCGGGCCTGCTCCAGCGCCGGCGCCGGCAACTGGTACAGGTGCGCGACCGCGCGCAGGTTGCCGGGCGAGGTGTAGGAAAAGGGCAGGGAAATGTACGGGGTTTCGTCGTAGGCGTCGGAAATGGCCTGCGTCAGGACGTCGGGTGCGCTCATGGCGAAATTCCAGGGATCGCGGTGCGCGGCCGGCGGCGGATCGCCGCGCGCACCATTATTGGTGTCAGCGTGGAAGGCTAACAAGGGCGCCGGGGGCGTAATGGCATGAACAACGTCCGATTTTCCCGGAATTCCGGACGCAAGACGCGCCGCCTGGGCGTCGGACGGGGCATCCGGTCCGGCGGCTGCGCCCGTCAGATGATCTGCGCGATCTGCCCTTCCTGGGGCAGGTGCTGCCAGGCCTGTTCGCGCAGCTTGGCGCGGATGCGCGCGGTGGCCTGCGAGCGCAATTGGCAGACGCGGGCCTCGGTCACGTTCATGATCGCGCCGATTTCCTTCAGGTTCAGGCCCTGTTCGTAGCACAGCGACAACAGCAGTTTCTCGCGGTCGGGCAGGGTGTCGATGGCCAGGATCAGCGCCTGGCGGAAATCGCCGGCCAGCAGCGAGTCCAGCGGGTTGCCGCCGGCGGTGCCGTGATTCAGCGTGGCGGTCCAGTCGGTCTGGCCCGACGCGGCGTCGTGCTCGGTGGCGAAGTCTTCGTAGTGGACGATCTGCACGCCCTGGGCGTCGTGTAACAGCGTCTGATATTCGGCCAGCGGCATTTCCATCTGCTGCGCGATCTCGGCCTCGGAGGGCGCGCGCATCAGGCGCTGCTCGAGCTGCTGGATGGCCTGTTCGATCTTGCGGGCCTTGGCGCGCACGCTGCGCGGCAGCCAGTCCTGGCCCCGCAGCTCGTCGAGCATGGCGCCGCGGATGCGGGTGGTGGCGTAGGTCTCGAACTGGGCGTCGGCGGTTTCCTGGTAGCGGCGCACGGCATCCAAGAGGCCGATCATGCCGGCTTGGATCAGGTCGTCGAGCTCAACGCTGGCCGGCAGCCGGGCGAGCAATTGCAGGGCCAGCTTCCGCACTAGCGGGGCATATTCGACCAAGCTGTCATCTGCGTGGGGCATTGCGGGAGTGTCAGGCGGTGTCCATCGTGACGCATTGTCGGTTGTTGTCAATTTGCGACATTGTCGACAAACGCGCGGCTACGCTAAAGCTAGCAATATTTTGTGATCGGCAAGGTGTCATTGTCGGCAAAAGTCGGTATTTCATTCCT
>ERZ1739169.181-NODE-181-length-15828-cov-16.231091_pt1 | contig 15828 bp, 12 predicted proteins | sample MGYA00581756_ERZ1739169 | MGnify/ENA primary metagenome ERZ1739169 (study PRJEB40789, sample SAMEA7425667) | Salamandra salamandra | biome: salamander skin | place: Germany | collected 2020-03 | study: cvxcv | reverse complement strand
CCTACCCCAGCACCCTCCCACTGCGGAAGGTGCACCCACACCATACAAGGTTGAGCACGGGGAAGTCCGGAGCGAACGCTCCGGACCGCAATCGCAGGCGCGCCCACCCGTGCGCCACCCGCGCCGGGCGGCCCACGAAGCAACAACCGCCCAAAAAAAACCGCCACGCAAACGCGCAGCGGCTTCATCACGCCCAGAGGAAAAATCCCCCTCAAAGGTACCGCTTGAACCACTCAAGCATCCGCCCCCACCCGTCCTTGGCCGCCTCCGCCTGATAACTCATCCGGTAATCCGCCATGAACGCATGATCCGCCTGCGGATACACCACGAACTCCGAGCGCCGGGCATGCTCGTTCCCCGCCGCCAGCTTGCCCTTCATGATCTCGATATCCGACACCGGAATCCCCGTATCCTTGGCGCCATACAACCCCAGCACCGGCGCATGCAGCTCATTGACCACATCGAACGCATAGCGCTTGATCAACGGCCCGTGGCCCGCGCTCAGCTTGCCGTACCAGGCCACGCCCACCTTCACATCCGGGTTGTGCGCCGCGTACATCCACGTCAGGCGACCGCCCCAGCAGAACCCCGTCACCGCCACCCGCTTCGGATCGCCGCCATGCTGCGCGGCCCAGGCCACGCTGGCGTCCAGGTCGGCGAACACTTGTTCGTCGGACACTTTGCTGACGATCTCGGCGATCAGCTTGGGGATATCGGTATAGGTCGACGCGTCACCCTGGCGCTCGTACAGGTTCGCGGCCACGGCCAGATAACCGGCCTTGGCCACGCGGCGGCAGACATCCTTGATGTGCTCGTGCACCCCGAAGATCTCCTGCACCACCAGCACCACCGGCAGGTCGCGCTTGCCCTCGGGGGCGGCGTAATAGGCGCTGATGGATCCATCGGCCACGGGCAGCTGGAAATCCCCGTGAACCAGCCCCTGGGCATCCGTGTGGATCACGGTGGGGGCGACGTTGCCGGCGGCGGCGGAAAAACTCATGGCGAACTCCTGTGTAGGGATCAACGCGGAGCCGGCGCGCCGCGGTTCGCCATCGGGGCGAGCGCGACAGGACCGGCCAGGATCGGAAACAAAGCCGGGTATCGCGACCGCACGCCTCAATGCGTGTGGACGTGCTCCGTGCGTGCCGCGCCGGCGCCCGCCTCGTGCTCATGCCCGTGGTGCATCAGGGTCGTCACGCTGTAGATCAGCGCCACGCCCACGCCCACCAGCAGCAGTTGCGGCACCGCATCGGCCAGGGATACCCGTTCGTGCATCTGCGGCATCAGGTCGGCCACCGAGATGTAGAGGAAGCTGCTGGCGGCAACCACCAATACGTACGGCACCCAGTCCTGGGCCTGCTGCAGCACGAAGTAACCTATTATGCCGCCCAAGGCTGAACACAAGCTGGTGAACAGGATCAGCGCGAAGGCGCGGCGCCGCGCCAGGCCGGCATTGAGCAGCACGACGAAGTCGCCCAGCTTGTGCGGCACCTCGTGCACGATGATCGAGGCCGCCGTCAGCACGCCCAGCAGCGGATCGGTCAGGAAGGCCGCCGCCACCAGCACGCCGTCGCACAGATTGTGCAGCGAGCTGCCGATCAGGATCAGCACGCCCCCGCGCCCCGCCTCGTGGCGGTCATGGCCATGGTGATGATGATGCCCGTCGCCCTCGTGGTGATGGCTGTGGCGCAGCAGCGCGATCTTCTCCAGCACGAAAAAGCCGATCAGCGACGCCAGCATCAGCCCGAACAGCACATGCGCGTCGGCCACGCCGCTCTCGAAGGCTTCCGGCAGCAGGTGCAGCAGCGCCACCGACAGCAGCACCCCCACGGACAGGCTGACCATGTGATGCAGGTAATGGGCGAACACCTTGTAGGCCAGCCAGCTGGCGACAAGGACGGCGATGAGGCCACCGGTGACGGTGGCAAGCAGGACCCAGAGCAGCAGCATTTGGGGGACGTATTATGGTCAGGGGGAAGCGCAACATTATATTGTTGCAGCCGCAAAAGCGGAAATGGGCAGCCGGACCGCTGTGCGACCCGGACGGCCCGATTCAAGAGGTTCGCGGCGAGCGGCCCGTTTCCGGGCGCCGTCGACCAGGCGTCAGTGCGCCTGTTCCCAGTTCTTGCCCACGCCCACCTCGGCCACCAGCGGCACGCGCAGCTCGGCCACGTTGCACATCAGCCGCGGCAGGGCTTCCTTGACCACTTCCAGCTCCGCGTCGGGCGCTTCCAGCACCAGTTCATCGTGCACCTGCATGATCATGCGGGTCTGCAGCTTTTCAGCCTCGAGCCAGTCCTGCACCGCCACCATGGCCATCTTGATCAGGTCGGCCGCGGTGCCCTGCATCGGCGCGTTGATCGCCGCGCGCTCGGCGCCTTGCCGGCGCGGACCGGATGCGCCGCGGATCTCCGGCAATTGCAGCCGGCGCCCGAACACGGTCTCGACGTAGCCCTGCTCGCGCGCCACGCGGCGCGTGTTCTCCATGTACATCGCCACGCCGGGATAGCGGGCGAAGTAGCGGTCGATATAGGCCTGCGCCGCGTCGCGCGTGATGCCCAGGTTCGACGCCAGGCCGAACACGCCCATGCCGTAGATCAGGCCGAAGTTGATGGCCTTGGCCGCGCGCCGCTGCTCGGACGACACGTCCGCCAGCGACACGCCGAACACTTCCGAAGCGGTGGCGCGGTGGATGTCCTCGCCGGCGGCGAAGGCGCGCTGCAGGTTGGCGTCATCCGACACGTGCGCCATGATGCGCAGCTCGATCTGCGAATAGTCGGCCGACAGCAGCAGGCCCTGCTCGGCGATGAACGCCTCGCGCACCCGGCGCCCGGCCTCGGTGCGCACGGGAATGTTCTGCAGATTGGGATCGGACGAGGCCAGCCGGCCCGTGATCACCGCGGCCTGCGAATAGTGCGTGTGCACGCGGCCGGTGTCGGGGTTGATCATGCGCGGCAGCTTGTCCGTGTAGGTGGACTTGAGCTTGGACAGCCCGCGATACTCCAGCAGCACCTGCGGCAGCGGATAGTCCTGCGCCAGCTTGCTCAGCACTTCCTCGTCGGTCGACGGCGCGCCGCCGGCGGTCTTGCGCACCACCGGCAATTCCATCCGGCCGAACAGGATCTCGCCCAGTTGCTTGGGCGAATTCAGGTTGAAGGGCTGGCCGGCCAGTTCATAGGCCTTCTGTTCCAGCTGCAGCATTTCCTGGCCCAGCTTGTGGCTCTGGCGGCCCAGCTCGGCCGCATCGACCTTGACGCCGTTGCGCTCGATCGTGGTCAGCACCGCCGACACCTGCATTTCCAGCCCGTAGATGCGTTCCAGCCCGGCATCGGCCGCCACCTGCGGACGCAGCACCTGGTGCAGTTGCAGCGTGAAGTCGGCGTCCTCGGCGGCATAGTGGCCGGCCTTGTCCACCGCCACTTCGTCGAAGCCGATTTGCTTGGCGCCCTTGCCGCACAGGTCTTCGTACGAGACGCCGCTGCGGCCCAGGTAGCGCTGCGCCAGGTCGTTCAGGCCGACGCCGCGATGCGACTCCAGCACGTAGGCCTGCAGCATGGTGTCTTCGGCGATGCCCGCCAGGCGGATGCCTTCGTTGGCGAACACGTGGGTGTCGTACTTGGCGTGGTGCAGCAGCTTGGCGCGCGAGGCGTCCTGCAGCCACGGGCGCAGGCGCTCCAGCACCTCGGCCTTGGGCAGCTGGGTCGCGCCATCGGGGCCGCGATGCGCCACCGGGATGTAGCAGGCCACGCCCGGCGCCACCGACATCGACAGGCCCACCAACTTGGCCTGCATCTCGTCCAGCGAGGTGGTCTCGGTGTCCAGCGCCACCAGCTCGGCGCCCTGAGCCAGCTCCATCCAGGCGTCGAACGCCTGCCAGTTGTCGATGATGCGGTAATCCAGTTCCGTCGGCGCGGCCGGCGCTTCGACCGCCACGCGCGCGTCGCCCGTGGGCACGCGCTCGGCGTCGCCGGTCAGGTCGCGCAGCCAGGTGCGGAAACCATAGCGCTCGTACAGTTCGGTCAGCGTGGCCTCGTCGCGGCCGCGCGGGGTCAGGTCGTCGACGCTGTCGACGTGACCGGTCAGGTCGCAGTCGCACTTGACCGTCAGCAACTGGCGCGTCAGCGGGAAGTTGGGGATCGCTTCGCGCAGGTTGCTGCCGGCCACGCCCTTGATGCCCTCGGCGCCCTCGACCAGCTTGTCGATCGAACCGAATTCCGAGATCCACTTGGCGGCCGTCTTGGGGCCGACCTTGGTCACGCCCGGCACGTTGTCGACGGTATCGCCCACCAGCATCAGGTAGTCGACGATGCGGTCCGGCGGCACGCCGAACTTGTTGACCACGCCGGCCTCGTCCAGCACCTCGCCGCTCATGGTGTTGACCAGCGTGACATGGCTGTTGACCAGCTGCGCCAGATCCTTGTCGCCGGTGGACACCACCGTGTGCACGCCGCGCTCGGCGGCGCGGCAGGCCAGCGTGCCGATCACGTCATCGGCCTCGACGCCCTCGATGGCCAGCACCGGCCAGCCCAGCGCGCGCACGGCGCGGTGGATGGGTTCAATCTGGGCCGCCAGGTCTTCCGGCATGGGCGGGCGGTGCGACTTGTATTCCGGGTACAGGTCGTCCCGGAAGGTCTTGCCACGCGCATCGAAAATACATGCGGCATACTCTGCCTTATAGTCGGATACAAGCTTGCGCAACATATTGACCACGCCGTACAGCGCACCCGTAGGTTCGCCTTGCGCATTGCGCAAATCAGGCATAGCGTGAAAAGCGCGGTACAAGTAGCTTGAACCGTCGACCAGCAATAAGGTTTTTTTCATGGTTACAAAGGCAGATATGGCAACAACTGCGGCAACAATTGCGGCGACGCCCGCCGAAAAACAAATTCCGCTGATTATGTCAGAGATACGGACGGCGGCCGAAAAGCTGGCGAACATCGGGCCGGCAGTCAGTGTCTTTGGCAGTGCGCGCGTCAGCCGCAACTCCCCCCACTACGAAACCACCGTGGCAATCTCGGCCGCCCTGGCCGAGGCGGGTTTTGCGGTCATCGCGGGCGGCGGCCCGGGCATCATGGAAGCCGCCAACAAGGGCGCGTTCGAAACCGGCGGCACCAGCATCGGGCTGAACATCAGCCTGCCGCACGAAGCGCACAACAACGAGTATCAAACCATCAGTCTATCGTTTGAGTACTTTTTTTCACGCAAAGCCACGTTTTTCATGCACAGCTTCGCCTACGTGGCGATGCCGGGCGGCTTCGGCACCCTGGACGAGCTCTTCGAAGCGTTGACGCTGATCCAGACCGGCAAGGTCCCGCCCGCGCCCATCGTGCTGGTGGGCAGCGAGTACTGGTCGGGCCTGGTCGAATGGCTGGGCGGCCAGGTGCTGGGCAACGGCATGATCGGCGCGCATGACCTGGATCTTTTCATCATCGAGGACGATCCGCGCAAGGTCGTGCGCAAGGTGGTCGAATTCCACCAGAAGGCCAGCACGGAAGCGCAATACGCGCCGTCGCTGCCGGCCTGACCGGCGCCGGCCCGCCGCGCGCGGGCCGGACACTCCGGGCGGCCGCCGCCAGCGGCCGTCCCGCCCCGCTTATTTGCGCATGAACGACGGCAGCACGTCGGCCGGAATCGGGCAGACATAGGGCTGGCCGCGGCGCATCTCCAGCAGTTCTTCCTTGGCGCGCGCCAGCGCCTCGGGCTGGCCGTACAGATCGGCGGCGGTGGCCGCGATGACCTTGGCCGCGTGCACCATGCCCTTGTGCGCCAGCGACAGCTTGCCCTGCGCCACCATCTGCCACGAATGGAACGGCGTGCCGTAGGCATAGCAGGCGCCCCAGCACTGCGCCGTGGGTGTCACCCAGCTGACGTCGCCGACGTCGGTCGAGCCATAGCTGATCTCGCGCTTGCCCGGTTCGTACGGCGCCACGCCACTGAACAGCGGCGTCGGATTGCGCAGCACCGCCCCCAGGTTCTTGCCGGCATTGTCGATGTCATCGGCGGAAATCGCGTCCCACATGCGGCGCGCGGCCTGCTGTTCGCCTTCGGTGTACGCGGGCCCCTGCAGCGCCTGCATGTTGGCGTACATGACCTGGTTGAGCACGCCGTTGGGGATGTAGTTCGAGCAGGCCTTGTCGAACACGATCTCCAGCTCGCAATCGGTCATCAGCGCCGCGCCGCGGGCCACGTTCTTGACCCGTTCATACAGCTCGGCGGCCTGCGAATTGATGGGCGCGCGCACCAGGTACAGCACCTCGGCACGGGCCTGCACCACGTTGGGCGAGATGCCGCCGCTGTTGGTCACGGCGTAGTGCACCCGCGCGTCCGGCACCATGTGCTCGCGCAGATAGTTCACGCCCACGTTCATCAACTCCACCGCGTCCAGCGCGCTGCGCCCCAGGTGCGGCGAATTGGCGGCATGCGCGGCAACGCCGCGAAAGCGGAAATAGGCCTGGATGTTGGCCAGCGACGACTGGTGGAAGATGCCGGTGTGCGAAGCCGGATGCCAGGTCAGCGCCGCGTCCAGGTCGTCGAACAGCCCGGCGCGCGCCATGAAGGTCTTGCCCGACCCGCCCTCCTCGGCCGGACAGCCGTAGAAGCGGATGCGGCCCGGCAGGCCGTTGCTCTCCAGGAATTCCTTGACCGCCACCGCGGCGAAATGCGCGGCCGTGCCCAGCAGGTGGTGGCCGCAGCCATGGCCGTTGCCATTGGGCGTTTCCGGCGACGGCTGGCAGGCGTAGGCGCCGCTCTCCTGGCTCAGGCCCGACAGGGCGTCGTATTCGCCCAGGATGCCGATGACCGGGCCGCCCGCGCCGGCCTCGGCGACGAACGCCGTCGGGATGCCGGCCGCGTCGCGGGTGACGCGAAAGCCGGCCTCTTCCAGCATGGCAATGTGCAGTTCGGCCGATTTGTGCTCGTCATAGCGCAGCTCGGCCAGGCTCCAGATGCGGTCGCTCAGTTCCGCATAGCGGTCGCTGCGGGCGTCGATGAACGGGGCAAGTTTGTCGATGGCTCCCATCGTGTCTCCAGTGGCGGTTCTACAGGATTGGTTCTACAGGATCTACCCGCGCCGGAGACGACACGCCACCGGCGGTGCAACGCTTACTCGTCAAGCTTGATGGCCGCAGTTTCAATGATTTTGCGGTTGGCGGCCAGCGTCTGCGCGATGCGCTGGCCGAAGGCCTGCGGCGTGCCGGTGTCGGGCTCGGCGCCCAGGCCGGCCAGGCGCTGCACCAGCGCCGGATCCGCCATGGCTTGCCGCACCGCGTCATTGAGCTTGCCCACCACCGCGTCGGGCGTGCCGGCCGGCGCCACCAGGCCGAACCAGGTCTGGCCCAGCGCGTTCAACTGCGGATAGCCCAGTTCGGCCAGCGTCGGCAATTGCGGCAGGCCCGCCAGGCGCGTCGGCGCGGCCACCGCGATCGGGCGCAGCTTGCCCGCCTTGATCAGCGACTGCGCCGAGGCGTACTGGTCCTGCTGCACCTGCACCTCGCCGCCCACCGCGGCGGTCAGCGCCGGCCCCATGCCGCGGTACGGCACGTGCAGCACCTCGACCTTGAGGTCGGCATTCATCGCCGCCAGGTTCAGGTGGCCAAGCGAGCCGACGCCCGGCGAACCGAAGGAATACTTGCCGGGATGGGCGCGCAGTTCGGCCAGGAACTGGGCGAAGTCGGTCGCCGGAAACGCCGGGTTGACCATCCACACCACCGGCACGTTCGCCACCGAACCGACCGGCTTCAACTGGGTCGCCGGATCGACGCGGGCGGTGCCGTACAGCAGCGGATTGACCGCCATGGTGCTGACCGTGGCCATGCCCAGGGTGTAGCCATCGGGTTCGGCGCGCGCCACCGCTTCGGTGCCGATCAGGCCGCCAGCGCCGGCGCGGTTTTCCACCACCACGCTCTGGCCCAGCTGCTTGCGCAGGCCATCGGCCACGGCCCGTGCCAGCACGTCGGTGGAACCGCCGGGCGCGAACGGCACGATCAGGCGCACCGGCTGCGAGGGATAGGCGCCCTGCGCGAGCGCCACGGAAGAAGCGCCGGCCAGGGCGGCGCAGACGACAGCATGCAACAGACGGGACTTCATGGAACGGCGCATCCTCGAATGGAAACCGGTAGCCGGCGGCACGCCATTCTGGGCAGGGCATATCCTTATTTCAAATACATTAATGGACTCATATATTCGCATTTTGAATAGCTCATTCCCCCGCGCCATGGATGTCGCCCCCGCTACCCTGCTTGCCCGCCTGCTGGCCAAGGGCCGCCTGCGTCACCTGCAACTGCTGGCCGGCGTGGCCGAACTGGGCAGCCTGCAGCAGGCCGCCGCCCAGATCGGCATGAGCCAGCCCGCCGCCACCCACGCCCTGGCCGACATCGAATCCCTGCTGGGCGTGGAACTGTTCGAGCGCCACGCCCGCGGCATGCGCACCACCCGCAGCGGACAACTGATGGCCGATTGCGCGCGCGGCATGCTCACCACGCTGCGCGCCTCGACCGACTCGGTGGCCGCCCTGCGTGGCGGGGCCTCGGGCAACCTGCGCCTGGGCGCCATCCCGGCGGCCAGCAGCGGCCTGCTGGCCGAACGCCTGCCGGCCTACATGCGGACCCATCCCGACCTGCAGGTGGACTTCCAGGAAGGCAGCCGCGAACAGCTGCTGCCGCTGGCGGCCGCCGGCAACCTGGACCTGCTGCTGTGCCGGCGTCCGGAAGCGGTGCCCGCCGGCCTGGAATTCGTGCCGCTGCGACAGGATGCCGCCGTCATCGTCGCCACGCCCGGCCATCCCCTGCTGGCCGGCGACGCCGCGCCCACCCTGGCCCAGGTGACGTCCCAGCTCTGGATACAGCCGCGGCCCGAACTGGCGATCCACGCCGTCTTTACCGCCTTCTTCGAGCGCGCCGGCGTGGTGCCGCGGCTGTGCCGCCTGGCCAGCGCCGCGCCGCCCATGCCGCTGCTGATCGCGGTCATGCAGGCGCAGCAGGCGCTGGCCATGGTGCCGCTGACGCTGGCCGGCTGGTATCTGCAGCACGGCCATTTCCAGCGACTGCGGATCGAGTCGCCGGGTGCGTTCCAGCCCATCGGCGCCCTCGTGGGCGAGGCCGGCCCGGGCCGCGAATTCCTGCACTGGCTGATGCGCGCGCCGGACCGGCAGGCCCCCTAGCCTCCGCGCCGAGGCCGGCTCAACGCAGCGCCCGCTCGATCGCCTCGCGCGCCTGACCGATAAAAGGGTCTTCGCCCGGTCGCGGCGGCAGCAGGCGGAACTCGACATCGGGCAAGGGCGGCAGGCCCGGCGCCTGCAGGCGGCCGATGCCGGGCGTCAGCGCCGACTCGTTCAGGCAGGCCACGCCAAGCCCCGCCGCGATCGCCAGCTGCAACCCCGCCACGCCCGAGGCCACGTGCGCCACCGCGTACGGCACCGCGCGCCGCGCCAGCAGCCGCTCGGCGTATTGGCGCAACGCGCAGGTCTCGGGCAACGCCAGCAACGGCAGCGGCTCCGGCGGCGCCAGCGCGCCCTCGGCCGCCATCCACAGCAATGACTCGCGCCGCAGCAACGGCCCCTGCGGCCGCCCTTTCGACGCGCCGCGCTCCTGGATCACCATCGAGATGCCGACATCGACCTCGCCGCGTTCGTAGGCGGCTTCGATGGTGCCGCTCTTCATGATGGTGACGTGCATGCGCACCTGCGGGTACTGCTCGTTCAGCCGCCGCAGCAGCCGCGCCACGTCACCGGGGCGGAAGTAGTCGGAGATGCACAGCCGCAGCTCGCCGCGCAGCGCCACGCCGCGCAGGTCGCGAAAGGCCTCGTCGCTCAGCGCCAGGATGGCGCGCGCGTGGGCCAGCAGGCGCTCGCCGGCGGGGGTGGCGATCACGCCCGCCTTGCCGCGGATCAGCAGCGGCTGGCCGGCCCGTTCCTCCAGCTTGCGCATCTGCTCGCTGACCGACGACTGCGACAGGAACACCTTGGGCGCGGCGGCGGTCAGGCTCCCGGCGTCCAGCACCGCCACCAGGGTGCGCAGCTGGTCGAGATCGAATCCGGACATGATTTATCCAACGGCTTATACGATGGCTGAAATCGTAAATTCCCGCTTTTCCGATGTCAATGCGGTCCCTACACTGGCTCCATTCCCCTCACCCAAGGAGCCTGTCATGCCCCACATCGTCATCCACGTTTCCGGCCAGCCCGACGCCGCCCGCACCCGCCGCATCGTCGATTCGGTCGCCGGATTGACCCAATCCGTGCTCGGCAAGAAACTGCCGGTCATCGCCATCACGCTGCAGCACATCCCCCACGACCAGTGGTTCATCGGCGCGCGCCCGCTGTCGGAAGCGGGCAGGAACGCCTTCCACCTGGATATCAGCGTCACCGACGAGACCAACACCAAGGCCGAGAAGGCGCGCTTCATCCAGGAGATCTACGCGTCCTTCAGCGAGATCCTGGGCGAGCTGCACGAATGCTCCTACGTGCACGTGATCGACGCGCGCGCGGCGGCCTATGGCTATGGCGGCAAGACCCAGGAATACCGGCACCAGCATGCCTGAGCCCGCGTGCCGGCGCACGGGCGGCGGCCGCTGCGCCCCGCCGCCGGCAAGCCTCCGGCCATGAATGAAAAAAGCCGCGCACCCCGAAGGGTGTGCGGCTTTTCCGATTGCCAGGCGCGCGGGACAGACGTCCCGCCTCGCCTTACACGGCGGATTCGCGTGCGGCGCGCTTGCGGTCGTTTTCCTGCAGGTGACGCTTGCGCAGGCGGATCGACTTGGGCGTGATTTCGACCAGTTCGTCGTCGTCGATGAATTCCACGGCGTATTCCAGCGACATCTGGATCGGGGGCACCAGACGCACGGCTTCGTCGGTGCCCGAGGCGCGCACGTTGGTCAGCTGCTTGCCCTTGATCGGGTTCACGACCAGGTCGTTGTCACGGCTGTGGATGCCGATGATCATGCCTTCGTACAGCGCATCGCCCGGGTTCACGAACATGCGGCCGCGATCCTGCAGCTTCCACAGCGCGTAGGCCACGGCGTCGCCGTTGTCCTGGCTGATCAGCACGCCGTTGCGGCGCTCGCCGATCGAGCCTTCCTTGATGGGCGCGTATTCGTGGAAGATGTGGCTCATCAGGCCGGTGCCGCGCGTCAGCGTCAGGAACTCGTTCTGGAAGCCGATCAGGCCACGGGCGGGGATCAGGTATTCCAGGCGGGTGCGGCCACGGCCGTCCGGCTGCATGTCCTGCAGATCGCCCTTGCGGCGGCCCAGTTCTTCCATCACGCCGCCCTGGTGGGCGTCTTCGACGTCGATGGTCAGCGATTCGAACGGCTCGCACTTCACGCCGTCGACTTCCTTGAACACCACGCGCGGACGCGACACGGCCAGCTCGTAGCCTTCGCGGCGCATCGTTTCCAGCAGAATCGTCAGGTGCAGTTCGCCGCGGCCCGACACTTCGAACACGGTGTCGTCGCCGGTGTCGCGCACGCGCAGCGCCACGTTCGATTTCAGTTCGCGGTCCAGGCGGTCGCGCAGCTGGCGGCTGGTGACGAACTTGCCTTCACGGCCGGCCAGCGGCGAGGTGTTGACCATGAAGTTCATGGTCAGCGTCGGCTCGTCGATGCGCAGCATCGGCAGCACGTCCTGCGTCACCGGGTCGGTCACGGTGCAGCCGATGCCCAGGTCTTCGATACCGTTGATCAGCACGATGTCGCCGGCTTCGGCTTCATCCACCACGATGCGCTCCAGGCCGTGGAACTTCAGCACCTGGTTGATGCGGCCGCGGCCGCCCTGGCCCTCGGGACCGAACTTGTAGGCCACTTCCATGCCGGGACGCATGCGACCGCGGTTGATGCGGCCCACGCCGATCTTGCCGACGTAGCTGTTGTAGTCCAGCGAGATGATCTGCATCTGCAGCGGGCCGTTGGGATCGTCGTCACGCTGCGGCACGTGCTGCAGGATGGCTTCGAACAGCGGACGCATGTCGCCTTCGCGCACGTCGGCGCTCAGGCCGGCGTAGCCGGACAGGCCCGAGGCGTACACCACCGGGAAGTCCAGCTGCTCGTCGGTCGCGCCCAGCTTGTCGAACAGGTCGAACGTGGCGTTGATGACGAAGTCGGTGCGGGCGCCCGGACGGTCGACCTTGTTGACCACCACGATGGGCTTGAGGCCCAGGGCCAGCGCCTTGCGGGTCACGAAGATGGTCTGCGGCATCGGGCCTTCGACGGCATCGACCAGCAGCAGCACGCCGTCGACCATCGACAGCACGCGCTCGACTTCGCCACCGAAGTCCGCGTGCCCCGGGGTGTCGACGATGTTGATGTGCGTGCCTTCGTATTCAACGGCACAGTTCTTGGCCAGAATCGTGATGCCGCGTTCTTTTTCCAGGTCGTTCGAGTCCATGACCCGTTCGGTCAGCGCCTGGTTTTCGCGGAAGGTGCCGGATTGGCGCAGCAGCTGGTCGACCAGGGTGGTTTTACCGTGGTCCACGTGGGCGATGATGGCGACGTTGCGCAAGGCGCGAGTCATAGCGAGTCCTTTAAGGTGGTGGCGGGCAGCAAGCCCGCCGGCAATTCGTTCAGTGCAAGCAATGCCTGCTTGGGGTCTGGCATCGCCTGCAAGGCATCCAGCGCAACGGCGCGTTCCAGAGAAAATGGCCCGACGTGCGTGCGCCGCAGCGCCGCCAGGTGGGCGTAACAGCCCAGCGCGCGCCCGATGTCCTGGGCCAGCGTCCGGATGTATGTGCCTTTACTGCAAGCCACATCGATCTCTGCCTGCGTCCCGTTCAGGGACAGCAGCTCGATGCGGTAAATCGTAATCTGCCGCGGCGGGCGTTCCAGCTCGATGCCCTGCCGCGCGTATTCGTACAACGGTTTGCCGTCGCGCTTGAGCGCCGAATACATGGGCGGAATCTGCTCGATCGTGCCCGAGAAACGTGACAGCGCATCGCGCAGGGCCTGCTCCTCGACCACGAAGCCGGGAGCGGCGGTGGACACCACGTTGCCGGTCAGGTCGCCCGAATCGGTTTCCTCGCCAAATTGAAGCGTAGCGCGATATGCCTTGTCGGCGTTGAGCATCGCGCCGGAAATCTTGGTTGCCCGGCCCATGCAGCACACCAGCAGGCCGGTGGCGAAGGGGTCGAGGGTGCCGGTATGGCCAGCTTTCGCCGCGTCCATGGCACGCTTGGCGCGTTGCAGCGCGTGGTTGCTCGACAAACCTACGGGTTTGTCGAGCAACAGCACACCGTCGAGCGCAAGCCCGCGTCGTTTAGCCATCGTCGGAATCCGGAAATTAAAGCAGTGACGACAGCCCGATCAGGACTGGTCTTCAGGTTCGTCGGGCACGCCCGAGTGCGGGCCGGGCCGGTTTGCGCGGTCGATGAGGATCGACATTTCGATACCACGGGCAATCTGCTCGTCGTGGAAGAAGCGCAAAGTGGGGACAGTGTGAATGTGCAGCAGCTTGTACAGCTGGGAGTGCAGCCAGCCGGCCTTCTCGTTCAGCAAGGCGGTCGCGGCCTCGGGCTCGGCGCCCAGGACCGTGAAATACACCTTGGCATGCGCGTAGTCGGTCGACAGTTCCACACCGGAGAGCGTGATCAAGCCAGCGCGGGTCGTGTCGATCTCGCGCTGGATGATCCCGGCCAGATCCTTCTGGATCTGGTCGGCCAGTCGCAGATTGCGACCGGGGATGGCTTTGGACTTGTGACGGCTCATTAGAAACAATGCCTCGCGACGCCTTACAGCGTACGCGCGATTTCCTTGATTTCAAAGACTTCCAGCTGGTCGCCCACCTGGATGTCGTTGTTGCCGCGCAGCGTAAGACCGCAATCGAAGCCCGACTTGACTTCCTTGACGTCGTCCTTGAAGCGGCGCAGCGAATCGAGCTGGCCGGTCCACTGGACCACGTTGTTGCGCAGCAGGCGGACCTGCGAATCGCGACGCACCAGGCCGTCGAGCACCATGCAACCGGCGATGTTGCCGATGCGGGAGATGCTGTAGACCTCGCGGATCTCGACCAGGCCGATGATCTCTTCCTTCTTCTCGGGCGCCAACATGCCCGACATGGCTGCCTTCACCTCGTCCACGGCGTCGTAGATGATGTTGTAGTAGCGCACGTCGATGCCGTTGGTCTCGGCCAGCTTCTTGGCGCTGGCTTCGGCGCGGACGTTGAAGCCGATCACCACGGCGTTCGAGGCGATCGCCAGGTTGATGTCGCTTTCCGAGATGCCACCCACGGCCGCGTGCACCACTTGCACGCGCACTTCGTCGGTCGACAGCTTGGTCAGCGACTGCACCAGCGCTTCCTGCGAACCCTGGACGTCGGTCTTGACGATCAGCGCCAGGGTCTGGGTGCCTTCGCCCAGGTTGTCGAACATCGACTCCAGCTTGGCGGCCTGCTGGCGAGCCAGCTTGACGTCGCGGAACTTGCCCTGGCGGAACAGCGCGATTTCGCGCGCCTTGCGCTCGTCGGACAGCACCATCAGTTCGTCGCCGGCGGCCGGCACTTCGGTCAGGCCCTGGATTTCCACCGGGATCGACGGGCCGGCGGCCTGGATCGGCTTGCCGTTCTCGTCGAGCATGGCGCGGACGCGGCCGAAGCTGGCGCCAGCCAGCACCACGTCGCCGCGGTTCAGCGTGCCGCTCTGGACCAGGATGGTCGCGACCGGGCCGCGGCCCTTGTCCAGGCGGGCTTCGATCACCAGGCCCTTGGCGGGCGCGTCGACCGGCGCCTTCAGTTCCAGCAGTTCGGCTTGCAGCAGCACGTTCTCGAGCAGCGCGTCGATGCCCTCGCCGGTCTTGGCCGACACCGGCACGAACGGCACGTCGCCGCCGTATTCTTCCGGCACCACTTCCTCGGCGACCAGTTCCTGCTTGACGCGCTCGGGGTTGGCGCTGGGCTTGTCGATCTTGGTCATGGCCACCACCATCGGCACGCCCGCGGCCTTGGCATGGTGGATGGCTTCGCGCGTCTGCGGCATCACGCCGTCGTCGGCCGCGCAGACCAGGATGACGATGTCGGTGGCCTTGGCGCCGCGGGCACGCATGGCGGTGAACGCCTCGTGGCCCGGGGTATCCAGGAAGGTCACCATGCCACGCTCGGTTTCCACGTGGTAGGCGCCGATGTGCTGCGTAATGCCGCCGGCTTCGCCCGCGGCGACCTTGGCGCGGCGGATGTAGTCCAGCAGCGAGGTCTTGCCGTGGTCGACGTGGCCCATCACGGTCACGACCGGGGCGCGCGGCAGCTGTTCGGCTTCCGACACGCTGGCGGTTTCGTCCAGGAAGGCTTCCGGGTCGTCGAGCTTGGCGGCGATCGCCACGTGGCCCAGTTCCTCGACCACGATCATGGCCGTTTCCTGGTCCAGCACCTGGTTGATGGTGACCATCTGGCCCAGCTTCATCAATTGCTTGATGACCTCGGCGGCCTTGACGGACATCTTGTGGGCCAGGTCGGCCACGCTGATGGTTTCCGGCACGTGCACTTCACGCGCGATGAATTCCTGCGGCGCGGGCTCGTTGCGGCGGTCGTTCTGCTGGTTGCGGCCGCCACGGCCGCCACTCTTGCCACCGCCCTTGCCGCCGGCGCGCCAGCCGTCACGGCTGGCCGGCGCCGCCGGCTTGTCGGCCGGCTTCTTGCGCGAAGCGTCATCCGACCAGGTCGAAGCGACTTCGGCGGTCTTGATGGTCTTCTTGGTGCCGGGCGCGGCGGGCTTGGCATCCTTCTTGGCGCCAGGCGCGGCGGCGGCCTTGCCGGCCGGCTTGTGCAGCGTGCCCGAGATCGGGGCGGCCGCGGCGGCGGGCGCTTCCGGTTCGGGAGCGCGCAGCACCTTGCGCGGGCGGTTCAGCATCTCGCGC
>ERZ1739169.180-NODE-180-length-16096-cov-106.379902_pt1 | contig 16096 bp, 20 predicted proteins | sample MGYA00581756_ERZ1739169 | MGnify/ENA primary metagenome ERZ1739169 (study PRJEB40789, sample SAMEA7425667) | Salamandra salamandra | biome: salamander skin | place: Germany | collected 2020-03 | study: cvxcv | reverse complement strand
GGTCGCCAGAGAGATCCAAGTATGACCACTCCATCCAGAGTAGGCCTCTGGGCTAGACCGTCCCCAAGCAGGACGCCCTGCACGGGGATGCCTGATTTGCCCTGCCCCAGACACTTTACGGCACAAGGAGCCCCACCAGCAATCTGACTCTCCATGGGCCACTGCAACTCTTGCTGGGCCCAGCAAGGGTTGTTGCCTCCAGACCAGGCCAAAGGGCTTCTCGCAGCTCTCCCAGGGCCGGGTTGCAGCTGGGCGCTGGGGATCTGGGCCAGACCCAGGACTGGAGCAGCACCAGCGTCTTCCCCGCTCTGCAGACACCGTGCCCTGGGTAGTGACTGCCACTTCCAGTCCATGGGCTCAGGGTGCCCTGCCCTGGGTTGATGCCTTCTGCCCTCCTGGAGCGCGGGCCTGGAGAGCCAAGGAGGATCAACCCCAGACTCCGGGCCTGCCCGGGAAGCCAGTTTTCACCGACTATTAAGCGCCCATGAAGTGGGGGGCTCACGAAACCCTTCCGGGGAGTCACAGGTTCAGAGATAGCCGCACCAGCCGGCCCTCCAGCCATCTAGTTGGGCAGCAGGATGACCAGATGACCCAGCCCCCACCTGGCGACCAGATGGCCCTTCCCAGGCCGACCTGGCGCCTGGCCCAGGGCAGCCGCGCACGCCTGGGAAGCCCGTTTTCACTGACTAATAAGCCCCCACGGAGTGGGGGGCTTACGGAACACTTCCGGGGAGTCACAGGTTCGCAGATAGCCACGCCAGCCAACCCTCCGGCCATCTGGTTGGCCAGCAAGAAATCAAAAAGTGTTTCCAGGCGCTCGGCCCAGTAACTCCAGCACGCCAGCAGCAGCGGTCAGGCGAGCAGCTCCCAAGGCAGCAGAGGCAGGCATCTCCACCGCCGGCCCTCCCGGACACCAAGGAGTAGACCATGTGCGTCTTCAAACCTCACCGGGCCACGCGGGGCTGGGCAAATCGGGTACCTGGCAACGAATAAGGGTCGCTCCACCTGCATGTCAACTGATTGCCACCCGCTGGGTCCAGTGGGAGCCAGGCCCCTGACCACTGCACATCAAGAGTCCCAAGCAGTGGCCGGTGGGCTGGGGGACCCCCCTGCCCTGGAGGGGGGCGCCTTGGAGAACAGCCAGGTTTCCCCTGCCCGCACCGTCAAAGCAAGTCATGCGAGGCCCACACTAGGGGGTCACTACACACGTGGAAGCCAGAGAGGTCGGGGGCCCATCTTTCTCTCCCACCCCTAAAAGCAGTTTGCCCCAGGCTTCGAGGGCTGCCCGAGAGGGACCAGGGTTCCCCCTTGACCCCAGCCCCTTATCATCAATTTGAGACGAGGCGCCCCGGGGAAGGGGCCTGGGGCAAGGGACTCCCACCCTGGGTCCTCAGGAGCCTGATCAGAGCTTCTTGGCCCAGGAAGGCCGGGGAGGCCTCCCCAGGGCCGTGGGACCCTGTCCCAGGCACTTTTGGATGTGGTGCCCCGGGGAAGGGGGCCCGGGGCAGGGGACTCCCACCCCAGGCCCTCTGGGGCCCCATCAGAGCTTCTTGGCCCAGGAATGCCGGGGAAGCCTTCCCAGGGCCGCGGAACCCCGTCCCGTGCACTTTGAGATGCAGTGCCCCGGGGAAGGGGTCTCCGGGCAGGGGACTCCTACCTGAGCCCTCATGGGCCCGAAAAGAGCTTCTTGGCCCAGGAAGGGCATTGGAGACTTTGCCAGGGCCACACGACCCCATCCATAGCACTTTGAGATGCGGTGCCCCGGGGAAGGGGGCCCGGGGGAGGGGAGTCCCACCCCGGGCCCTCAGGGGTCTTATCAGAGCTTCTTGGCCCAAGAATGACGGGGAGGCCTCCCCAGGCCGCGGACCCCATCCCGGACACTTTTGGAAGTGGTGCCCCAGGGAAGGGGACCGGGGCAGAGGATTTCCACCCCAGGCTCTCAGGGGCCCGATCAGAGCTTCTTGGCCCAGGAAGACCTTCTCAGCGCCACAGGACCCCGACCCGGGCACTTTGAGATGCAGCACCCCAGGAAAAGGGGCCCGGAGCAGGGGACTCACATGTGGGCCCTCAGGGGCCCGATCACAGTTTCTTGGCCCAGGAAGGCCGGTGAGGACTCCCCAGGGCCGCGGTACCCTGTCCTGGGCACTTTGGGATGCGGCGCCCCAGGGAAGGGGTCCTTTGGTATGGGACTCCTTCCCGGGCCCTCAGGGGCCTGATCAAAGCTTCTTGGCCCAGGAAGGCTGGGGAGCCCTCCCTAGGGCCGCAGCATGCAGTCCTGGGCACTTTGGGATGCAGCGCCACAGGGAAGGGGGCCTAGGGCCGGGGACTCCCACCCTGGGCCTTCAGGGGCCCGATCAAACCTTCTTGGTCCAGAAAGGCCGGAGAGGCCTCTCCAAGGCTGTGGAACCCTGTCCTGGGTACTTTGGGATGCAGGGCCCCGGGGAAGGTGGCTCGGGGCTGGGGACTCCCTCCCCGGCCCCTCAGGGGCCCCAATCAGAGCTTCTTGGCCCAGGAAGGCTGGGGAGGCCTCCCCAGGGCCTATGGACCTCATCTCGGGCACTTTGGGACGCGGCACCCCGGGGAAGGTTGCCCCAGGCAGTGGACTACCACCCCGGGCCCTCAGGGGCCCGATGAGAGATTCTTGGCCCAGGCAGGCCGGGGAGGCCTTCCTAGGGCCGTGGGACCCCGTCCAAGGCACACTGGGACGCGGCGGCCTGGGAAGGTGGCCCGGGGCAGGGAACTCCCACCCCAGGGCCTCAGGGGCCCAATCAGATCTTCTTGACCCAGGAAGGCCTTCCCTGGCCCGAGGAACCCCGTCCTGGGCACTTTGAGATGCTGCACCCCGGGGAATGGTGCCCAGGGCAGAGAGCTCCCACCACGGGCCCCCAGGGGCTCGATCAGAGCTTCTTGACCCAGGAAGGCTGGGGAGGCCTCCCCAGGGCCGCTGGATTCTGCCCCAGGCACTTTGAGATGCGGCACCCTGGGGAAGGGGCCCAGGGTGGGGAACTCCCACCCCGGGCCCTTAGGGGCACAATCAGAGCTTCTTGGCCCAGGAGGCCTCCCCAGGGCCATAGGACCCCGTCCCGGGCACTTTGGGATGCGGCACCCCAGGAAATATGAATAATTTTTTTTAAAAAACGACTTCAATAAGAGGGGGACAATTTGAAATTTCACCCGAGTTGGAGTTCCATGACCTTGGACACAAAAAGTGACTCTCCGGCCTTCCTGGGGGCCTGAGGTGGGAGTCCCCTGCCCAAGGCCCCCTGCCCCAGGGTGCCACATCTTAAAGTGCCCAGATTGGGATCCCGCAGCCCTACGAAGACCTCCCGGCCTTCCTGGGTGAAGAAGCTCTGATCGGGCCCCTTAGGGCACTGGGTGGATTCCCTGGCCCCGGGACCCCTTCCCTGGGGCGCCACATCTCAAAGTGCCCAGGATGGGGTCCCGCGGTCCTGGGGAGGCCTCTCCAGCCTTCCTGGGCCAAGAAGCTCTGATCGGCCCGTAGGGGCCTATGGTGGGAGTCCCCTGACATGGGCCCCCTTCCCCGGGGTGCCGTGTCTCAAAGTGCCCAGGACGGGGTCTCACAGCCCTGGGAAGGTCTCACCGGCCTTCCTGGGCCAAGAAGCTCTGATCGGGCCCCTTCAGGGCCTGGGGTGGGTGTCCCCTGCCACGGGCCCCCTTCCCCGGGGCGCCGCCTCCCAAAGTGCCCGGGTTGAGGTCCCGTGGCCCTGGGGAGGCCTCCCCACCTTCCTGTGCCAAGAAGCTCTGATCGATCCCTTATGGGCTCCGGGTGGGAGTCCACGGCCCCAGGCCCCCTTCTCCAGGGTGTCGCGTCTGAAAGTGCCCTGAACAGGGGTTCGTCAGCACTGGGGATGCTTCCCCAGCCTTCCTGGGCCAAGAATCTCTGATTGGTCCCCTGAGGGCCGGGGGGGATTCCCCTGCACCAGGCCCCTTCCCGGGTTGCCGCGTCCAAAGTGCCCGGGGCGGGGTCCCGCGGCCCTGGGAAGGCCTGCTCGGCCTTCCTGTGCCAAGAAGTTCTGATCAGGCCCCTGAGGGCCCGGGGTGGTAGTCCCCTGTCCTGTGCCTCCTTCCACTGGGCAACACATCCCCAAATGCCTGGGACGGGGTCCCACGGCCCTGGGGTAGCCTCCCCTGACTTCCTGGGCCCAAAAAGCTCTGATCGGGCCCCTGAGGGCCCCGGGTGGGAGTCCCCTGCCCCAGCCCCCCTTCCCTGGGGAGCCGCATCCCAAAGTGCCCAGGACAGGTCCCGCGGCCCTGGGAAGGCCTCCCCGGCCTTCCTGGGCCAAGAAGCTCTGATAGGGCCCCTGAGGGCCCAGGGTGGGAGTCCCATGCCCAGGGGCCCCTTCCCCACTGCGCCGCATCCCAAAGTGCCTGGGATGGGGTCCTGCAGCCCTGGTGAGGCCACTCCGGCCTTCCTGGGTCAAGAAGCTTGGATCGAGCCCATGAGGGCCCAGGGTGGGAGTCCCCTATCCTGGGCCCCTTTGCCCGGGGCGCTGCATCTCCTAGTTCCCAGGACCTTGTCTCGTGGCCCTGGGAAGGCCTCGCTGGCATTCCTGGGCCAGAAGCTCTGATCGGGCCCCTGAGGGCCTGGGGTGGGAATCCCCTGCCCCAGGCCCCCTTCCCCTGGGAGCCACTTCCCAAAGTGCCTGGCACAGGGTCCCACGGTCCTTGGGAGGCGTCCCCTGCCTTCCTGGGCCCAGAAGCTTTGATCGGGCCCCTGAGGGTCCAAGTGGGAGTCCTTGACCCGAACCCAATCCCCGGGGCGCCGCGTCCCAAAGTACCCGGGATGGGGTCCCGCAACCCTGGGAAGGCCTCCCCAGCCCTCCTGGCCAAGAAGCTCTGATCGGGCCCTGAGGGCCCGGGGTGGGAGTTCTCAGGCCCCCTTTCCTGGGGCACCACTTCTCAAATTGCCAGAGGTGGGGTCCTGCAGTCTTGGGGAGACCTTCCTAGCCTTCCTGGGCCAAGAAACTCTGATGGGCCTCTGGGGGCCCAGGTTGGGAGTCCACTGCCCTGGGCCCCCTTCCCTAGGGCGCCACATCTCAAAGTGCCCGGAACGGGGTCCCGCAGCCCTGGGAAGGCCTCCCCGGCCTTCGTGTGCCAAGAAGATCTGATCGGGCCCCTGAGGGCCTGGGGTGGGAGTCCCCTGCTTTGGGGCACCGTATCCCAAAGTGGATGTGATGGGGTCCTGCGGCCCTGGGGAGGCCACTTTGACCTTCCTGGGCCAAGAAGCTCTGATTGGGCCCCTGTGGACCCCGGGTGGGAGTCCCCAGCCACAGGCCCCCTTCCCCGGGGTGCTGCATCCCAAAGTGCCCGGGATGGGGTTCCTTAGCCCTGGGGAGGCTTCCCCTGTGCTCCTGGGTCAAGAAGCTTTAATCGGGCCCCTGAGGGTTTGGGATGGGTGTCCCCTGCCCGAGGTCCACCTTCCCCGGGGCGCCGCATCCCAAAGTGCCCGGGATGGGGTCCCGCGGCCCTGGGAAGGCCTACCAGGCCTTCCTGGACCAAGAAGCTCTGATCGGGCCCCTGAGGGCCTAGGGTGAGTCCCTTGCCCCGGGCCCACTTCCCTGGGGCACCGCATCTCAAAGCACCCTGAACGGGGTCCCACAGGCTCTGGTAGGCCATTTGGCCTTCCTGGACCAAGAAGCTCTGCTCGGGCCCCTGACAGCCCGGGGTGGGAGTCCCATGCACAGGGCCCCCTTCCCCTGGGCGCCTTGTCCCAAAGTGCCTGGGGCCGGGTCCTGCAGCCCTGGGGAGGCCTCCCCGGCATTGCTGGGCCAAGAAGCTCTTATCGAGCCCCTGAGGGCCTGGGGTGGGAGTCCCCTACCCCGGGCCCCCTTCCCCGGGGCACCACATGTCAAAGTGCCCGAGATGGGGTCCCACATCCCTGGGAAGGCCTCCCCGGCCTTCCTGGGCCAAGAAGATCTGATTGGTCCCCTGAGGGCCCAGGGTGGGAGTCCACTACCCCGGGCCCCCTTCCCTGGGAAACTTGGCAGGGCTGTTGAGATGGAGAAACAGGAAAGGGGGGCTACCAACCTGGGCCAGCAAGAGCCCTGACACCGAGGCCCAGTCAGAGCTTCTTGGCCCAGGGAGGCCTTCCCAGGGCTGCGGAGACCCCGTCCCGGGCACTTTGAGATGCGGCGCCCCGGGGAAGGGGACCCCACCCCAGGTCAGCCGGGGCCCTGTTAGCAGCTTGGCCCAGGGAGGCCTTCCCAGGGCTGCGGGCCCCATTCTGGGCAGTTTGAGATGCGGCGCCACGAGAAAGGGGACCCCATGCCGAGCCAGTCGGGGCCCGGTCAGAGCTTATTGGCTCAGGGAAGCCTTCCCAGGGCTGCTCGAACCCCATCCTGGGCAGTTTGAGATGCCGTGCCCTGGGGAAGGGGACTCCCCCCATGCCAGCCGGAGCCCTGACACTGGGGCCCAGTCAGAGCTTCTTACCCCGGGCAGGCAGGGGAGGCCTGCCCAGGGCTGCGGGACCCCGACCTGGACACTTGGAGGCATGGCACACCAGGGCATAGGGGCTCCAACCTCGGGCCAGCCAGAGCCCTGACACCAGGGCCCGGTCAGAGCTTCTTACCCCTGGCAGGCAGTGGAGGCCTTCCCGGGCCTGCGGGTCCCCGTCCAGGGCACTTTAGCACGTGGCACACTGGCGAAGGGAGCCTGGGGCTCCCACCCTGGATCAGAGCTTCTTACCCTGGGCAGGCAGGGGAAGCCTTCCCGGGCACTTTGGGACGTGGCGCTCCAGGATAGGAGGCACCACCCCGGGCCAGCCAGTTGTCTGACCCGGGCCTGGTCAGAGCTTCGTAGCCCGGGTGGGCAGCAGAGGCCTTTCCTGGCGCGAGGGTCCCCATCCCATGCTCCGAGTCAGGGCAAGGGAGCCCAGGGATCAGTCTCAGCTTCTTATCCTCTGGGCAGGCCTTTCCCGGGTCTGCCGGACCCTGCCCTGGGTTCTAAGTAGCTCGGTGGGCCAGGGAAGGGGAGCCCAGTGGCCCGGGGCTTGCAACCCGGCCTGCTGGATCGCAGAGCCTCACCCTTGGTGCCTCGGAGGCCCTGACCACGGGGCATCCAGTTCAGGGCTTTCCAAGAAGCCCGTCACCAGAGAGACACAAGTATGACCACTCCATCCACAGTAGGCCGCTGGCTAGACCGTCCCCAAGCAGGATGCCTGCACGTGGATATCTGATTGGCCGTGCCCCAGATGCTTTGTGACACAGGGAGCCTCTAAAGCACACTGTCTCACCATGGGCCACTGCAACTCTTTCTGGGCCCAGCAAGGTTTGTTGCCTTGCAGACCAGGCCAGAGGGCTTCTCGCAGCTCTCCCAGGGCCGGGTTGAAGCTGGGTGCTGGCGATCTGGGCCAGGCCCAGGACCCGGAGCAGCACCAGCGTCCTCCCTGGTCTGCAGACACCGTGCCCTAGGTGTTGACTGCCACCTCCATTCTATGGGCTCAGGGTGCCCTGCCCTGGGTCGGTGCCTTCAGCCCTCCTGGAGCCCCGCCTGGAGAGCCAAGGAAGGTCAACTCCAGACTTCGGACCTGCCTGGGAAGCCCGTTTTCACCGACTATTATGCCCCCAAGAATTGGGGGGCTTATGGAACCCTTTCGGGGAGTCACAAGTTCGTGGATAGCCGTGCCGGCCGACCCTCCAGCCATCTAGTTGGGCAGCAGGATGACCAGATGACCCGGCCCCCACCTGGCGACCACATGGCCCCTCTCAGGCCGAACTGGCGCCTGTCCCAGGGCAGCCGCGCACGCCCGGAAAGCCCGTTTTCACAGACTATTAAGCCCCCACGGAGTGGGGGACTTACAGAACACTTCCGGGGAGTCACAGGTTCGCAAATAGCCGCGCCAGCAGGCCCTCCGGCCATCTGGTTGGCCAGCAGGAAATCAAAAAGTGTTTTCTGGCACTTGGCACGGGAACCCCAGCCCGCCAGCAGCAGCGGTCTGGCGAGCGACTCCCGAGGCATTAGAGGCAGGCATCTCCACCGCTGGCCCTCCCGGACACCCAGGAGTAGACCATACGAGTCTTCAAACCTCAGCCGGGCCACACGTGGCCGGGCAAATCGGGTACCTGGCAATGAATGAGGTTCGCTCCACCTGCACGTCAGCCGACTGCCACCCGCTGGGTCCAGTGGGAGCCAGGCCCCTGACCACTGAGCATCAAGAGTCCCAAGCAGTGGCCGGAGGGCTGGGGGACCCCCCTGCAATAGAGGGAGGCGCCTTGGAGAACAGCCAGGTTCCCCTACCCGCACTGTCAAAGCAAGTCATGCGAGGCCCACACTAGGGGGTCACTACACAACTGGAAGCACGAGAGGTCGGGTGGGGCCCAGCTTCCTCTCCCACCCCTAAAAGCAGTTTGCTGCAGGCTTCGGGGGCTGCCCGAGAGGGACCAGTGTTCCCTCATGACCCCAGCCCCTTATCATCACTTTAAGACGAGGCGCCTTGGGGAAGGGGACCTGGGGCAGAGGACTCCCACCCCGGGCCCTCAGGGCCCCGAACAGAGCTTCTTGGCCCAGGAGGGCCTGGGAGGCCTCTCCACGGCCCCTCGACCTTATCCCAGGCACTTTCGGATGCGGTGCCCTGGGGAAGGGGGCCCGGGGCAGGGGACTCCCACCCGGGCCCTCAGGGGTCTGATCAGAGCTTCTTGGCCCAAGAAGGCCGGGGAAGCCTCCCCAGGCCGCGAGACACCATCCTGGGCACTTTGAGATGCGGTGCCCCAGGGAAAGGGGCCCGGGGCAGGGGACTCCGACCCCGGGCCCTCAGTGGCCCGATCAGAGCTTCTTGGCCCAGGAAGGCCTTCCAGGGCCACAGGACCCCCTCCCAGGCGCTTTGAGATGCAGAGGCCCAGGAAAAGGGGCCCGGAGCAGGGGACTCCTACGTGGGCCCTCAGGGGCCCGATCAGAGCTTCTTGGCCCAGGAAGGCCAGGGAGGTCTCCCCAGGGCTGCGGTACCCTATCCCGGGCACTTTCTTACGCAGTGCCCTAGGGAAGGGGTCCCTTGGTAGGGGACTCCTTCCCCAGGCCCTCAAGGGCTCTATCAGAGCTTCTTGGCCCAGGAAGGCCGGGGAGGCCTCCCCGGGGCTGCAGGACCCCGTCCCGGGCACTTTGGGACACTGCACCCCCGGGTAAGGGGGCCCAGGGCAGAGGGCTCCCACCACGAGGCCTCAGGGGCCTATTCAGAGCTTCTTGACCCAGGAAGACTGGGGAGGCCTCCCCAGGGCCCCAGGACCCTGCCCCAGGCACTATGAGATGCGGCTCCCTGGAGAAGGGGCCCAGGGTGGGGGACTCCCACCCCGGGCCCTCAGGGGCTCAATCAGAGCTTTTTGGCCCAGGATGTCCGGGGAAGCCTCCCCAGGACTGCGGGACCCCATCCCAGGCACTTTGGGATGCGGCGCCCCAGGGAATATGAATAAACAATAAAAAAAAAAATGACTTCAATAAGACGGGGACAATTTGAAATTTCACCCGAGTTGGAGTTCCATGACCTTGGACACAAAAAGTGACTCTCCAGCCTTCCTGTGCTAACATGCTTTGATCCGGCCCCTGAGGGCCTGAGGTGGGAGTCCCCTGCCCCAGGCCCCCTGTCCCAGGGCGTCACATCTCAAAGTGCCCGGGATGGGGTCCCGCAGACCTGGGAAGACCTCCCGGCCTTCCTGGGTGAAGAAGCTCTGATCGGGCCCCTGAGGACACCGGGTGGAGTCCCCCACCCCCCTTCCCTGAGGCACCACATCTCAAAGTGCCCAGGACGGGGTCCTGCGGTCCTGGGGAGGCCTCTCCAGCCTTCCTGGGCCAAGAAGCTCTGATCGGCCCCTGGGGGCTCGTGGTGGGAGTCCCATGACATGGGCCCCCTTCCCCGGGGTGCCACGTCTCAAAGTGCCCAGGACAGGGTCCCACGGCCCTGGGAAGGTCTCATTGGCCTTCCTGGGCCAAGAAGCTCTGATTGGGCCCCTCAGGACCTCGGGTGCGAGTCACCTGCCCCGGGCCCCCTTCCCCGGGGCGCCGCATCCCAAAGTGCCCGAGATGAGGTCCCACAGCCCTGGGGAGGCCTCCCCGACCTTCCTGTGCCAAGAAGCTCTGATCGATCCTTGTGGGCTCCAGGTGGGAGTCCCCGGCCCCAGGCCCCCTTCCCCGGGGCGTAGTGTCTGAAAGTGCCCTGGACAGGGGTTCCTCAGCCCTGGGGATGCTTCCCTGTCCTTCCTGGGCCAAGAAGCTTTAATCGGGCCGCTGAGGGCCTAGGTTGGGAGTCCCCTGCCCTGGGCCCCCTTCCCTTGGCCGCCACGTCCCAAAGTGCCCGGGATAGGGTCCCGCAGCCCTGGGGAGGCCTTCCTGGGCCAAGAATCTCTGATTGGGCCCCTGAGGGCCCGCATGGGATTACCCTGCCCCAGGCCCCCTTCCCCAGGTTGCTGCGTCTCAAAGTGCCCGGGACTGGGTCCCGCGGCCCTGGGAAGGCCTTGTCGGCCTTCCTGGGCCAAAAAGCTCTGATCGTGCCCCTGAGTGCCTGGAGTGGGAGTCCCATGTCCCGGGCCTCCTTCCACAGGGAAACACATCCCAAAATGCCCGGAACGGGGTCCCACGGCCCTGGGGCAGCCTCCCCTGACTTCCTGGACCAAAAAAGCTCTGATCGGGCCCCTGAGGGCCCAGGCGGGATTCCCCTGCCCCAGCCCCCCTTCGCCGGTGCGCTGCATCCCAAAGTGCCCGGCACAGGGTCCTGCGGCCCTGGGGAGGCCTCTCCGGCCGTCCTGGGCCAAAAAGCTCTGATCGAGCCCTTGAGGGCCTTGGGTGGGAGTCACCTACCCCGGGCCCACTTCCCCGGGGCACCGCATCTCAAAGTGCCTGGGATGGGGTCCCACATCCCTGGGAAGGCCTCCCCAGCATTCCTGGGCCAAGAAGCTCTGATCGGGCCCCTGAGGGCCCAGGGTGGGAGTCTCATGCCCCGGGCCCCCTTCCCCGCTGTGCCGCATCACAAAGTGCCTGGGATGGAGTCCCGCAGCCCTGGTGAGGCCACCCCGGCCTTCCTGGGTCAGAAGCTCAGTTAGTCCATGAGGGCTGGCCCAGGGTGGGAGTCCCCTACCCCGGGCCCCCTTCCCCGTGGCGCTGCATCTCCAAGTTCCCAGGACCTGGTCCCGCGGCCCTGGGAAGGCCTCCCCAGCCTTCCTGGGCCAAGAAGCTCTGATCGGGCCTCTGAGGGCCTAGGGTGGGAGTCCCCTGCCCTGGACCCACTTCCCCAGGGAGCCACTTCCCAAAGTGCCCGGCACAGGATCCCGCAGCCCTTTTGAGGCCTCACCAGCCTTCCTGGACCCAGAAGCTTTGATCGGGCCCCTGAGGGCCCAAGGTGGGAGTCCCCGGCACCGAACCCATTCCCCTGGGGCGCCACATCCCAAAGTGCCCGGGATGGGGTCCCGCAGCCCTGGGAATGCCTCCCCAGCCCTCCTGGTCAAAAGCTCTGATCGGGCCCCTGAGGGCCCGGGGTGGGAGTTTCCCTTTCCTGGGGCGCCACATCTCAAATTGCTAGGGGCAGGGTCCTGAAGTCCTGGGGAGGCCTCCCCAGCCTTCCTAGGCCAAGAAGCTCTGATGGGCCCCTGGAGGCCGGGGTGGGAGTCCCCTGCCCTGGGCCCCCTTCCCCGGGGCGCCGCATCTCAAAGTGCCCGGGATGTGGTCTCACGGCCCTGGGAAGACCTCCTCGGCCTTCCTGTGCCAAGAAGATCTGATTGGGCCCCTGCGGGCCTGGGGTGGGAGTCCACTGCCCTGGGGCCCCTTCCCTGGGGTGCCGTATCCCAAAGTGCATTTGATGGGGTCCCTCGGCCCTGGGGAAGCCAATCCGACCTTCATGGGCCAAGAAGCTCTGATTGGTCCCCTGTGGGCCCCGGGTGTGAGTCCCCGGCCCCAGGCCCCCTTTCCTGGGGTGCCGAGTCCCAAAGTGCCCGGGCTGGTCTTCCTCAGCCCTGGGGTGGCTTCCCCTGTGATCCTGGTCAAAAAACCCTTAATCGGGCCCCTGAGGGCTTGGGGTGGGAGTCCCCTGACCGGGCCCCCTTCCCCGGGGCGCCGCATCCCGAAGTGCCCGGGACGGGGTCCCGACCTTCCTGGGCCAAGAAGCTCTGATCAGACCCCTGAGGGCCTGGGGTGGGAGTCCCCTGCCCGGGCCCACTTCCCTGGGGTGCCGCATCTCAAAGTGCCCGGAACGTGGTCCCACAGGCTTGGGTAGGCCATCTGGCCTTCCTGGACCAAGAAGCTCTGATCAAGCCCCTGAGATCCCGGGGTGGGAATCCCCTGCCCTGGGCCCCCTTCCCCGGTGTGCCACGTCTCAAAGTGCACGTGACGGGGTCCCGTAGCCCTGGGAAGACCTCCCTGGCCTTCCTGGGCCAAGAAGCTCTGCTCAGTCCCCTGAGGGCCCGGGGTGAGAGTCCCATGCCCCGGGCCCCCTTCCCCAGGGCGCCGTATCCCAAAGATCCTGGGACCTGGTCCCGCGGCCCTGGAGAGGCCTCCCCGGCCCTCCTGGGCCAAGAAGCTCCGAACGAGCCCCTGAGGGCCTGGGGTGGGAGTCCCCTACCTCGGGCCCTCTTCCCCAGGACACCGCATCTCAAAGTGCCCGGGATGGGGTCCCACATCCCTGGGAAGGCCTCCCCGGCCTTCCTGGGCCAAGAAGCTCTGATCGGTCCTCTGAGGGCCCGTGGTGGGAGTCCCCTGTCCCGGGCCCCCTTCCCCAGGGTGCTGCATCTCAAAGTGCCTGTGACGGGGTTCCCTGGCCTTCCTGGACCAAGAAGATCTGATCGGGCCCCTGAGGGCCCAGTGTGGGAGTCCCCTACCCTAGGCCCCCATCCCCGGGGAGCCGCATCCCAAAGTGCCCGGGACAGGGTCCAACGGCCCTTGGGAGGCCTCCCCAGCCTTCCTGGGCCCAGAATCTTTGATTGGGCCCCTGAAGGTCCCGGGTGGGAGTCCTTGGCCCTGGGCCACCTTCCCCCGGGTGCCGCATCCCAAAGTGCCTGGGATGGGGTCCCGCTGCCCAGGGGAGGCCTCCCCAGCCTTCCTGGGCCAAGAAGCTTTGATCGGGCTCCTGAGGGCTTGGGGTGGGAGTCTCCGGCCCCAGGCCCCCTTCTCCAGGGCACCGCATCTCAAAGTGCCTGGGATGGGGTCCTGCAGCTCTGGGAAGGCCTCCCCGGCCCTCATGGGTCAAGAAGCTCTGATCGGGCCTCTGAGGGCCCGGGGTGGGAGTCCCTGGCCCCCCTTTTCCTGGGGCGCCACATCTCAAATTGCCCTGGACGGGGTCCCATGGTCCTGAGAAGGCCTCCCCAGCCTTCCTGGGCCAACAAGCTCTGATCGGGACCCTGAGGGCCTCGGGTGGGAGTTCCCAGCCCCCCTTTCCTGGGGCACCACATCTCAAATGCCAGGGGCTGGGTCCTGCAGTCCTAGGGAGGCCTCCCCAGCCTTCCTTGGCAAAGAAGCTCTGATTAGGTGTATGGGGGCCCGGGATGGGAGTCCCCTGCCCTGGGCCCCCTTCCCCGGGGTGCCGCATCTTAAAGTGCCTGGGTCGGGGTCCCGCGGCCCTGGGAAGGCCTTCCTGTGCCAAGAAGATCTGATCGGGCCCCTGAGGGCCTGGGGTGGAAGTCCCCTGCCCCGGGGCCCCTTCCCCGGGGCGCCGTATCCCAAAATGCCTGTGATGGGGTTCCGTGGCCCTGGGGAGGCCACTTCGACCTTCTTAGGCCAAGAAGCTCTGATCGGGTCCTTGTGGGCCCAGGGTGGGAGTCCTCGGCCCCAGGCCCCCTTATCTGGGGTCCCGCATCCCAAAGTGCCCGGGATGGAGTTCCTCGGCCATGGGGAGGCTTCCTGGGCCAAGAAGCTGTAATCGGGCCCCTGAGGACTTGGGGTGGGAGTCCCCTGCCCCGGGCCCCCTTCCCTGGGGTGCCACATCTCAAAGTGCCCGGAAAGGGGTCCCGCAGGCTTGGGTAGGCCATCCGGCCTTCCTGGACCAAAAAGCTCTGATCGGGCCCCTGAGATCCCGGGGTGGGAGTCCCCTGCCCTGGGTCCCCTTCTCTGGGGCGCCATATCTCAAAGTGCCCGGGACGGGGTCCCCTGGCCCTGGAAAGGCCTCCCTGGCCTTCCTGGGCCAAGAAGATCTGATTCTGCCCCTGAGGGCCCAGGGTGGGAATCCCCTACCCCTGACCCCCTTCCCCGGGGAGCCGCATCCCAAAGTGCCCGGGACAGGGTCCCGCGGCCCTTGGGAGGCCTCCCCAGCCTTCCTGGGCCCAGAAGCTTTGATTGGGCCCCTGAAGGCCCAGGGTGGAAGCCCCTGGCCCTGGGCCCCCTTCCCCGGGGTGCCGCATACCAAAGTATCTGGGATGGGGTCCTGCGGCCCTGGGGAGGCCTTCCTGGGCCAAGAAGCTTTGATCAGGCCCCTGAGGGCTTGGGGTGGGCGTCTCCGGCCCCAGGCCCCCTTCCCCAGGGCGCCACATCTCAAAGTGTCTGAGATTGGGTCCCACAGTCCTGGGAAGACCTCCCTGGCCCTCCTGGGTCAAGAAGCTCTGATCAGGCCCCTGAGGGCATGGGGTGGGAGTCCCCGGCCCCCTTTCCTGGGGCGCCACATCTCAAATTGCCCGGGACGGGGTCCCATGATCAGGGGAAGGCATCCCCAGTCTTCCTGGGCCAAGAAGCTTTAATCGGGCCCCTGAGGGCTCGGGGTGGGAGTCCCCTGGCCTGGGCCCCCTTCCCTGGGGCGCTGCATCCCAAAGAGTCCGGGACGGGGTCCTGTCGCCGTGGGGAGGCCTCCACGGCCTTCCTGGGCCAAGAAGCTCTGATCGGGCCCCTGAGAGACAAGGGTGGGAGTCCCCTGCCCCGGGCTCCGTTCCCCGGCGTGCCGCGTCTCAAAGTGCCTGGGACTGGGTCCTGCGGCCCTGGGGCAAAAAAGCTCTGATCGGGCCCCTGAGGGCCCAGGGTGGTAGTTCCCTGCCCTGGGCCCCCTTCCCCGGGGCTCCACATCCCAAAGTGCCCGGGACAAGGTCTCGCAGCCCTGGGGAAGCCTCCCTGGCCTTCCTGGGCCTAGAAGCTTTGATTGGGCCCTTGAGTGCCCGGGGTAGGAGTCCCCGGTCTGGGGCCCCCTTCCCCAGGGCGCCTCTCCCAAAAGTGCTGCGGACGCGGTCCTGCATCCCTGTGGAGGCCTCCTCAACCTTCTTGGGCCAAGAAGCTCTGATCGGGCCCCTGAAGGGCCCAGGATAGGAGTCCCCTACCCTGGGCCCCTTCCCCGGGGCGCTGTGTCTGAAAGTGCCCAGATGGGGTCCCGTGACCCTGGGAAGGCCTCCCCGGCTTTCCTGGGCCAAGAAGCTCTGATCGGGCCCCTGATGGCCCGGGATAGGAGTCCCCGGGTCCCCTTCCCCGGAGCGGCACATCCCAAAGTGCCCGGGACGGTGTCCCGCGGCCCTGGGGAGGCCTCCCCAGCCTTTCTGGGCCAAGAACCTCTGATCGGGCCCCTGAGGACCTGGGGTGGAAGTCCACTGCCCCGGGCTCCCTTCCCCGGGGCTCAGCGTCTCAAAGTGCCCAGGACGGGGTCCCGCAACTCTAACCGTATGATATAAGCAGCATTCAGTGAGCTGTTTGCGAAGCATATACCAACTTTGGTGAAAATACTCTGATGATATGAGCAGTTAGTGAGTACTCACACTATGTCTCCCAGAATCCACCTAGGTAATTTTTGCTGTTTTGCCAGAAAGTTGTGCGCCTGCACCTTTAATTAATTTTTGCCTCTGGCTGCTTATGCTGATGAGCATGCGAGGTTGCAACTGTCATGTTTTCAAGTGGTACTTAACTGTATGATATAAACAGCATTCAGTGAGCCCGTTACAGATGGTGGTAGCCCTACTGATGAAGGATGCTGATCCAGAAACACATGTCTAGGGCTGTTTGCGAAGCATATACCAACTTTGGTGAAAATACTCTGATGATATGAGCAGTTAGTGAGTACTCACACTATGTCTCCCAGAATCCACCTAGGTAATTTTTGCTGTTTTGCCAGAAAGTTGTGCGCCTGCACCTTTAATTAAATTTTGCCTCTGGCTACACATGCTGACGAGCATGCAAGGCTGCACCTGTTGCGCTTTTA
>ERZ1739169.179-NODE-179-length-16148-cov-16.860374_pt1 | contig 16148 bp, 15 predicted proteins | sample MGYA00581756_ERZ1739169 | MGnify/ENA primary metagenome ERZ1739169 (study PRJEB40789, sample SAMEA7425667) | Salamandra salamandra | biome: salamander skin | place: Germany | collected 2020-03 | study: cvxcv | reverse complement strand
TCTGCTTGACGGTCGAGGCCAGTTGCTCCATCGAGGCCGCGGTCTCTTCCAGCGAGGCCGCCTGCTGCTCGGTGCGGCTGGACAGGTCCGTGTTGCCGGCCGAGATCTCGCGCGAGCCGACGTTGATTTCATCGACGCCGCGACGCACAGTGGCCACCGTGCGGGTCAGGCTTTCCTGCATGCGCTTGACGGCGCCGAACAGTTGGCCGATCTCATTGGTGCTGCGCACGTCGATGCGGCCGGTGAAATCGCCGCCCGAGATCTTCTCGAAGTGATCGCCGGCTTCATGCAGCGGGCGCAACACGGTGCGGTTGATGAAAATCCAACAGCCGATGGCGAGCACCAGCGCGATCGCCAGCAAGGCGATGGTGACGCTGCGCGAGACATTGTGATCCGTCTCCGCCATCGCCGCCAATTCGTCGGTGCGCTTGTCAATGAAGTTCAGGTAGGCGTCGACCGCCTCGCGGAACTTCGTGTTGACGTCGCTGGCCCTGTCGTTCAGGTTCAGGTAGTCCTGGATGGCCATGTTGGCCAGCGCGGCCGACTGGCCCTTGAGCACGCCGTCGTATTCCTTGAGCGCGGCGTCAACCGCCTGGATCAGCCCTTCCGTGCCAGCAAGCTTGGGCGTCTTGCGGAAGGCGTCCATCATCTTGAAGGCGTCCTGCATCAAGGCATCGGAGCGCTTGGCTTGCGCCGAGGCCTGTTCCGTCTTGCCCTGCTGCATGTCCATCAGCGAGGTGGACAGCAACAGGCGGGCGCGCAGGAACACGGTGTAGGCGCGGTTCAGCGGCACGGCCTGATCGGAGTATGCGGTATTGATCTGTTCCAGCTTGTCGTTGCTGGAATTCAATCCCATCCAGGCCACGCCATTGGATACGAACATGGCACCCGTGAAGAGCAACAGCACCAGGATGATGCAGGTGCGAACTTTCAAATTGACAAGCATGAAATATCCGAGCGTTAAGCGTGGTGAAACGACAAAATTCCTACCCTGTACGCACACACGGACGCTCCGGCATGTCACCGGAAGCGTCCGCAAGGGCGCAACATGCCGCGCCCGCCATCGGGCACGGCCTATGGACTCACCGCATTATTTGCGGCTGAAAAGACTCGATCCCTGGATCGTCATGAAGGCCGCCGACGCCGCCTGCAGGGCCACCTGGCGCAATGCCAGCTGGCTGGCGCCCGAGTAGTAGTCGAGGTCTTCGAGGTCCGACAGCGACTTCGAGTACGACAGGCCCTTCTGGGTGCCGGTGGCGTCCAGCGCCTCCAGTTCGTTCATGCGGGCGCCGACCGACGCGGCCACCGTTTGCACGTTGTCGTAGTTGGTCGACAGCTTCTTGTTGGCGGAGGCCAGTTCGTTGTTCAGCTTGGCCAGCGCCACGGGGTCGCCGGCGATCGGCGAGTCCAGCGTCTTGATGAGGCTGTCCAGGGTGTTGAATATGTCGACGTTGGCCGACTGCACGCTTTGCACGTCGATCACGTCGCCGTTCTGCGGCGTCCCCTTGACCACGACCGAGACACCGCCGAAATCGATCGATGCATCCGGCGTGTACGCAGTCGGGGCGGCGGGCGGCGTGGGCGTGATGACCGGCGGCACCGGCGGATTGGCGTTGGGATCGGTCGTGATGACGCGGTAGCCCATGTTGCCCGTGGCCGGATCCGACTCGAACTGCAGGCTGAAATTCTTGCCGATGTTGGGGCTGCCCGGCGTCACCGACACGGTGCCGAACTGCGCGGTGCCGGTGTTGTGCGCGGCGGCCGTGCTGACGTAGGCCTGCGAACCCGGATTGGCGCGATTGAAGATGTCGCTGCCGATGTCGCTGGTGGACATCTGGCGAGACTGGTCGACCTGCACCGTGCGTTCGCCGGTGGCGCCGCTGTAGACGATCTTGCCGGTGGCGTCCTGGGCGTAGGGAATGACGCCACCCTGGTAGCCGGAGAACAGGTACTGGCCATTGCCATCGGTGCTGTTGGCCAGGCCCAGCAATGCGTCGCGGGCATTCTTCAGCGCGGTGGACAAGGCCTGGCGATCGCTGTCGGCGAAGGTGCCGTTACCGGCCTGCACCACGCGGGTGCGCACGTCGGCCAGCGCCGTCGTGATCGAATCCAGGACGTTGTTTTCCTGGGACAGGTTGGTCTTGGCCGTGTTGCGATTGAGCTGGTACGTCGCGTTCATGCTCTGCGTCTGCGCCACGTTGATCGACAACGAGGCGGCCAGCGGATCATCCGCCGGCGTCAGGAACTTCTTGCCGCTGCCCACCTGTTCGACCAGGCGGTTCATGTCGGATTCCTGAGCGAGGACGCCCTTGAGTCCGTTCGAGTACATCATGGAGGTGCTCAGGCGCATGGGGATACTCCGAATTTGTCTTGATGGGTCACGATGTCAACGATCCGATCAGCCGCGCAGGCCCAGCAGCGTATCGAACAGCGTGCTGGCGACGTCGATGATGCGGGCGCTGGCCTGGTATTGCTCCTGGTACAGCGACAGGCTCACGTATTCTTCGTTCAGGTTGACGCCCGACACCGCCTGCTGGGCCTCGAGCTTCTGGGCGACGAGGTTGGACTGGGCAGTGTTGGCCGACTTGATCTGCGCGGTCTGCACGCCGACGGTGTTGACCACCTGCGAGAACATCTCGTTGATGCTCATCGTGCCGTGGCCCAGCACCTTCTTGGTCTGCAGTTGCGCCAGCGCCAGCGCGTTCTTGCCGTTGGCGTCGCCGCCGGCCGCATCGGCCGCGGCGATCTTTTCCGGATCGGTGATCAGCACGTTGATGTCGCGGGCGGCATCGCGCGTGGGCGACAGCGACCACTTGTCGCCGGCTTGCGGCGGCGAGTCGATCGTCAGCGTGACGCCCATTTCAGCGCTCAGGTCCAGCGTGGCGGTGGGCGGCGTGCCGGTGGCCGGGCCGTTGTACACCTGGGTGCCTTCCGGCACGCGCGTCACGCGGTAGTTGGCGCCGTCGAAGCTGATTTCGTAGTCTTTGGCGTTGATGTTGTTCACGTCGGTGAACGTGCCGCTGATCTGCGCGCCGCTCTTGTTGGCGGCGTTCGGCACGCCCTGCGGCTTGCCGATGCTGAAGAAGTCCGTGCCCGGGTTGCCGGCGGTGTCCAGGCCCTGGCGGTGCTGCTCGTTGAACGACATCGCCAGGCCGACGGCCATCTGGCCCAGCTGGGCCTGCATGACGTCCAGCGACGAGGCGCGGAACTGCAGCAGGCCGCCCAGCTTGCCGCCGGTGACGTCGGCGTCGTTCAGCTCGACCGACACGGTCTTGCCGCCCGAACCGGCCGGCAGCGTGTAGGCGATGACGGTGCGGCTGACGTCCTTGGACGACGCCACGGCCTGCAGCGGATAGATGGTGTTGCCCGACAGCAGCGCCTGGCCGCCCGAGGCCAGCGAGATGTTGAGCTTGTCGCCCTGCTCGTAGGTCGTGATGCCGACGAGCTGGTTCAGTTCCGACACAGCCTGGTCGCGCTGGTCCAGCAGGTCGTTGGGCGGATTGCCGCCAGCCTTGGCGCGGGCGGTGGAAATCTGGTTGTTCAGGTCGTCGATGCGGGTCAGGTAGCTGTTGACCTGGTCGACGGTGGTCGAGATCTGCGTGTTCAGGCCCAGGCGCTGGTTCTGCATTTCCTGGTAGGCCGAGCGGATCTGGGTGGTCAGGCTGTTGGCCTTGCCCAGCAAGTCCTGGCGCGCGGCCGGATCGGCCGGCTTGCTGGCCACGGTATTCATGCTGGTGAAGAAGTTCGACAGGCCCGGGGCGATGCCCACGGTGCGGTCGGCGAACAGGTTGTTGACCTGGGAGATCTGGTCGAACTGGGTCTGCAGCTGGGCGCTGCTGCCTTGCGCGCCGACCAGCTGCTTGTACAGGAAGCTGTCGTAGCTGCGCACCACGGTGTCCACCTGGACGCCGCGGCCGATGAAGCCATTGCTGGTCGCCTGGGCGCCGGCGGTCGAGATCATGACGCGCTGACGGTTGTAACCGACCGTGGTGGCATTGTTGATGTTGTGGCCGGTGGTCGCCAGGCCCGCCTGGGACGCGTTCAGCCCGCCCAATGCCAATTTGTACAGATTCATGCTGACAATGCCCCGTATGTAACCGCGACTGATATTTCTGGATACCCGATTAACGGCAGCAGGTAGTCCAAATTTAGAGTCCTTCCAACATCTGACGCGAAATATCGACCTTGGCGGCGGCGCCGCGCAGCTGGCTCATGACGCCGATCAATTTCTGCGCGTACTGCGGATCGGTGGCGTAGCCGGAACTCTGGATGCGGCGGGCGGCCTCGATCTCGTTGCGCGCCTGGGTCACGCTCTCATAGCGCGGACTGGTGCCGATCAGGCGGGCGTAGTCGGCGAACGATTCCTCGTAGGACGAATAGGCCCGGAAAGGTTGCGTCACCTTTTTCGCGACGCCGTCTTCGTATTCGGTGGTCAGCACATTGACGACCTTGCCCTTCCAGCTGGGGCCCGCCTTGATGCCGAACAGGTTGTAGCTGGTGCGACCGTCCTCGTGCTTGATCTCGCGCTGGCCCCAGCCGGACTCCAGGGCCGCCTGGCCCATGATGAGGCGGGCCGGCACGCCGCTCTGCTGCGAGGCCAGGGTGGCCGCGCGCGACATCTTCGACACGAAATTGATGACGTGCTCGGGCGCGCCCTCGGCCGCGGCCAGGGCCCGGTCGCTGGCGCGGTTGTTGCGCATCACATCCATCAGCGCCGACACCTGGCGCGAGCCTCCGGTCTGGAAATCCAGGTCGGTGCCCTGCCCCAGGCGTTGCACGGCCTCGGCCGGCAGGTCGCCGGGCTTGCCCTGCTGCATCTGCGCCAGGATCGACTGCGACAGGCCGATGCCGGGCGTGGCCAGGTGCAGCGCCAGCTGCTCGTCGGCCATGGATTGCAGCATCTGGGTCTGCTGCGAGTCGAACAGCCCTTCCTTGGGCGTTGCCTCGCGCATGCGCTTGAGCATCATCTGCAGGAACAGCGCCTCGAACTGCTTGGCCACCTGCTTCTGCTGTTCGGTGCCGGGATTGGCCGGGTCCTTGGTCACGTCGCGCTTCAGGTCCGACAGGCGCCCCATGTCGAACACGGAATCCTGGCGACTGCCCAGGGACGCGGAAGTGTTGGTGTAACCCATGGCGGTCAGATGATTTCCAGCTCGGCGCGCAGGGCGCCGGCGCTCTTCATGGCCTGCAGGATCGCCAGCAGGTCCTGCGGCGTGGCGCCCAGGGCGTTCAGGCCCTTGACCACGTCAGCCAGGTTGGCGCTGGTGTTCACGCGCTGCAGCGAGCCGTTTTCCTGGCGCACTTCGATCTGGGTGTTGGGCACCACCACCGTCTGCCCTTCGGTGAACGGCGTATCCGGCTGCGACACCTGGTTCTGGCGGTTGATGATGACCGACAGGTTGCCGTGCGCCACGGCGGCTTCCTCGATCATGACCGTGCGGTTCATGACCACCGAGCCGGTGCGGGCGTTGATGATGACCTTGGCCACGGTCGGGGCGCGCGCCACCTGCAGGTCCTCGACCTGCGACAGGAAGCGCGCCTGCGCCGATTGTTCCATGGGGCTGCGCACCTGCACCACGCGGCCGTCCAGCGCCGTGGCCGTGCCCTGCCCGAACTTGCGGTTCAGCGCCGCCACCACGTTCTGGGCGGTGCCGAAGTCGGTGTTGTTCATTTCCAGGTAGATGTAACCGTCACGCGCGAAGGTGGTCGGCACCCCGCGCTCGACGATCGCGCCGGCGCTGATGCGGCCGCCGTTGAGCTGGTTGATCTGCACGCTGGAACCGCCGGCCGAGGCGCCCGCGCCGCCGACCAGGATGTTGCCCTGGGCGATCGCATAGACCTGGCTGTCGGCGCCCTTGAGGGGCGTCATCAGCAGCGTGCCGCCGCGCAGGCTCTTGGCGTTGCCCATCGAGGACACCACCACGTCGAGCGTCTGGCCCGGACGGGCGAACGCCGGCAGGGTCGTGGTGACCATGACCGCCGCCACGTTCTTGAGCTGCATGTTGCTGCCGGCGGGCACGGTGATGCCCAGCTGCGACAGCATGTTGGTCAGGCTCTGCTGCGTGAACGGCGTCTGGCGCACCTGGTCGCCGCTGCCGTCCAGCCCCACCACCAGGCCATAACCGATCAGCTGGTTGCCGCGCACCCCCTGAATGGAGGCCAGGTCCTTGAGCCGCTCGGCATGCGCCGCCGAGGCGCCGGCCAGCAGCCCCGCCGCGACACAGACGCGCGCCAGCAGGGACAGCAGGGCGGAAATCGGAGTGGGTTGTTTCATGGTCAGAACGGCGAAGCGATCAGGAAGAAGCGTTGCAGCCAGCCCATGGTCTGGACCTCGTCCATGACGCCCTTGCTGCGGTATTCGATGCGGGCGTCGGCCACCTGGGTGGACGACACGGTGTTCGTGCCGGTGATCGAGCGCGGATCGACCACGCCCGAGAAGCGCACGTATTCGCTGCCCCGGTTGATGGCGATCTGCTTCTCGCCGGCCACTTGCAGGTTGCCGTTGGACATCACGCCCACCACCGTGGTGGTGATGGTGCCGGTGAAGGCGTTGTTGGCCGTGCTGTCGCCCTTGCCCTGCGACACGTTGCCGCCCTTGGCGTCGGTGTTCAGGTTGGCGTTGGCCCAGCTGTCCATGAACGACGGCGCGGCGGCGATGCCCAGGCTGGCGTTGCCGCTGCGGTTGGTGTTGGTCGCGACGTTCTTGGAGGCGTTGGTCTTCTCGTTCAGGACGATGGTGACGATGTCGCCGACGTTGCGCGGCCGGCGGTCCTCGAACAGCGGATAGTTGCCGTACGTCGTGGGCTGGTAGATCGAGCCGGTGGGCTGCGCCGTCGGCATCGGCGGCGCCGGCGGCGCGGCCGTCGTCGGCCCGGTCACGATGGGCTCGGGCGGAATCATGGCGCAACCGGCCACCAGCAACGCCAGGGCCGCGCTCGAAACCAGACGCAGGACAGACGACATAGGCATCACAGTTGGGTCAGGCGGGCCAGCATTTCGTCCGAGGTCTTGACGGCTTTGCTGTTCATTTCGTAAGCGCGCTGGGTCGTGATCATGTTGACCAGTTCCTCGGCCACGTTCACGTTGGAGGTTTCGACGTAGTTCTGCATGAACGTGCCGGCGCCGTCGACGCCGGGCTGCAGCAGGTTGGCCGGGCCGGAGGCGTCGGTTTCCAGGTACAGGTTCTCGCCGACGCTCTGCAGGCCGGTCGGGTTGATGAAGGTGGCGATCTGCAGCTGGCCGATCTGCACGTTGACGCCGGCCGCGCCGGGCTGCGTCACCGAGACGATGCCATCCTTGCCGATGGAGATCGACAGGGCGTTGTCCGGCACGTTCATCGGCGGCTGGATCACGTAGCCGCTGACCGTGGTCAGCTGGCCGTTCTGGTCGCGCTGCAGCGCGCCGTCACGGGTGTAGGCCTGGGTGCCGTCCGGCAGTTCGACCTGCAGGAAGCCGCGGCCGTTGATCGCCACGTCCAGTTCGCCGCCGGTGTTGTTCAGGCCGCCGGTGGTGTGGATGCGCTCGGTGGCGGCCACGCGGGCGCCGGTGCCCAGCTGCAGGCCCGACGGCAGCTGCGTGGCGTCGCCGACCTGGGCGCCGGGCTGGCGCAGGGTCTGGTACATCAGATCCTGGAACACGGCGCGGCCGCGCTTGAAGCCGTTGGTCGAGACGTTGGCCAAGTTGTTGGAAATCACGTCCATCGAGGTCTGTTGACCTTCCAGGCCCGTCTTGGCAATCCACAGCGAACGCATCATGATGAAGTACTCCTGGTGCGGCGGCCCGGCCGCGCGCGAAAATTATTTGGTTCGGATCGGCTGACCGGATCAGGAAACCGAGAGGATGCCGTTGGCGCGCTCGGCGTTGCGATCCGCCTGCTGCACCACCTGCATCTGCTGCTCGAAGCGGCGGGCGTTCTCGATCATGCCCACCATCGCCGCCATCGGATTGGTATTGCTGCCTTCCAGCACGCCGGACAGCACCCGCAGGCTGGGGTCGGCGGGGGCCGGCGGCGCCGGCTGGCCATTGACCGGCGCCAGGCGGAAGACGCCGTCGTCGCCGTGCACCAGTTGCGCTTCCGGCGGGTTGGCGAGCTTGATGCGGCCCAGGTTCAGGATGTTGTTCGGGGCATCGCCGGCGCCAATGGCGGTGATGGTGCCGTCCGAGGTGATCGTCAGCGCCGCCTGGTCGGGCACGTCGATGATGCCGTTCTGGTCGGACATCACGGGCTGGCCCAGCGAGGTCTGCAGCAGGCCGTTCACGCCCACCTGCAGGCTGCCGGCGCGGGTGTAGGCCTCGCCTTGCGGGGTCTGCACCGCGATCCAGCCGTTGGAGCTGGCCAGGGCCACGTCCAGGTCGCGGCCCGTGGTCTGCATGTTGCCCATCTCGAAGTTGTTGCGGGGCGTCGACGCCACCGTCGAAACACGCGTCGGCAGGCTAACGCCGTCGTTCACCGGAACCGACCGGTACAACGCGATCTGCTCGCGAAAGCCCGGCGTGTTCACGTTGGCCATGTTGTTGGAGAGCGCGGCCTGGTGCTCCGTGATCCGCGCTGCGCCATTCATGGCGGTGTAGATGATTCGATCCATTGCCTATTCCGTCGGTGTCGTCGCGTGCCCGTCAGCCATTACTTCAGGTTCATCAGGACTTGCATGATTTCGTCCTGGGTCTTGATGGTCTGCGAGTTGGCCTGGTAGGTGCGCTGGGCGATGATCATGTTGACCAGCTCCTTGCTCATGTCGACGTTCGAGGCTTCGGTCGCCTGCCCCACCACCTTGGACATGCCGTTGTTGCCCGGCTGGCCCAGGATCGGCTGGCCCGACGAAGCGGTTTCCTTCCAGGCGTTGTTGCCCACCGGCTGCAGGCCCTGCAGGTTGGCGAAGTCGGCCAGCACGATGGTGCCGACGATCGAGGTTTCGCCGTTGGTGTAGCTGGCCACCAGGCTGCCGTCGGCGCTGATGTTGATGCCGCGGAACTCACCCGAGGAGAAACCGTCCGGCTGGGCCTTGAGCGCATAGGCGCTGCCGTACTGCGTGGTGCCGGCGTAGTTCACGGCGATCGCCAGCGGATCGGCCGGCGTGGTGCCGCCGCCCGGCGTCGCGAACGACAGGTTGACCGTGGCGGCGCTGGTCATCACGCCGGCCTTGTTGAACGTGAACTGGGTCGGGTTGCCCCACACGGCGCCCGCCTGGGTGGTCGGCGCCATGGCCTGGCCGTCGATGGTGTAGTAGACGTCGTAGACGCTGTTGCCGGCGGCGTCGGCGGCGCGCTTGGCAAAGTACTGCATCACCTGGTGCGAGTTGCCCAGCGAGTCGTAGACCGTCATGGGCGAGGCGTTGGTGTAGCTGCCGGGGACCTTGGGGTCGAACGGCTTGCCGACTTCGGTCACGGCGGCGGTGAAGTCGACGAAACCGGGGATGACGTTCAGGTTGCCGGCGGCGACCTGGCCGGTGCCGTCGATGGTGACGGTATTGGGCGCGGTGCCGTAGGTGTTGGCCGGCGGGTTGCCCGGCGCCCAGGTGATCGCGCCGCCAGGCGCCTTGGTGAAGGTGTAGGCGGTGCCGCCCAGCGTCACGGAGCCGGGCACGGCCGGCGACGTCACGGTGTCGACCTGGTAGATGACCTTGGCGTTGGCGTCCAGGTTGGCCACGGTGGTGGCGGTCGAGGTGGCCTTGGGCGCCACGTTGGCGGTGGGCAGCTGCAGTTCGACCGGGTTGGCGCCGATGCCGCCGTTGGGGTAGCCGGTCAGGCGATAGCCCTGCGCGTTGACGATGAAGTTGTTCTTGTCGACCAGGAACTCGCCGTTGCGGGTGTACATCACGGCGCCGCTCTGGTCGGTGACGCGGAACATGCCCTTGGCGCCATCGATGGCGATGTCATATTCGCCGCCGCCGCCGTTGACCGTGCCCACCGTGAAGCGCTGGGTGATCGCCGACACCTTGGTGCCCAGGCCGACGCGCGAGCTGGCGTAGACGTCAGCGAACGACGCGGTCGACGACTTGAAGCCGACGGTGCCCGAGTTGGCGATGTTGTTGCCGATGACGTCCAGGTTCTGCGCCGCGGCGTTCAGGCCGCTCAATCCTTGTCCGAAACCCATGTTTTCTCTCGCTAATCTTTAAAGGGGAAACCGCCGCCGTGGCGCCGGCTGATAATCAAACCGGCTGGCCTCAGCCGATCACCTTGCGCACATCCAGCATGCTGGTCTGGCCATCCAGGCCCATATCCAGGCGCAGGCCGTTGGTGGAGTAGGCCACGCTCTTGACCTTGCCGTACTTCAGCACTTCGGCGGCCACCTTCTTGTCATCGCCATCCGTGGCCAGGACGGACACGGTGTAGGCGCCCGCATCCATTGCCACGCCGGCGTCGTTCTTGCCGTCCCAGTCCAGCGTGTACACGCCGGCCTTCTGCTCGCCCAGCTCGATGGTGCGCACGACCTGGCCGTTGGCGTCGGAAATGCGCACCTGGACCTTGGCGGCGTCCTTCTGCAGGTCGATGCCGTAGGGCGTGACCACGCGTTCGGAGGGGTTCGCGGCGTCCACGCCGACCTTGACGGCCGAACCGGGCACCAGCACACCCTTGCCGATCATCGCGACCGCGTTCATGGATTGCGACACGTCGATCTGGCCGCTGATGGCCAGCATGGTGTTCTTGAGGTTGGTGATGCCTTCCACGGTGGAGATCTGCGCCAGCTGCGAGGTCAGCTCGGCGTTCTGCATCGGGTTCAGCGGATCCTGGTTCTTGAGCTGCGTGACCAGCAGCTTCAGGAACTGGTCCTGCAGGCCCTGGGCGGTGCTGGAGCCGTTGGCGCCGCTTTGCGCCAGGCCCAGGCCGGTCTTGCTGGTGGATTGGTCAACGGTGGTCATGGGTTCACTTCTTCAAAGACTTCCGCGCGGGCGGCGCGGCGCGCGGAATCAGACGGATCAGGATTGGCCGATGGTGAGGGTTTTCTGCATCAGGCTCTTGGCGGTGTTCAGCACCTCGACGTTGGCCTGATACGAACGCGACGCCGCGATCATGTTGACGGTTTCCGCGATCGGATCGACGTTGGGCATGCTGACGTAGCCCTGCGCGTCGGCCATCGGATGCTTGGGGTCGTAGACCTGCTTGAGGGGGGACTGGTCCACCACCACGCCGGCCACGCGCACGCCGCCGATCTCGCGGCCCTGCGTCTGGCCGGCCGGCGGGTTGACCTGGAACACCACCTGGCGGGCCCGGTACGGCTGGCCGTCGGGACCGACCACGCTGTCGGCGTTGGCCATGTTGCTGGCCGCCACGTTCATGCGCTGTGACTGCGCGCTCAGCGCCGAACCGGCGATATCGAAAATGCTCAACAAGGACATTGCCTGCGGTTCCCTATGAAAATCAATCCTGGATGGCGGCCATCATGGTCCGGATGCGACCCGACAGCAGCTGCATCGTGCTCTGGTAGTGCAAGGTGTTGTCGGCGAACTGGACCCGTTCGATGTCCATGTCGACCGTGTTGCCGTCCATGCTGGGCTGGTACGGCAGGCGGTACAGCAGATCGGTCGGCCCCTGCGACACGGCCTTGGCCGGGATGTGACGCGCCGACGTCAGGGTCAGCGAGGTATCCGGCAGGCGCTTGGTGCCTTCCATGGCGTTCTGCATCGCCGTCTTGAAATCGAAGTCGCGCGCCTTGTAGTTGGGCGTGTCGGCATTGGCGATGTTCGAGGACAGCACTTCCTGGCGCTGCGCGCGCAGTCCCAGGGACTGCTGGAAGAAGCGGAAATCTTCATTAAGCCGGTCTAGCATCGGGTCGCCTTGAATACGGATGAAACCCGGGACAGCGGACGCACCGTTATCCCATTGGATGACGGCATCATAGAAGCGGGTGCCTCAACACAATCAGCCAAATAACCCGTCATTTCTCATCCAATTCACGTATTGCCAAGCCGCGCGGGCTTCTACAATTCGGACATGATGAAATTCTCCGCAAAGCTCCGCGCGCGCGCCGCCTGCCTGGCCGCCCTGCTGCTGGCCCCGACGGCCCAGGCGCAGGACGCCGCCGTCCAGGCGCCGGAGGCGATCATCATCGCCGCGCAGACCTATTTGCTGGAACAACTGGCCGCCCTGCCCGGCCAGGCATCGGTGGCCATCGATCCGCCGCGGGCGGACCGCCTGGCGCCCTGCGATGCCATGTCCCCATTTATGCCCTCGGGCATGAAGCTGCGCTCGCGCATGACGGTCGGCGTGCGCTGCAATGCGCCCAAGCCCTGGACCACCTACGTGCAGGCCACGGTCAGCGTGCCGGGCTACTACTACGTCGCTTCGCGCATGATCGCCGCTGGCCAGGCCCTGACGCCCGCCGACCTGGCGCCGCGCGACGGCGACCTGGTGGCCCTGCCCCCGGGCGTCATCACCAATCCCGACACGGTGGTCGGCATGACGGCGGCCTACCGGATCAACGCCGGCCAGCCGGTCAAGGGCGCCGCCCTGCGCAACGCCCAGTCGGTGGTGCGCGGCTCGAACGTCCGGATCAACGCCCGCGGCAAGGGTTTCGTGGTCAGCAGCGAGGGGCAGGCCCTGGACAACGCGGCGCCGGGCGCCACGGTCCAGGTCCGCACCGCCAGCGGACAGGTGGTCAGCGGCGTGGTGCGCAACGCAGGCCTGGTCGAAATACAACTTTAGTCAATGTTACATATCGCGTTGCGGCAAGCGCCCTCCTGCCCTAAAGTTCCTTCCGACCCTGTCGTTACAGAGACATAAGTAGGCGGAGCCGTCGCAAACCGACCCAGGACGCCCTGCGGAGAAAACCTTGAAAATCAATTCGACAACCAACCGGCCCATCTCGGCAGATGCGGTCAGCCCTCGCGCCGAGTCCGCGGTCGCCCAGGCCTACGGCGCCGGCAGCGGCAGCGGCGCCAGCAGCTCGCAGGTCGCGCTGAGCTCGGCCTCGCGCAAGATGCTGGCCCTGCAGGACGGCTCGAACGACATCAACGTCGAGCGCGTCGCCGCGATTCGCGCCGCCATCGCCTCGGGCCAGCTCAAGATCGACACCAGCCGCATCGCCGATGGCCTGATCGCCAGCGCCCGCGACCTGCTGAAGTAATAGCGTTTTTGCAAGATCGCCGTTTTTTCGACCCGTCCGCCCGAGTATGACCATGAGCCCTGTCGAGTCCCTGCAAGCCTGTATGAAGCAGGAAGATGCCCTGATCACCGAGTTTTCCTCCATCCTGGAAGAAGAAACCAAAGTGCTGGTCGGGCCGGGCAACGTCGACGCGCTGCATGACATCACCGAGCGCAAGGGCAATATCGCCCAGCAGCTGGTCGACCTCAGCCACACCCGCGACGGCCTGCTGGCCGAAATCGGCCTGCCCGCCGGCCACGCCGGCACCGAGCAGGCCGCCGTGCAGCACCCGCAACTGTCCGACGTCTGGCAGGCCCTGCTGGCCAAGTCGGCGTCGGCCAACGAAATCAACATGCGCAACGGCGCCCTGATCGACGTGCACCTGCGCTATACCCAGCAATCGCTGGACGCCCTGCGCCAGATCGGCGGCCTGGGCGGCACCTCGACCTACGACGCCCAGGGCCGCGGCGCCCGCGCCACGCCGGGCCGAAAGCCCATCGTCGCCGGCTGAGCCGGATCCCGACGCCCCAAGACAAACAGCCCGCTTTCGCGGGCTGTTTGTCTTGGCGGCCATGCGGCCGTCCCGAGTCGGGGCGCGCTAGACGCCGCCGGCCATTTCCAGCATGGCGAACATCTTCAGCAGCGCCACCGGCAGCAGGCGTCCGGACAGCTTGCGCTCCGGGCTGACGACGCCGGCCAGCGTGGCGCGCACGCCGTCCGCCGCCGACGCATGCGCCAGCTGCCAGCAGGCCGCGCCCAGCTGGCCGGCCATGAGCGACTGCCGCGCCAGCGTATGCGAGCCGTCGACCGCGGGCAGCGCCTGCCAGGCATTGGCCATGTAGCGGAACCCGGCTCGCGCCTCTTCCTGCAGCACCAGCCAGCGCGCCACCGTGGCGGCGTCCGCCTGGCCCGCGGCCAGGTTGGTCAGGCCGAACAACTGGCCGGCCACTTCGCCGCTGGCGGTATCGATCAGGCGGGCGCACACCAGCCGGAAGCGGGTCTCGTCGCCGCGGCCCGGCAAGCCGATCTCGGTGCCCGAGGCCCACAGCGCCAACGGCGCCGGCCGGGCGCCGGGCACGGCGCGCAGGCCGGGCATGTCGCCCGGCTGGCCCACCGGCAGGTAGCCGACGCTCTTGCCCACCGCGTTCAGGTTGGTCGGGCATTCATCCTGGATCACGCGCATGCCGCCCGGGCTGCGCGCCACCCACGACACGCCCTGCTCGCTCAGGCTCTGCCACAGCGCCGAAGTGCCGGCTTCCAGCATGTGCACGGCCGGCACCTGGGCCAGTTGCTCGTTCAGCCAGCGCACCCGCGCTTCCAGGGCCACCGCCGTGTCCGGCTGCGCGGCGGCGGCCGGCGCGAACGACGACAGCATGCCGTGCGGCAGCACCAGCTGTTGCGCCGGCGCCGCCAGGGCTGCGCCGCGGTCGCTCATCAGCACCGCGCTGAGCAGCGTGCCGCCGGGCAAGGCCTCGCCCTTCATGCTGGTCTTGCCGTGCATGACCAGCAGGTTGCGGCTGCAGGCGGTGGAGAATTCGCGCCGCACCATCGCCAGGGGCGTTTCGCCCAGCGCCGCGAGGCTCGAACCCGCGCCGTCGCTGACATACTCGCGCCACGAGGCGCGAGCCTGCACGCAGGCCGGGTCGCTGTCGAGCCAGCCCAGGGTGTCATCCAGGTTCTGCGCGGCCTCGATCGTGCCGGCGCCGCCCTGCGGACGCAGGATCGCCGAAGCCAGCAACTGGCGGCGGCGGGCGGGATCGACGGTCGTCTCGGTTTCGCGCGGCGTCGACCACAGCGACGCCATGTCGGCCTCGCTGGGCGAATACAGGGCGCGGGCGCGCTCGACCATGGCGAAGGCGCGGTCGATGAGCGCATCGGCGCGCGCCAGCTCCAGGTGCTCCGGCACCTTCTGGCCGATCGACGAATAATGGATCGGCAGCCGGTGGCGGATCGCCGTGTCCAGCGCCGCGCCCAGGCGCGAGGCCTCGTCGAGCTTGGTGATGATGCAGCCGGCCACGTCCTCGCCGACGCCGTTGCGATAGGCGTGGGCGACTTCGTCCAGCGTGTCGCCCTGGCTGGCGGCGTTGAGCACCAGCAGGCGGCGCACCGGCTTGCCGGCGTTGCACAGCATCGCGGCCTGCTCGGCCACCTGGCGGTCGCGCTGGCTGATGCCGGTGGTGTCGATCAGCACGATCTTGCGATTGCCCAGCTCGGCCAGGATGCGGCGCAACTCGCCGGCATCGCGCACCGAGTGCGCAGGCACGCCCATCAGGCGGCCATAGATCTGCAGCTGCTCGAGCGCCCCGATCCGGAAATTGTCGGTGGTCAGCATCGCCACCTGCTCGCGGCCTTCGCGGGCGACGCAGCGCGCCGCCAGCTTGGCCAGCGTGGTGGTCTTGCCGACGCCGGTCGGGCCGACCAGCGCGTACACGCCGCCGCCCAGGAATTCATCTTCCGAGCCCAGCACCGGCAGGTGCGTGACCAGTTCATTGCGGGCCCAGGCCAGCGCGGATTCGGCGCTCATGCCTTGCGGCATGCGCTCGACCAGCGCGCGGACCAGCTTGGTGCTGAAACCGGCGTCCAGCAGGCTGCGGAACAAGGCGGCTCCCGCCGGCTCGCGGCCGGGTCCCTGGCGTCCGCCCCACAGCAAGCCGTCCATGCGGCTTTCGAGCGCGCCGCGCAAGGCGCTGATGGCGTCCTGCAAGCCTGCCGCGGCGTCGCCGGGCAGCGCCGCGGGCGGCATCCCCGGACCATTGCGCAGCGGCGCATCGGGCATGCGCGCCATGGGCGACGGCGCCATGGGCGGCATCTCTCGCGCAGGCGGCAAGGCCGGCATTTCCATCCGCACCGGCGCGGCGGGCGCCATCACCGCGGGCGCGGCCGCTTCCGCCGTCACGGCGGGCGGCGCGGCGAGAAGGGCGGCGTGTAGGGGAAGAGCGTAGGCTATTGTGTTGGTCTCGGTGGGGCGCGTCTCATTACAGAAACCAAAGAGCACAACACCATAACAACGAGCATCGTACCACTCCTCTCACAACATAGAACCCCGACGCAAAGCTCATCTCACCCC